>Ga0070698_100002190_pt1 | contig 21684 bp, 17 predicted proteins | sample KBSK1502metaG_FD_65477 | JGI IMG/M metagenome (GOLD analysis project Ga0070698, IMG submission 65477) | Corn, switchgrass and miscanthus rhizosphere microbial communities from Kellogg Biological Station, Michigan, USA - KBS K1-50-2 metaG | ecosystem: Host-associated > Plants > Roots >...
ATACGCTAATAGCGGCTCGCCGCAGTTGAGTCGCAATGCGTGGCTCAGCTCTGCTCAGGCCATCCCGGGAGTGCGCGTTGCGATCGATGACCGCAGGCCCTCAGCTAGCCGCGGTCATCGATTGAACGTCGAAGATGTCTAGCTCCGTCTGTGGGGGCCAGGTACCCTTGCCGGTGTCCCACAACCCGACCAATTGACGGCCGTCTGGAGACCACTCGACCTCGGTCATCGTTCGCTCTGAGACGCGAACAAAATTTCCTGTTGAAACCGACAGCAGCCAGGTCCCGGCGCCGTGTCCCGGAAGGTCACTTGCCGAAAAGGCGAGCCAATGACCGTCAGGTGACCAACTAACACCAGCCGGAAATCGTAGATTCTGGACGAGAGCCTTCACACTTAGCGTGGTGGTATCCATCAGGTAGATGTTTCCAGGAACCTCGAGACGGGCTGGTCCGCTCTTTCCGATCGCCTGCGGGAAGCCGAGGAATGCGATCTGCCGCCCATCCGGCGACCAATCAGGGCCGTCAGAACGACCGATCGAGCTGCAGTCATCGCCCGTATGGCGTTTGAAGTAATCATCGAGCCGCCATTGTCGCTGTCCGTCCGTGATGGTCGCGGAGATGGACTCGACCCCGTCGCGAGTCAGGTAGGCGATGGTTCCGCAAATGCTTGCGCCCTGCGCCGTCACGGCGCGGTCATCACTCGGATTGAAGCCTAGGCCGGTGGGATGGATCTTGGTCTCAACGGGAAACAGTTGCTCGACCGCGCCGGAATTGGGATCGTAGGCGACGGCCCCATAACCCGCCGAGGGGGATGCCCCCGCCGGCAAGTCGCAGACCTTCACGATTGCCAGGCGGCCATCATGGAGCACGCCAAAGCCCTGGTAGGAAGTGCGACGGCACGCAGGATCATCCGGCAACGTGACCGGCCGATAATCGGAACCGTCCGGCTTTAGCCGCCGAACCTCGGGAAGGCGGGCCGGGTCGCTGGGAACATACCCGACGAAGATCACGTCGCCCCGAGTCCAGGCCACCGTGCTCACGTAGCCGTCGGCTTGCGGCCCCAGAATGGAACGGTACGGCGCGTTCTGCACGCCTTTTGACTGGCCTGTCAGGGGGCTAAAGGCGCAACTCGCCAACAGGAGTGACAGGACTATCCAAGCAATGCGTACGTTTCTGGAGACCATAATTCAAGGCCAGAGGGTAATGGGCGGCCAGCTCCAGGGGGCGCCAATGAGGGGCCCGACAAAGACCTCAGTGGCCTTGGAGAACTCCCAATTTGCCCTGGCCAACAGGTACGTCTGGTTCTCATAGCGTGGGTCGACGAGTCGATCGAATGTCTCCGCACCGGCAGCACCTCCAACGAACCCACATACAACGCCGCAGAATCCCGCACCCTCCGCTCTTCCAATAGTAGTACCGGTCTCTCGCGGCCCGCGTTTCATCACGTTGCGCCAGATGTCGGTTACGTCGGTAAACAGCGTTCCACCATATGGCGCGGTCAGACCTTTTCCCGCTGCTAACGTTTTGCCAAAATTTGTCGCATCGATCTCGGCCGCTCCCCATAACTGCTTGGAGCGTTGAATCGTTGCCGAGCTGTCGGCACCTTGCGGGATGGAAGCCCGGTAGGTGAAGAAGGCAGCCCACTCATTGGCAGCTTTCGCGCTCCCGCCTCTAGACAGGATTTTCCCGTTTTCCTTGATGGAGATTCCGTCCTGAATCGCCTGGAGAATGGGCGCATCGACCGTCTTGAACCACGCGTTATTCCGAAGCTCGCTCTCGCCGTTGGCAAAGCGAAGGACTCCGTGGATGGCATTGAACCAGTTGTCAAAGTTGTACCTGTCACCGTACGTCTGTTGAATGCCGGTGATGAACTGCATCCGTTGTTCCATCGTCATGGCCTGAAAGTCGTTGGCGTTGCAGGTCTGCTGGTGCACACACGCGTCCACGTTGACGACCGGGGTGCCGGCGGCGCCTCCGCCCCCATCCGCTGTGACGAGGTGCCCATCCCATTCGCTAAGGCCGAGGGGATTGCCGGCCGCCAGGCTGTAGCGGTTCTGGGAAAGCGGGTCGGTGCTGAGTTGCATGTTCCCGAAGGCGCCATTCAGCTGGTCCGCCTGCAGAAACCGCATCGTGTCGGTTGAGAACCGGCGAGCGCCGGTGTCGATACTCTTGCTTCCGCTATCGAATCGTTTGGCGGAGTAGCGGAAGGCATTCGTGGGGTTATTCGGGTCGGTGTCCCCGAGCGTTAGTCCGGTGTCTGCGTCACCGTATGGCCGGTACCCGTACGTCGCTTTCACGCCGCCGTTCGGGTCAAGCAGCATCGATACCGAGCCGTGCACGTTGTAACCGTAGGTATAGGTGGCCGCGGCGCCACCGGACGGCGTGATGGTCTCCGACAATCGCTTGCCATAGACGTCGTAGGCGTAGTCCTTGGTCGTTTGCAACGTCCCGCCTGTGCTTTGCTGCTCCTCCGTCATCTGTTTCGTCGTGGCGAGGTAAGTGAATTGGGTGGTCATCGCGTTGCAGGTCGTTCCGCCATGGGTCTCGGTTTCTGTCAGCAGGCGATCCAGGGCGTCGTAGACGTAATTGGCGCAGTCCGTTTGTGTGCCCCCGCTAAAGGCGCGGTAGCTTGAGAGCCGGGAGAGATAGTCATAGGTGTACGCAGACAGGAGCGTGCTCGGCGCGCTCGCCTGTGCCGATAGAGGACAATTGGCGCGGCTGCCTGCCGATGTTGTCGTGCACCACAGGTTGCCGTCGTCGGTGTACCAGTAATTCTGCGTCGAGGAAACGCCATTGACGGTTGACGTGACGCTCTGCAGCTGGTTGCCGGTGTACGAATACTGCTTCGTGGTACCAGTGCTGATGCTCTCTTGGCTCACGTTGCCGGCGGCATCGAGCCCGGGATACCAAACACCATTCACCTGGTTGTTGTAGGTCGTTGTCGTTCCGTGACCGTTGTTTTCCTGCACCAACCGATCACGCGGGTCATAGAGGTAGCTTGCCGTACATGTCGGTGGATACGCGGTGCATGGGGCGCCCGTGGTGTTCGCTGCGGCCGGCAGCGTGAACACATCCTGGGTCCGGTTTCCGTTCATGTAGGTGCTCGTCACGTCGGCTGGATTGTTCGTGTACTTAACGCTGTGGTTTTCTATTGGGCTTCTCACGCCGTCGTTCGGACCGTTGTAGATGTTTAGCTGCTGCAACTTTCCATTCAGGTAGTAGGTCCAGGTACTCGTCTGCTTGGCGGCCCAACTTGCCCCGTTCGCCGCATCCACCTCGCGCTGCTGCTCCAATCCCAAGGGCGTGAAGCTATTGAGCACGCGCTGATCGGTTGCACTCGTCGGTGCGCTACAGCTAACCGGGGTCGGCGGCGTTGCCAGACTGCATTGATCCTTGAGCCAGTTCGCGGGATCGTAGTCGTAATGAATATTGCGGCCAGGCTTCACCGTCGAGCCCTCGATGGCGTCCTGGATGGTGTTGACGACGTTGCCCGTCCGGTCGTAGCTGTACGTTGAATAGCGATCCGACGTTGCGCCGGGCGCGGCAGTCTGCACCTTGCTGGTGCGGTCCATATCATCGGGTGTAATCGTGGTGTTTGCCTGATCGCCATTGGTCCCGCCACTCCAGTTCTTGGCCAGCGTAAGAACGTTGTCGGCATCGTACTGATAGAAGATGGACTGGCTGCCTCGATCCGTTCGTTGCTTCAGCTGACCGTCGGGGAAGTAGATCCACTGCATGGAGTGGGCATCATCGAGTACGCCTGGACTGGACTCAGGAACGCGCCATGCCTGCTGCCCCTCAGCCGTGTAGTCGTATCGAATCTTCTGTCCCGTCGCGTCTTGACTCGTGAACATCCAACCGGTGTCGTAGTACTGGAAGGTCGACTTCTTGGAAGCGGGAACTAGTGTTGGGTCGGCGCTGGAGTCCGGCGCCGTGCTCCAAAGCGTGTTTCCATTCGCGTCATAGCCGCGATGCACGTAGTAGGGGGTATTGAAATTCGGATTCGTGCTCGTCGTGTCGATGGGAAGATCGATGCGGACCACGCGGTTGGCCTTGTCGTACTGGTAGGTGGTCACGAAATTGTTGAACGGCGCCTTCCCACCGGCGGCATCGAACGCCCGAGCGGTAATTTCTTGCTTACGATTCCCCGCTGGGTCGTAGGTTGTCATCGACGTGATGTAGCGGGTCGTTGTGCCAGACGGCGCAAAGGGCTGGTCGACGCGAATTGGTCGGTCGAGCTGGTCGTAGGTGAAGTTCGTGGTGTTACCGTTGGCATCTTTCGACGTGAGGATGTTTCCGTCGGCATCGTAGACGTTCGATCGCGTATGACCATCTGCGTCAGTGACGGACAGCAGCTGGTGCGCGGCGCTGTACGCGTAGTACGTCGTATTAGGCAACGTCGATGAGGCACAATTTGTCGTCGCCACTGTGAGGCCAGCATTCGGTTCGGTGATGGACGTCGCATTGCCGGCGCCGTCGAAACAGGTGACCTGGGCGAGCGTTTGCAGGCCGGCCGTGGGGTCGACGTGATTCTTGGAAACGCTGACGACTCGATCGAGGGCATCGTAACCATAGCTGATCACGTGAGTCTGGTTGGCATCCGGGCTCATGATCCCAATCGGCAACGTCACTTGGGTGAGGCGACCGGCATCGTCGTAGGCATACTGCGTGCGCTCGCCGTTGGCATCGGCCGACGTGTCAGCATTCGTGATCAGCGACTTTCGATCCATCGGATCGTACCGATAGGTGATCACGTACCGATCGACGGCGTTGTAATACGGTGTTGTCTGCGAAACCGCGTTGTTGTTCGGGTCAAAGACCGTGTCAATCGTGACCAGGGTCGGGTTCTTGAAACTCGGATATTTCGGAGTCGTCTGTTTGCCAAGCCGGTTAAAGCTGTCGTAATAGAAGTAGGTCCGGTATTGCGTCGGATCGGGTCCGGACGAACTGGCGTGGTTTGCATCCTGGACCCACTGAAGCAGGCCGTCATCGTTGTAGGATCGCGTGAGCGTGTCGCCCAGCGCGTCAACGATTCTTGTCGCCAGACCGTTGGCGTCGTAGGAATAGGTCGTCGCGTTTCCATTCGCATCGGTCTGGCTCGCGATCGTCCCGTCTGAGTTGTTCGTGAAGCTCCGGCTATTCCCGAGGGGATCTTTGACTTGCGTGATGTTCACGTTGTTTGCGTCGTAGAGGAACTGCCAGGTGTACGTGGTGGCGCCCGGCATCCCCAGCGGATTCGTCTTTGTCGAGATGAGGCTGGCATGCGGAATGCTTCGCGGACTGCAGGGAGCACTGGCGGCGATCGCGGATGTACACCAGTGTGAAGAGTTGTCGTTGGCGTCGATCGTCAGATTGGTGAAGCCCAAATGGGTTGTGCCGTTGAGCTGATCAATCTGGTCGGTGAGATAGCCGTTGTCGTTGCTGGTGTACTGAAGCGGGGCCACTGTTCCTGGCTCCTGGAGCTTGTTGACTGAGAAATCGGCCGTCCAGGACAGGGACGTCATCTGCTGAAGGGGATTGGTGATTGTCACGACCTTGCCATCGCTGTCGTAGGCGTACTTTGTGACTCGCGAGACGCCGCCGGGAGCCGGCGGGGTGACGGTCGTGACCAGATTCGTGTTGTCGTACGCAAACGAGGTCGTCTTTCCGTTTCGGTCGGAATACGAGGCGAGCTTCCACCGGTCCAGGCTGCTGGTCGGTCCGTTGTAGACGTAGGTCGTTTCCGGTAGCGTCGTGTCGGCATTGGCTCGCGGATCTCGCACGCTGTAAATGCGGGTAGACTCGTTCGGCGTTTTTGGGTCGGGATTGATTCGGTTCGGGACGGAGGGGATCGCCGGTCCGCTGCCATCCGACGTGGTGTACGTGAACACCCAGCTCCGGTCGGCGAGCGCCGTGCCGTCGGCATTGGTCCCACCCCGTTGGGTAATCCGAAGGAGATTGCCATCTTCGTAGTAGGAGAAATCGATCTCCAGGCCCATGTGGTCGGTTATGGACTTCACCTTGCCCCGGATCTGCGGCTTTTTGGCGTCTGCTTTGGTGTAGTAGGTAATGTGGAACACGCGATTCGGCGCGGCACCTTGTCCCTGGCCGGCGGCGTCGGTGACGGCGGTGATCTGGAACGCCCCTCCGCCCGGATTGTCAACGGCGGGAACGGCCGTTTCGGTGAAGGTGATCGTGTTGCCGTTCTTGTCGACCACGGATGTCGGGTAACCGTTTGCGTCGTAGTTGAACGTCACTCGGTCGGGGCGGCTGAAGGCCCAACCGCTCGCGGTTTGCCGCAAGTAGAGATGGACGCCGGGCGGCTCGATCCAATAATAGTTCCCGGTCGTCGTGTCTTGGTAGCCGGCGAATCGATGGGGCGTACCGTCGCCGTCGACGAATTGCACCCAGTGTTTGCCGGCCACCTCGGCGTTGTTTGGATGGATATCGAGTGGAAGCCCGAATCGACTCAAGGTCGACATCGTTAGAGACCAGTTATTGCCAACCGGGGAGTCGGAATGGTCCTCCAGGCTGTTGTAGGTAAGGCCGACCACCGTGGCCAGACCGCGCCCAGGCTGCTGAAAGGGCGTCCAGTGAAAGAGCGAGTTGCCGTTCGCGACATTGACGAGGTGTTGCATGGTCCCGCCGACCTGGTCCGTGACGTAGTTGTAATAGCGCTCTAGCCCCAGCGCGGCGCGCAGGGCCTTGTTCACCAAGACGGGATTCTGGTTGGGCGGATTGCCCTGGCTGGCAAACCAGGTCGACAGTGAGGTGTCATACAGGTCGAAGACCAGCTGGTACTGGGCCTGGTTGACGTTGTTCGACAGGCTGGGCGGCGCGATCGTCACATTCTGCGTTGATTGCGCGCCCTTCCTCATGGACCCAAGATTGATATTGGGGCCGTCGATGCCCGCGAGCGATGGATCCGGACTGATCCAGCGGTAACGTAACGCGACGGTCGACCACGTCTGTGAGCTGCTGTTCGTGACCAGAACTGTGACGCTGTATTGCTGGGACGATGTCGACGCGTCGAGCACCGTGGCGGGAACGAGAGTCGTCGGCGAGATCGTCGCAAGATATTCCGTGCCCTTGGTGTTGTTGACGTTCACCGGGACAGAACTCGACGTACTGACGAGGCCATAAGCGTCATAGGCCATGGCGACGAGCGAATGACCACCGTCATAGGTCCAGACGCCCGAGCCTGGATCCTGCGGGGTGCCCCAGCTATAGCTGGTGGTTCCGGCAGGGAGTGACGCGATTCGCACATTGTCGACGTACAGTTCGACCTGCGATAGGCCACCGGCGGCGCTGGCGCTGACAGCGATGGTTGAGGTGCCGGTGATGTTCGCATTGTTCCCGGGAGCGGTGATACTGACAGAGGGAGCCGCGTAGTTCGCTACGGTGAAATTGACACCCGATGACAATGTGCTGTTCCCGGCATCGTCATAGGCTTTCGCGGTGACAGTATGCCCACCGTTGGCAACACCGGAAGAATTCCATGTATTGCTGAACGGTGCCGTCGTCGAGCTGCCGACGAGCGAACCATCCACGTAGAACTCGACCTTGTCGACGCGCCGATCGTCGGATGCCGACGCCGAGAGAACTACCGCACTGCCGCGTACCACGCCACCTGAGGTCGGCGCAGAAACGGCAACCGTGGGAGCAATGGCGTGACTGCCGTCGGAATATGTCAGCGTCAACTTCGGACGCAGCGACGTGGACGCTGTAAAATCGCCCGTGTAGTAACGGATCAGGTTGCCGGCAATCAGTGACTCGTTATCGAGTTTGATCGTCACCCCATAATTGGGCGCGCTTCCATTGACCCACTGCTGCACGATCGGTGTGATGTTGAAGCTATTCCAGGTCGGTGCTTCGTTCGCGGCAACCGTCACCGCCGCCGATTGATCAGAGGCGCCATTGGCAAAATCGCCACCCTGGCTCGTCCAGGCGACCCCGCCGTTAGCTTCGTACCAAGTGACGCCGTCGCCAGTGCAGGCGCCGACGGCCGAATTGCTTGAGCCCTCGGCCCAATCGCGCGTCACGCGATAGGCGTGCAGGCTGTCCGCTGCGGGAAGCGATTGGTAATGCCAGAGAGCCAGCGTCGCGCTCTGGATAGTCGCTCCCGTCGGGATGTCGTTGAGCGGGTAGCTGAGAAAGGCGCGGGAGATCCGATTGGTATCGGTCCCAATCGTAATGTGATCGCTCGTTCCATAGGTGGAGCAGACGGTTGAGCCGACGAGGTAGTAGTTATAGGTGTCTTTTCCTTCCGGACCGGGTTGCAGAACTTTGGTGGCTTGCCCGTCCGCGGGAAGGGTGACCTTGATGTAGTTCGACGGCGAGGTGTTGGCGACGACGTTGTAATAGAAGGTGGCGTTCGGCGCTGCGGTCGTATCTCTGAATGAGGTAATGGACGGATCTGTGATCGTCCTCAAGAGCGTCAAACTCGACGGCGTGAAATTCGCGACGGCCGATCGATGGACTTCGTATTTCTGGAAGGGGCCAGTCACGCCTGAGTATGTCGTCCAACTCAGGTCGGCGCCATTCGAATGCAGGGTAGTGGGCTGGTTGACGATCACGGCATCAGCGGCATAGGTCACGTTGAGCGCCGGGCCGAGATTCGAATCGACCGTGTATTGGTTCGAGGGCAAGGCTGGACCGCTCGCCCCCAGGACGTCGACATTTCGCTTGAGCAGCAGCCCGTAGTTGGGTTGGATGGCCGAGTACCAGTTCTGCGCTGTAGCCGTCACGTCCCAACTCAGCCAGCGGAAGTTGCTATCGAGTGTCATGGTCAAATTCGAGAGCACGGTAGAGTCGTAGGCCAGTTGCTGGGTCTGCGAGGATGGCGTCCAGGCGGCCGTCATTCGATGCGCCTCGATCGTGTGCGTCGTCCCTCCGCAGGGATTGGTAGTCGCGATGCAATGACCCTCGTAATAGAGGCCGAGGCTCGCGCTCGAAATCTTTGCGTTGACCGGAATGGAGCTCAGGTCGAACTGGATTGCGCCCCAGTCGTAGTGCGCATCGCTATCGCCGATATGGATGTAGCCACTGCTGTCGTGGAACCCGGGGTCGGTCGGGACATTGCCGTGAAAGTAGGCGTCCTGCGAGTCGGGCTGGATCGAGATGGTCGGATCAAGCTGGACAGGAAATACGCGCTTTGAGCTGTGGAGCCACGCTTGATCGACGGTTAGGTCGATGACAAATTTGCCCGAACGTCGGGTCACGTTTAGTGACGCGTTGTTGACCGGGTCGCCAACGGCTCCGCCAGCGCTCTGGGCATCCGCGGCGTGCGGGCTCGCGAGGACAAATACCGGATCGTCCTGCGGCGGCAGGAAAAATTGCCACGATCCATCGGCGGCCCGGGCGACCTGGACGAGCGTCTTGTCCGGTGGCGTCAGCACGAACTGGTAGTGAGTTCGGACGCTGGCATCCGCAAGCTGCAAGGTCTCCTTGACACCACCCGCTCCGACGTCATAGCGCAAGTCAACGCCGGGGAACGGCTGGCCGTAGGAGATTCGAGAAGACTTGACGCTGGCCTTGCCGGCCGTCGCGCCCTCGAGGCTCAGGGAGAAGATCTTGCCGCCAGCGTCAATTCGCAGGTAGTCCTCGGTTACGGTGCTCTTGAAGCTTGCGGTGAACGCATTGGCTCGGTTGCGCCACGCGTATGCCGCGGTGCCGGTGGGCACGAGGGTGGAATCGATCGGCTGCCAGTTCCCCCTAGCGTCGCGGTAGTGGACTGGCCCGGCCGTGATCCGGGTCGTATAGGAGCCGTTTGCATTTCGCGATGTGCTGGCGTTGCGAGTTCGGTGGTCGGCGAGTTCGCCAGTGGGGAGCTTTGACTGGCCGGCCGTCGCGTTGCCAGGGATCGGAATGCCAGGAGTTGCCCCGTACGCGCTCTGAGTAGTCATCGACGCGAAGACGAGGCCAAACAGAATGGCTAGAGATCGGCGACTCATGATGTCCCTCCCAAAGACAGGCCGGCTAAACGCGGCGCTTCCCCGACGCCTTAGGAGGGACGCTACGCTGCCCCTTTTGCGCGGTCAATTCCGTAACGTTGCCGATGAGAGGCGGCTAAGCGTTTCTTGTTACGAGCGGTGTCCAGTTCTTATTGCGTTTTCTCTTAGGGCCGGGCCGTCGGCATTTTCGCGTAGCGTGCTCATCGAGGCAACACGGACGAATGTTTAATTCGATTCTTGGCCAAGCGTGGGCCGCCTTTGATATTGTGTCCTCGGGGGGTGTAATGACGGGGGTGTAATGACATCCTGGGGGCACGATCCGGTTGGAGTTTCGCACTCCGCCCTGGATCCTGCCGCGCTTCTCAAGGCGCGCGAAGGTCGGCGCTCCCTTGTGTTGAGTAGCCGAGAGGACCAGATCTTAGCCTTGGTTTACGACGGTCTAAGCGACAAAGAGATCGCAACAAGGCTGACGATTTCACCACGCACCGTTCGGACACACATGGAAAAAGTGTTCCGTAAGTGGGGTGTGCGAAATCGCTACGTTGCGGCGCGCATGTGGGTTCACGTTCATCAGGCCTAAGGATCGTCTTTGGTGGCTGACGGTCTTCTCGGGTTCGGGTCGCGCCGCACCCTTAGCGGGCAGTTCTCACGACGCGGGTTCATCCAGAGTGCCTTCGATGCGAGGACAGAAAGGAATGAGCTAATCGACAACTCGCGCGACCGAAAAAGGTACAACTCCACGTGCCCGTAGCGACATCACCGCGAGTCGGCCGATCACGCTGAGGGCGAAGGGCGACGACCATGCCGGCCCCCGCTCAAGCTCGCATACGTCGAGGTCGAAACCACCGGCGGGCTCTTCGGTGCCGGCCGGAACGCCCGCGGACATCTCTTCCACCACTCGGAGATCAGCGGCGACGAACCAACTTCTCGCTGCTACCAATTGAGCACCAGCCGGGGTGATCACGGCGAGGAGGGATACCACCATCGAAACGTCCTCGCCAGCTATATCCATCTCCACTTTGCCAGCGACCCCAGCCTCGCAGGGGCCCTCGTGGATCGCTGCGAGGAGTTTCGCCCTGGCGGTCGCGAGTGACGGCCACCACGACGCGAGAAGCAGAAGAAGGTTGAGACGAGTTCTCGCCGGATTGCCCCTTCGACAAGATCAAAACTGGGCACTGGGCAATGATTACCGCCAGGGAGTCGTGGGATCCCTGGCTACCGGATGGAAGACGTGGCGCCAGGCGGACACATCCTATATATGTGTAGAGGGCTCGGTCAGCTGAATTAAGTCAGCTGGGAGTCCGTCCGCGGGCATCCACTGGAGTCCGCCACGTCACCCCAATTAAGAGTCAGCTGCTCTACCAACTGAGCTATGCAGGCGCACCGGTAATTGTATTCGCCGAATCGTCCGCCCCGTGTCGCCGCGGCCACGGACGTCCACCGGCGTTGTTGTCAAAACTGTTGTCAAACCCCAAAAACTGTTGTCAATCTCGCGGCGTCGACAAGGGTCAAATTACCGGACTTCCGGCATCGTTTCCGACGCCTCGCGACACCGCCCTGAGGCGTGCGACGACATCCAGGTGATCCCTGCGATTTCGCAGCCTCGACGATGGCTAGCGGAGACCACCGAATTCGTCAAGGATAGCCACGAGCGCTGTCACAGCGTCGGCGATCTTGACTTCGGGAAGCCGCCCATAGCCGAGCAGGAGACCGCGCTCCCCCGTCGGAATCAAGTGGAGAGGCGACAAAGCCTCGAGCCGAATCCCTCGGGCAGCGGCTGCGGCTGCTATCGCTATGTCATCCGTGTGATCTGCCAGCGGCAGGAGCAACTGCATTCCTGCTGCGACACCGCGAATTGCCACCCCCGGCATGCGTGCGGCTAACTCCGCAACGAGCAGATCGCGACGCCGCCGATACACGTGACGGGCACGAACCACCTGACGGTCGTATTCACCGCTCGACAGAATATCCGCTAGGGCCAGCTGCTCGACCACCGGCGATCCCGAGTCCGCGTTGTACTTCCGTTCTTGCAGGTCGCTGACGAGCTCGGCGGGCGCGCTGATCCACCCCAAGCGCACCCCTGGAGCGAGGGTCTTCGACGCGGACCCGACGTGCGCGACACGGCCAGGATCGAGACCCTGGACCGCCCCGATGGGTGTGCGGTCGTAGCGAAACTCTGCGTCATAGTCGTCTTCGATGATCAACGCGCCATTCGTCATCGCCCATTCCACCAGGGCACTGCGGCGCGCTGCGGACATCACGGCGCCGGTTGGGCATTGATGCGCGGGAGCGACGACCACGGCTTGAGCGTGAAGCCCGGCTAGGTCACCGACGCGCAAGCCATCATCGTCGACAGGGCAACCAACGAGCTCGAGTCCGGATTGCCGAACGGTCGTCCAAAATCCCGGGTGTGACGGCGTCTCCATCGCCAGGGTCCTCCGACCCGCACCCACCAAAACATGGCAGAGGGTATCGATGGCCTGCGTGAATCCCTGCGTGATCACGATCCGCGAGGGATCGACACGGACGCCTCGTGCACGGGCCAGGTAGACGCTAAGCGCGGTTCGCAGCTCGACGCGGCCGCGATGATCGCCATAATCGAAGGCCGTGTTACCGGTACTGCGTAGTGCCCGGTCTATTGCACGTGCCCAAGCGCGTCGGGGGAACAGTCCGACCTCCGGCGTGTATGCCTTGAAATCGAACCGCCACACCGGCAGGGGCGGCTCGGGAGCCGATGCTACCGTAGTCACCACAGCTGACACGACTGGAGCTGATCGTGGCTTCACTTCCAGGTAGCCTTCCGAGATCAGCTGGTCATACGAGTCGCTGACTACGCCTCTGGACACACCAAGGTCGTCAGCCAACTGGCGCGACGCCGGCAGCACGGTGCCGGTCTGCAGCCTCCCTTCTTGAATAGCGGCGCGTAGGGCTTCCTGCAGCGTGGTGCGCATTCGGCCCCGCTGAAGGACGAGCTCAAGAAGCAGCTCCCGGGGCCTCCTGGACTCATTACGTCCTTCGTTTCTGGACCTATTCATGAGGCCAGCCGAGCCTACACGATAGGGGTGGACCGACGGATTGAGTTTAAAAGAGCAACGACGGCACCGAGGAAAGATCAGATGACCAGCCTGCAGTCAATCGAAGTCGGAGGCACGATCTCAGAAGACCGCGCGCGTGCCATCGAGGCTGCAACCCAACGTCGCCCGCGGGCCTCTGAAGCCGCCCCAGCGCGACGCGACGCGCGCGACCCAGGGCTGGATTCGATCCGGCCCCTCGACCCGCATGAGCTTGCCCGCCTTGAGCCGTTGTGGGTGGCTCTACATGACTATCACATGCTGATCTCACCCCGGCTTGCGGGCTTTCACCCACGCTCGCCTGAAGAGTCCTGGCGCAGCCGGCGGGCGAGGTACGCCCGATGGCTTGCGGATCCAGATACCTTCGTATTAGTTGCCGAGCGGGGCGGCGATCTCGTCGGCTATGCCTTCGTCACGTTCGGGATGGGGTGGAGCTCATGGAACAGCGGCGAGCCAATCGCAGAGCTCCAAACGCTGTCCATTGCGCCGTCCTCCCGGGGACAAGGATTAGGCTCGCAGCTGCTAGCAGCTGTTCGCGACAAGCTTGCATCAACGGGCATCCAGTACATGGCCATAGGCTCGCTCGTGTCCAACATTGATGCGCAGCGTTTTTATGAACGCCACGGATTCAACAAGGCTGAATTGGTGCTTGTGGGACCCACGACGACAGATGTTCCAAGCGGCCTCGCGTGTTCGTCGGCAGGGCAACGCTATGGCTTGTAACGTGAGGCCTGACCGCCAGGACGAGGCCGCACCTCGCCGCGGTGTGCGACAGGGCGAATCAGCGCTCGCGGCCGACCGACAGCCTCAATACGAAGCTCCCGACCTGCTTACCCAGCTTGAGGATCTTCTCGATCAGGTCTGGCGTTCTGAGGCCGACTGGCGGTTCAACGATCGGCTCGATCTTGCGCTCAAACGGACTTCCGTCGGCCGTTCGGCAAGAAGGTCTGGCTAGTGGCGGCTGAGAGCATGCACGTCCTGGATCGCACGCTTTGAAACTCGAAGTACCCCGCAAGTCAGTCAGGCGGGGCAATAACGCAAAGGAGATCGTCAATTATGAGCATTGCAGGTAGCACAGTTCTGGTTACCGGCGCCAATCGCGGCATCGGAAAGGCGCTGGTCGAGGAAGCGTTGAGGAGGGGCGCGAAGCGGGTGTATGCCGGCGCGCGCCATCCCTTCGCGCATCCAGACGGACGCGTCGCGGTCCTGACGCTGGATGTGACCGATCTGGCGCAGGTCCAAGCAGCGGCCGAGAGAGTCAAGTCTCTCGACATCCTCATCAACAACGCCGGGATCGGCGTTTACGACGACCTGAGCGATCGAGCTGTAATTGAGCAGCACCTCGCTGTCAACCTGTTCGGGATGCACGGCATGACCCAGGCCTTCCTGCCGGTGCTGACTCGCTCTAGGGGAGCGATCGTCAACAACGTGTCCCTGTTTGCCCTCGCCCCCCTGCCTCTAGTCCCCGCCTACGCGATTTCAAAGGCGGCCGCGTTCAACCTGACGCAATCGCTGCGCGCTCTGTTGGCCGGACGGGGAGTGAGGGTGCACGCCGTTCTGACAGGTCCTACCGACACCGATATGACACGAGGCTTCGAGATTCCGAAGGCATCTCCAGAGAGTGTTGCGCGAGCCATCTTCGACGGTGTGGAGAAGGGGGAGGAGGACATCGTTCCCGACCCCGCGTCGGGGTCCATCGCCGAAAGCTGGCTCACCGGTCCAGCCAAATCACTTGAGCGCGCGCAGGCATCATTCGTACAGCCGATCCCCGACCAGGCATAAGGAAAGGGAAAGACACCATGCACCTTCGGCACGACTCGAAATTGGGCGGTCAACTTGGGACACGGATCGGAAGCGTCGCGCTTACGGGCGCGTCCGGCGTCGCGGCGAACGCCAGTTTCGCCGCGACCGCAGCGGCGCTGACGGCGACCCTCGGACTCCCGGCTGTGGCTTGGGTCGTTGTGGTCCTGCTGATGCACGGGATGGACATGGGGGTCGCAACGGGCCTCGGTTCGTTTGGCTTCTTTGTCGCTCTGTGGGTGTTGATGATGGCAGCGATGATGCTGCCGGGCGCGACGCCGGCAGTCGTGCGGCGCGCTCATTTCAGCGGGCGCGTGAGGGCCGTGCCGATTTTCGTCGCGTCATACCTCGCCGTGTGGACGCTCGTCGGCCTCGCGGTGTACGCGTTGTACCGGCCGCACGCGACGTTGGCCGCCGGCGCGTGCGTTATCGCCGCAGGCGTCTACGAGTTAAGCTCGCTCAAGAACCACTTCCGCCGGCGCTGCCAAGAGAGCATGCATTCTGGATTTGCATTCGGGCTCTGGTGCGTTGGCTCGAGCCTTGGACTGATGCTGATGCTGGTTGCGCTGGGCTTGATGAGCCTTACGTGGATGACCGTGATAGCCGTCCTCGTCATTGTCCAGAAGCTTCTGCCGGCAAAAGCCGCCATCGATTTGCCGCTGGCCCTTGCGATCGTCGGACTAGGAATCCTCATCGTGGTCACGCCATCTTCGGTTCCTGGACTGACGCCGCCGATGTGAGATGACGGTCGGTGGCCTGAGCCCGGCGCCAAGCCGTCTGAATCAAGCAAGGAGGAGAGAAACGATGACCGATAAGAAGACCCGAACAAGCGGGGGACGAACAGGGAAAGGCGCGGCTGAACATCACCCGATCGTGCCTCACAAAGAATGGCTCGCTGCGCGAATTGAGCACCTCAAGGCCGAGAAGGAGTTCACGAAGCTGCGGGACAAGCTGAGTCAGCAGCGACGCGACCTGCCCTGGGAAAGGGTCGAGAAGGAGTACACGTTCCAAGGCGCCAAGGGCAGGCAGACCCTGGCCGAGCTATTTGATGGCCGCAGCCAGCTGGTCGTGTATCACGCGATGTTCGATCCGGCCAATGCCTCCTCGGACACCACGTGGGCCCAGGACGCCGCGTGTGTAGCCTGTTCGTTCTGGATCGACAACTTCGTCAGCATCATCGACCACCTGAATCACCGGGACGTGACGCTGGTGGCGGCGTCGCGCGCCCCCTATTCAGCGATCGCCGCCTACATGAAGCGCATGGGTTGGTCGTTCAACTGGGTGTCGTCCCGCGATTCGGACTTCAACTTCGATTACGGCGTGTCGTTCAGGCCAATCGATATCGAACAGCGCAACGACGTCTACTACAACTACCGCTCCGAACCGAACTTTATGAGCGAGCGGGAGGGGCTGAGCGTCTTCTTCAAGGATGACGACGGCAGCATCTTCCATACGTATTCGAGCTACGAACGCGGCATCGATATGGTCAACGTGGCCTATCACTATCTTGACCTGGTTCCCAAGGGCCGGGACGAGGCTCAGGTTGGAATGCTGGGCTGGCTTCGGCGCCACGATGAGTACTGAAAACGGCCAGGGTTTGCGGGCGACCGCCGGCTCGTCAGCGTTCAAAGTGCTCGAATCAGCTATGTCCGCGCCGACGGTGTTAGACCCCACTATCAGGCATCCGCAAATGCTTCCAGACCAATCCGAAGCGGATTGGGGACTCTACGACAGAATTGACCAGGTCTCTGCGGCAGTCGGTCTTGCCGTGGACAAGATTACCCAGGCTCTTCCATCGGGAACCGTCACGTTCCTCGCTACTGACATCGAAAAATCGACTGAACTGCTAGGCCGCCTCGGCGACCGATACGAACACTTGCTGATGGAGCACCGCCGGATCATCCGCCGGGTAATCGCGCGTTGGGGCGGCTATGTGGAGGAGTGCCGCGCCGATGAGTTCTTTACCGTCTTCGGCGCCGCCCCGGCAGCAATCTCCGCCGCGATCGAGATCCAGCGGGAGTTAGACGGGAAACTCCGCGCAGGTGGGGAAGAGCTCAGGGTTCGAACGGGCCTGCACACCGGCAATCCTAGGCTCCTTAAGGGAGAGTACGTGGGCTTGGACGTGCACCATGCCGTCCGCGTATGCGCAGCAGCCCACGGTGGCCAGATCGTTCTATCGGATACAACGGCGAAGGCGCTCGCGGCGTCCGACCTTGGCGGCGCCATCATCGACCCACTCGGCGTGCACCAGTTAAAGGGTTTTGCGAACCCCGAGTTTCTCTACCAGCTGGTCGTGCCCGCGCTCCGGTCCGAGTTCCCGCCGCTTGCTGCTCCAGTTGCCGCTGGCGCGCTTTATGCAGCCGAACGCCAACGGCGGACACTAAAGCCGAGTCACCTGCGAGAGAACCGCGATCACGACGGGCATGCGCCGGATAGGGGCACGTTGATCACCTGCGACTGGCGCAATCGACAGGAGAAGGCCGGATGAGCGACGGGGTGGCGACGAAGAAAGCGGTCGGTCGCGTCCACGTGCGGCGCCAACCGTCTCGCGGTCACTACGATCGCGACTCGATTTATGAGGTGCTGGACGACGGTTTGGTCGCGCATGTGGCATTCCTGGAAGCCGGTCAGCCTTTCTGCATCCCGATGCTCCAGGCGCGGATAGGTGATGCGGTGTACATCCATGGCTCGACGGCCAGCCGCGCGATACGCCTCCTTGGTGGCGGTGCCCCAGCGTGTCTCACGGTCACTCTGCTCGACGGACTGGTCCTCGCACGCTCGGCATTCGAGCACTCTGCGAATTACCGCTCAGCTGTCCTCCTGGGTATCTTCAGTCGCGTACAAGATCCTGACGAACGCATCGCCGCGCTCGCTGCCTTCACAAACAAGGTTGTGCCCGGTCGGTGGGAAGAGGTCCGGAAGCCGAGCCGTCAAGAGTTGAAGGCGACAGTGATACTCTCCATGCCCATAGGTGAGGCTTCCGCGAAGTGCCGTTTCGGACCGCCCACCGACGATGGGAGCGCGGACGCGGAACTCGACATTTGGGCAGGAGTTGTGCCAATGCGGACCGTGTTTGACACTGTCGAGCCCTCCCCCGGCCTTCGACCTGGAATCCCAGTGCCCGCGAGCGCTGGACGACTGCTTGAGCGGAAGCGATGACAGGAGGCGGGCCCCGCATGCCGTCGCTTGGGCCACCGTCCGACCCGTCGATCAAGACGATGCTCAACAAGTGGATGCCGCCCTGGAGCGCTGTTGAACCGCTGGCACTGTTGCGCACCCCCGCCGTGATGAATGACGATCTCCGGCTCACGGGGCTCGAGTCGACCGTGGGCGAGGATTCCTGCACCGAGCGCCTCATGCGTGCCGCGAGATCGCTGGGTAACCAACAAGAAGGAGAGAAACAATGACCGATACGAGGACCCGAATAAGAGCGGGACGAACACGGACCATGCCCCGGATGCCTGAAGTGGTCGACCGGGCCACGTTTCAGGCTGAGCTGGATGCACTGCGGACACGGGAGAAAGCGCACACGCACGAAGGCGACGCGATCGCCGCTGCCCGTCGCCGGCTGCCGATGGTGGAGGTGGACCCTGCCACCCAGCTGATCGGTCCGCACGGACCGGTCACGCTGTCGGAGGTGTTCGAAGGACGCCGACAGCTGATCGCCTACTACTTCATGTGGTACCCCGGCCGACCCGCGGCCGAACAATGCGAGGGTTGCACGTTCTACACGAGCCAGGTCCGCGAACTGTCCTACCTTCACACCCGCGACGTCACCTACGCCACCCTCTGCCAGGGCCCCTACGACGAGAGTGTCCGCTACCGTGACTTCATGGGCTGGGACATGCCCTGGTACTCGGCGCAGGGCTCCCTCGACGCCCTTCTCGTCGGCCGGACGATCGGCATGTTCCATCTGGTCTGCTACCTGCGGCACGGCAACAGAGTGTTCGAAACCTACTGGACCAACGGCCGTGGCGTCGAGGTCATGGACAACAGCTACGCATTGTTGGACATGACCGTCTTTGGGCGGCAGGAGGCCTGGGAAGACTCGCCCGCCGGTTGGCCAATAAGCAAGGACATCCTCCGCACCAACGGTCGTCCCACCCTCCAGTGGTCCCGCCTACAAGCCGGACACTCCGACCGCCTCGGCACGGACAGCGAGTGAGATCATGGCGAACTCTGCTACCGGCGAGGCCCGTGACTTCAACACCCAGATCATCGAGGAGTTCCGGGCGAACCAAGGGCGTGTCGATGCAGAGTTCCTCGAAGGCCTGCCGGTGATCCTCATCCACCACATCGGCGCCACGTCCAGGACTGAGCGCGTAACGCCGCTAGCCTGCTACCCGCAGCCCGATGGCAGCTTCGCGATCGCGGCCGCCAACGGAGGATCGCCCGCCCACCCCGCCTGGTACTTCAACCTCAAGGCCCATCCCAGCATCACCGTCGAGCTGGGTACCGAGGCGTTCACGGTCCTGGCGGAGGAACTCGACGACGGCGCCCGCGCCGCGCTGTGGGCGAGCATGGTCGCGAGGGCTCCCTCCCTGGGTGTAGCCCAGGCCAAGACCGCGCGGCAGATGCCCGTATTCAGGCTGATCCGACAGGACTTCGCCACCGGCGACACCGCAGCTGGTGGGGCACTGGATGGCTAGATCCGATCGAAGAGGGCGACAAGGTCGCCTGCAGAAACACGGTTATTGGGCGGAACTGCTAGAACGCGCCGAAGAGGTGGGCCAGTTGAACGTTACAGCTGAGCACTTTCACCGGGGCTCCCTGGGCATTTTCGCACCAGGTGTGGCAACTATCGTCATTTGTCACGTAAAACTCCTCACATATGCATCTACCGGCCATGCACGTGGACTTGCAGGGCCACCAAGCTTGCAACAGCACATCAAATGAACAGGAGGCAGTCATCATGGTGAAGATCGCACGCAGGATTCTGGAAGCTCTGACGTACGGCAGGGCGACCCGAACTCGATTCTTGTCTATGGGGTCGTTGGCGTCTATCGCTGTTCTCTGGCTGGCAGTTGCGCCGCCTGTGTACGCCGACGAAATAGTTCCGGCTAGCGGAAGCAGTGCAAACGTGCTAACGCCCGTCTCGATCCGCGTGGCCGATGACAACACGTTCATCGACTACACCTACGTCGAGAGGTGGCAAGGCACAATTGACGGCACGCGCGTCGGCTCAGGTTCGCTGGTGATCCATCCCGACGGATCCGTCAACGCTCAAGCTTCAGGGGTTTTCACGGGCACAATCGCCGGGAGGTCGGGCACTGCGTTGTTGCGTATCAGCGTGTCGGGGACCTTGGTGTCGGCGGCGGGAAATTTTAGCATGACCGATGGGACTGGCGGACTGGCCGGCGTTCATGCCGAGGGAACGGACGCCGCGTTTCCAACGGGTCCGACGAGCTTTGGCGCCACCTACTCCGCGGTGGTCCACTTCAGCGCACCGTAAGCGTCTCAGATGCATGAGGTGGCGATCTCAACCGGGGTTTCCCATTCACCAGAAGCGTGTGGACAGAGAGGATGTGGGTTCGACAAAATCAAGGAGAGAGCTATTGACCGACCACAAGACCGGAACACGCGAAGAGTGGCTGGCCGCCCGGCTGAAACTGCTCGAGGCTGAGAAGGCGCTGACCAAGCGCAGTGACGAACTGGCGCGGTTGCGGCAGGAGCTGCCCTGGGTCCGGATCGACAAGGAGTACCGCTTCGAAACCGATGAGGGCGCGGCGTCCCTGGCGGATCTTTTCAGAGGACGCTCGCAGCTCCTCATCTATCACTTCATGTTCGGGCCTGAGTACACGGCAGGGTGCCCGATATGCTCATCGATCGCGGACGGCTTCGACGGCTTCGTCGTCCACCTCGCGAATCACGACGTCATGCTCTGGGCCGTGTCGCGGGCTCCACTCACGAAAGTCCAGGCCTACAAGCGGCGGATGGGCTGGCACTTCCCCTGGGCGTCATCATTCAACAGCGATTTCAACTACGACTTCCAGACGACGACAACCAAGGAGCAGCAGCAGTCGGGAGCCGTCGACTACAACTTCCGAAAGTGGGACATGCGGCCGGAGCTGAAGGCCGGTGAGGAAGGTCATTGGGTGGACGGAATGGGCGTCGGCGTTGACTGGGCGACGTACCGGCGAGAATTTCACGGCATGAGCGCGTTCGCGCTCGAGGATGGGGTCGTCTATCACACTTACTCGGCGTACGCGCGCGGCGTGGACGGCCTCTGGGGGATGTACCAGTGGCTCGACCGTGCGCCACTCGGTCGCAACGAGAGCGGAGTCTGGTTCCGACGGCACGACGAATACCCCAGCCGCTAAAAACCGCCCCGCATAGCGGCCGTTAGATCGCGAGTCGGAGACTCCTCTCGCTCGGCGCTCTGTTCGGCCGGATGCGAATGCAGCTTCTCGGCCGTGGCTTCGACGTTGCCTCCATCGACTACGGGCTCGCTCCCTCTCCACCCCTGGCCACAGCAGGTTGAGGACGCCAAGTGTGCTGTCCGGTTCCTCCGAGCACACGCCCTTGCGTTGTGCATCGACGCTGACCGCATCGGTGTGTGGGGCAGCAGTGAGGGCGGCTACTTGGCGGCGATGCTGGGGACCGCTGGACCTGCGGCGGGATTCGATGCTGGCCAGTATGCAGACCAGTCGAGCCGCGTCGAGGCGGTAATCGACATGTTCGGCGCCACCGACTCTACTCGAACGAATGACTCGAGCGCATTCGTCCGGGCCATTCTCGCGATGACCTTCCACGGCGACGCGCGATTGGAACGCGCAGCCAGTCCCCTCACTTATGTGGGTCCCGGTGATCCTCCATTTCTGATCATCCAGGGCACGAACGACCCGGACATCCCTCCCCATCACTCACTTGAGCTGGCTAGGC
>Ga0070698_100002191_pt1 | contig 21683 bp, 15 predicted proteins | sample KBSK1502metaG_FD_65477 | JGI IMG/M metagenome (GOLD analysis project Ga0070698, IMG submission 65477) | Corn, switchgrass and miscanthus rhizosphere microbial communities from Kellogg Biological Station, Michigan, USA - KBS K1-50-2 metaG | ecosystem: Host-associated > Plants > Roots >...
AGCATCAGCGTAGCAGCAAATCGATGGGCCTGTAGGCGCGCCGTAAGGGCTTGCTGAAATCCAGCAGCCCGCGCAATCGAGAAATCGCATTGCCACACAGACTCAGGAATGCCTGTCCTACTTGCGGCAACCAGCGGGCACTGTGGCACGGTTGAAGCGGTCCCGTGACGCAAGTGGGTTAGTTCTCGCGTTCGAGGATGAAGTCGGGGAGGGTGAGCAGCGCTCGGGCGTACTCAGAATCGTTGCGGCCGTCGAGGCAGGACTTGGCACGATTCGCGTATTCGTGGGCCAAACTGCGCGCGCGATCGAGGGCGCCCGATTCTTGAACGAGGGCCACGATGGTCTCCGGGCGAACGGAGTCGAATTCTTTTTCCTGCAAAACGCGCGAGACCATGGCCCGCGCGTCTCGATGCCCGTTCTCGATCGCATAGATTAGCGGCAGCGTGACCTTGCCCTCTTTCAGGTCGCTGAGAACCGGCTTGCCCAACTGCTCGGCGGAAGCGGTGAAGTCCAAGAGATCATCGACGAGCTGAAAAGCGAGGCCGGCATAGCGACCGTACTCTGCCAGAGCCAGCTCATCGGCGCCTTCCCATCCGCCAAGAATCGCGCCGAGGCGGGCGCAGCCGCTGAACAAACAAGCGGTCTTGTAAGTTGCGAGCCGCAGGGCATCTTCTTCGGTCACTTCGATGCGGCCGATTTTGGCGAGCTGGATCAATTCGCCTTCGACCATTTTCTGGGTCAAGTCGATCAATACATCCAGAATGCGAAAATTTCGTTCTTCCAGTGCCATCTGGAAGGACTGCATGTACAGCCAGTCTCCCGCCAAAACACTGCGATGATTACCCCAGCGAGAATTCGCCGACGGGCGGCCTCGGCGGGTATCGGCGCTGTCGATTACGTCGTCGTGGATGAGGGTGGCGCTGTGAAGCAGCTCGACAACGGCGGCGAGGCGAATGGCGCTAGTGCTCCGGCTTCCGGCATAGCGAGCGGAGAGCAGCAGCAGGGCAGGACGCAGGCGCTTTCCGCCGCCGCCCAAAAGATAGCCGGTGATTTCGGAAACAGGCTCGAAGGCCGCGCTACTCTGGCGCGTCAGTTCCTCTTCGACAAGAGCGAGATCATCTCTGACGAGATCAAAAATCTCCCTGGCTGTGAGCAGCGCGATTGCCTTCCTCCTGGGCTCTAGCAATGAACACGAATGACCGTCAGCCGGTCAGTATCCCGTGTGACCTAAAGCCGGTCAAGCGATCTATGACTTCAAAGCTTTCGAACGCGAGCACGGCCCCGAAATGGCCCAAATCATAAAAGCATGTTCGGCTCACGGGAGCGGAGCCGCGTTAGATGCCACCGACCGAGAGTGTCCCCTGTCCAGACCGAAGAAGCGCCGAAAATTAGCCGCCGTCACGGACGCTACTTCTTCTGCAGGTAAGTCTCTCACACTCGCAATTGTCTTAGCTACTTCTCCCACATAGGCAGGCTCGTTGCGCTTTCCGCGGTAAGGTTGGGGGGCGAGAAACGGCGCGTCGGTCTCGATCAAAATGCCTTCGAGTGGCAAGGCTTTGGCTACTTCGCGGAGATTTGCCGCTTTCGGGTATGTCGAATTTCCCGCGAAGGAAATCAGAAAGCCCATTTCGAGTCCGCGTTGCGCATCTTCGAGCGTGCTGGTGAAGCAGTGCAGGATTCCGCCGAGCCCGGTGGAACGCCACGTTTCGTGCAGAATCGCAAGGCAATCCGACCAGGCATCGCGGCAATGAATGATGATGGGAAGTTTCGCCTGATGCGCGAGAGCAAGCTGGTCGCGAAACACGCGCTGCTGTATCTCACGAGGGGAATGATCGTAGAAATAGTCGAGGCCGATTTCGCCCCAGGCAAGCACTCTGGGATGCTTTGCGAGTTGGGAAAGCCGATCGAGATGTTGCGGGGTGAGTTCCTTGGCTTCGTGCGGATGTGTGCCGACGGTGGCGAAAATCCAATCGTGCTGCTCGGCAAAAGGGAGAGCGGCATCGAGCTTTTCGGGGCCAGGTCCTGAGCCGATAGCCAGGAGTGTAGATACGCCGGCGGCGCGAGCGCGATCGAGCATGGCGTCGCGGTCGTCGTCAAATTGGGGGAAATCGATGTGCGCGTGTGAGTCGATGAGGTCCATGGGGACGGGCGTAACGGAGATTGTACCTGGGCCTTTTTCTTTTGCGAAGGCGGGAAGAAGGTAATGGATGCTGATGTAGGGTCTGAGCCCGAATTCGAGCGAGTGGGGGTGGGTTGAAATTTAGACCGCTGTTGTCACGATCAATGAATTTAAAACTGCCCCCTACCCCGCAGGTGAAGATTCTTCAGGCGGACAAGAGTGTTCAGGTAAAGTAGTTGTTCTGCCCGTTGTTCTGTTTGTTGTTCTGTCTGGGGACAGATGACCGCATTGCGAGCCAATCTAGGTGAATTTTGGCGCCGCGTTTCGCGTCTGGATTTGGCTGCACTCGTGTTGCTATTGGCCGGCCTTGTGGTCGCACTGCTGGCTGTTGATGGCGGGGTCTTCAGCTTCATCAAGTTTCTCGCGTTACTTTCCGGGTTCTACCTGCTATTTCGGCTGATTGCATGGGCCCGCGCGTGGCTGCTGTGGAGCCTACGCAATCGGCTGATTGTCGCCTCGCTGTTCATGGCTGTAGTACCCATTCTGCTGATTTTGACGCTGGCCATTCTGGCGGGACAATTTTTGTATTCGCAGTTGGGCGCATATCTGCTTTATGAAGACATTCACCGGCGCATAGAGACACTCGCGGATATTTCCGAGCACATCGCCGCGGCGCATGCGGCGCTCCCCCGCGGAGTAAGCCAAGAGCAAGCGGAACGCATGTTCGCAGCACAATCGCATGCCGTTCACGATCGCGAATTGTTAGGATTGGCGATCGATTTCTCAAACGATGCGAGCCTGCTGAGAAAAGTGGCTCCGCCAGACGCGAATTTTTTCGCAGGGCTGCTGCAAGATGAGGACAGCCTGGCTCTAGTGAGCATGCGAGAAATCCAAATGCCGAAAGGAACCCGGATTGTCCGGTTAACCGTGCCGGTCAAGCCGGATTTTCTGGCGACGATCGCACAGGATCTGGGCGCCATCCAGTTGAACCTCATGCGGTTGTACACGGGAGGAGCCCAGCGCGGGGTCATCTATTCCACGGGTGGAGCGCAGTACGAAACCGCCGGGCGCATTGCCGCCAGCAATCGCGTCCTACAGCCCGCGGGTTTCTGGATCGATCCATCGGTGAATGTGGTTTCCCGTTTGGAGGACGCCGTATTTGTAGGAAAGGACGGCAAGGTAGACAGGTCGCGGCCGGTTTTCGCGGTATTCAATGCCCGGCCATCGCGATTGAACGTGCGGATGTTCAATTCACTAGGGGATCTTCGTGAATTCTATCTTTGGCGGCTAGGCGCGTTTGCCATTCTGTTTCTGCTCATTTGGGTCGCCGCGTTTATCACCGGGCTTGTGCTGACGCGGCGGATCACCAAGGCTATCGCTGATCTCTATCAAGCCACCCGGTATGTCCAGAACCGCGACTTTACGCACCGCGTGCTTATCGAACGGCCCGACCAGCTTGGCATTTTGGGTGAATCCTTTAACCTTATGACCGAATCGATCAGCGCCTTGATCGAAGAGCAAAAACAGCGGCTGCGGCTGGAAAACGAAATCTCCATCGCCCGTGAAGTGCAGGATCAATTGTTTCCAAGAACGCTGCCGAAAGTGCCGGGAGTGGAGATCGATGCCATTTGCAGGGCCGCGCGATCGGTCAGCGGCGATTACTATGACTTTATCGAGCTCAGCCCCACCAGCCTGGCCATCGCAATCGCCGATATCTCCGGGAAAGGAATCTCCGCGGCTCTGCTGATGGCTAGCTTGCAGGCGGCCTTGCGCAGCCAAGTGCTTGTGGTGGGAAGCGACAAAATGAGTACGGCGGAGCTTGTGGCGCGGCTCAATAAGCATCTCGTCCGGAACACCGGGGACGACCGCTTTGCGACTTTTTTCATTGCAGTGTACGACTCCGCGTCACGCACGTTGCGATATACGAATGCAGGACATCTACCGTCTTTCCTGATCTCCAAAGATTCCGCATTACATCTCGACGTGGGCGGCATGGTCCTGGGAGTTGTTGAAGACTATTGCTACGAAGAAGGATCGGTGATGGTACCGACGGACTCGACGTTCGTAGCGTACAGCGACGGCTTGGTTGAGCCGGAAAATGTCTATGGCGAAGAGTTTGGCATACGGCGGCTGCAGCAAGCCGCGGTTCACGTGCAAGGAGCGGAGCCGCGCGTGGTTGCCGAGTCGTTGATGACAGCGGCCGAAGAATGGGCTGGCACACCGGAGCAGGCCGACGATATGACGGTGATTGTGGCGCGGCTGCGATAAGAGCTGCAAACACAGAGTGAAGCGGCGAGACGGAAACTCAAAGCGGCAGCGAGCGGCTGTTGAGCGATTGGCGTAATGGGGACATCAAGCCTCGATCCCTCGCTGCGCTCGGGATGACGATTTGGAGCGAGGCGGCTCAACCGAGCCTGCGGCTGGCGGCGGTGCTGGGCTATACTGACTTTTTTCTTTTTGCTTGATTTTCCGGGGAGAGGAATGTCGCTTCGCAATCGCGTGGCTTTGGTGACGGGTGGTAGCCGCGGCATCGGCAAAGGGATAGCCGTGCGGCTGGCGCAGGATGGCGCACGCGTCGCCATCGCCTATCGATCGAATAAGACCGCCGCGCAACAGACACTGCGTCAAATGCAGAGCAACGGCGCGGACTGCGTCGCGGTAGAAACGGACATCAGTGACGCAGCGCTGGCAGAGCAGCTTGTGCGCACGGTTGCAGACCGCTTCGGCCGGCTCGATATTGCGGTGAATAATGTGGGAGATTTCCGCTGGGGTACGCTGGGGGAGTCGGCTCTAGAGGACTGGAAAAATGTGTTTGCATCCAATCTGATGACCGTTTTGTACGTCAGCCGCGCCGCGCTTCCGCACATGCGCCGCGGGCGTTGGGGCCGCATCATCAATCTTGGCGCTGTGGGAGCAGAGCGAGCCTTCGGGCAGGCGAAGATTTCGGCTTATGCGGCGGCAAAGGCCGGAGTGGTGGCGCTGTCGAGGTCGCTGGCTTTAGAGGAAGCAAAGAACGGAATTACGGTGAATGTCGTGAATCCCTCGAGCATCGACGAAAACGAATTGACGCTCAACGAAGCGCGCCGTATCCGGGATGCGCGATTTCCTATCGGCCGCCCGCCCACCGTCGAGGACGTAGCCGCCACCGTGGCCTTTTTTGCTTCGGAAGAAGCGGAGTACGTTACCGGTCAAGTCGTCAATGTCAGCGGCGGCTGGATGCTTTGACCTGCTTGTGAACCTGCCATGAAAGCTCTCACCGCTGCGGAAATGCGCGAAGTCGACCGCCTCACCACCGAGCGCTATGGCATACCCGGCTTGCAATTGATGGAGGCTGCGGGAACGCGCGTTGCGGAGGCTTTTCGCAGGATCGCGGCGAGCAATGGCGTTGGCGCTCGGCATGTCTGCATCCTCTGCGGCAAAGGAAACAACGGCGGAGACGGATTTGTCGTTGCTCGGCTCCTCGCCTCCACGATTACGTCGGTGCAGGTGTACCTTTTCGGCAAGCCGGAGGAACTGCGCGGCGACGCAGCGACAAATTACCGGCGCTGGTGCGAAGGCGGGCACAAAACGACTTTGGTTGGGGATGAAACATCGTGGAACTCTGCTTGGACGGAGATTGCGGCGGCGGACGTCATCATCGATGCGATGTTTGGTACTGGCTTCCGGGGGGCAGCGACAGGCGCCGTCGGGCGGGCAATCGAGGACATTAATCGACTTTCGCGCGATGCGACCGCAGTCCGGCCGTTTCTGATCTTGGCGTTGGATGCGCCTTCTGGCATGCCATCGGATGGAGAGGCGGCCCAAGGGCCTGTGCTGGCGGCGCATCACACGGTAACGTTTACCGCGCCGAAGGTCGGGCAATTGATTTCGCCCGATGCTGCGGCGGTAGGTTATTTGGAGGTCGCGGAGATTGGTTCACCTCCGCATTTGATCGATGAAGTTGGCCGGGGCTCACTGCGCTGGGTGGAAGCGCAAGAGTTTTCGAGCTTGCCGCTGGTGCGTCCAGTAGATTCGCACAAAGGGCTGTACGGGCATGTTTTGGTCGTGGCGGGGTCAGTCGGCAAAAGCGGCGCCGCGATCATGTCCAGCCATGCGGCTCTGCGCGCCGGTGCTGGGCTTGTTACCGTGGCCACGCCGGCTCCGGTGCTTTCCATCGTTGCCTCGGCGTTCCCCGAATATATGACCGAGCCACTGGAGGCGACTGAGATCGGGACCGCGTCTCGCAAGGGCCTCGACGGAAACCGCTTTGCACAAATCGAGCAAGGCAAGACGGTCCTTGCCGTAGGTCCGGGGCTCGGCCAGCATCCAGAAACGCAAGAGTTCATACGGTCGGTCGTTCGCGAGACGGAGCTGCCGGTGATCCTCGATGCGGACGGCCTGAATGCATTTGCGGGCCGCGCTGATGAGTTGCGCAACCGCAAGACCAAGTTCCTGGCCATTACTCCCCATCCAGGGGAAATGGCCCGACTGCTCGGGGCGTCTACGAAAGAAATTCAGGGTGATCGAGTCAAGGTCGCGCGGGAAGCTGCGCAGCGCTGGAATGCGCATGTGGTGCTGAAAGGCTCGCACACGCTTGTGGTCGCGCCCGATGGCCAGACTTTTGTGAATACGGGTGGAAATCCCGGCCTGGCCAAAGGTGGCTCTGGCGATGTGCTGACAGGAGTGCTCGCGGCGTTGACCGCGCAATTCAAGACCGCGGATTGGGTAAGGGTTCTTGCGCTGGGCGTTTACCTGCATGCCTTGGCGGCAGACCTTGCGAGCGCGGGAAGCGATCTTTCCGGCTTGCTGGCTGGAGAGGTTGCCAACGCCGTACCAAAGTCGCGGCTCAGGATGCTGCAGGAGCTACAGCGGCGTGAGTGAGCAAGTGGTTACGCGCTCGGCCGAAGAAACCACTCGGTGGGGCAAAGAATTCGCCAAACGCCTGGCGCCTCCAATCCTCCTTCTGCTGAGCGGCGATCTGGGCACGGGAAAGACGACGCTGGCGAAGGGCATCGTTGCCGGACTGGGAGCCGCCAGCGAGGACGAGGTTACCAGCCCGACTTTCACGCTGATCCACGTTTACGGCACTGACGCCGGCAAGGTTTATCACGGCGATTTATACCGCGTCGACAGCTTCCACGATTTCGAGACGCTCGGACTAGAAGATGTCTTCGCGGAACCTGCCATCCTCATTCTGGAATGGTCGGAAAAGTTCCCGCTCGAGTCACCGTGGCCACAAATCCGTGTGCGGCTGGAGCATTTGGGAGGGGACGCCCGCCGGATTTCGGTCCTCTAGCACGTGATTGCAGGTTCTCCGCTTACTCTCACGCTAACCGGAGTACCCCTGGACCTTGCCCGCGCACGCCGCCACTGCTAGGTTGGAGAATGCCCTTCTGGCGGAATGCATGGACCACCTGACATTGTTGCCCAGCGCGACGGAAGCGGCCCGGACGGAACTCAAGAACTATAACGTTACGATCCCGATGGGATCGTTGGCCATCGGCGTGGATAACATCCACCACGATGTGGTTCTGAGCCCGAAGTTCGTCCAGGCGGCACGCGATTATCTGTTCGATCTGATCCGCCAAACTACCAAGGCGACATATTTCGCGGGCATCGAGCTGCGGGCCGTCAAAGGTCCGGACAATGCCGCCTTTCGCAAGCTGCTGACCGATTTTCTGCAGAGCGCCCTGACTCAGGCGAAATATCAAAAGAACATCGAAATTGATTTGGTTTTTCGGCTGGCCCTGCTGAAATTCCTGACCATTGAAATTGGCAACCAGTTCGCGAATTTGATTTTGGAAGGCAAGGAGTGGATCCGACAGCGCGGTGAGCAATTTGAGCGCAGCCAGCAAGCCCACGTCATCAAGGCGAGGCTCTCGGAGTTACAGTCGGCACGGCGCGGAGTGATTCGCCAAGTTGGCCAGCACGTTGCGCAGATTGTCATAGATGTCGAAGAGTACGTCATCGCCAAGACCCGGCGTGCGCTGTTTGGCGAAGACTTTGCCCCTTACTACGAATTGCTGAAGAACCGGGTGATCTTCCTGGATAGCGGCAAGGACGATGTCTATTTCCTGGAGCACTACGTCCTGCTTGGGAATTATGTCCGCGATCCCGACCGTTTCGAAGCTATGGACGAGCTGTTTCAGGAATTCATACGCGATGCCGGGCTGGCCATTACACAGGATTCCGCATACACGGAAGCCAATCAGGCCCACGCTGGGCTGCTGGATCAAAGCCAGGCCATGCGCAATGAAGTTGCCAACCTTGAAGCGCAGCGCGAGACAACGCGCAAGCGCCTTGAGCGCGGTGAAAGTTTCCTGAACAAATTTCTGACGTCGGCGGACCCTTCGGACCTGAAAGCCTCGCTGAGCGACATCGAGATGCGGCTGAAACATCAGGAGGTCAAGCTCGAAGAGCTTGGCCCGCAGATTGAGGCAGCCAAACAGAAACTCGATTTCTTGAGCAAGGATTACAAAGGCCGCCTGGGCGATTACTTAAACGAGCCGGAAAACGCCAAACTCTTGTTCGACTACACTTCCGCGGGCGAATCCGATAAGCCGCAACGCGTAAAGATGCTTTCGGACTTGCTCGATCGCTTGGAACAGCGCGAAGTCCTCTATCACGTTTTGGCGAGCTACGAGATTCGGCCGATCGCGTCGGAGTATAGTCCGCCCGTTCACCTGCAGCAGTTGCGGAAAGCGTTGGTGTCCAAAGAGGAGTTGAAGCGAGTAGAGCAAGTGCTGAAGCAGGTGCCAGCTCGTAAGTTGTCGATGAAGCCGATCGAAGAGTTGTCTCGCAAAATTCGGAAGTGTTCGCGCGACGAAATGCAAACTTTGGTTCTGCGATTCGCGACGGATTTCCTGCGGTTGCGGCGCGACCTTCGGGATGCCGAGCATTTGAATACGTGTATGGAGCGAATTCATCTGGTAACCACTGAACAGGCTCGCGAACTCTCACGCCTGAACAACCGCCTGTACGAGTGCGTATTGCAAGATGAAGCCAAACACCACCAGGACCAGGTGGTCTCGCACGTGATCATCAAGGCCGACGTTCGCGGGTCGACCAGAATTACACAGGATCTTTTGGCGCGCGGCCTGAACCCGGCCTCGCACTTCAGTCTCAATTTGCACGAGCCGGTGAAGAAGCTCCTCGACCGATACGACGCGAAAAAAGTGTTTATCGAAGGGGATGCGGTTATTCTTGCGATTTTCGAGACGGAGTCGAGTCAGGCATATGCCCGGTCTGTCGCAAAGGCTTGCATCCTTTCGCGCCAAATTTTGGCGACGTGCAATTCGTACAATGATCGCGCCGCGGTGACGGACTTGCCGGCGCTTGAAATCGGAATCGGAATCGCGTTTCAAGGTTCGGCTCCCACTTACTGGATCGATGGCGAATCGCGCATCATGATTTCCAAGGCGCTGAATTTGTCGGACCGCCTTTCCGGATGCACCAAAATCGCCAAGCGGCTGCTGACCGGCCAGAAAACACACTTCTCCGTTTTTCAATTTCTAACGGCCATGGAAGGCGCGTCCGCAGAAGAATTGGACGAATTTCTAGTGCGCTTCAACATGAACGGGATCGAATTGAACGAAGAGGGCTTTCAGAAGCTTTCGGAGGAGATCTCGCTGGATTCCGTGGAGACGAAACAGGAGATGCCCTGGGGCAAAGAAAATGTCACGCTGTACTACGGCGAAGTGCCCACGGGCGAGTCGGTCGAAATGCTGGTATTGCGCAAAGGTCTCGCACGGCAGCTCCTACCTGACGGCAAGATTGACATTCCATCCTCACACGCATACTACGAGGTGTGCACGCACCCGGCGCTGTACGATCTCGTTGCCGCGCTGATCCGCACGCAACTCGCCGCGATTTGAATCGCCGCGCGCCGCGCGCCTATACTTTTCTCGGAGGCGAAAGGGGTCCGGTGATCCTCCCGGTCTTCAAAGCCGGCGATTCGGTCCTTCGCGGGTCGAATGGTGGGTTCGACTCCCACACGCTTCCGCCAAGTCCTTTTTTCACGCGGTCTTAACTGAGGAAGTTGACTCCAATTCGGGGTCTGACTCCAATTGAGTGATGTGTTGCCCGATTCGCTGAGAGAACTTCTCAGACGCAACCCGCTCGGCATCGCCAACGATGTGTGCGTAGTGCTCCAGCGTGACGCCCGAATCAGCATGACGCATGAGCCGGGTGACGACGTGAATCGGCGTTCCGGATTCGAGCAGTTCTGAAGTTACGCCATGCCGGAAGCAGTGAATCCCGACATGCACGCCTTTCGGGGTCTTGATTCCCAGCTTGGCCATTGCTCGATGAACGCCGTACTTAACCACGTTGTCTGACAGATACGGCCTGCCCTTGGCGTTGGTGAACAAATAGCCGTCCACGTTCGGCTTGTAGTGTTTGTCGAGCCAGTCGCGCAGGTGTTTTGCGAGCAGCTCGGACATGTGAACAGGGGCGGCGCTATTGTCACTCTTCGGCGCGCTTTCTCTCCGAGTGGCGTAATCCAAGGCGCCAGTGACCCTGAGAAGTTTGCGCTTGAAGTCGATGCTGCCGACTTTCAGGGCCGTGACTTCGCCAATGCGAAGACCGCACACCGCAGCGATGAGAAACATCAACTTGAAGGGATAGGGCGCGGCATTGATGACCTGCGCAGCAGTATCAGCGTCGAAGAAAAAGATTTGGGGTTGGGGTTTTTTGTCAGCGGGAAACACGATGTCCCTCTTTTCGACGTTCGGGATCGCGTAACCCCACTTTCGGCCTAGGTTCAAAATCGAGCCCAGGGTGCCATAGACGTTCTCCACGGTCTTCCGGCGATTGACACGCCGACCGACTGCGGTTACGAACGCTTGGTGTTGGCTGAGATTCATCTCACGCAAGGGAACCTCGCCAAGCTGCGGAAGAATGTGTACGCGAATGTGTGACAGGGCTGCACGCGCTCCTCCCGGCTTTCGGTTTGGAAGTATTTTGTCAGTCCACTCCTCGAGAAGTGCTCTGACTATTTTTCCGCCTCGAGGTGTTGAGGGTTTGAGATTTGCTTTGGCCCTGGCGTTGTAATCATCCAGGTATGGTTGAAGGGCAGCCTTGGCAGCACGCTCCGATGTAACACTCGCATCGAAGGTGATCGTCCTCCTTGCCCGCTTGCCGGTCTTGGGGTTGACCTCATACTCGCGGTACGACCCAACCCATCGGGTACCTCGCTGATAGACGCGTCCAGACTGGAAGCGTCGCCGGGGCATGATCTTCTCCATCCTCGGCGACGATGACGTTGCTGGCGCCAACTCTACCACAGTGCCGGGTTGTGTCGTGCTCGACACGACTACTGGATTTTCCCTTCCACCATCCGGTTAAACCGCCCTCGCGCTTGTTCTTGGGTCGCGTTGAGCGTCGGCGTGAAATCCGCATTGAACTTTCTTCGGAGACGTGCCTTGCGTGTCACAAGGTCCGACAGAATCAAAAGGTCCTTCTCACAATCGAGAATCTTGGCGATGCCGGAGGCGAAGTACGCTTTAGGAACGCTTATAGCGGACTCTCCGCGCTCGTCAATTAGGGAGATCGCCTCTTGGATGAACAGCGAGTCATCAACCAGGTTTTTGTTGCGGTCATATGCCTGCGGATACTGAACACGAAGCCTCCCCTGTACGTTCCGAATAAGAGTTTCGTCTTCTTCCGAACAGAAGGGGTTTGCCCTTGAATCTGAGGAGGTTACGCGCGAACCATCATCGTCCGAGGCAGGAGATGATGACTTGGGGGCTTCCTCTAGCTTTTTTCGTTCACGCGCTACTCCAACTGCGAAAGCGCCGTTGCGGTAAGGTGTTTCTGAAGAGATTTGTGTGCCTGATTCTTCTACGGTAGGAGAATCAGGCATTAGAAGAATACTTGGCTTCTTGACGGGTTTTGGCTGCTTATGAACAAAATACCGGGCACGGCCCAAAACGATGCGCTTGCGTCCATGCTTATAGTGCTCGACGCGCTCTCGCATCCGAGTGACGTAGCCGGAAGCGATTAATTCCCGCAGGAGACGTTGCCACTGGTCGCGGCCTATCTCCGCCTCCCGCGCGATGAATTTCCAGTCGAGTGGATTGCCGCGGATCGCGAGTTCGCCGGTCTTGCCGTTAGCTAAACCCCGCATGGTGCCGTGAAGCATCCGCGCGCCTTTGCTCAGATCCGTGCTCCTCTTGAGCATCTTTGCGGGAACGTCGCAGATGAAGGGTTTGATCCGGGTTTTGGCAGCGGCGTTCACTTCGCCTCTCGGACCTCCGCATCCCACAACGACAGGCCAGTCGCACGTTTGCAGTTTGTTCGAGGAGTTGCGGCACGTTGGGTCTTCGCCTTCTGCGGCGGAGCAGCTTGCGCCACGTTGCTGAGTGTGGTATTCGTCTGCATGAACAAGAGCGCGAGCCTGAGAGGGCTGACCACGATTATTAGCACCTCCCAAGCTCGCTACTTCGCTCTCCTCCTTTCAAATCGTCTAACACGCCCGGGCGCTCCCCCGAGTGCTACGGGTGTTCTTCAAGGTAAAGCCTCCATCAGCAGTCCGTCACTGCACCGTTTGCTGGCTCACGGAAGGCGTCTGGCTATTGCGCACAAACGCTTCAAGGGCACGGACTGAAATGACCGTCCGACGCCCGATCTTCCGAGCCTGAAGGGTTTTGAATCGGATGAGGTTTTGTACTGAGCGAGGAGAGATACTGAGCATCGCCGCAGCCTCGCGAATGCCTACAGCGATTTTTTGTTTTGGTTCCATGGCTGCGCATGTTGCAGCACAGGCGCGCACGATGACAACCGGCGAAAAATGCAAAAATACTTCGATTTTTTGACCTATCAGGTCAGGTCAGAAAAAAAGGAGGTTTGCGCCTCTTAGACGGTGAATACTACGGCGTCCCCGCGAACGAGATTCCGAGCGTGCACTCTCTGGCCGCGAGGTGCGAGTTTCAGGACGAGCTTCTTGCATGGCTCCGGGTGCAAATTGAATGGCAGGAGTGCTTTGTCTCTCAGGCAGTATTGAGTCGCGGCGTCGTCCAAGCAGCCTTCACGAAGGCCTTCTGGCCCACGGGCACGAAGCGGGATCGCACTCCACACTAAGGCGGCGTACTGGTCCACCCATCTTCTCAGCGTCCGCTCAATTGTCTTCCAGTCCCCGTCCAAGGGCCTGAAACCGGCGTGTTCTGCAATCTTCCGCCAAGACCACGCGCGTACATGGCGCTGCCATGCCAGACGTCCGGCCTTTGCAATCCAATCCGAATCGCGATCAGCACGCGGGCGCCCTTTATTGCCACGTTCGCGATCTCCGCGCGACACTGGCGTCAGACGCACGTTGGCTTCCTTAAGCCAGTCAGCATCGAACTGTTCACCTGGTCCAACGCTTTTTCCGCGGTTGCGAAGTAGTTTCTCGCGCGCTTGGACTGCTCTCCGAATCGCCTTAAGTTCCGCCTGATTCGCTGTTCTCAAAAAATATTCGACAATCTGCGTCTGGAATATTGGACGATGGAAATCACCGTAAATGGCGCAGAGGTCTCGAAACTTCCCATGACCATCTGCGTCTATGAGAGAGATCGCTTCATCGATGGAGGGTGCGCTGTCGTCGGGGCTGCTGCTTTGCACAGCGTCTTTTTGTTTTGTCCTTGTTGCTTTCCGTGAATACCGGGAGGTATTCTTCCCCTGCTTTCCCAAGTCAGACCTCTCTCGGCCCTGGTTGCAGCCGGGGCCTTCTTCTCGATCGCAGTGTACTTCTATCTTGACAGCCTTGTCAAATTAGGCTATAAGAGATACATGAGTCCGAAGCTCTACACGACGCGCGAAGTAGCGAAGCGCGCCGGAGTCTCCCGTCAAACCCTGCAGACTTGGATTGCCGCAGAGAAGGTCAAAGCGCCCGCCGTGATTCGCGCTGCGGGTGTTCGCCTTTGGACTGAGGCCGATGTCGCGCAGGTGTTGAAGGTTAAACCGCGCAGCTACCGCCGAGAAATGAAGCCGAAGAAGAGGCATTGAAAACAAAACGAAGCCGCCCGGTGCTGGTAACACCGAACGGCTTCTAACCCAATTGCACGTTGGAGGTGCAACGTGGCTGAGCAGAGTCTATCCCACCAGAACGGCCGAGTCGCAATATACGCGCGCGTGAGCACAGCGAACAACGGGCAAGACCCGGCCTTGCAGACGCGCGAGCTCCATGAATACGCGGAGCACCGTGGTTGGCAGATTGTGCGGGAGTATGTTGACCGCGGCGTGTCAGGCAGCAAGGATTCCCGGCCGGCCTTGAATGAGTTGCTGGCAGATGTGTATCAGCGCAAGTGTGATGTCGTGCTCGTTTGGAAGCTCGATCGCCTAGGCCGGTCGCTACGGCATCTCGTCAACACCCTAGCCGAACTGGAAGCTCGAGGAGTTGCCTTCGTGAGCTTGCGGGATAACCTTGACCTCTCGACGCCGTCGGGACGCTTGATGTTCAACGTGATTGGCGCCATGGCGGAGTTTGAGCGCGCGTTAATTCAGGAACGCGTGAAGGCTGGGCTTCGCCATGCTCAGAAACAAGGGAAGCACATTGGTAGGCCGCGAATTTCGGCCGATGGACGGCAAGTTGCAGCCCTGCGGAAAGCAGGCAGCTCTTGGAGCGAAGTCTGCAAGCAAACGGGGCTCTCTAAGGGGACGGCTCAGAGGGCATACTGTGCTCACAAAGGCGCTCCTGGCCTGCCCAAAAACCACTGCGGGCCTATCTCCTAAAGCTTTTGAGCATTCCTATTTTCCTCCGACTCGCGTGCGCTTTCGCCTTCGAAGTCGTTGGAAACGGCTGACCAAAACCATATGAATCGCCCTTGCCGACATTTCTCATCTGAATTACTTCATTTCAGGACGGTTACTTGATGAGTGGCGGGTTTGTGGGCAGCCCCCGTCCGTAGCCCGGTTGCATCCGTTCGCTCAGTCGAGTTTTGCCTTCCAGTCGCGCCATGAAAGATTCGCCGTCACCTCACTCTTGGTTGCGCAGACTGCCCCTCGGAGGATGCGGTAAGGATCGCTTTTTCGATTTGCACGGGACGCTGGCATGGGAGATGAAATACCTGAGCTTTTGTGCACACCGGTTCAAACACGCAGGTTCGGCAACAGAGCCGGCGCTCGAAGCTCCAGATTTCGCAAAACGCTTCGCCATCGCGGCTGCTCCGTGGGCCGCAGCGCTCGCGGTTTTTGGCCGTGACGGTTTGAGACTTCGCGAGCGCGACGTTTTGGTGCGCACAGTGATGCGTCTCAGGAGAATAGAAGAAGGAACGGGGGTCCACGCTTCTTTGCAGGATAGGACCGGGCTGGGCTGCGACGCCTTCGCTGTGAGTTTGGGCGTAGTCGTGGTACGGACAATCGAGCACCGTTGGCTCCCGTATCAGGAAGTGCGTCTGGTCGCCGGTGACAATCCAATACTGGTCGTCGGACAATTTGACAATTGCATTTTGCCCGTCGAACGAGTCTGAATCGGCGAAATGTTGTTCGAGTGATGTAACGGAGAGGTCGGTGTGCAGGATTTTGCAAGTCTCGGTCAGCGACGAATGGGCGCTTGCTCGGACATCCTCTAGGTGTATCGGTAGCTTGTCGGACTCATGCGGAACGGAATATTGCTTCGCGGATGATTCTACGCGGAGCCAGGCACCGAGGTCCGTGCGAAGGAAGAGAACTGGAGCTACGTAAATCATTGGTTCGCGCTGGTAGATTGCTTTGGCCTGTTCTAACGGAGACGCAGGCCATGCATGGCATTCTGGATGTGACTCGGCTCGAGATGAAAAAGCAGCTCGGCTGGCCGAAGGACGGGCGCCTCACCGAGTACAGCCTGGTGTTCGAGTTCCGAGAAAAGAACCGCGCTGCCTTCGAGAATTTCTTCCGAAGTGCGAAAAACCAGAATAGATCTCGAGTCACACTCACCCGCCTCAACGAATGCGTCGGCAGGCTTCAGAAAAACAATAAGCCAATCGCCGTTGGTGATGACCACGCGCTTCGGAACCTTCCCAGTGCTGGCGTTTACCGATCGGACGTAGTCGCGCAGGTCCTGAAGCCATTGAGACCAATCTCCTCCTAGCGGTTTGCCCGCTAGGCCTCGCGAAATCACGACAGAGCCGGTGTCCGTGACAGAAATCGCGCTCTGGACAGTCCTTTGCCGGGTTCGTTTGGTCGAAATATCCGGCAGGGTCGCGAGGACAGGAAGGGGACTGTTGGGTCTCTTCGCTTCTACGATAAGCAGCGGGTTATTTGTAGAACGCTCGATTCCTAGGTAGTCAAGGAAACGACGGGTGCCTGAGGTTTCAGACCGCACAGCGATTTCGGAAAAGAGATTAGGAAGACCGTCTTCCAAACTGAGATCGAGTCGCCAATTGAGGCCAGCAAGAAGCGCGTTGATCAAATAAAAGCGCGCGTGGTGTTCTAGAGCTTCGTCGAAGTCGGGCGGCCGTTGTTCGGGGGGCAGGCCGTCGTACCGGGCACGCAGTGCATCGAGCTGTCGCCGGAAGAGATGATCGTAGTCTCGGCGGACTCGCTCGAACGCAACGCGAAACTCGTCCGCGTTTGGGATCCTTTTCACCGGAAGATTTCCTCGAGGCGATAGGTCAGTTGCCGGGCACTGGACCATCCAGCCCGAATGAAGGTGTCCAGAAGTTCCACGAGGACTTGGCGGCAATCCGGGCTTTCCTGCAACATCTCGCGATACTCGGCGAGATATCGCTCGACCAATCGGACGACTAGATCCGCAGCCATCTGCTCGAACTGGTAACCGCCGCCGACGGCGGCGCGGACAATTGCACCAACACTGAGGAAGACTGTGCGCGGGTCAAAGGAAATGAAACTTTCAAGAGTTTCAAGCAAATGGTGTGCGATGCTCGGAAAACCAAGGTCCGACAAAGCCTCGATAATCGGTGTGGTCTCCTCAAAGAATCGTCTGCGTTCCTCTGTGCTTAGTTCTCTCTGGCCCGGCAGACGGTTTTGACCGCGATCATTGAAGGCCCCTGACGCGAAGTACAGCTCCGTGGCGGCGTGGTCGAGCACTCGGACCAATCGCTTTGTGTTCTCTTTGTCAGTGTCGGGCCACTCATCGAATGGTGCTTTAGAATGAATACGTTCCAAATCTCGGAGCTGGCCCTTAGCCGAGCACACGATGCGTAGAAAAAGGTCAAGCGCTCGTCGGCGAATGGCGTGTTCTCGGGAACCCGTGGCGTCTAAGGTGCCATGACCCAGCAGGTTGCGCAGGTTGAGTTCAAGCTGGGACAGAAGCTCCGCGTTGGCGAGAGGATCGGCGATAAACTTGTCGAGGAGTTCGCCGCTCAACGGATGCGCCTGCCACACATGTAGCCCGCAAAGGATGCCAACTGCAGCATTCCGTACGCTGTCAGCGCCCGGACCGGTGAGGCCGCGAGATAGCACCGATCGGATGAATTCGGCGACTTCCTGCGGATGAGCTCCGGAGATTTGTCCAATCGTAGGTTGGAGCAAGCCGGAAAGTACGCCGGTGCTTTGATCGTCCGCTCCAATGGAGCGAATGACCTTCCACATGCGCGCCTGATCGGTGCGATACAAGGAGACTAGGCGGATAGCCACTTGAAACCGGACCGGGGCCACAGGGTCCCGGCTGAGGCGCTCAACGGCGTCGAGCACGTCCGGAGTCGCGCATGAAGGGAATTGCGCCAAAGCGGTGAGTCCTTGCGCCGCGGAGATGCGCGCCGACGGCCCACTCCAGGAAGGAGACTTGTCGAATTGCGCATCGTATCTTGGGTTCGGCTGAGGATTTGGGTGGTTGCGGGCCGCGAGCAGAACCTCTTTCACAAATTTTCCAGGAGGTTCGTCGCATGAGAGGTCCTTCCACCGGGCGATTCGCTCCGCGGCTTCGGCGAGAACTCCCCAGGCGTAGTCGCTCTGCTTGGGATCGACGCCATCGCGATCGGCGGTCTGCAGCGCGTCGTGGAGAGCGTGAAGAGCGGGCAGAGCAGTCTGGACGTCGTCCGATCTGGGATTGGAGTTCGCGAATTTTGCGGCGAAGGGAACAACGGATTGTTCTAGCTCTTGAATTCTAGCATTCGCCGTCGACTCGACTTTGACTCCCTGGTCTCTCAGGTATTCTCGTTCGCCGTAGGCCTGGCTGAAGGTGCCACTGAAACGAACGGGCGGCTCGTTCTCAGGTACAGCATTGGCCTCCGTCAGCATCGTAAGCATGGCCTTAGCTTGTTGGGTGACAAGATCTTCGAGCGGGATGCATCCCAGCAGCCGATTACGTATCTGTTCGAGGTAACTGCGGCGCGCGGGGTCTCCGCTCTCCGGAAGAGACAAGATAGTTCGCTCGATCGATTCGCGTTCCGCGGGCGGAAGGGTGGGAAAGCAAGCGCGCAGAAATTCCCCGGAGGGCTGCGTGGTATCGAGGGCCGTCAGCACGGCGCTAGCTTTGACTAGTGGCACAAGTTCGAGCGAAAGGGCAGCGGGGTACTTGGCAGCGAGACCCAGCAATCTACGCCAGAAGACGGCCAGCCGGTTGTGTTTGGCGACGACATCCAGAAGCCTTCTGAATTCGTCCAAGCGACCTTCCGCGACGAGACTGTCACAGTGCTGTGTAAACACATCGAGGAGCTTGATCGAATCCTCGTGTTGCGTGCTCATCTGGCCATCCCAGATGGAGCTATAGTCGGTCAGAATGCGGGTGGTTACTCCACGGAAGTCGAATGATTCAGGGGTGCCGTCCGAAGGAAGCGAGCGTTCTTCGCGGACGTAGCCTTCGACGGCGGCAATGGCGGCTCGTGTGGCATTCTCTGGAAATGCAGCTTGATATCGCGGAAAGACAGCGGCGAGCTGGTAGCGCGCCATGCCGTAGTCTTGTCGGCGATTCCCAGAAAGCCGCAGGATGCGGCTGGGATTCATATCGGTGGGAGCATCGGACTCGTCGCGAAACTGAAACGTGGTGACGTAGATCTCCTCGACCAGGACGGGATCGCGCTGCATGAGCGTGTTAGCCTCGCGTGCGAGCCAAGGCATTTCCTCGAAACCGAATTGGCGAAGGTGATCGAGAACCAGAGCACGGCGAATCAGGGCGGCAGAGCCCGCAGGATCGCTGTCAAACGTGCGACACACGCACTGCATCGAGAGGTTGACGAGCCACTCGTCGCGTCGCGGCGTGGACCAAGCGAATTCGAGAAGTCTTCGCGAGGCCGCGCCCAATGAGGCGAGTTGGCCCAATGTCCAACCGCCGCGCTCTTCGCACGAAGCTGTAAGAAGAGGACGAAGTGCATATGCGGAAGAAACATCGAGATTCCGGCTCACTCGTTCTGCGAGTTCGGCCCAAGGGCCGGTAGATGGACCAATCAGCGGATGCGTGTCTCTGGGAGCGACAAGGATCGCTCCAATCAGGTGCCGGAATACTTCATCGCCCAAACGTCGAGCTGTTTCATCCGCAGCATTGAGCTCTGCAAGTAATGGTTCGAAGTCAGCGATGCTGCGAACAAGGTCAACGGCAGCCGAGGGGCCGATGAGTTTGCCGATTTCTGCGACGTGCGAGCTCTGCACAATTTGAAATGCGAATTCCCAAAATGATGCGGGGGATTCTTGATTCCACAGATACTGAAAGTGAAGCACGAAGCTCGGACGCAGGATCAGGGACAGCTCGGGCTCCTGTTCGATTCGCCAGACGAGGGTAGCTCGATTGCCACGAAGCAGGAGGCGGGCCGCGCTGTAATCAAATAAGACGTGGTGGGAAAAGGCAACTACGTAGCGGTTGGGAGCTTGTTCCGGGGCCGGTTGCCACTCCATAAGGACGTGCGCACTAAGGAGATTGTGGAGTGACGGACTTCCCGCCGCGTCGGCGATCTCCGAGAGATCTACACGCAGCACGCGAGCAGCAGTCATTCCTTCGCAGGCGCGGCGGAGGATATCTTCGCGTGCGTAGCCGAAGATATCTTCGCCAATCACGCGCTTGCTCCAATACTTATCGAGCAGGTCGAGTTGCGTGCGTACGGGCGTGAGCTGCTCGAGAGCCATACCTTGTCCTAACAGCTCACCGAGCAGCCTCAAGTTGAACGGAATCCGCAAAAGCTTCTGGAGTTCGGCCGGCGCTTGCGTGATCAAGGTCGCAAGGAGGGGAGATTGCGTCTGGACGCGCTCAAGCTCTTCTTCGGACAGCGAGCGCACATTCACGTGAGAAACGGTTGAGAATGAATCATCACGGAATTGGGGCTCTGCGGCAACGGCACCCTTGACGGCAAAGAGATCGCGGAGCTCCTGGCTGTAGCGGAGGTCGAACTTTCGAATGGAGGCAACAACCCGCCACCGGCTGTTACGGCTCGAAACTCTTCCAATCAGCTCGCGAATCGTCTTGGCCGCCGGTCCCCCGCGGGCAGCATCGAGAGCATCAATCACCAGAAAAGCCGGCCGGGTGCCGGGCCAGCTTTCCAGGACCTCGTCTAGGAAGTGTTCGAGATGTAGTTCAGTCTGCAGCTGGGCCTCGGTACCGGCCCCCATACGGTCGACCGCCAGCACCACAAAGTCGGCGTCTCGTGCTCGGAGTCCATCTACGAAGTGCGCGAGAGCCCCGGATTTTCCGGCTCCTGGTTCACCGACAACCAGCGTGTGCGAAGTCTCCGCAAGGCGATGGATCTCCTTCGTTACAGCGCGATCGATGCTGACAATCGTGTCCGCAACCCGGATCTTTGCAAGGTCTGAGAGCATCGCCTCCGTCCTTACGGTGGTGCGGCGGAGTTGTTCGATATCGGAGTTGTAGCTGGCCGGAGTGTTCAGCTCGAATCCCGCGGCCAAGAGAAGTCTCTGGAGGGCAGCCTGATCAGCGCCGGAATGTGTTTCCGCCAAGTGAGCACAGGCCTGAACGAGTGTGGCCCAAGCGGCAGGCGCGTTCTCCTGATTCCGCAGGACCACTTGGCGCAGAGCGTCGAGTGCCTCGCGCTCCCCTTGGCCGTCCGGGTCGACGTCGAGAATTTCAACATGCATCAGGCGCAGGGCGTTTCGAACGTCAGCATCGATGGGAGCCGTGCCTACTTCGGTCTGGTAGGATCGTGAAAAGTGAGCGGCGACTGCCTGGAGGGCGTTCGATTCCTGTGTGTTCGATGGAGCTTCGGATAGAGACTGTTGCGGCAAGAGTTGCCGGACTTTCGCAAGAACGTTTCTTAGTGGCTCGCGGATTTGGCCGGAGGATCCGGGTCCAACAATCAATACCAAAGCGTCCCTTGCGGGATCCGGTTTTCGGTCCCACGGCCGCTGTTGTGCGCTGTTGCCTCGGTTGGCCAAGATTTGTCTCTGGAATTGGTCGATTACATCCGCGAGAGGTGAATTAGAGGATTCCGAAAGATCGATCGAGTGTTTGATTTGTGCGTACGCGAAGGAATCGATTCTCGAGCCGACCAGAAGATCGTCAACCGGTTGTTCGGTTTCGCAGCGCAATAGGGTCGGAATGGCAGGCAATCCGAAGATGGGTGTGCAAGCGACATCACAAAGAATGCGCACGGCGACCCAGGCTGCAACTCGGTTCTGAAAGCTGATTCCCGTCTGTGCCGCGGACCCTCCACCGGTCGCCTTTTTTGGATTCTTCGAATTCATGTCACTAGGGGCATTCATAACCAGATCTTATGTCTGTTGAAGA
>Ga0070698_100002192_pt1 | contig 21683 bp, 22 predicted proteins | sample KBSK1502metaG_FD_65477 | JGI IMG/M metagenome (GOLD analysis project Ga0070698, IMG submission 65477) | Corn, switchgrass and miscanthus rhizosphere microbial communities from Kellogg Biological Station, Michigan, USA - KBS K1-50-2 metaG | ecosystem: Host-associated > Plants > Roots >...
ACGCCGATCAATTGAGTAATTCTGGAGCGGCAAATCTGGCGGCCGAATTAAAGGCCGCAACAGCAGATCACCTGGAAAAGACCGATGAGCAAGGGATCGCGGCGTTGAGATCTGAGGGCGTGCAACCGGTTTTGCTGCCGGGCTCAGTCTATGCGCTTGGATCGACGGGTTATCCGCGGGCACGAGAAATGATCGGGGCCGGTCTCGCGGTCGTGATCGCGACGGATTTCAATCCTGGTTCATCGCCGACCGCGAGCATGCCGATGATTTTGTCGCTTGCCTGCACACAAATGAAGATGTCCCCGGCGGAAGCCATCTCGGCCTCGACGATTAATCCAGCCTATTCGTTAGGACGGGGCGATCAGATCGGCTCGCTCGAATCCGGTAAGGTGGCGAATTGTTCAATTTTCGATTGCGACGATTACCGGGAGCTCGCGTACTGGTTTGGATTTCCACAGACACACTCAGTGTATGTAAAAGGGAGGAGAGCCCACTAAACACACCAAAGAAGCGAAACGAAATGGAAGAAGAACTTGTAAAGGTAGAGGAGGAGTTCGCGGATGCGATCGTGAAAAATAATCCAGACCAGATCCGACAATTCGTCGCGGATGACTGGATTATCATCAACGCGGACGGAGGAATTATCGAGAGTGAGCGCTTTCTCGAGGTGATCAAGTCGGGCACTCTCACTCATGAAATGATGGAGTCCGACGACATTCGAGTCCGTGTCTATGGAGACAGCGCTGTGGTGAGTGCGCTCACTCGTTCGAAAGGAAAATTCATGGGGCAGGAATTCACCACGCACGAGCGGTCCACAGATGTTTTTGTGAGGCGCGATGGACGATGGCGGTGCGTCCTGACGCAGCTCACTGCATTTACGAAACAGTGAGGCGGCGCGCCCTGCAAGGTTCGCGGCAAGTTTTGCGGCGCGTGCTGAGCGCCCTTACAGTGACTTCATGAAGGTCGAAGTCGAAAAGCAGCCGGGATCCGTCTCGACGCTGCAAATTGAACTGCCGCCGGAGGAAGTTTCCAAGGAATGGGACGCAATCGCCAGCAGTTTCGCGCGTTTCGCCAAAATTCCGGGTTACCGGCCAGGCAAAGCGCCGCGCGCGGTTATCGAGAAAAGATTTCGCAAGGAAATTCAGGACGAATTGACCAAGAAGCTCGTGTCCAAGAGTTATCATGAAGCGATCGAACAAGAACAGTTGCGCGTTGCTTCCCTTGCCAATATCGACGATGTCCAGCTCGGCGAAGACAAGTCGATGCGGTTCCGTGCGACAGTTGTCACAGCACCGGAATTTGAGCTGCCCGAATACAAGAGCATCCCCGTGCAATTGTCGGAGACGGCGGTTTCCGGGCCGGAGGTCGATGCTGCACTTGAGCGCTTGCGTGATCAATCCGCTGACTTCGTCGATGTTCCGGAGCGGGGCCTGGAGATGGGCGACTTCGCCGTCATCGACTTTGAGGGGTCCAGCGATGGCAAACCAATCAGCGAAATTGCGCCCCAGGCGAGCAAGAATCTTCACGGTGTGAAGAAGTTCTGGTTGCGTCTCGCGTCCGATAATTTCCTGCCGAAATTCTGCGAACAGATGATTGGCCAGAAGCCGGGCGAAACGCGCACGGCAACCGTCGATTTCGCAGCGGATTTTCCCGTAAAGGAACTGGCGGCAAAACAGGCAAATTACAGCGTTACCGTGCGCGAGATTAAGCAGAAGGTGTTGCCTGCGTTGGACGATGTGTTTGCGGCTAAATTGATCCCTGGAAAGACCATGGGCGATCTGCGTAAGATCATTGAACATGACCTCGCGCATGAAAAAGAGCATGAGCGCGAACGAGCGAAAGAAGGACAGGTGGTGAAATATCTCCACGAACGAATTCAATTCGAATTGCCGCCCCCTCTCTTAAAAAATGAGACGCGTCGAATTTTGGCAGACCTGGTGCAACGAAATCGGGAACGCGGTGTTACTGATGAGATGTTAAAGGACAAGGAGAAAGAGCTTATCGAAAGCGCGGCCGGCCTTGCTGCTCACCGGTTGAAGACGAATTTCATTTTGCATCGGGTTGCCGAACAGGAAAGCATTAAGGTTTCGCGTGACGACATCAACGCGCGGCTTCGAGAAGACGCGGCGCGGTATAACGTTCCCATGGAAAAAATGCGCAAAGAACTCCAGGAACACGATGGTCTGGACGCATTCGCGGAACAGATACTGCTGGGCAAGACTCTTGATTTCCTTAAGGCGAATGTTAGCGTCGAGACAGCGCAAGAACCCGCTGTTAAAGAGGAAAAATAATGAGTGTATCGAACCAAAATCTTTCTCAAGTGCTGATTCCGATGGTCGTGGAACAGACTGGCCGGGGCGAGCGCAGCTACGATATCTATTCGCGACTGCTCAAGGACCGAATCGTTTTTATCGGAACGCCAATGGACGATCACATCGCTAATCTTGTCATTGCCCAGCTGCTGTTTTTGCAAATGGAGGATTCGAAAAAGGACATCAACATCTATATCAATTCGCCCGGCGGCTCAGTCACGGCCGGCCTTGCGGTTTATGATACGATGCAGTTTCTCACGTGTGATGTGACTACTTATTGCCTCGGAATGGCCGCGAGTATGGCTGCGGTCCTGCTCTGTGCAGGAACGAAAGGCAAGCGTTTCGCGCTTCCGAATTCCGATATCATGATCCATCAGGTCTCCGGAGGTGCGCAGGGCGCGGCGAGTGACGTGGAACGTCAGGTCGATTACATGTTCAAGCTGAAAAAACGCCTCATCAAAATCATCGCACAGCACACCGGTAGATCTGAAGAACAAGTGAGGACTGATTCGGATCGCGACTATTATATGTCCGCCCAGGAAGCAAAGGCGTACGGTTTGGTGGACGAAGTGATCAAGTCTCGCAAGGAGGTGAAGCTACTCGACGGTGCGACTCCTCCCTCCGGCGACCGGTCGGTGGAAGTGGCTGAAACCGCTTTGCCGCGCAAAATCGGAGGATAGGAGAACGTCTTAGAAGAATATGGCCCGCGCTTCCAACCTCACCATGTGCTCGTTTTGTGGCAAGAGCCATGCGGAGGTTCGCAAATTGATCGCCGGACCAGGCGTCTACATCTGCGATAGTTGTATCAACGTTTGCAAAAGCATCCTTGATAAAGAACTCAACGAAGATGCGCGCCGCCAGTCCTCCAATATCCGTGTGCCCAAGCCGGCGGAAATCCGGCGCGCCCTTGATCAGTACGTCATCGGCCAGGAGACGGCGAAGAAAACGTTATCGGTAGCGGTCCACAACCACTACAAGCGGGTATTGCAAGCTTCCCAGCCAGCCGATGCGTCCGCCGCGTTTCAGCCGGATCCGTTCGCCGACGTTGAGATCGAGAAGAGCAACATTTTGCTGATCGGCCCTACCGGCTCCGGAAAAACGTTACTGGCCAAGACACTCGCGCGGATTCTCGATGTACCATTTTGCATCGCTGATGCGACGACGCTGACCGAAGCGGGCTACGTTGGCGAAGACGTCGAAAACATTATTCTGCGACTCCTGCAGAACGCGGATTACGATGTGAAACGAGCGGAGATCGGCATCGTTTACATCGACGAAATCGACAAGATCGGCCGAAAAACCGACAACGTGAGCATCACTCGCGATGTCTCCGGCGAAGGCGTGCAGCAGGCTCTGTTGAAAATTTTGGAAGGCAGCACGTGCAATGTCCCGCCACAGGGCGGACGCAAGCATCCGCATCAGGAGTACATCCAGGTTAATACGGAGAAAATTCTTTTCATTTGCGGCGGCGCATTCATCGGCCTCGATAAAATTATTCAAAAACGCATCGGCCAAAAAGTGATGGGGTTCGGTAGCCCGACGCTGGAAGTCGAGGACGCGCTACGAAAGCAAGCAGTTCGCCATGTGGAACCAGAAGATCTGCTCGCTTTCGGAATGATCCCCGAATTCATCGGACGATTACCGGTGGTCAGCTCGCTTGATGCGCTAACCGAAGAAGAAATGGTCGCGATTTTGACCGAGACAAAGAACGCGATGGTGAAGCAGTACACGAAGCTTTTCTCAATGGAGGGCGTGCGCTTGTCAGTGACTAAGGATGCCTTGCGCGCGCTGGCGGCGCAGGCTGTCACAAAGGGAACCGGCGCGCGCGCTCTGCGTTCCATGCTCGAGCGGATCATGCTCGACATCATGTACGAAGTGCCGAGTCGCGAAGATATCGCTGAGGTCACAATCAATCGAGCAGTAGTGGAAGGCAAAAAGCTTCCCCTCATTCGCAAGAAACAGGACAAAAGCGCGGCGTAATTTTGGCGGAGAACGCCGAACGCCCAACGTCGAACGCCGAATGTCAAGTTACCGGGGACACGCTTTCTATTTCACAACCGAAATAATAGTCTGAGTTCGGTATTGGACGTTGAACGTTGGGCGTTCGACATTTGCTTCCCGATCGTCCATGCGCGTCGTTCTTCTCAACACTGGTACGGAGCTTTTGCTTGGCGATGTGCAGGACGCACATCTGGCATTCATCGCGCGCGAAATTCTCTCGTTAGGTTTGCGCATCGAGGAACGACGCACGGTCGGCGACACTGAAGCGATTCGACAAACGCTGGCCGAACTATTTCCACGTTGCGAGATTCTTTTTGTGACCGGGGGCCTCGGTCCAACCAGCGACGACATCACACGCGAGATGGTTGCCGATCTACTGGGGTTGGAGCTTCGACAATCTTCGGAATTGATGGCTTCGCTCCGGCAAAGACTGCGCGTGCGTGGAATCAAATGGACTCCTGGCATCGCCCGGCAGGCCGACGTTCATGCAGGGGCAGAGGTGTTGCCCAACCAGAATGGAAGCGCGCCAGGCCTTTATTTGCGCGCGAACATCAACCCACAGATTCAATCTCCGCATCTTTTTTTGCTGCCTGGACCTCCGCGTGAGCTTCAGCCAATGTCTCGGGCATTTGTGATGCCGATCCTGCGCTCAATCGTCCCGGATTCGGCTGTGATAGAGCGGCGCCTCTACAAAATTGCCAACAAGGGCGAGTCGCTGGTGGAGGAGGCGATCGGCGACCGCGTGCTTGCCATTCCCGGTGTTGAGCTGGGGTATTGTGCGCGCCCGGGCGAGGTCGATGTGCGCATTGTCGGGAAAGCAGAGGCCATCGAAGAGGCAGACGCGATTATCAGGTCGACGCTGGGACCTTCGATCTTTTCTGCAGCCGACGAATCGCTCGAAGAAGTGATCGTAAAACTACTGGCGCAGCGCAATCAAACGCTGGCAGTTGCAGAATCCTGCACGGGCGGTTTGCTTGCTCATCGTATCACAAATGTGCCTGGCGCATCGGCAATCTTTCTCGCGGGCTATGTTTGCTACGCGAACCAGGCCAAGATCGGCATGCTGGATGTCGATCCACAGCTGATCGAGAAGCATGGTGCCGTGAGCGAGCAGGTCGCGCGTGCGCTGGCCGAACATGCGCGTGCGTGTGCGAAAGCCGATTATGCGCTCGCCACGACGGGCGTTGCCGGACCGAGCGGTGGCTCGCCGGAGAAGCCGGTCGGAACCGCTTATGTTGCTCTCGCCGCGTCGGGCGAAACAATCCCGAAGAAATTCTTTTTTCCAACTGACCGCGAGACTTTTAAGCAGATTGCCGCGCAGGCTGCGTTGGAATTGCTACGCAGAAACTTAATCGCCCGCACGTAGCGGCTTTGCGTTGCATCTTTTTGTCACTCCGACCGAAGTGGAGAATGGAGCGGCTAGGGAGGCCGCGACATAGACGGGAAGGCCGGAAGCTGAGCGAGCGGGAAGGGAGCGAATCAAATCTCTTACTATCTCGGATGCCACACCATGGTGCGAAATCCAGAGATGTCTCGACTTCGCTCGACACGACAATTGGTTAGTAGTCACCAACATCTACCGACGTGCCGACCTTGGCGTAGTCGTAAAACAATTTCGCCCCATCGACGGATTCACGGATGCAGCCATGCGAGGCGGGGTAGCCAGGCAAAATTCCGATGTGCATCCCGACACCTTCGCCGGTGAGGCGAAGAAACCATTTCATGGACGCGCCAGCAAAGTGCGTTCCGCTCGGCGCGGAATCGCTGCGTGCACTGACCCCGCCACGTACTGTGCGGCCGGAACCGTCCACGAAATCGCCGTAAAGACTGGAGTGATGATTGGGGTCCTTTTCCATCACATTGAAATGCCCCCGCGGTGTTTCGTGTCCGCGTCTGCCGGAGGAGACTGGACCATCGGCCACAATTTGATCCCCAATCATGAGATAAGCCCGCTGCTTCGGAATTGAGACAACGATGCGTGTATTGTCCGGCGTCGCTTGTTTGAGCAACGATTGATTCACCTTCAATGGCGCCTGCTTGCTAATGAAGGTCGACGCTTTGCGCATTGGCGGCGGGGTAGGACTCGGCTGTCGCGGCTTCGGTCCCAAGTGGAATTGACCGCTGGCAGAAGACACAACCGTGGCCAGCAAAACCAGCCGAATCAACGTCGAGAGTCGCATAGATTAGCCGCCATTGTAGCTGTTTACGCGCCGAATCCAACCCGATAACCATCGGGATTCGTGCCGTTGGGTTGGAGAATTTTGCACCCGCCGAGTCAACACTGTCTTCGCCGCGCTCGCGAATTCGTCAACCGCGCCGGTGTCCGAAGTGCCATGCATGGATTCCAAGACCTGAAGCAAGCCCCAGCCCTGACCGTGATAACGCTCCGTATGCAGGACGCCTTCTCCTTTGAAATTTACGTAATCGATGAGCGCGTAACATCCCTGGGGAGTTTTGGTGAGGCGCTCGAATTGTGTCTTCACGTTGGCTCGATCAGCAGGTGCCGCTTCGGAAAGCATTTTCGGCAGCGCGTTTTCTAACCGGGCGATAAGAAATTCCGCCTGAAGATCGATCGTATCGACAAGGAACTGCCGTAATTGATTCATCTCGGTGGAGTGTTGGGCTCGAACAAATTCCGTACGCGAGTTCCAGGGACATGGCTTTTCGCCAGTTCCCAGGAGCAACGTTGGCAGTTTGGCGCCGCGCTTTGAGATAAAGCTCACGAGCTTGGGAAAACTTTCCTCGAACGGTCCCCGGCGGCCCTTTGGGTACCAGATGAAGTGGCCGATGCCAAGTGACGCAAAATCTTCGCCTGCATTCCATGAAGTGAGGCCGGCAATCGTTTCGTTGCATTCGTTTTGCCAGACTTTTTTTCCAATTTTCTGGACGTCAGCATGCGAGAGAGTGATCGCATAGAGGGGCATTGGCAGAGAGGCGACAAGTATGGCAAAAACCAACGGGGGTAGAAAATAGCGGCCTTCGATTCGCGAGCGCCGCTCTGTTCTTGACGGGCGGCGTTTATCCATTAGCGTCCCAGTTTCCGCGGCGACAAATTTAACTAAATCCGCGCGAAGAACACCTTTTATGAAACAACTTATCGTCATTTTCAGCGCATCCTTACTTGCATTGCCTTTGTTTGGGCAAGAGAAATCGACACAACTCAAGGATCAAAAAGACAAAGTCAGCTACAGCATCGGCCTACAGATCGGATTCAACCTGAGCCGGCAAAAGGTCGATATTAGTCCCGAAGTGCTCGCTTCCGGCATAAAAGACGCCCTCGCGGGGAAACCGCAACTGACCCCTGATCAAATCAAGGAGGTCATGTCAACGTTTGAAAAAGATATGGAACAAAAACAGAAACAAGCAGGGGACAAGAATAAGGCAGAAGGCGCAAAATTTCTGGAGGAAAACAAAAAGAAAGAAGGCGTGAAGACAACTGCCAGCGGTTTGCAGTATAAGGTCCTAAAAGACGGAAACGGAGCGCAACCGAAAGCCTCCGACACGGTATCGGTCAACTACCGCGGAACTCTGATCAATGGAACTGAATTCGATAGTTCCTACAAGCGCGGGCAACCGGCGACTTTTCCAGTTAATGGCGTCATCAAGGGATGGACGGAAGCGCTTCAGCTGATGAAAGTGGGATCAAAATATCAATTGTTTATCCCGGCAGACCTTGCCTACGGCGAAAGATCTGTCAGTCCAGACCTCGCCGCCAATTCGACTCTGATTTTTGAAGTGGAACTGCTGGATGCCAAGCCGGCTCCCGCACCTGGGTCCGTGGCTCCGGCGAAAGCCCCCAGCCCGGCAGCCCCGCCGTCGCCGAAGAAATAGAGGCGAGTAAAGAACCATAACCGCTGTAGTCACGGCCCTGTGGGCCGTCCTCCTCGGTGTGAAAAGCCGCGCCAAGCCCAACCGGAGGCAGGCGGGTGGCCACAACATTTGTAAAATCGCTGTACCGCAGTCAGCGCGCCGCGGTCGCTTCCCATTCGAGTCGCGGCGCGTCGCCCCATAGATCTTCCAAGCTGTAAAAAGATCGCTTGTCCCGATGAAAAACGTGGACAACGACTTGCAGATAATCGAGCACGATCCACTGGCTTGCGGGAAACCCGTCAATCGCTACAGGCCGGAGGGAATGGTCCTCTCTCAGACGCGTTTCAATTTCGTTTGCGATTGCTTTTAGCTGCGGCTCGGACGTAGCCGAGCAAATCACGAAAAAATCAGTGAACGTCGAGATCGCGCGCAGGTCGAGGACGACGATGTCTTCCGCCTTTTTATTTGAGGCGAGCTCGGCGCAGGTTCTAGCTAAATTTTCCGGGGTTATTTCCGTTGCTCCAGGTAAAGTTTTTCGCGGCGAATGATCTCTTCCACTGCCGGTGGTACGAAATATCGAATGGACCGACCAGTGGCAACTCTCTTTCTAATTTCGGTCGCAGAAATATCGATTTTCCGGCGAATAACCGGGTAGACATGGCTCGGTTGTTGGCCTGTGCGATCGAGAACAACAAATCGAACCATCTTTTCCAAGTCGGCGAAGCGACGCCATTTTGTAAGCTTGCCCAGTTTATCTTCGCCGATCAGGCAGTAAATCGTTGCATCACCTTTAAGTCGCCGAATTTGCTCGACTGTATCGATGGTATAGGAAGGCGGCGGGCGTCGCAGTTCGCAATCGTCCACAATAAATCCAGGTTCCCTTTCAATAGCGGCTTGTATCATCAACAACCGTATTTCGTCTCTCGCAAATGGCGCGGTCTTTCTAAGCGGTGATACTCGAGCGGGAATAAAGATTACTTCGTCAGTGCCGAGTCTCTCAAGCGCCTCGCGTGCAACGATAAGATGGCCGTGATGAATCGGATCAAACGTGCCGCCGTAGATTGCGATTTTTTTCAACGCTCAATGCTTAACGCTCAATGCTCAACGTTCAACTGAAAGACGCTTTTATAATTGGGCGTTGGACGTTGAATGTTGAGCCTAGGGCGTTACTCTTTGCCGCGCATGAAAGCGGATTTACTCGGTCAGTTGATCATGACCGGCGTGCCCGGTAAGGAAGTGGACGGAAAAACCGCCAGGTTATTCCGGAAGGTGAAACCGGGCGCCTTCATTCTGTTCGGCCGCAACATCGAAAGCGCGCCGCAGTTGAGAAAACTGATCGATGATTTGCGCGATTTAAGCGAGATCGAACCAATCATTACGGTCGATCAGGAAGGCGGCCGCGTTTCGCGTCTCCGATTGATCGGCAGCGAGCCGCCAAATGCTCAGCAACTGCGCGACAAGAACGACGTTGAACTAATCCGGCGTCATGGCGACATCACGGGGCGATTGCTCCGCCTTTTCGGTTTCAATCTGGACTTGTGCCCGGTCCTGGACATTTCGTTCGATGACGATGCGGACAATTCACTGCGCGGGAGATGTTACGGGAAAACAGTCGATCAAGTCGTTCGCAACGCTGGTGCGTTCAACGGTGCTTTGAGAGGGCAGGGGATCGCAAGCTGCGGCAAACATTTTCCCGGTTACTCCGCCGCGGGTTCAGACGCTCACTACGAATTGCCCCGGATCGATCGCACCCGCGAACAACTGGATCGGAATGAGCTCGCAGTATTTCGCGAATTCGCCCACGACGTGGACAGCATGATGATCTGTCACGGCTGGTATCCCTGTTTCGAACCGGAAAAGACGCCTGCAACTTTATCACATCGGATCGTTACCGACTTATTGCGCAACGAACTCAGTTTCGATGGTCTCGTCATGACGGACGATCTCGACATGGGCGCAATTCTTACTGGATACCGGCTTGAGGACACAATTAGCCTTGGCATCGCAGCAGGGAACGACGTAGCGATGATTTGCCATCGCATTCCCGAGATCGAGAACGTGCAACGAATCCTCGCTTCGTTGCCACAAGATCAAATCGATCGCGCCTTGGAAAGCGTCGCGCGATTCAAAAAACGGGTCACACCACCTGACGAATTTTCCGAGGAAGCCTTCCGCAAGATCGACGGCGAAATTTGGGACCTGCGGGTCACCGTCCTGGGCGAAGAGCGCGCGAGGCAAACGACTTCTCATAGCGTACAAGGCTCGCCTGTAGAGATGTTCTAATCCGCGGAGCGCATTTATCGCGCGTGAGCGGGTATGCATCTTGACCCGCTCGGCGGCTCCAGACTATCCTCCGCTTTCTGTGCGCGTCGAACTAACCATTCGCGGGATAATTATAGGTGTCGTCATCACGTTGGTATTGACCGCGGCCAATGTGTATTGCGGTCTCAAGGCCGGTCTCACTTTTTCGACTTCAATTCCAGCAGCGGTGATTTCGATGGCGATCCTGCGGAGTTTCCGCGATGCAACCGTTCAGGAAAACAACATTGTGCAGACGGTTGCCTCCGCGGCGGGCACGCTGTCGTCAATTATCTTCGTGCTGCCGGGTCTGGTTATGATCGGCTGGTGGACCGGTTTTCCCTTCTGGATCTCTTTCGCGATCTGCGCACTGGGCGGCATTCTGGGCGTGATGTACTCAATTCCACTGCGTCGTGCGTTAGTGACTGGGTCGGACCTGCCGTACCCCGAGGGCGTTGCATGCGCTGAAGTACTGAAGGTCGGCAGTGGGGGCGATGCCAAGAACGCTTCGGACATCGAACATGGACGCGCAGGTCTGTTGGCCGTGTTATGGGGATCAATCGTTGCAGCTGTGTTTGCGGTCATCGTTGCCACGCAAATGTTCGCCGCCGACGTCGCGCAGACCTTCCGAATCGGCCGCAAGGGTGCCGTGAGCGGGTTTGATTTCTCGTTGTCCTTCTTGCTGCTCGCGATCGGCCACTTGGTTGGTCTCTCAGTTGGTATTGCGATGCTCATAGGCGCACTGATCGGCTGGGGTTGGGGCGTGCCGCATTACTCCGCCCTCGCGCAGGATGTGACGACGGCCGCCGGCGCGCTGGCACAAAGTACCTGGAGCCGCAAAGTGCGTTTCGTCGGCGCCGGTGCGATCGGCGTGTCGGCGATCTGGACATTGCTAAAACTGGTAAAGCCGGTTGCGAGTGGTCTCGCCAGCGCGATGGCTGCTTCGCGCGCGCGTAAGGCTGGCAAGACCGACACGCTGCCAATTACCGAGCGCGACATCCCAATCGGTATCGTCGGTCTCGTCACCTTGGCGTGCATGCTGCCGATTGGCTGGATCCTCGCTTATTTCGGCAATGAGAGCGGCCTCGGCGCGCATGTGGCCACACTCACCATCGGCGGCGTGGCGTACGTCGTGTTGATGAGTTTCTTTGTCTCGGCGGTCTGCGGATACATGGCCGGTCTGATTGGTTCTTCCAACAGCCCGCTGTCAGGCATTGGAATTCTGGTGGTGATTGGCGCCGCGTTGCTGCTCGTGGTCGGCGTGAAACCGTACGTGTCGCCGGATTCGGGCAAAGCGCTGATGGCATTCGCGCTTTTCACTACCGCCGTGATCTTCAACGTCGCGGCAATCGCGAACAATAATCTGCAGGACCTCAAGACCGGCCAATTGGTCGATGCGACACCATGGAAACAGCAAGTGGCCCTCGTGATCGGTGTCATCGCGGGCGCGCTTGTGATTCCGCCGGTGCTTGATCTGATGAATCATGCTTATGGCTTCATGGGCGCGCCTGGCGCCGACCTGCGTCCGAACCCACTGCCAGCGCCTCAAGCCGGACTAATCTCGTCACTCGCGCAAGGCGTCATCGCCGCTGATATCGATTGGAGTCTGATTCGGACCGGTGGATTCATCGGCCTTTTCATTATTCTACTGGATGAAATCCTCGCGCGCACGACACGGCACATGCGCGTGCCCCCGTTAGCCGTGGGCCTGGGAATTTATTTGCCCACGCAGAGTACATTAATGGTCGTTGTCGGCGCGGTGGTTGGATGGTTTTTCGACAAGCAAGCCAACCGCAGCCCGCGCCCTGAGGCGACGAAGCAGCTCGGCGTGCTACTCGCGTCGGGTTTGATCGTTGGCGAGAGCGTGATCCTCGTCGTGATCTCTGCAGTCGTCGCGTTTTCCGGCGTAGCCGCGCCCCTGGCGTTGGTCGGTCCGGGCTTTGAAACCGCCGGCAAAATCATCGGCGGTGTTGCCTTCGTAGTCATCGCGGCGCTGCTCTATCGCTGGATCTGGCGGATGGCGACGGCGAATAGTGCAGCCGATGCCCGCAACGCTTAGCAAACCGATGCGGGTGGGGGAATCTCGATTACAATCACAACCATGAGCGTAAGCGCGAAGAAAAGCTGGAATTGGCCGCTCTGGATTGGATTCCTTTTCGCGCTGGCTGGTTTTTTCAGTTACACGTTCATGGCGCAATTCCCCGTCACCCGCGATTTTCCATGGGCGAATCTTTTGTTGTTTGCTGTAGGCGGAATTCTGCTCGTGCTCGGTCTGTTTCGAGCATTTGGCAGACCGCGGGTTTATCGGGGCAAAATCTTGGGACCAATTTTAGCCATTTTGGGGTTACTCATGTTCGGGTTCTTTTCCTATGTGTTCTTTTATGTGCTGCGGCAGGTCCCACCTTCGACGGGAGCGCCGCGGGTTGGGCAAAAAGCTCCCGAGTTCACGTTGTCGGATCAAGATGAGAAAGAGGTATCTCTCAGTGACCTTGTTGGCCGATCGAAAGCCGTCGCACTGATTTTTTATCGCGGTTTCTGGTGACCATTGTGTAACTCCGAGTTGCGGAGTTTTCAGCAGCGACTTCAAGAGCTCGAATCGCGCGGGATTCAAGTGGTCGCGATTAGTGTGGACACACCGGATATTAATCGGCGCCAACGCCAAAAACTTGGCTACACCTACACGTTCCTCTCCGACCCAAAGGCGGAAGTGATTCGGCGTTACGACCTGTTGCATCATGGCGCAGGGCCAAAAGGCACGGACATCGCTCGCCCGGCAGAGTTTCTCATTGATTCGAGCGGCATAATTCGCTGGATAAATCTCACCGAAAACATCGCGGTGCGTGCGCGACCCGAACAGGTTTTGGAAGCCTTTGCGAAAACGGAGTAGTCTGCTTCTCACTAGTGGTAAGCCAGGGCTGTTGCCGTCGCGGATTGACGGAGCCTAACCGTATCAATACCTTGTGCGCTCGTGCATCCGGAACTGGAACAACTTCTTGTCCTTCAAGATCGACAGCAGAAGATCAGGCAAATCCAGACCGAAATAGAGACCGTACCGCTGCGGCGGACGAGTCTCGAAGCGCAGCTGGCAGCAAGCGCAAGTGCAGTTGATGCACTGAAACAAAAGGCGCGCCAACTCGAAGTGGACCGAAAGAAGCTCGAGCTCGATGTGGGAACACGCGCAGAGAGCATCTCGCGTTTCAAGACCCAACAGTATCAAACGCGCAAGAACGACGAATTCCAGGCGCTCGGACACGAAATCGAGCGGTACGAAAATGAAATTCGCAAAATCGAGGACGAAGAGCTCGAGCTGATGGTGCAGGCCGACAAGGTCAAGGGTGACCTCGCTGAGGAGGAAAAAAAAGCAGCCGGCGTTAGGGAATCAATCGCACGGCAAACAACAGATCTCGATGAAAAATCGAAAGCTTTGCAGTCGCGACTGGACGAATTGACCAGGGAACGCGCAGACTTGGAGGGAAAAATCGATGAGGATTTGCTTGGTCTCTTCGAACGTCTTTTTAAGAGCAAAGGCGACGCCGCCGTGGTCGCCATCGAGCATGGGGTCTGCACCGGGTGCCACATGAAGGTGACGAGTGCAACCGCGGCGCAGGCCAGAGCTGGGAAAGAAATCGTCAGTTGCGAGAATTGCGGCCGTATTCTGTATGAAGCGTAGTGGCTAAAAGGTTGAAAAGTTGAAAAGTTAAGATGGCCCAAAGCCGCAAACGCGCGAACCGCTCCGTTTTAAACGTTTTAACTCTTTTAACAAGCCTTTTGCTCACACATTGAACCGGAAGAAAATCACGTCGCCGTCGCGCACGACATAATCTTTCCCTTCCAGTCGAACCTTTCCCGCTTCACGAGCTTTCGCCAGGGAACCGGCGGCGATCAGGTCGTCGTAGGAAATGGTTTCTGCCGCGATAAAACCGCGCTCGAAATCCGAATGGATGGTTCCGGCAGCAGTTGCCGCTTTGTCGCCGGCGTGGATGGTCCACGCGCGCGACTCTTTTTCGCCAGTCGTGAGAAACGTCCGCAGGCCAAGCAAATGATAAACGGCCCGGATGAGTGCGTGCACGCCAGTGTCTTCCACACCCAAACCACGGAGATAATCCAGTGACTCCTGCTCACTCAGATCAACCAGTTCACTTTCTATTTGCGCGCTGATGACGATTGCCTCCGTGGCGAAATGGTGCCGCGCGTATTGCTGAACCGCCGCGACGTACTTCGTTGCGCTGTAGCCGGGGCCGTTGGCCCCGGCGGCCGAGCGGTCAGTTGCCTTATCGCCGCGGTCCGCGCCCGCGGCTACAACAGCGAGATCACGCTCAGCGACGTTACAAGCGAAGATTGTCGGCTTTGATGTGAGCAGAAAGAAATTGCGAGCAGCTGCCTTTTCCTCTGCTGTTAAGCTCGCAGTGATGACTGGCCTACCCGCATCCAGATGAGGCAATAACTTCTCGACGACGGCGTTCTCGTTCTTTGCTGTTTTATCGCCGGCGCGCACTTCTTTCTGCAATCGATCCTGTCTTCTTTGTAGAGAGGCCAAATCCGCCAGCACAAGCTCGGTGTTGATGATCTCAATGTCTCGAACTGGATCGATGGTCGCGCTGACATGATGGACGTTGCTGTCTTCGAAACAACGCACCACCTGAACAATCGCGTCCACTTCGCGGATGTGGTGAAGGAATTGATTCCCCAGGCCCTCGCCTGCGCTGGCGCCTTTGACCAGACCGGCGATATCAACGAATTCGATCGCAGCGGGAACAATTTTTTTGGAATGTGAAATTTGCGCAATTTTTTCCAGGCGCGGATCAGGGACGATCACAACCCCCACGTTTGGATCGATGGTGCAAAACGGATAATTTTCCGCCGGCGCCTTATGCGTGCGCGTAACCGCGTTAAAAAGCGTCGACTTCCCGACGTTTGGAAGACCAACAATTCCGGCGCTGAGCATGAGTTTCTCTGTAGCGGCGGTCTACGACCGCTGCAAATTTCGGCAGGAACAGCTTTCAAAAATACGTTCGTGAATAATTTGATCGACCGGCTGTGCAAACTTGACGGCTTAAAGGCGTCGAGTTCGTTAACGAGCTTTACTTGGCGATTTTGTCCGCCTGGTGAATAGTTCGCATTCGATCGGGCCGTAGCACAGCTTGGTAGTGCGCTTGAATGGGGTTCAAGAGGTCCCGGGTTCAAATCCCGGCGGCCCGATTTCTTGCCTTATGGGACTGCTGGTTGTTCTCGCATTTGCTTTCAGCGCCGCTGCGGCGAGCGCAACACCAACCGACAAAGTGTCGCAGCGCCCTGACGGCAGCTCGATTTACTGGACGATTGATCGACAGTCGGGCGGAGCGAAACAGGGCATCTTACTTATCGCGCAGGGGTCGGGATGTCTCGCTGCAACTGAGAACCCAAACATCACAAATGCGAAACGTTTACTGCCAGCGTTTGCGGTCCTGACTGTCGAGAAGTACGGCGTTGAGCCTCACGCCAAACCAACCGATCCATTTGAAGGATGTTCTGCAGTGTTTTACGCCCATCACACGGTAAGTCAGCGGGTGACCGACTACGAGCGCGTGCTTGGCGAGCTCAAACGGGAGCCGTGGTGGAATGGACAACTAGTGTTGTTCGGCGGTTCGGAAGGAGGCGGGGCCGTGTCAATTCTGGCGGCCAAAGTGAAGCCAACCGCCGTTGTTATCTTCTCAGCCGCGCCGGGGCATTCGTTCGGCGAGATATTTAAGCTCAGCGTCCCGGCCGGGGTGGCGCAGCATGCGAATGACGAGTTTAAGAAGATCCAAGCTGATTCGCTCAGTGCAAAGGTTTGGGGTGGAAACTCGTATCGCTGGTGGGCGGACATTCTCCGTCAGGATATGACGGCCGAGCTGCTTAAGGCCGAGTCACCGGTCCTGTTGGTTCAAGGCGAGAGAGATACTCATGCGCCTGTAGCGGTCGCACGGCAGATAAGAGACGATTTTCAGCGTGCCGGCCACCGCAATCTTACTTACTGGGAGTTTGCGGCTTATGACCACGCCATGCAGGACGCGCAAGGAGTTTCCCATCTCGACCAAGTCATGGCGCGAATTTCAGGCTGGATCGCGGACAGGCTGACGGAGAGTCAAAACGCAAAGTGACGATCGAGGCAACTCGGAATTCAGTACATTGAGAGTTCGCTGGGTTCGCCTTTATTTCGACGCCCAGGCAGTCAAGAACGCGTCGATCAACACTGGCAGTTCATCGCTGTAACCACCTTCGAGGATCGTAGCTACGGGAATGTCGAGTTTTCTCAGCCACTCGCCGAACGTGGAAAAATCCTCGGGCTCGAGCGTCATCTGCACGAGTGGATCACGCGCGTACGCGTCAAAGCCTGCGGAGACAAGTAGCAGATCGGGTTTAAAGGCGATTAATGTATCCAACGCCCGTTTCGCCACCTCGAGATGATGATTCCGCGGTGTTCCAGGACCGAGTGGATAATTCGCCACATTCGCAAAGGATTTTGTGCCCGTTCCAGGGTAACCGGGAAACTGATGAATCGATGCAAAGGCGATCCGCGCGTTGTGCGCAACGATCGCTTCGGTCCCGTTGCCGTGATGCGCGTCAAAATCCCAAATCGCAACGCGCTCAACGGGCGCCTTTGTTGTAGCCGGAGTCGATGACCTCGGCTGGCTGGCATCCCCGCTACCGGCTACGGCAAGTGCATCGAGCGCGGCAATCGCGACATGGTTGAAGTAGCAAAATCCCATCGCCCGGTCTCGAGTCGCGTGATGTCCGGGCGGCCGCATCAGGCTGAATGCGCGCTGGCCTCTCAGCGCGGCGCGCGCCACTTCAATCGCCGCGCCGGCAGAACGCACAGCGCGTTCGTAAATCTTTGGGTAAAAAGGCGTGTCCGCGTCGAAGTCGCGTGTTGCGTTTCTGATCCTTTCCAGGTGATCGCGCGAATGCGCCCGCAACAGCGCTGCTTCACTGGCAGGCTCCGGCGTGCGCCATTCCCAATCAGGATGTCGCTCCTTGAACAATGAAACGCTGCGCGCAACTCTAGCTGGCCGCTCAGGATGGTTGGGCGCTGAATATTCCAGGCAGGATGCGTCGTGAAAAATGATCATGATAGTTGCAACGTGGCGGTTCAGTGGATATTCCGCTACGACAATGCTTTAACTGGTCTGTCATGTTGAGCGAAGCGAAACATCTCTGTCTATTGCTAGGGAAGGACTCAAAAGCAATCCGAGATTCTTCGCTTTGCTCAGAATGACATTCATGAGACGGCTTGTACGACGATGCTAAACGGCCAGAAAATTGTGGTGGTAATGCCCGCTTATAACGCCGCCCGCACTTTGCAACGTACTTACGACGAAGTGATGGCGCAGGGGATTGTCGATCTTGTCATCGTCGTGGACGACGCCAGCCATGACGATACAGTGGCGATTGCGCGCACACTTGAGCGTGTGCAGGTGGAGGTTCATCCGGAAAATCGCGGCTACGGCGCAAATCAAAAAACATGTTATCGCCTCGCACTGGCCGCGGATGCGGACATTATCATTATGATTCACCCAGATTATCAGTACACGCCGCAGTTAATCCCGGCGATGGCGGCTCTGGTGGGGAGTGGACTCTATCCTTGCGTGCTTGGTTCGCGCATTCTTGGCGGTGGCGCGCTGCGTGGCGGTATGCCTTTGTGGAAATACATCTCGAACCGGTTTTTGACGCTTGCTGAAAATGTCCTTATCGGCGCTAAGCTCTCGGAATATCACACTGGTTACCGCGCTTTTTCGCGCCAGTTATTGGAGCGCCTGCCGCTGGAACGAAATTCTGACGATTTCGTTTTCGATAACCAGGTGCTCGCGCAAATCATCGCACTCGGCTGCGCGATCGGCGAAGTAACCTGTCCCGCGCGCTACATGCCCGAAGCATCATCGATCAATTTTCGCAGGAGCGTGCGCTATGGCCTGGGCTGCCTGGCGACAGCGATGCGTTTTCGTTTGGCACGTTGGAAGCTCGCGTCACCGATTGTTTAGGTCGACGCAAGCAATCGCCGGTTGTTGGGGCTCAATAGCGCACGCGAACCAGAAATAATCCTTCGGCAGGAGCGGCAAAGCGAGGTGAGCGCACCTGGCTGGAGTCCAGCCGCGTGGTGATATCCTCGATGCGCATTTTGTCGAGTGCGCATTTCACCAGGGAGCCCACGATCAATCGAATCATTTTGTAGAGAAAACCGTCGCCATCGAACTCGATTGCCACACACCGACCTTCTGTCCGGACGCGCACTGAATAAATTGTCCGGATCGTGCTCTTTTCCTCCTTCCCGCGGTTGGCCGCGAACCCGGCAAAATCATGAGTGCCGACAAAGTGTTTCGCTGCCCGCTTCAGAATTTTGAAGTCGATCGCGCGCGCAGTATGCCAGGCCCGATGATATTCAAAGGGAGGCAAAACGGGCGCCAAGCAGATTCTGTAACGATAGATTTTTCCTTTTGCCGAAAGCCGCGCGTGAAAATCATTCGACGTATATTGGCAGCGAAGCACGCGAATAGTCGGAGGCAATAACGCGTTGAGCGCTTTGGTCCATCGCGCAGCCGACAGACGGTCGTTGGGGAGATCGGCGTGTGCGCATTGAGCGAGTGCATGGACGCCCGCATCCGTTCGTCCTGCACCGTGAACGCGAACCGGTTTGCCTAGAACGCGCTCAAACACCCGCTCTATGTGATCCTGGACCGTGTTGCGATGGGATTGGCTCTGCCATCCGGCGAACGGAGTGCCGTCGTACGCGATGATGAGTTTCAGCCTTCGTGCCATTGATCCTGGTGATCGGTGATCGGCGAACAGTGACCCGCAGCAAGATTTCGTTGTTCACAGATCATAGATCACAGTCATTGGTCACTTTTGATTCCGGCATTCGCGGCGCGCCAGTCCAAGTAGTTTTGCAAAATCATTTGAGCTGCTACTTGATCGACATAACCCCGAGTCTGTCGCGTGTTCTTCCCCGCGTCACGCAATGCCCGGTGGGCTGCGACGGTGGTCAGGCGCTCGTCCCAGGTAACGACCGGGCACGGCAAGATGGCACGCAATTTTTCGACGAACTGAAGGACTTCGGTTGCTGCAGCACCAATCTGGCCGTTCATCTGGCGGGGAATGCCGGTTACCACGTGATCGATCTCTTTTGCTCGGACGATTTCGCCGACGCGCGACACCGCCTGCTCGTTTGCTGGAATGGTCTCAAGCGGGTGCGCAAGCAACTGTAACTCGTCGGATATTGCAGCTCCGATGCGCGCCCGGCCAAAATCGAGAGCTAGAATCGGATTCATCGCGCGTTGAGTCATTGCAGCTCCGGCGGCAGCTTGCCGATCAGATTTTTGATCTTCTCCGCTTCGTGCCGGTGACAGACCAAAAGCGCGTCCTTTGTTTGCACAACAATGAGGTCATGAACTCCAAGCAGTGCGATGGTCGTCCCGTCCTCTTCGAAAACTATGTTGTTGCTTGAATCGAGCGCGGTGACGGCGCAATTCGCGGCGTTGCCTTGTTTGTCTTTCTCAAAATAATCAGACAGGGCCCTCCAACTCCCGATGTCGTTCCAGTCGAAACTGGCCTCCACCACAAGAACGCGGTCTGCTTTTTCCATGATCGCGTAGTCGAACGAGATCCGCGGCAATTTGCTGAAGCGTTCACGCAAAGCCTTCTCGAAATTCTTCGGCGCGCGCAGTTGAGAAATGAAATCCGCCAGCTCTGGAGCGTGACGGTTAAATTCGCGAAGCACTGTAGGCACCGACCAGACGAACATGCCTGCGTTCCATCGGAAATTTCCCTTCCGCAAAAATGATTCAGCAAGATCAAGGTTGGGTTTTTCGCGAAAGCGCACAACCCGATGAACGGCATCGTTTGCTGGGCGCGTCTGCAAACGGACTGGCTTGCCTTGCTCGATGTAGCCGTATCCGGGACAGGCCCAGGTTGGTTTAATCCCAATAGTTACAAGCTCGCCCGTCTCTTCGGCTGCGTCGGCAGCCAACGCCAGCGTTTCCTGAAAAGCCGCCCGGTTGGAGATCACATGATCGGCAGGCAGAACGAGCATGGTGGCCGCGTGATCGCGAGCCACGACCCATCCCGTGCCGAGCGCCACCGCAGCAGCGGTGTCACGTTTGGCGGGTTCAGCGATGATGTTCTCTTTTGGAAAATCCCCCAGCAATTTGCGAACTGCGCTTTCCTGTTCTGTGTTCGTCAGGATCAAAGTGCGTTCATACGGAACAAGACCCTCAAGCCGAGCCAACGTTTCTTCGAGCAGAGCTTTATCGGAAACGAGGCGCAGCAGTTGTTTGGGCCGGGCACGGCGGCTCAATGGCCAGAAACGTTCGCCGCTTCCGCCGGCGAGAATAAGCGCGTATATCGGGGTGGGCATGTAAAAGTGGGAGGGTCTTCCGGGTCGCGAAAATTGCCGTTTCTTTTTCCCAAACGCGACGTATATGGTACGCGATGTCTTTCCCGATATCCATTTCAAAAACTGCCGAACAGCTTCCGGTTGACCCGCTGCTCGTGGTCACTCGGGCCGCTATTGGGCTTGGCTTGGGCTTAATGATGGCCGACAAAATCAAACCCTCGATCCGTCAGGCAGCGGCGATCGCGCTTGTTGCGATTGGTGCGTTAGCAGCTGCGCCGTGGCTTGTAAAAATTACATTGGGCCAGATTAATCGGCCGGAATCAGAGTGGGGGAGTCGCGCTCGTCTGCGTTCCATTCGTGGCGATTCCGGTTATGGCACCGATACGGATATTTATTAGCCACTGTAGAGGCAGCCATGCCGGCTGCGACGTTTGAGATTGCGCAGGCGACACGCCTGCCGCCGGTTCGCCAAAACATAAGTGCCTCGCGTCGGCGGTAAGGACACGCGGCACCTACAGCCTTTACTAATCTTTCACGACCATTTGTGATGCGGAACTCTGCATTTCCTTCTGGGCGCTGACTCTTTGGATTTTCGCATCCTGTTCCTCAATCCGCGCGACCAATGTTTTAATGCTGTTTTTGAGTTCAGCGATCGTCACTTCCTGTTTCTGAATCTTGCAATCTTGTTCTTCTACCCTGGCGTGTTCTTTAAGGAATTCGTTGAGCAACATTGCGTTCACTGCGTCGTAGCGCACGGTGTAGATTTGCCCTTTTTCGTCGCGCACTACCAGGTCGGGATTTACGTCAGCGACTTCTTCGGCGATCAAACCGAACTGGGATGTGTCGGTCTTGTCGCTCTTGTAGCGGAAGGTCACCGGCCTTAACGCCAGGATTGATTCGCTGGCGCTTTCCATCCC
>Ga0070698_100002194_pt1 | contig 21659 bp, 19 predicted proteins | sample KBSK1502metaG_FD_65477 | JGI IMG/M metagenome (GOLD analysis project Ga0070698, IMG submission 65477) | Corn, switchgrass and miscanthus rhizosphere microbial communities from Kellogg Biological Station, Michigan, USA - KBS K1-50-2 metaG | ecosystem: Host-associated > Plants > Roots >...
CTGGCCCAACATCGCGCTGTTCGCGCCGGTACCCGTGCTGTCCGGCGTGGTTGCGCTCGCGACATGGCGGTCCCTCAGCAGTAAGGCCGAGGCGACACCCTTTTTCGGAGCTATTGGCCTCTTCATTCTGGCCTACGCTGGCATTGCCATCAGTCTTTTCCCGATGATTGTGCCCTACCAACTGACGCTGTGGGAGGCTGCCTCGTCGCCGCGCACTCAGGCTTTCCTTCTGGTCGGAACGCTATTCCTGCTTCCTGTCATTCTGACCTATTCGAGCTGGTCGTATTGGGTGTTCCGCGGAAAGGTCCGAGCTGACGTGGGGTATGAATGATCGCCTCCGGCCGACCTTGTAGGTCAAGCGGTGACGACACATCGCTGGAAAAAGGACTGTGGAGGGGCGGAAACTAGCAGCTCGACGTTATCCAAAAATGGAGTCAGCTCACTATCGGCAGCAGGCCTAAGCCTCAGGCTGTCTCAGGAGCGGGTCATGTTTTTAAGGAGGTGTCCGCTCTGCACTGATAGGGGCCCTTACCGGAAGTCGCCTCTTGTGCCAAAGCTGCTGATCGGCTTGCTCGGCATTTGCGTCGGCTGCTGAGGGACACCGGACCAGCTCGCCGAGCTAAGGCACGACCGAGTGTGACCCACAGCGGTCATTGCGAACTTGATGGACACGCCCCGGTTTTGACCCATAGACTTGCCCCGTTGCTACCCTTTGGACCGGAGCGTACTAAATGTCCGAAGCGCGGGTCGAACGCCGGCTTGCAGCCATCCTCGCAGCCGATGTCGCTGGCTACTCGCGCCTGATGGGTGCTGATGAAGTCGGCACGCTCGCAGCTTTGAAAGCGCATCGGCGCGAGATCGTTGATCCCGCAATCGCTGCTCATAAGGGCCGCATCGTTAAGACTACCGGCGACGGCATGCTGGTCGAGTTCGCGAGCGTCGTTGACGCCGTGACTTGCGCGGTTGCGGTCCAGGAGAAAATGGCGAAACGAACGGCAGATGGGACCGAGCCTCGCATCCAGTTCCGAATGGGAATAAATGTCGGAGACATCATCATCGATGGTGACGACATCTTTGGCGACGGCGTCAACGTCGCCGCGCGCGTTGAGAATGAGTGCGAGCCGAGCAGCGTATATCTTTCCGGCAACGCCTTCGAGCAGGTCCGAGGAAAGACCAATTTTGCCTTCGACGACCTCGGAGAAACGGCGCTGAAGAACATTAGCCGACCGGTGCGGCTCTATGCTGCTCGGATCACGACAACGCCATCAGCCGCAAGCGTTAACACGTCTGCCGAAGCTCGCAAGCCACTTCCACTGCCGGACAAACCGTCGATTGCCGTCTTGCCATTCCAGAATATGAGCGGTGATCCCGAGCAGGAGTATTTCGCTGATGGCATGGTGGAGGACATCATTACCGCGCTTAGCCGCGTCCGTTGGCTATTTGTGATCGCCCGCAACTCGGCGTTCGTCTACAAAGGGAAAGCGGTAGACATAAAGGAGGTTGGTAGAGAGCTCGGTGTTCGCTACGTGTTGGAAGGTTCGATCCGCAAAAGTGGCACGCGGGTTCGGATAACCGCTCAGCTGCTCGACGCCCATACTGCTGCACACATATGGGCTGACCGCTACGATCGCGACCTTTCGGATGTCTTCGCTGTCCAGGATGAGATCACGGCGAGCGTCGCTACGATAATTGAGCCTGCGCTCGCCGAGGCCGAGCAGCATCGCGCGTTACGCAAGGCACCAAGCAGCTTGGATGCCTGGGAAGCTTATCAACGGGGTTTATGGCATTTTTATCGATATTCTCTGGACGACAACAAGACAGCCCAAACATTTTTTAGAAGAGCGATGGAGATTGATCCCGCTTTCGCTCCTGGTCATTATGGATTTGCGTTCGCACAGCACCTTAATTTTTGGTTGTTCGCAACCGTATCGTGGAGCGAGGTTACCGGGTTAGGCCTCCAAGAGGCGCGCCTCGCGGTATCACTAGATGATAAGGACGCAATGGCACACGCCGCACTGTCGTTCATGCGGCAGATGTCTGGCGAGTGGGACCTCGCAGTTTCGGAAGGTCACATCGCGATCGCCCTAAGCCCGAATAGCATTTGGTCAATGGTCGCCGTCGGCCACGCGCTTGGCTGGGGCGGCTATCAGAGAGAAGGCGTCGATTATTTGCGGCGGGCAATGCGCGCCAGCCCTCATGATCCGCTAAAATGGCTATGTACCTACTCGACGGGCATCTTTCAATATTTTTCGCGGGAATACGAGGCCGCAATCGATACGATGAGGGAGATCATTCATGTGCGGCCCGCCTTCGCATATCGGTGGATTGCCGCTGGATTGGGACAGCTTAATCGCTGCACCGAAGGCAACGAGGCCATGGAGAAGTCGATTGCTGCTTCTGCCGCGTCGTTCGACGCAGTGGTGCGTCAACGTCCCCCGTGGATGCGGCCGGACGACTACACCCTTCTGATGGACGGGCTGCGCAAAGCCGGTTGGCAGGGCTGACGTGGAGGCGCGGCCGTTCGCATCATATCAATAACTTAGATGTCAAGCTCAATGCCGGCCAGGCCAGCGCCTAAGCGTGCGCGAACCGTAACAGAAAAATAGGCTCGTTGACTGAAGCCAGCTGCTCCATTCATTTTGCCGGCTGCCGCATATCAGTCGTCCTTTCCAGCTGAACCGGCAGCGGCGGCTTCAGGCCGCGAGGCGCTGCTCTTGCTCGGCGTCTGCGAAGGGCTCGCCGATGGCCTTGCAGAGGAAGCGAGCAAGCGCCGCCTTCCGAGAGTCGCGGTCAACGGCGTAGGCGGTCTGCTTGAATTCGACGCCGTCGAGCAGGCCCTGGACGTAACCCGAGATCGTGTCCGCTGCCATGATCAGCGCGGTATCAAGCGTATGAATGTACTTGCTCGTAACCGATCCGTTTGCGTGCCCTACAAGGGCGGCGATCGTGACCTCGGTGAACCCAAGATCGTTCGCGATGCTTGCGAAGCTGTGCCTCAATACATGCGGCGTGATATCGGCCAGTCTCGTATTGCGGAAGATCTTCTCCCAATGATTGGGAAAGCTGCCGAACGCATTATCGTTGCCCTGGCCCGGAAAGACGTAAGTGCCAGCTTTGGTTGCCCATCGGCTCTCTAGATATTCCAGTACAGGCAACCCGATAGCCCGGGTGGAGGCTCCCTCCTTGCTATCAACCAAACGCAGGCAGCTCGCCTCCGTGTCGGCTTCGACCCACCGTAGCTTGATCATTTCCGAACGGCGGCATCCGGTGAGAGCAATCTGGCGGATGATATCGGTCGTCATTTGGAATCTCTCGTCCTCGGCCGCTTTGCGCAGGATTCCTCCGAGCATGCGATATTCAGCTTCCGTCAAGCGGCGGCTGCGGACCATGTCCTTCGGTTTGCGAATCCCGTGCGCAGGGTTTGTCTCGATAATGCCGGCCTCCACGGCATAGGTGAGAATACCTCCGAGCAGACCAACGGTCCTGGTGGCAGTACCAACTCCACCCCGAACGATCGCCTTGCCACGTAGCTTCTTGGTCTTGACGTTGACGCGAGTTTTCCCGGCCATGATGTCCTTTAGGACCTTGTTGATGTCGGCCTTGACAAGGTCCTTTACGCGGCGCGTGCCGATGAGTGGCACGATGTGACGGTGGATGCGGCCCGTGTCGGTGACGATGGTTGTGGGCTTCTTCGGGCGGCCGCCTTTTCCGAGTATGAGACCTGCTTTCAAGTCGTTCAGGTAGAGATCGGACAGTTCTTTGACGGTGATTGCCTTATGGTCGAGTTGGCGCTCCTCTGCCGGGTTGTCGCCCTGCGCAACCCGACCTAACTGAACCTTCGTTTCTTTCCTTGCAAGCTCCGGCGTCCAAACGCCGTGCAGGCCGATCGTGTATCGACGAGAACGACCAGCAGATCGATATTGAATGAGATAGCTGCGCTTGCCTGAAGCGAATACACGGAGCCCGAATCCAGGCAATTCGTCATCCCAGATGACGTAGTCTTTGTCCCGTGCTTCCGCAGCCTCGACGATTCGCTTACTGAGCTTTGCCATCGAATTTTTCCAACTTGAAGCCCGTCTCCCGCGTAAGCACAACGTAAGCAGTTGGAGAGAAATCGAGGCGCACAGCAGGATAGGCCTTGCGGCCGCCGACTCCAGTTTCCTTAACAATTTTAGTAGTATAGCGAAGCATTACCTGCCCTATCGCATTTTTGCGTAGGGCAGCCTAAATTGCTCCGAAGGCAAAGGTCACACGTTCGAATCGTGTCGGGTGCGCGAACTTCTTCTTTTAGTTACAATGCGATATGCGCGCCCGAACCGAAACTCCAGTTCTGTCTCATTTGAGAGAGTAAGCAACCTGGAAAAAATCGTCGCCGAGTGCAGATAGCTTGGCAACTGACGATGATCCATAAGTCGTGACAGGCCGCCGCGAGGCCAGCTGGCTACGCGACGGCACGAAAAAGACTCGCATGCGTTGGCCGCTCCTACCGCGCCAATTGGCCCGTAGCCGAAGTCCTGCTGCAAATCGCCTCGTCCTGGAACTAGTTACGTTCCGATGCTACTCCGAGGCGGAGACCACCTGATCCCTAGCCGGAATGCGATTCCATTGCAGCCATCAAGTCGTCGCGCCTTCCGCGAACGCCACGCCGCGTTACGCACTCTTCCGCTGCCGCGCGCTGGCGAGCAGCACCAGCATGAACGAGGCTGCAGTCATCAGCGTCGAGATGGCGGCGATCGTCGGATCGATCTCGTCGCGCAAAGCCGTGAACATCCGTTTGGTCAGCGGCTGGTACTGACCGCCCGAGATGAACAGCGCGACGATGGTCTCGTCCATCGCTGAGATAAAGGCGAAGATGCTGCCGGCCGTCACGCTGGACTTGATCTGCGGCAGCGTCACCGCGAAGAAGCTGCGCAGGCGGTTCATGCCGAGGCTGCGCGCGACCATCTCCTGCGTCGGGTCAAAGCTCTGCAGGCCCGCGAGCACCGAGATGACGACATAGGGCAAGCCCAGCATCACGTTAGCGAGCACGAGGCCCGGCAGGGTGGCAACGAGCCCAACCCTGGCGTAGATGAAGAAAATGCCAACCGCGGTGATAATGATGGGCACCACCAGCGGCAACATCAGAGCTACATGGATGATGCGCATGATGCGCAGCTTCGACTGGCTAATCGCGTAGGCGGCGGCTACGCCGAGTGGCGTTGCGATCAGAACGGTGAATGCGGCGACCGTCAGCGTAACCTGGGTTGCCTGCATCCAGGCCGGGTTGGAGAAATACTGCTGATACCAGCGCACTGACAGCGAGGGCGGCGGGAAGGTCAGGAAGCGCGCGCTGGAGAACGAGATCGGCACGATAATCAGCACCGGCAGGATCAGATAGATCAGCACCAGCGCGCAAGCGATGACTAGAGCGATCCGGGCGGGCGAAATTGTCTTCATTTCTGTCCCAACACACGATCGAGGGAAATGAAGCGGCTCACGACGACAAAGATCAGGAGCACGCTGACCAGCAGCACGACGGCGACCGCGCTGGCCGCACCGAACTGATTATAGAGCTCGACGTTGCGGCTCACCAGCATCGATACCATCACAGTGCGGCCGCCGCCAAGCAGCTCCGGCGTGATGTAGAAGCCGAGGCAGAGCACGAAGACCATGGTCGAGCCGGCTAGCACGCCCGGCAGCGACAGCGGCAGGAAGATCCGAAAGAACGCGTGCGCCGGATTCGCGCCAAGACTGGCGCCGGCCTGCATCAGGTCGTTCGGAATCTTCTGCATGGTGGCGTACAGCGGCAGCACCATGAAGGGCAGGAGGATGTGGACCGTCGCGACCACCGTGCCCAAGGTGTTGTGCACGAGCGCTAACGGCTCACCGATGACGTCGAGATAGTGCAGGAATTGGTTGATCACCCCTGTCCGCTGCAAGAGCGCCAGCCACGCATAGGCCCGCACCAGCACGCTGGTCCAGAACGGCAGCACCACCAGGGCAAGGATGACGACGCTCCATCCCCTAGGCACGGCATTCGCAGCATAGGCAACGGGATAGCCGAGCAGCAGCGCAAGCACCGTCACCAGGAGGCTGATCTCGAAGGTCAGGGCAAAGCTGCGCCAATAGACGTCCTCGATCAGGATCCGGCGATAATGCTCCAGCGTGAATCCGTCATGGTAGATCGACTGCCAGGCGAGCCAGCCGACGGGCACCACGATCAGCAGGAGGATGACGAGCAGCGCCGGCGACACCAGGGCGAGCATCAGGCCATGCTCGCGGCGCTGATGCCTGAGGGATGGATCTGGTCTGGATGCCGCCAAGCTTGCCTCCGTCACTGCTACTTCTGCATGAAGGCGGCCCAGCGCTTCTCGGCTCCCTCGCCTTGCGGCGACGACCACCAGGCGTAGGACATCAGCGCCTGCTTGGCCGCATTCGCCGGTTCGCTCGGCAATTGGGCTGCGCGCTCCGGCTTGATCACGCCGGTCTCGAAGGCCTTGGGGTTGCCGGGGCCGTAGTCGATATGCAGCGGCAGATTGGCCTGATGCACGGGATCGATTGCCTCGTTGAGGAACTTCACCGCGGCGTCGAGGTTCGGCGCCCCCTTGAGAATGCACAGCGAGGTGCTCTGCAAGATACCCTGGTTGTAGGTGAAGGTGACCTTGGCGCCTTCCTTGGCCACCGCGCTGACTCGTCCGTTCCAGGCCATCACCATGTCGACCTCGCCGTCGTTCAGGAGCTGCGCCGACTGCGCGCCCGAGGTCCACCACACCGTGATGTGCGGCTTGATCTCCTCCAGCTTCTTGAAGGCACGATCGACGTCGAGCGGATAGAGCTTGTCGGGCGCAACGCCATCCGCCATCAACGCCGCCTCCAGTGTCGCGATCGGGTGATTGCGCAGCGCGCGGCGGCCGGGGAATTTCTTCACGTCCCAGAAATCCGCCCAGCTATTCGGCGCATTCTGCGGAAAGCTCTTCTGGCTGTAGGCCAGCACGCTGGAGTAGAATTCATAGGACACCGAATAGGGGGTGCGATAGGCCTCGGGCATCGCCGCTGCATTGGGGATCTTCGAGAAGTCGAGCTTCTCAATCAGCCCCTGCTCGCCGCCGCGCAGGCAATAGCCGGTCGGCGTGTCGACGACGTCCCAGATCGGCTTGCCGCTGCCGACCTGCGTCTTGATCGCGGGCCAGGCGTCGGGAATGGAGTCCTGGTTGATGGTGATACCGAGCTTCTTGGCGGAAGGATCGAGGATCGCAACCGTCTGCGCCTGCTGATAGGCGCCCCCCTGCGAGACGAAGGTGATCTGTCCAGCCGCTTGAACCGCGATGCTGTTCAGTCCAAATAGCCCGAGCGACGCGCCGAACAGCGCATACCCAAACTTTAAGCCCGATATCGTTTTCATCCTGTCCTCCTCTCCAACCAAACAAATCTCACTGTCCGATCGCGTCCAGAAACTGGTACCAGCCGGCGACCATGCGCACGGCGGGCTCGCGCAGCGGGTAGAACGGAATGACCTTGAGGCGGCTCGCGTCGAGCAGCCCGAGCTCCAGCTTTTCGCCGCGGACGAAGGCCGCGAGATAGCGGCCCATCAGGCTCGACATCGCGACGCCGGCACCGTTGTAGCCCATCGAGAACATGGTGCGATCGTCCACGCGGCCGATATGCGGCATCGAATCCAGCGTCATGCCGACGAGTCCCGACCATTTGAACGCAAGCGCTACGTCGGACAGTTCCGGGAAGATGCCGACCATGGCCTTGTGCAAGGCATCGAAGGCCGCTTCCGAGTCCTGCTTGCCGAAGGCGCCGCGGCCGCCAAAGATCACGCGATTGTCGACCATGCGGAACCAGCGCATCATGCGCTTGGTCTCGGTGTATGTGCGCCCCGTTGGCATCAGCCGTCCCGCGAGATTGCGCGGCAACGCGTCGGTCGCGATGATCGCGCTGCGGAATGGGATCAGTGTGCGCTGCATATGCCGCGTCGCGTCCGTCAGGTCGGAATAGCTGTTGGTGGCGATGATCGCCTGCTTGGCGCGCACCACTCCCCGCGGTGTCTCGGCGACAATGCCGCCCTGCTCGCGCCGCAGCTTAAGCACCGGCGTGCCCTGATAGATGGCGACGCCACGGCGCGCGACGCCGTCGGCGAGACCGCGCACATAGTTGAGCGGATGAATGCCGCCGGAGCCGGGATTGAGCACGCCGCCGACGAAGGCCTCAGAGCCGGTCTCGTCCCGCACTTCGCGGGCGTCGAGGATGCGGACCTCCGCGTCGTCCATCTCGCGCTTCATCCAATTGGCTTCGTCGATTGCGGCCTTGAGCGTCGTCACATTATGCGCGGCCTTGACCTGCCCGGTCCGCGTCAGATGCGCGCTGGTGATGCCGAATTCGGAAACGAGCTCCTCGACCATGTCGGTCGATTCATGCGCGATTTCGTACATGCGCCGCGCCATGGCGCGGCCATGCGCAGCGTCGATCTCGCGGAACGACAGGCGGAACTTTGCGGTGATCACGCCGCCGTTGCGGCCGCTCGCACCCCAGCCGGGTCGATTGGCTTCGAGCACGACCGGCGCAAGCCCGCTCTTGGCGATGTGGTGCGCAGCCGACAGCCCGGTATAGCCCGCACCGATGATGAGGACATCGGCCTGGCTTTCACCGGACAGGACCGGAAACTCGCGCAACGGCTCGGCCGTGCTCGCCCATAGCGAGTTGGCCGACGGCATTGCAGTCCAGTCCTGTGTCATTCGCGCGCTCATTCCCTAGACCGCGGCTCCAACGGCGGCGTCCGCGAAGGCTTTCATAGTCGGGAAATGGAAGTCTGGCTTGGTGAGTGTCTCGACCTCGGGCGTGCCGCCAAAGCCGGCCAAGTCCTGGCGGCGCTCGATCCAGCATACCTTGTAGCCCAGTTTCCGCGCGATCCCGATGTCGTGGTACTGGCTCTGCGCGACGTGCAGGATGTCGGATTGCTTATAGCCGAAGGCGGATTGCCGGCCCTTGTTGTAGGCAAAGAATTCCGGATTCGGCTTTGCAACGCCGGTGTCGTCGGCGCAGACGGTATCATCGAAGGGATTACCGAGCGCATGTTCGTAACACGACAGAGCGACGCGGTCGGCATTGGTCATCGCAACCAGGCGAAATTTTGTGCGCAGACGCTTCAACGCCTCGACGGAGTCCGCAAAAGGCTGCCAGCGCAGCACCGCTAGCTGGAATACGTCGCAGGAGGCGTCGTCAGCCGGAAGCCCAAGCTGCGTCGCGAGATGGCGGTAGACGTAGAACATCACCTCGCTGGAGCGCTCCGGATGCTTGTCGCGACCGCACTTGTAGACGGCAAAGATCTGGTCGTCGGAAAGCTCGGCTGGGCTCTTGCCGGAGATCTTGCGCACCGCGTTGAGCACGCCGGTCTCGAAATCGATCAACGTACCGACGACGTCGAAGGTGAGGACCTTGAAATTGCTGAACGACATGACAGCTTCTTCTCTTTTGGTGGGACAAGGTTGCTTGAGAGGATTCATACGGCCGCCTTCGGGACGATGATGGTATCCTCGGGGTGAAGGGTGACGGTGAGGCTGCCGCCCACGGGCGGAATGCGACGATAGGCCTCGTGATGGCTCGGCTGGCGCAGGCTGAGCGCCGTGCCGTCGGCGAGCGCGAGGAAGATGCGCAGGCTTTCGCCCTGATAAACGACGTCGCTGACCGTGCCCTCGAGCCGGTTGCAGCCGGCATCGGCCGCGCCGCCGTCGATCAGCAGCTTTTCGCTGTGCACGGCGAGCATCAGCGCATCGCCTGCCGGAATGGCGCGGGCGCTGCGTAACACCGTGTTGCCGAGCGCGACGCTACAGGCATCAACGCGGCGGACCGGGAGCAGCGTCGCCTCGCCGATGAAGCTCGCAACAAAGGAATCCGCCGGATGATCGTGCAGGCGCGCGGGCTGGTCGATCTGGATCAGCCGGCCGTCCTTCATAACGGCGACGCGGTCGCTCATGGTCAGCGCCTCGCGCTGGTCATGGGTGACATAGATGATGGTGGCGCCGATACGGCGGTGCAGCGCCCGCAATTCGATCTGCATGGACTCGCGGAGCTGCTTGTCGAGCGCTGAAAGCGGCTCGTCCATCAGGATCAGACGCGGCTCGAAGATCATGGCGCGCGCCAGCGCCACGCGCTGCCGCTGGCCGCCGGAGAGTTGCGCGACGCCGCGCTCCTCGTAGCCGGCAAGGCCCACCATCGCGAGTGCCGCGCGCACCCGGTCAGGCCATTTCGGTTTTGGAAGTCGCCGCGCACGCAAGGGGAAGGCGACGTTCTCGCCAACGCTCATGTGCGGAAACAGCGCGTAGTTCTGGAAGACGACTCCGATTTCCCGCTTGTGCGGCGGCACATAGGTGACGTCGCGGCCGCCGAAGTGAACCGAGCCTGACGAGGGCAGAATGAAGCCGCCGAGAATGCCAAGCAGCGTGGTCTTGCCGGATCCGGATGGTCCGAGCAGCGACACGAACTCGCCGGCGCCGACATTCAGCGAAACGTCGTCGAGCGCGCGAACCGAGCCGTAAGCCTTGCTCGCGGACCTGATCTCGACGCTTTCTGCCCGTTTGTCCAACGATCGACCTCGTCACGTTCAATCGACGGCCCGCGTCATCGCGCGCCATTCGCCTCGCCGCCCCCGGCAGCGACTGTTGAACCGGCATAATTCTGCTTTATAGCGGGCATACAGAGCAGTTTAGGGTTGCTGCTTCCGACGCACGCAATCTTTTCCTCCCGCCCTTATCTTAGGGCTGTCGTTCCGATGACATCAGAGTTGCCGACGCTCAGCAATTGCCAAATTCTTACTGGTCGCATAACATCATGTTATGCCCGAGATCCGCCGAATGCTGCCATCCCCCAACGCACTGTTTGTGTTCGACGCCGCGGCGCGAAACGGCAGCTTCACGGCCGCGGCGGCCGAGCTGAATGTCACGCAGCCCGCGGTGAGCCGGATGCTGGGACAATTCGAGGAGTACCTCGGTGTTCGCCTGTTCGACCGCACCGCGGGACGCGCGGTGCTAACGGAGGAAGGTCAGCTCTTGTACCGGCGCGTGCACGAGGGATTTCGCTCAATCGAGACCGGCCTGATCGAGATCGAGCGCCGGCGCAAGGGCACCGAGACCGTCACCCTATCCGTTTCTTCCGCCTTCACGACGCATTGGCTAATGCCACGCATCGACAAGCTGCAGCGGCACTTTCCGCAGGTCGACGTACGTTTCCAACTGATCTCTGGCGCGCTGCGCGGACCGGTCGAGAGTGTCGATCTCGGCATGCGGTTTCGCGACCGTGACGACCCCTCTTCCGGCGGCACGCTGGTGATGAAGGAGGTCATGCTACCGGTCTGCAGTCCCGGCTATATGAGCCAGGCGGAGCCCGCCGATGGCAATACCGTCATTCGGCTCGTCGACACGCCCGATGACTGGGCTGCGGACTATCCGCACTTCCTGACCAAGCGGCGCGGCCCCTCTAAAGTGCTGAGCTTCACTGACTATGCTGTGGTGGTGCAGGCCGCCCTTCTCGGCCAAGGCATCGCCCTCGGCTGGCTGACGGTTGTTTCGCACTGGCTCTTGACCGGTGCGCTCGTTCCGGCCTCCGACGCACTCACCACCACACAACGGATCTGTGAATTCCTATCTCCTCGCAACCGGCCGATGCGCCCTGTCGCCGCAGAAATCCGGGACTGGATCATCGAGCAAATGCGCGACGAAATCGCAAAAATCGACCGGCTGCATCCACGGCTTGGATTGATGGCCGCATGTTATTGATATCGGCAGCCACGCCTCGGCCTATTTTTGCTTTTCGCCCCTGGCAGCATATTGCGTAGCGTCGCCTTGGGACCTGTCTCCAGCACGGCTCACGGTCGGGGCCTCCGGATCCTGCCAACGGCCAAGCCTGCTTCGCCGACCGTGCTTCGCATAACAGCTTGAAAAGCCCCATTGAGGTTCAAGATCGCAAAGGCGCTGCCGTTTGGTTCAGGCAGCAGGCTGTTCGATCGCTGAGAATGGCAGGTCGAGACTCTCGGCCACGGCCTTATAGGTGAGCCGGCCCCGATGGACATTCAGACCTGCACGCAGATGCGGATTTTCGAGCACGGCTGAAAAGCCCTTGCTGGCGAGAGCCAAACCAAATGGCAGTGTGGCGTTATTCAGTGCTTGGCTTGAGGTGAGCGGGACCGCTCCCGGCATGTTGGCGACGCAGTAATGAATGACGCCGTCCACCTCGTAGGTTGGATCGGCGTGCGTCGTCGGATGCGAGGTCTCGAAACATCCGCCTTGATCGATGGCCACATCCACAATCACGGAGCCTTTCCGCATCGAGCTCAACATATTGCGGCTGACAAGTTTCGGCGCGCTCGCGCCTGGAACGAGCACCGCCCCACCCACGCTGTGGCCGGCCGCCACATATTCGCGTACGGCTCCAGGCGTAAGGCCTACGCGGTATTCGTGCGTCTTGATTTCCTTGGGGACACCAACTTTCATTTCCAATCTCCTTGCTGGGACGAACGGTTTGTTTTCCTGCAAACTTACGAAGCTTGGCGCCAGCGGTCTTTGGAGAGCCGACGCAGGATTCCAAGCAGATGTGCATTGAAGATGCGGCGGATCAGGCGATGTGCCGTCATCGGCTGGCGCGCCACAGCGCGATTCGGTCCTGCATTCGATAGGCCTGAATGATGGCCGGCATAAACCACGGATTGCCATGATAGAGCGGGATGAAGGCCGGCGGCCGGAAGTCAAACGCCGTTCGCGCCTCCTCGCTGTGTCCCATGAGTTTGTGGGCCGCACGCATACCGATCCATGGTGCCCAGACCACACCCGAACCGCAAAAGCCTGCGGCATAGACCACGTCGTCTTTCTCGAAGATGCGGGGTAGCATGTCGCGGTTCATTGCCACATTGCCAAACCAGCTGTGCGACAGGCGAACGTTCTCTAATTCCGGGAAAAGATTCACCAGTCCCTTGCGTAGAAAGACCTTCGGAGCCGCTGGATCGCCTACGCGACAACCGTCACGGCCGCCCAGCAGGATGCGTTTTCCATCGGGCGAGGGCCGGTAATAGAAGCCCAGCTGGCGGTTCTCCATCATCATCATGCCCTTCGGCATCAGCCGCGTCATCACTTCCGGCGCGAGCTCCTCGGTGACGATGATCCGGCTGCACACCGGGACGAGCCGGCGGCGCAGGAAGGGGGCAGCGCCATCGGTATAGCCGTTTGTACAAACCAGGACCTGCCGCGCCTGCACGGCCCCAGCCGAAGTCGCGACCCGGAATCCAGAGCCATCCTTCTCAATCGAGATCACCGGCGTCCGTGAATGAACCGTCAGTCCCGAAGCGAGCGCCACCCGCAGGAGCTCAGCATGGAACTTGGCCGGGTGCAGCCCACCGATGTCTTTCCGGACCGTGCCGCCGCGGTAGAAGTCTGTGCCAATGTAGTTGCGCTGCTCGGCATACGGAACTGCGTAAGACTCGATCCGCAGTTTCTTCGACAACGCGTCGGCGCTGCGCGCCATCGTTTCGTACTGCTCATATCCGAATGCACCCTTGAACTGTCCAACCAGTTGGAAGTCGCACTCGAGCCGTTCCGTCCTGATGAAATCGTAAAGGAAATCGCGTGCGATCTTGCCCTCCGCCTCGATCGCCAGCGCCTTCTCTTCGCCGAAGCGTCGAGTGATCGTTGCATAATTCGGCCGGATGCTTCCGCTGGTTATTCCGCCGTTGCGTGTAGAAGCTCCCTCACCCGGGTTCATTGCATCAAAGGCCGCAACCGAGCGTCCCTCGCGTGCCAGCACCAACCCGGCCGAAAGTCCGGCATAGCCCGCGCCTACGATCAGCACGTCGAGCTTCTTGGGCAGTAGCTGCTGGGGCAACTGCTTAAGCGGCGAGGCTTCCCACCAGTAAGGCGTGCCCTTGTCGGCGACTTTCGGCTTGTGCATGTAACTGATTTTTCGTGTGTCTAAGCGTGGCCTGGGATTACTGACAAGATCATCATGATGAGCGCAGGGATGCGGAGTACGAGGCTTCGACTGAGGCCCTCCCGCAACCGTCTGATCAAACAAACGCCCCAATCCTATCGATCGGCGAATTGGGGTGAGGTCCGCGGTCTACCTCATTGTGGGCATCGCAAATTCGGCTCCGGCCCGAATGCCGGTCGGCCACCGCGAAGTTACGGTCTTCATTCGGGTGTAGAAACGTACACCCTCGGGCCCGTGCATGTGATGATCGCCGAAGAGCGACGCCTTCCAACCTCCGAATGAATGGAATGCCATGGGCACGGGGATAGGCAGGTTGATGCCAACCATTCCAACCTTGATCCGATGCGCAAACTCGCGGGCGGCATCTCCGTCGCGGGTAAAGATCGCCGTGCCGTTGCCGAACTCGTGCTTATTCACGAGGTTTGCGGCCTCGCCATAATCCTTCGCACGCACAATGCAAAGTACGGGACCAAAAATCTCCTCCTTGTAGATCTTCATGTCGGCAGTGACACGGTCAAAGAGAGAGCCTCCGATGAAATAGCCGTTCTCGAAGCCCTGCACCTGGAAGCCGCGACCGTCGACAAGCAGGTTCGCACCCTCCCCGACGCCGGCGTCGATGTATTCCGAGACCTTCTTAAGGTGCTGTTGGGTTACCAGCGGGCCCATTTCCGCTTCAGGATCCGTACCAGGCCCGATCTTCAACCCGCGAACCTTGGGCGTCAGTCTTGCGAGGAGTTCGTTTGCCGTATGCTCACCCACAGGAACCGCGAGCGAGATCGCCATACAGCGCTCTCCAGCCGACCCGTACGCGGCCCCCATGAGAGCATCCACTGCCTGATCGAGATCCGCGTCGGGCAAGATGATCATGTGATTTTTTGCGCCACCGAGCGCTTGGCAACGCTTTCCGTACTTCGCCGCAGCTTCGTAGACGTACCGGGCGATGGGCGTCGATCCGACAAAGCTAACGGCGGCGATATCTGGATGCTGAAGTAAGGCGTCGACTGCTTCCTTGTCGCCTTGAATGACGTTGAAAACGCCATCGGGCAGGCCAGCTTCCTTCAGCCAGTCGGCGATGAGCAGCGACGCCGACGGGTCTCGTTCCGAGGGCTTCAGGATGAAGCAGTTGCCGCACGCCAGGGCGATCGGAAACATCCACATCGGAACCATGGCGGGGAAATTGAACGGCGTGATGCCCGCGACGACACCAAGTGGCTGTCTTATGGAATGGCTGTCAACGCGCGCATCGACATTTTCGGTAACTTCGCCTTTGAGAAGATGGGGGGCGCCCGTCGCAAATTCGACGACCTCCATACCGCGCTCGACCTCGCCGACGGCGTCGGCATGAACCTTGCCATGTTCCACACTGATTGCGGACGCCAATTCCGACGTCCGCTCCTCGACGAGGCGCAGGAACTTGTTCAGGATGCGCGCACGCCGAAGCGGCGTGGTGGCAGACCAGGCCTCGAATGCGTTCGCCGCAACTTCAACGGCGGTGTCGACGTCGGCCTTACTTGCGAGAGACAGCACCCCGGTCTGTTCGCCGGTCGCGGGATTGAAGACCGGCTGGGTCCGCGAACCTTTACCGGCAAATTGCTGACCGCCGACATGATGACCTATCGATCTCAACATTTTTGTATCCCTGATCGAGCTTCGTGTGCTTACGAGATGCGACGTAGTGAACGACTCAGAATTTCGATGATCTGATCGATCTCCCAGGTCGAGGCGATCAGGGGCGGCGACAAAGCGATCGTGTCGCCCGTGATGCGGATGAGCAGACCGCTCTCGAAGCAATCGACGAATGCATCATAAGCGCGAGCGCCCGGCGCGGCGGCTCGAGAACTCAGTTCGATGCCGGCGAGCAGGCCGAGCGCTCGAATATCGACGACGTTAGGCACCTCTCTGAGGCTGTGGACCGCCGCTTGCCAGTGATCTGTCAGCGATTTGGCGCGCGTGAGCAGGGCTTCGTTCTCATAGATTTCCAATGCTGCAAGACCGGCCGCGCACGCGACGGGATGCCCGGAATAGGTATATCCATGAAAAAACTCGATTTGCTCCTCCGGTCCCAGCATAAGCGCATCGTGTACCTTGCGGCTTGCCAACACGGCACCCATGGGAATGACGCCGTTGGTCAAGGCCTTGGCCGTTGTGATGATGTCGGGCATCACGCCGAAGTAGGTCGCGGCGAATGGTTCGCCGAGCCGGCCAAAGCCAGTGATAACCTCATCGAAAATCAGGAGTATGCCGTGCCGATCGCAGATTTCGCGAAGGCGCTGCAAATACCCCTTTGGCGGAAGAAGGACTCCAGTCGAACCAGCAACAGGTTCGACGATAACGGCCGCAATGGTTTCGCTCCCGTGCAACGCAACAAGACGTTCCAGGTCATCGGCGAGCTCCACGCCGTGCGCCGGCAACCCTCTCGAAAAGCTATTTCGCGCCGGATCGTGTGTGTGACGCAGATGGTCTGTGCCCGGGAGCTGAGGGAATACCCGTCGATTGCTAACGATACCTCCGACGGAAATGCCGCCAAACCCGACACCGTGGTAACCTCGCTCGCGTCCAATTAGTCGTGTCCTCGTCCCCTGACCGGTCGCCCTTTGATACGCCAGTGCGATCTTGAGAGCAGTGTCGACGGACTCCGATCCGGATCCTGTGAAAAAAACGCGATCGAGACCGGGCGGCGCAATCGCGGCGAGCCTCTTTGCGAAATCGAACGCGATCGGATGCCCCAACTGGAAGGACGGAGCATAATCCAGCGACATCAATTGACGCTCGACGGCTTGCGCAATTCTCTCGCGCCGGTGCCCGGCGTTCACGCACCATAGACCGGCCGTCGCGTCGATGATTTTCCGCCCGTCGATACTCGTGTAGCACATGCCTTCTGCGGAGGACAGAAGGCGAGGCGCATCCTTGAATTGCCGATTGGCCGTAAACGGCATCCAATAATTTGCGAGGTCAGGGATGTTGGTAACGACGCTGGTGTTCATGAGGCGACTCCTTTGAATTTGGAGCCAAACCGACACGTTCTTTGATGCGTAACAAGTCCTTTTCTTTTGTGCTCTAACCCATTGAAAATACTTCGTCCGTTCGCCAATATTGTTGAATAATCAACAACGGAAACACTCATGAGCATCGATATTGGGGGACGGCTGCGTTACGTGCGCCAACAAGCGAAGCTCTCGCAACGCGAATTGGCAAAACGCGCCCGTGTCACGAACTCGACAATTTCACTGATCGAATCGAACCAGAGCAATCCGTCAGTCGGCGCCCTCAAACGCATACTCGATGGGATTCCGATCGGAATGGCCGAGTTCTTTGCGCTCAAACCCGAGACGTTGAAGAAAGTCTTCTACCAATCGAACGAGTTGGTTGAGATCGGAAAGGGAAAGATCTCGTACCGTCAAATCGGTGACGATCTTTTCGGGCGGACCCTTCAAATTTTGAGAGAGTGTTACGCGCCAGGTGCAGATACCGGCAAGGTCCCCCTCACTCATGAAGGTGAGGAAGGCGGCATCATATTGTCCGGTCGCCTTGAAGTAACCGTCGATGGCCAGCGCAAAATTCTTGGGCCTGGAGACGCCTATTACTTCGAAAGCCGCCGCCCCCATCGATTCAAGTGCGTTGGCCCTGTTCAATGCGAAGTAATAAGCGCCTGTACGCCGCCGACATTCTGAAGTGGCGGTATGCTTCGTCTTCCCACGTCCGCTTCTCGACATTCCAGACTCAACGGTTTGTCGAGGAATAGCGAAGGCTATCGAATGTTGGCGTGGGCTTGCGCGATGGGAATTTTGCTCGCCGAAGGCCCTCAGTCGCAATTTGTTAGAGCGGAATTCACTCCCGTCGACGGATCGTTACCATTGCACCGCCGCCGGTTTGATGGACACCGAGATTAGGTGTTTCATGGAGCCCCAACGTGGGCGATGAAGAGACGGAAGTTCAGTCGCGGAGTTCAAGGCGAAGCGGTCAAATTGGTCAGGGAACGCGGGGTGTCGGTGGCGCAAGCCAGCCGCGACCTGGACGTTCACGAGAATCTTCTGCGCAAGTAGGAGACCGCGCGGCTGCGCCGTGAGGTCGCCAAGCTGAAGGCCGAGCGGGGACATCCGAACAAAACGGATAATCTCAGAGATTGCGGTAGCACCAACTTTGAGCTGGAGTCAGCGGCAAGGTCAAGGCCAGCTTCGCCACCAGCGACCGGCAGAACCCATCCTTCGTAAGAAAGCGACGAACTGTCCGACGCCCTGACCTTCGGCGTCCGGCACCACACGAGTTCGACCTGCACCTCCCTTCATCTTCCCTCCTTTGCTCGGCCAAGCCAGATCGCGACCGCAGCTGCGAGCAACACAGCGGCCGATATCACCAGCGAGGCATGTGCACCCGCAATGAACGCGTTGTCCCCTCCGACGAGCGAGCCGAACAGGGCAACACCAAGCACGCTGCCTGTTTGCCGCGTCGCGTTCAGCACGCCCGCGGCGATGCCGGATCGCGACTTCTCGACACTGCCGAGCAGTGTCGAGGTCAAAGGCGGCACGAGCAGGCCGAGCCCGCCGCCGAGGACGACGAGCTGCGTGCCGATCGCCCAGTAGGTCGTGCCTGAGGCCATGGCCAGCAGCGCAAGGCAGCCCGCGGCGGTGATCAAACAAGCCAGCGCAATGGTTTGCGGCGCGCCGAGGCGCTCGCTGACCGACGCGGAGACGAGGTTGGCGGGCAGCACCATGCCCATCATGGGCACGAAGGCGAGGCCGGTTGCGAACGGCGACCAGCCATTGACGTTCTGGAAGTAGAGACTGAGCACGAAGATCAGGCCGTAGAAGGCGATGTTGAAGAGGAGCCCGACCAGCGCGGTCAGCGCGAACATGCAATGGCGGAACAACAACAGCGGCAGCATCGGTTGGTGCGCATATGCCTCGCGCCATACGAACAGAAGTCCAACCATCACCGCGGCCGCGAAGGCCGCAATCACCAGCGGATGGCTCCAGCCCAGCGCACCGCCTTCGATCAGGGCACCGGCCAGCGTGGCGAGGGTTGTAATCGCCGCGATCTGTCCCGGCAGGTCGATCCCACGCTGCGCGAGCCGTGGCGTCTCCTCGGCATAACGCCAGGCGAGCCAGAGGCCGGCGGCACCGATCGGCAGGTTGACGAGAAAGATCGCGCGCCAGCCGACCAGCGCGATCAGCGCGCCGCCGACGAACGGACCGGCCGTCAGCGCGACGCTCGCGCCTGCGGCCCAGAAGCCGACCGCGCGGCCGCGCGCCTTCGGATCGGTATACGCGTGGTTGAGCAGCGCCAGCGAGTTCGGCACCAGGATCGCCGCCGCCAGGCCCTGCACGGAGCGCGCGGCGATCAGGAACGTCGCCGACGGCGCCAGAGCGCAGGCGAGCGAAGCCAACGTGAAGATCGCAAAGCCCGCGATGAAAATCAGTTTGGCGCCGAAGCGATCGCCGAGCGCGCCTGCGGTCAGAATGAAGGCGGCGAACGCGATGGTATAAGCGGTCACCACCCATTGCAGCTCGGCGATGCTACCGCCGAGCGAAGTGCTGATGCTGCTCAGCGCAGTATTGACGATGGTGATATCGAGCTGCACCACGCCAAGGCCGAGGCTCGTGGCGGCAAGCGCCAGCGCCGCCGCGAGAGGCGAACGGGACGACGTGTTGTCGGAGCGGGCTTGTTTCGGCTGCCTTGTGTTGAGCGAAGTTGCTTGCATTGATCACACTCAGTTGTCTGTGAGAATTTAACGGCTCGGAAAAGCCCGCACTGCGATTGTCCTTCGATACCAATCGAATAGTCGGAGCCGCTGGATGATCTTTCGCCTCATCGTGGCACTTCCTTTCGCTGGGCTCATTGGCATCCAGGCAACCTATGTCCCGCGATCGAACCGGTCGCGCGGAACTACTACCGTCTTGGCCGAAGTATTTGTGCTTGGCACTGAGTCCTCGTCGGCGTAGAAGAAAGACATGGACACGGGACCCAAAATCGCCCAGGTCGCGGCACTCATCGGCGATCCGGCGCGCGCCAACATGCTTAGCGCGCTGATGGATGGCCGAACGTTGACCGCCTCGGAGCTCGCCTATGTGTCTGGCGTGGCGCCGCAGACAGCGAGCGGCCATCTTGCGAAACTCAGCGACGCCGGATTGCTCGCGCTCGAAAAGCAGGGCCGACGACGATATTTCCGCTTGGCCTCTCCGCTCGTCGCGCGCGTGCTGGAAGGTCTCATGGTCGTGGCGCAGGAAGGCCCCGCCCGGCAGCGCAATCTCTGGCGCGGCGGAGAGACACTCCGACACGCGCGCACGTGCTATGACCACATGGCCGGCCGCATCGCCGTCGCAATCGCCGATCGGCTGGTCCAACAGTCGCTTATTCTGCTCGACGAGGATGGCGGACAACTGACCGATGCCGGTCGATCATTCTTCGATGAGTTGGGCGTCGATCTTCGCCTCGCCTCCAAGCGCCGAGTGTTCTGTCGCCCCTGTCTCGACTGGAGCGAGCGCCGGCCGCATCTGGCCGGGGCGGTCGGCGCTGCCATTCTTCGTCACGCCCTCGAGCACGATTGGGTCGAGCATGTCCGGGATAGCCGCGCGCTCGTCGTGACTTCTGTTGGCGTTAGAGAACTCGCCACAACGTTCGGCATCGAGGGCGCACCTCCGAGGGACGGCCGCGAAGGGCCTGTTGCATCACTGTCCCGAGGGCGGGTAGCGGTTATCCCGGTTGAGTCAGCGTCCCCCGGACGGAGCTAGCAGTGCGATCCGCCGGTTCGGCCGCGGGTACTGTCCGTATTTGACCGGATGTTTTCCGCGAGCGGTTGAGGGCGCGCTTCGCCTTTGTCGACCAGCACCTGTCTACGCGTGAGTATCTGTTGGGCAAGGACTACTCAATTGCCGACGTCGGCTTGTATGCGATGACAGGCTGGACGCCTCGTGTTGGCTTTGATATTCACGCCTACCCGAACTTGGTCGCGCATCACGCTCGGATCGCCAATCGCGACGCGATCCCGCGACTGGTCGAAAGGGCCGCCATCGAAGGGTAACCGCGCTGGCCGAACTGAGCACGGGAAATTCCCAATATGTTGCATTCAAGAAGGACGAATTTGGACGGTTCTCGGAGGCAGTGACTACTATTCAAAATCTTCTAAGGGAACATTCTCCTATGCTCCGTAACCTGGCAGGCTCGGTCGTCGTGACCTTGGTGATCTGTATCTCGTTCGCGTCGTTTTACCTAAATATCAAAATGGCCAAGAGACGCGTATCGGTTTGGAGGAGAGGCTCGACCTACATGTTCGTTCGTTCGAACGGCATGGGGGGCATTCAGCGGAGAGCGCGGGAAGTTTGGATGAAAGATCTCGGGTACGAGGAGCCTGAAGCAATCATCATCGCAAAATGCCAGTCACGTGCGGGGCTGACGGGCTTCGTTGGTTGCGCTCTCTTATCTGCGATTGCAGCTGCAGTTTTCCAATACTTTAAACTTTAACCCGGTTAGAGGCGATCGGTGCTTTGTACGTCTGCCTCTGGTCCATCACGTCGATGCCCGGCTTAATCGGCCCCGCTACCGAAGGGTTACTGGACCACCCGACCGAATCGGAACCGCCTGTGCCTCATAGTGCAAGGTCGTAGGGTGTCGCAGCTTTGCCGATTGGGATGTCAATCGGCGTTCAAAATTGGCTCTGACTCACTTTTGGTGCAGTTGTTCACGCCGCGCCGATGACACGCGCCTCAAGC
>Ga0070698_100002197_pt1 | contig 21654 bp, 16 predicted proteins | sample KBSK1502metaG_FD_65477 | JGI IMG/M metagenome (GOLD analysis project Ga0070698, IMG submission 65477) | Corn, switchgrass and miscanthus rhizosphere microbial communities from Kellogg Biological Station, Michigan, USA - KBS K1-50-2 metaG | ecosystem: Host-associated > Plants > Roots >...
ACTCGATTCCCCCGTCGGGAGTTGTAGTTGAATCGTCCGGCGTTGGTTGCCGTTTCTTGAGCGTCGGTCTTCCCGGCGGTCCGTCTTCAGCGCCGGGCAACGCGCCTGCGGCTGAGGCTCGAGCGTTGGACAGTCGCAACAGACGGGCCTTTACCTTCTGAAACTCCGAGGTGCTGATTACATATTCGTCGTGCTCAGGAAATCTGGCTGCCAGAGCGAGCGCGGAGGCGCGCCGGTCGGGCGGGGCCGGATGGGAGGCGAACGCTCGCGAAATGAGTCCTGGTTTTTTCTTGTTCTTAGACTCCAGTTTCTCAAACATCGTCGCCATGGCGCTCGGGTCGTAACCGGCGGCAAACATATACTGAACGCCCAGTTTGTCGGCTTCCTCTTCGGCGCTGCGGCTAAACTTCATGAAGATACCCAACATGCCGAGTCCGGCGGTGTTTTGAAAAATCATTCCCGGAATGCCACCGAGAAAGATCGACGTGCCCATCGCCAGGTAGTCGATCAAAGAGGCCTTCGTCTGGTTTTCCAGAGCGTGACGCGCTGCAACGTGGGCGATCTCGTGAGCCATCACGCCAGCCACTTCCGCTTCATTGTCCGCAACCAGGATCAAACCCTTGTTGACATAGAAAAACCCGCCGGGCAGCGCAAACGCATTGACCTCGTCGGAGTCTATAACCTTGATAGTGAAGGGAATCTTCGAGTCAGAGTGCAGCACAATATTCTGACCGACGCGATTCACATATTCCGTGATGACCGGATCGTCGACGAATTTCGCCTGCCGATCCACTTCCGCCGCCAACTCTCTGCCGAGCTTCACTTCCTTTTCGGTTGAGCCGCTCATCTTGGCAATGATGCCCTTATTGATGTTGCGCTTCCCGATCATCGCCGGATCTTCGTTCACCGAAAGCGGCTTGTTCGATCCCGGCGTAGTAGTCGGCACCTTCTTGCTGGCATCCTTGGTATCAGCCTTGGCGGTCTCGGTGCTCTGGGCAGTCGACTGCGGCTGCTGCGTCTTTGACTTGTCATTTGTTTGGGCAAAGCTGGCCACAGAACCGGCCAGTAGAGAAGACGTCAGCAACAAGGCGGTCACGAGGCGGGAGAAGCTATTCATCTTGAAAACCTCCAGACTTTCAAACAGACTCGGCGGAAAAGCTTTCTGGGGAAAAATCTTTCCAAGAATTCGGATTGAGGGTTTCTGCGCGACTGTTCAAACAAGGGCGGAAGCGCAGGTTCCGGCATAAGCTTTTTCGCTATTTCAAATGCGCAGTCTATGATGCCAGCAATTGGCTGCTTGGTTGCGCGTCGGCAGTGATTACTGAAGGTAAACACTCCATCTCGCTTCTTCAAAAATCCGAGCTTTGGCGATTGAGGGATCGCGGCCAGTATAATGCACTGCTCTCGGAAAGCCTAAGAAAGTTGGGTAAATCTGGCGCTAATGTAGCGCAAACTGTTGGTTTGCGTGGGCACTTTGCCACCGCCACTCGAGGAGACCTGGCCCCAATGCCGTCGATTTCCCGGCGAAGAACCCGCGAATGACTAAGGCAGTCGCCCAAAAAAACAAACCTTACGTTGCCGTCATCGGCGCGGGCCGACTTGGCCAGGCGTTTGCCATCGCGCTTCAGTCGTCCGGGTATCCCGTCGTTGCCTTAGTCGCGCGAAGGAGGGAGAAAGCCGAAAAAGCAGCGACTCTCCTGAAGAAGACGTTCGGCCGGGGAACTGGTAATGCGCCACCGAAGTCCCTTGCTTTTGGCGCCAAACAGTTAGGCGAACTGCCAGAGACAGATCTGGTTCTGATAACTACGCCCGACGACGCCATCCTGGACACAGCCCAGCGCTTGAGCAGTCTCTGGAGTGGCCGGAAGCCAAGCACTGTCTTGCACACAAGTGGCGCTCTCTCTTCTGAAGCGCTGGCTCCTTTAGCAGGAATCGGTTGTCAGACCGGCTCAATGCATCCGCTCATTTCCATCAGTGAACCCGTGTCTGGAGCCGCGGCCTTACACGGCGCTTTCTTTTGTATCGAAGGAACAGGGAAAGCGAAGCGGTTGGCCGAAGCGATCGTCCGCGACCTGAGTGGCCATAGTTTTACAATCAGACCCGAGAGCAAGGCGCTCTATCACGCCGCCGCAGTCATGACCGCGCCACATCTGACCGCACTCGTCGATCTCGCGGTGGAAATGCTTTCCGCCTGCGGGCTCAGCAAGGCTAAGGCGCAAAAGGTCTTCATGCCTTTGCTCGAAAGCACAATAAACAATCTGAAGACTTCAAATCCACAGCAGGCGCTCACCGGAACCTTCGCGCGCGGCGACATTGCCACCGTTCGCCGTCACCTCGGCGCCCTATCCGGAAAAGAACTGGCCGAAGCACTGGCAGTCTACAAACTCCTTGGCCTGCATTCGCTGAAACTGGCGGAGATGAACGGACTTGACGCGCAACGTCTCCGCGAAATCAGCAAACTTTTGCGCTCCGCTTAAATAGTGATGCAAAATGAGATAGTGAGTGATGAGTGATGAGTGATGAGTAATGAGTGATGGGTGATGATCGTTCGGCTTCCTTATCGCTCATCACTCATCACTTTTTACCTTATGGAACGTTCACCCAGCGACAGTTATAGCCTGACCCTGCGCGTCAGGCTTTCCACACGCGCCGGGACCCTCGGCGAAGTGGCCACCGCCATCGGCAGAGCCGGCGGCGACATCGGCGCGATTGACATCGTCAGCGCCGGTCGCGATTACATCATTCGCGACATCACGGTCAATACCGTTTCGAGCGAGCACGAAGACGCAATCGTCCAAGCCGTAGAAGCAATCGACGGCATCGAGGTGGAACACGTTTCTGACCGCACCTTCCTCATGCACCTCGGCGGGAAGATCGAGGTAATCTCGAAGATGCCCTTGAAAACCCGCGCCGATCTTTCTATGGCCTACACACCCGGCGTCGCTCGCGTCTGCGAAGCGATTCACGAGGATCCGGAAAAGGTTTTCACGCTAACCATAAAGAAAAACACCGTCGCTATCGTTACCGACGGCACGGCCGTACTCGGCCTCGGCGACATTGGGCCGGCCGCAGCCATGCCCGTGATGGAAGGCAAGGCAATGCTCTTCAAGGAGTTTGGTGGCGTCAACGCTTTTCCAATTTGCCTCAACACTAAAGACCCGGAGGAAATCGTTCGCGCCGTCAAGGCAATCTCCACCGCGTTCGGGGGTATAAATCTGGAAGACATTTCCGCGCCGCGCTGTTTCGAGATCGAAGACCGGCTCAAGGAAGAGCTCGACATCCCGGTCTTTCATGACGACCAGCACGGCACCGCGGTTGTGGTGCTGGCTGCGTTAATAAACGCGTTGAAAATTGTCGGCAAGCAGATGAGCGACATAAAAGTTGTGGTTAACGGCGTGGGCGCGGCTGGTGTGGCCTGCTCGAAGATTGTCATGCACGCCGGAGTTCAGAACATCATCGGCTGCGACCAGCATGGCGCGCTCTATCGCGGCCGGGCGGAACATATGAACCCGATCAAGGAGTGGTACGCCGAGCACACCAATCCGAATGAAGAGCGGGGAACTCTTCACGACATAATCAAAGGCGCAGATGTTTTCCTGGGTTTGTCTGTTCCCGGAGTTTTGAGCGTAGAGGATGTTAAGGAGATGGCTCCGAAGCCGATCGTGTTTGCGATGGCCAACCCGACGCCGGAGATCATGCCCGAGGATGCCGCGCCTTACGTTGCCGTAATGGCCACCGGGCGCAGCGACTATCCGAACCAGATTAATAACGTGCTTTGCTTTCCCGGCATCTTTCGCGGCGCGCTTGCCTGCCGCGCCCGCACGATCAATGAGGAGATGAAACTCGCCGCCGCCCACGCCATCGCCTCGATTATCAGCGACAACGAACTCCATCCGGAATATATAATCCCATCAGTTTTCGACAAACGCGTCGGCGAGGCGGTTGCGCACGCTGTCGAAGAAGCCGCCTACCAAACTCAAGTCGCCAGGCGCGATCGCGCCACGCAGGATGAGGTGTAAGAACAAGACGTATGGTCAAACAAGATCGAATCAAAAGGGAGAGAATCACATGACTACTAACTTCTTCAAACTTTCTCTGGTGATTTCTTTATTCGTAGTTGGAGTTGGAACTGATGCGATTGGTCAGTCCGGCGCTGCCGTTCACCCCACAACGCCTGCCAAGACCGAATCGAAGCTAATGGATCGAGGACAACTTGACGGCGTTAATTACAGAAACAACTTTTTTGGCCTTTCGCTTTCCGTGCCGCAGACCTGGGTAGTGGTCAGTGCTCAGCGAAGTGCAACGATAGTTGAGCAGACAAATAAACAGGTCACCGGCGACCAAAAGAAAAAGGAAGTGATTGATGACTCCATCCAACGCAGCGTGATACTTCTCAGCCTTACGAAACTTGCCGCCGGCGAGCCGAACAACGCCTCTTTTATGTTAATTGCCGAGCGCATTCCGTCACCTTCGATCAAGACTGGCGTTGATGTGATTCAGTCCATGGAGAACGCATTCAAGGGCACAAACTACAACCTTGAGTTTCAGGCACAAACCCAGACTGAGCGGGTGGGGGGCGCGGAGTTTGGCGTAGCCACGGTCAAGAACACGTCGCCTAACGGCACCTTCCTGCAAAAGATTTACGTGACCACGAAGAATGGTTACGCGCTCGAGTTGTTCTACACCTATCAGGACGATGCTGACCTCGCAGCACTCACTTCGATCGTCGGCACAATGAAGATGAAGTGACGGTAGTGCGTCTGCTGTCCGGGCAAGGTCACAGCACTCCTGATGGATGGTTTTTTGAAACGAGCGTATTTGCGTTTGAGCAGGATGAGTAGACCTGCAGCGATGCCGAGCACGGCCGGCTTCACAGGAATCTTTCGCGGCACATTTTGAAGGGATCAATGGTCCATCTGACTCCTGACATGTCTTAAAAGATCTCTGTCCGAGAGAAGCTTGCCAGCGCCTAGTATTACTGACGCAAGCGGATCATCGGCCACTGAGGTAGGAAGTCCGGTCTCGATTGAAATACGTTTGTCAAGATTCTTTAAGAGAGCACCGCCGCCAGTTAGGACAATACCACGCTCTACTATATCGGCGGAGAGTTCGGGGGGGATGCGTTCCAGCGCCACGCGCAGAGCGTTCACTATCGTCACGATAGAATCCGCTAGCGCCTCCCTCACTTCCTCATCCGAGAGGGTAATCGTCTTCGGAATTCCTTCGATTAAGTTACGCCCGCGGACCTCGTATGATAACGGTTCATCGATAGGATATGCGGAGCCAAGTTCAATCTTGATGGCTTCTGCAGTTCTCTCTCCGATCAAAAGATTGTATTTTCTCTTGATGTAGGAAATGATCGCGTCGTCCATCTGGTTTCCAGCCACGCGGATTGCGCGTGCATAGACAATTCCGCTCAGACTGACTACAGCTATATCTGTGGTACTGCTCCCGATGTCGACGATCATGTTGCCGTGAGGTTCTTCTATCGATACCCCGGAGCCAAGTGCCGCCATTAAAGGTTGCTCAATTAGCCATACTTCCGCCGCGTTCGCTTGATAGGCGGCGTTCTCGAAAGCTTCCCGCTCCACTTTGGTGAGGAAGGCAGGAATTGTCATGACAAGGCGCGGGCTCACCCAATTCCGCCCATGGTGAGCTTTCCGAATCAGATAGCCAAGCAGTCTTCCAGCAATTTCAGAATCTGCTATCGCTCCGTCGATTACAGGTCGGTGGGGTACCATGTTAGGGGTGCTGCGCCCAAGTAGCGCCTTCGCATCGTGCCCAAAAGCCTCAACGTTATGAGTAAAACTATTTATAGCAACTAGCGACGGCTCGGAGACGACGATCCCGTAGCCCTTGGCATAAACTAGTGAATTTCCTGTCCCCATATCTATTGCCAGATCACGCGATATTAAAGAAAGCACGGTTCGAATGGCAGATGGCAGTAGACCCGCTGTTCCATCAATAAACTCATAGACCTTTAGTTTTTCTTCTAACCGTAGTTTGCCTTCAGCGATCATCCTAGCTGCTCCGGCAACTACGCACAGTGTCGGATCTTTTGCCAAGTTCACCGTGACACCTGTTTCGATTGAAAGGCGTCTATCTAGTTTCTTCAGTCGAGAGCCACTACCTGTTAGCACAATCCCTTGCTCGATAATATCCGCTGAAATCTCCGGAGGGGTCCGCTCTAAAGCTGACCGCGTCGCTAAGATAATCGTTTGGATCTCATCAGCTAGCGCTTCTCGCACGTCCGTATCGGTAAGGGTTACGGTTCTCGGAATTCCTTCCACGAGGTTGCGGCCGCTCACCTCAAGAGACTGTGCTTCGTCAAGCGGATAGGCTGAACCTAGTGCTAAATAGATAGTCGCAGCCGTCTTTTCTCCAATCAACAAGTTATGCGTCCGCTTCACGTAGAATTTAATGGCTTCTTTCATCAAATCAACACCGACATTAACTGCTTTCTGGGCGTGGCGGCGTCCTGCTGAAATCGCTACAATATCGGTAGCGCTCTCGCCGACATGCACAAACATGTTCCCCTTAGTGGCGTCGGTGGAAATACCCACGCCGATAGCGGCGCCGATTATTCTCTCAACTAGGTAAACTTCGGCTGCCTGCGCTCCATAAGCCGCATCAATAAAGGCTCGACGTTCAATTGCGGTGAGTTCTGATGGGATTGCTATTACAACACGCTGATGAATTGGGGAAACACCTCCACAGGCTTTGTTGAAAAAGTGCTGTAACATCTTGCTCGTTAATTTGCGATCGGCGACCTTTCCACCTTCGATTGGATGGACAATCTCCAAGTTGCTCGTTGCGAGAAGAAGTGAGTCCTCTGCCTGGGTTCCGACCGCTTCCACAGCTCTCGTGAGCTTGTTTAGAGCTAATATCGAAGGTTCGGACACCACTACGCCTACATCTTTTCGGTAAATAATCGTGTTTCTTCCAATCTCTACCGCCAAATCCACAACTCCAGCTTTCTCGATTGCAGGAAGCGCGGCAATTGGATCAAGTTGTTTGTCATTCAGTAGTTCAGGGATGGAGTTCGCCAACGCGCGATGTTCCACAGCACCGTCGTTACCATTATCGAAGATCAAAGTCCTAGCGCCTGAGCCGGACTTAGCCGGAAAGACCTGTTTTGCGCAGGAACTCACTGCTTCAAGCATCTCAGCAGCGTTAGCGTAACGATGAAGATAATTAGTCTCCGTAGCTTTTGCGATGACCGATGCGAAGTCAGTTCCCACAGTCGGTGCATACTTAAGCCAGCTAGTCCCGAGGTCACTGGAGTCCCCCAGCTCGAACGGATGCTTGCCAGTTAATAAGTGGATTGCGGTCATCCCTAAACTATATAAATCACTGGCGAAGACTGGTTTTCCCGCTCCCTGCTCTGGAGCGATATAGCCCTCTGTTCCGACAATTATTGAAAGTTTTTGAGGTGTGCCATGTGAGTCGACAATCGTTGTGGCAACTTCCTTGACCAGCCCAAAATCAATTAAGACGGGAAGGCTATCTTTCACTCGAAGAATAATATTATTAGGATTGATGTCTCGATGGATTACACCCTTTGCATAAACGGTGTTCAAGACCTGGAGCAGGCTTCCGACGATACTCAAAACCTCACTAGCCTGCAGTACGCCGTTTTCAAGAACGAATTCCTTCAAGGTTTTGCCTTCAACCCATTCTTGAACCAAATAGATTTCATCATTGTGAGTGATGAACTCATACAGTTCGGGAATTTGATCTACTTCACGACCAAGCTTCTCCAATACGCGCGCTTCTGCCATGAAACGATCTCTAATGATCTCGTAGGTCTTAGGACTATTAATGCGAGGCTTCAGTTGCTTAATTACGCAGAGGCGGTTAGAAGGCAAACCAGTGTCCGTCGCGAGGAATGTTTTCCCGCAAGTTCCTTCGCCCAATTCACGAATAATTTCGTAGCGCTTGAGACTCATGAGGCAGCTCTCTTGAAGGTTAGCTCTCTTGATCTTGCATATTAACAGCTAAACGAAATCCTCCCAATGGTCGAAGTCGAAGCATCGTCACCAAGTGACTCTGGCTGAAGCTCTTGGATAGCCCACCAAACTGGAAAGTCCGGGAAAAAATGAATAGTGACAGCGTAGCAAGCTGGTAGAGTTAATTACTGAGGAGATCGGCTGACCTGGTGGCTCTCAAAAGCGGGGGCGGCGGCGACAGGTCGCCGCCAGACCAAAGTGGTGACAGGTCAACGCACTCCAAATTCTTCGCCTTTTCGGGGCGAAGGCATCTTATGGATGTTTTTAGAAAACGAGCTTACTTAGCGTTTGAGCAGGATCAGTAAACCAGCGGCTATGCCAAGCACGGCCAAGCCCGTCGTGACGGTAGCAGAGACTCTGATGCTAAGCAGCGGCAAGAGGCCGGTGAGGATCAACCACAGGCCGAGTAAGATCATTCCCAGATTTCTGCCCGCCAGACTATTTGTTAGTGCCATTGCGCGCTCCTCCTTAACGATTGCGGATTGGTGATTGCGGAATGCGGATTTGCCGACTGAGAATTCAACAATCAACAATCCGCAATCCGCAATCGTATCAGGGGACTGGAATATCAACTACGACATCCGTGGCTTTAATCTTGTCCTGGCCGATGAATTTTATTTTCTTGATCTCTTTGATCGCGCGGTCGGCATCGTCGAGGGTGATCTTGCCGTGGCCTTTCCACATCCCCATCTCCATGCCGATGCGGAAGTAGTACGTTTGCCCCGGGCCCATGTCTATCGCGTAGCCCTTCTTATCGTCAGTCATGTGAATGATATGTTTCCCGGGTTTTAGTTTGAGCGCGAAGTAGCGGCCGTTGTCCATCCTCGCCAGTTCAGTGTCATCGACAAACACCGACGGCTCGAGCGCTCCGCCGCCCATCTTGTTGGGACGATAGATATAGACGATCGCATCTGCCGTATTCGGCGCAATTGGCGTTGCCGGGACGACGGCAACGAGGGCCGAACCGTCCAAGCGGAAGTGTTTTTCTTCGGCGACGTAAACGGTCACCGGCGTCGCAGCGGCAATTTTCGCGTCGCCGCCTTTCTTCAGTAGGAAGAACCCGCTAATTATCGAAAGGGCCATGACGCTGTTTGTTTTGTCGTTGCCTTCCTTGCCTTTCGCCGCACGCAACCGGAGCGGTTGGCCGTCGACCGTTTGGGTCGACTCGACCTGAACGCCGAGTTTGCCCGACTTGCCGAGGTAGCCGCCCTTCTCGGCGTTAATAACACTGCCGACTGCTGCTGTGCCTTTGCGCACGATCACCTGCCCGTTAATCGTAAGGTCCTCAGCCACCGTGAAACTGACCGGGTCGTTTGGCTTGGCGTCTTTGCTCGTAATCTCCTGAGCAGTTACCACGTTAAGTGCGGTACCTTCGGCGAGGACGATTTCGTCGCTCTGATTTGCACGGGCCTGGCGCAAACCCGGGGAACAGAAACAAAGTGCGAGCAAGATTACGGACGCAGCGATGCGCTGACGGGTGTAGCTCATTAGAAACTCCTTGAAGGCTTTAAGACTGCGCGATCTTAATATGAAAAAGGGACGCGGGGAAGCCCGGACATGACGAGGGTGATCTTAATTCAGTTTTCCTTTGAGCCACCTTGTGTGTTCTGTGACTCTGTGGTGAATTTCGTCGGCAAAAAACTCACCACAGAGACGCAGAGGTCACAGAGGAACGGACACAGAGACTTTCGAACGACGCCCTCAGAGTTTGGCTCTACGCGTTGACGGAGTCGGACTTGGTGACGGCGAAGGCTTCGCTGGCGGTTTCGCTGCTGGCGGCTTCGCTGCCGGGGTCGCAGCCGGCGTCGCTGCCGGCGCTGCGGGGGCAGCTCCCGGTGTCGCAGGAGTCGCTGCCGGGTCCGCTGGCAGTTCAGTTAACGGCGTTGGGTAATCCGGTACGGGCTTGGAAAGAATGCCGGCCAACAACGTGTCGAGCCCAGTTGTTGATTTGTTGCGATCAGTGTAGAGACCCGTAAGCAGATCCATGAACGCTTTCTTATTCGTCGGATTGGTACTGAGAGCCGTGGCGCGAGCCAGGGCGTCGATCTGCCGGTCGATTAGTTGATTCAAGTTCGCAAACGCCAGCTTGCTTTCCGGAGTTTCAGTTGTGAACTTTGTGTAATCCCCTGACTGCTTCGCAATCGGTCCCTCGCCGTAGGCGCTGGCAAGGTCATTGTAAAGTAGTGGATTCTTCTTCAGGTCGCTCTCATATCTTACCGCTTTCAGAATAAAGGGAATGGCATCTGCCGGCGCGCTCTTTAAAATCGACTTTGCGACCGCGTTATTCAAATAAGCCAGCGCCTGGTCCTTGGATGTAAAGGGCGCGAATGGCTTGCCCGCTTCGATCAACTCGATCGCTTTTTTCGCGTACTGATTGGAATCGTTCAGCAGGTTCGCATCACTCAAACCGGCAACGCCCATGATGATGTACGCTGCCGAGTTGTCTGGTTCAGAAGCGATGATTAGCTTTCCGAGTCGCATCTGCTCCGCGTAATTCTTTTTGACAACCGCATCTTCAAACTGCTTTTTCGTATCGTTGGCACTACTCGCCGCTTTGTAGGCGTCGTAGAATTTCTTTATTGCTCCGGCATAAGGACCCGCATCGTCAGGGCAAACTTTGATGTACTCTTCTGCCGCCTGAAACGCGATGTCCTGATGATCTTTTCGGTTGTCGTACCACTTCTTGTAAGTGGCCGTCTTAAACTCGTCATTGCATTCTTTGGTTTGGGCTAACGCCGGTGCAGCGAATAACGCGAAGGTTGCGGCGAGCGCCAATAGATTGATGGTTCGTTTCATTTGTTTAGCCAAAAGCCTCCGATCGATTCCTGTTTGCAACGTCTTGATACTCCTGAAAAACATTCAAGCATCTCGATCCTAATAGAAAAGGGGACTGGGAAACGGGGAAATAGGGACAAGAGGGTAATAGGGACTAGGGCAGGCGGTCAAGCACTCAAAAGCGGATTTTACTTTTGGCTCCGGGACGCCAGGTCCGGGGTAAGACCCAATAACGACACTGTTGATTTACTGCAATCCCTTTACCGACTATTATCTGCTCCTACTTTCAACTTCGTTCACCGGAGACTCCCACTGTGAAAGTTCCATACTTGAAAAAGTCTATTTCGGCTGGCTTAAACCCCTCAAACCGTAGAAGTCTTGCCCAACCCTGTCGTTGCGGGTGGTTTCCACTCTGCCTTGTTTTCCTCGCGGCCATGGTCTTTTTTGCACCCGCCGCAGCTGCCCAGCAATCTGCCACGGGAGGTGGAAAAGAGTTCTATGACCAGGTAAGGGCGTTTTCGCTTACTGGCGGCTCGGCGAAAGTTAGTGGCCTGGTACTCAAACGCGATCGCGTGCAAATGACTTTTACCGGGACCTTCTATTTCGCCGCACCGATTGAGGGGCATGTCACCGGTGCAGTCTTTGTCGGTGACGGGACCTTTAGCGCTCCAGTTCCGCCCAGTGATTTTGAAAAAGAGAATGTGCGTCGGTTGCTGGGCGCTGACAGTGTTGACTCAGATTTCAACACTGCTGTGATGAGGTTCAGCGACGACACATTTGAACAACTGGGTCAGAAGCCGGCTCCAGCGCCCGCCGATGCCAATGCACAGAAGCTCGCGAACGAGGCTGAAGCGCGGGTAATGAAAGAGACCGGCGCCAATCTCTCGGCGCGTATCGTCGTCTCGATTCTCAATCAAGAGAAGCCAGGGTTTTTTTACGCGACCTTCAATGGCGGCAAACGCGGACGCTTTGGTCTGGTCATTGATTACCAAACGCGCATTCCAGTCGCTAATTTTGATCTCAATGGCGGAGAGAAGGGTCTGATTTACAACTACCAGTCAGATCTTTATAACGCCGAAATCTGGATGGCTTTCTATGGGCTGGACGACTACCAACGCCGCATCGTCGACTACTCAGATTTGAACAATCAGTTGGATGTCAATCACTACGATATGGATCTCGATTTACGCGACAACAAGAAATATTTGCGTTTGCTGGCGCGTATCCAGGCGCAGACACTGGTAGGGAAGCTGCGCGCAATCAGCTTCAACATCGGCGAGAGTCTGGGAGAGTTCGAAAACAGGCGTCTCAAGAAACAGCTGCGTCTTCAGAAAGCCCGCCTCAGCGGCAGTGAAATTTCTTTCGCTCAGGAGGATTGGGAAGGCGGCTTCACTGTGTTTTTGCCATCCGACCCGGCGGTGGGACAGAAACTCGAGTTTGATTTTCTGCTGCAGGGCGATTTTATGTTTGACCCGGACTTTGATTGCGACTGCCATTATCCGCGTTCGAATTCAACCTGGTTTCCTCGTCAGGGTTACCTGGACCGCGCCACCTTCGACATCACTTTTAGACACAAGAAGCGACTAAAAATCGCCAGCGTCGGAAAACGGGTAAGCGAAGAACCTGATCCTGAAGACAAAGACATGATGGTGACGAAGTATGAGATGCATCAGCCGATTCCTCTCATTACTTTTGCGCTGGCGCCGTTTGAGCGGCACGTGGACACGGTGAAATTCGAGAAGGGTGGGGTCGGCGATCCTATCCCGCTGGAGTTTAATTCGCTCTCCGGCAGCATAGTCGCGATCAAAGAGGACTTCATGATGGCCGAGCTTGATAACTCGCTCAGATACTTCACCTCGATTTTTGGCAAGTATCCTTATCCAACTTTTGGCGCGGCCTTTCACCCGTTCGGCTTTGGCCAGGGCTTTCCCACGCTCGTGATGATTCCCGGCGCTGACAGGGCCAGCAAGTACACTTACTCCTTCATTGCTCACGAGACTGCTCACCAGTGGTGGGGAGACATAGTTTCGTGGCGTTCTTATCGCGATCAGTGGTTGAGCGAAGGATTTGCGGAGTATTCAGGAATGCTCTACACCGGCCTTAGAGCCGGGCCCAACTCGCGCGATGATCTTATCGATCTGGCTCGGAACTCGCTCAAGGAACCGCCGATGACGCGCACCGGGCCCGGCAAGGGGAGGTTGGCTGATGTCGGCCCAATCATCCTCGGTCACCGGTTGAATACCACCAAGACGTTTGGCGCTTACCAAACACTCATCTACAACAAGGGCGCGCTGGTGCTTCGCATGCTGCACTTCCTTTTTACGAATCCTGATACCGGCGAAGGCAGTGCTTTTTTTGACATGATGACAGACTTCGTTAACCGTCACCGAGATGGCTTTGCGTCGACCGACGACTTTCGTCAGGTGGCGAATGAACACTTTGCGAAGTCTGCCATTGCGCGCACTTACGGGATATCGAGCCTCAATTGGTTCTTCAGCCAGTGGGTCTATCAGTCGGATCTGCCCTCCTATCAGCTTGAGTATCACTTTGAGGATCAGCCGGACGGCAAAGTGCTGATGAAGGGAAACGTAATCCAAGGTAACGCTCCGGCCGACTGGTTTATGGTTTTACCCGTGGCGCTTACGTTTGGTAAGCAAACTGGCTATACGACTGTGAAAGCCTACGGTCCCAGCGCTCCCTTCGCCATCCGTTTACCCTCCAGACCAAGCAAGGTTGAGCTGGATCCGCGACGCTGGGTTCTGTCAGAAAAGACGTCGACCAAAGGTGGTTAACGGTTTTGGAGTGCGCCGACCTGGCGACCGGTCGCCAGCAGCGTCGCGACAGGTCGCGACGGAAGAAAGCGGTGACAGGTCACCGCACTCCAAAAAGCCAGCGCGATTCCGACACATTACTCTTCCTTGGCGCCGGCTGATATTATGTTGAAGTTTCAATGAAGAGTTCAAAAACCATGCCCGCTCAGCGTTGCCGCAGCCTGGTAATCAATCTGCTGTTGGTTGGCTTGCTCCTTTCGTCAGGCACTTTCCGAAACGCGAACCTTCAAGCGATACAAACAGAAGAGAAGCCGGCCCCGACTTCCATTCACTCCGCAAAGACTGTTCTGCGCAATCGCGCGCTGATTGCCTTTTCCGGACAACTCATTGCCGTCGACGTCTCCAAACAGAACCGCGGCAAACATTCGGTGATTTATGGTGGACTGGCGCCCGCCAAAGTAGGCACGCCGCCGGCTCTACTAAGACAGCGACCGGTAACCACCGACCGATCGTTCTCATACGTTTCCTTTTGCTTGGCGAGACCTGTTGGCCGAGCGCCGCCCGCATCCGCTTAACTTCAAACGTAGGCAATAATTTTCGGGCGCACGACGGTTGGGTGTGCGTCCTCATTCTAAGTGTGTCTCTCTGTTTCGACAGAGAAGCGAAAGCTCAAGCCACGACGGTTGAGAGCAAGGAGATTCATAATGAGTTCAGAAGTAATAGTCATTTTAGTGATAGTTGCGTTTGCTGCGGTGGGCCTGTTTTACCTGGAAAGAAATTCTCGGAAGAACAGCGGGAACAGTGACGATTGAAGAAGGCCCTCGCCGACTAATGTGTGCGGAAGGTCCATGACCTTCCGCACATCTGAAAATCTTTGTGCGTCCGCTGTGAACTCTGCAGCACGTTAGCAAGTCTGTTTTCTGAAACAGTTTCTAGCCAAATCGCTCAGTCCCGGAGGGACCGAATGTTTATAGACTTCTCCTATCTATGAGGTTCTTCGCTCCAGCGGAGCGAAATGACTAGCGTCAAAGTCTATAAACATTTGGCTCCTCCGGAGCCGGAAGACGTTTGATTGTCATCGGAGGAAGCACCATGAAAAAACTTATTCACGCAGCGCTCGACTTTGTTCTCATAGTGCTGGGCATACTCTCAGCTGGTCTGGGCTTGAAGGGTTTTCTCTTATCCAGTCACTTCATTGACGGTGGCGTCACGGGCGTTTCGATGCTGTTTGCCAATGTGCTGGGTTGGCCGCTTTCAATCCTCATCCTGGTTATCAATTTGCCGTTCATTGCGCTTGGTTACCGGCAGATCGGAAGGGCCTTCGCAATCAGGAGCACGTTGGCGATCGCCGGTTTGGCACTGGTGCTCGCCTTCGTCAAATATCCTGACGTGACGCCTGACAAACTTCTGACCGCAGTCTTTGGCGGCTTCTTCATCGGCGCTGGAATTGGATTGGCGATTCGCGGCGGAGCCGTGCTGGACGGAACTGAGATCGCGGCCCTTCTGATCAGTAAGAGTAGTCACATCCTCAAGGTCGGCGACGTGATACTTCTCCTGAACATTGTCATCTTCTCAGCGGCAGCCTTCTTTCTGGGAATTGAGTCGGCGCTCTACTCGATGTTGACCTACTTTGCCGCTTCGAAAACAATCGACTTCCTGATCCATGGCGTTGAGGAATACACCGCCGTCATCATCATGTCTGAACGCAGCGAGGAAATTCGACAGCTGATCCTTCGCGAGCTCGAGCGCGGCGTCACCGTTTACAAAGGTCGCGGAGGAATGACTGACGAAGAGCAGGACATTCTGTTTTGCGTCGTCACTCGTTTGGAGATTGGCAGAATCAAAACTGCGGCTCACGGAGTTGATGCGGGTGCGTTCATTGTGGTTCACCCTTTAGCTGATGCCGAGGGAGGCGTGATCAGGAAACTGGCGCTGCACTCCTAGCACCTCTAACACTTCCAGGTTCGACCGGATCACAAAATCACTGCTGACTCCGCGGGGTGGATGTCATTTCTGAAAATCCACCCTCGGAGGGTCGCGGGGGTGAGAAGCGATGAGGATTAGTCTTTCAAACGTGTATGCGCCTTGCGACGAAAACGTTTCATCCGCGCGTGACGACCTTGGAACAGAGGCAAGGATGCGTCATTTAGACTGAACAAGTTGTGTCGAATCCCGAACACGCTGTTTGCATGAATTGGGTACTTTTCGGAATTAAAACCAGTGATTCCAGCACAAAAACAGCGGCATAACGGTTGCACTTTTCCATCTCAGAACGGAGGGGAAAAATGAAAAAGAGATTTGGTGGCGCTTTGATAGCGCTGGCTTTTGTTTTCGGGATAATCGCTACCGCCAGTACGACGGTTGACGCACAATGGATCAACCGCAGCTACGGTGGCTATGACAACCAGCAGATCCAGCAGGGGTTTCAATACGGCGTGAATACGGGAGCTAGCGATGCACAACGTCGCCAGACCTATAGCCCGCAACGTTCACGTTACTACCGAGATGCTCCGACTCAGGCTTTTCGCGACGGCTTCGTGAGGGGCTATGATCAGGGCTATCGGCAGTACGCTGGAAACTATGGCAATGGCGGGTACCGTAACAATGGAACCTATGGTTATGGTGGTTACGGTGGTTACCGTAATGGTGGTGGTTACCGTAATGGTAATTACGAGCAACAGGAACTCAATAGCGGTTACCAGCAGGGTCTGAATACCGGTGCCGATGATGGCCGGCAAAACAAGAGCTATAGTCCGGAGCGCTCACGCTATTACCAGCGCGCTTCGAGCCAGGCTTTTCGTGAAGGGTTCATACGTGGGTATGACGTCGGGTATCGTCAAACTGCGCGAAACCGTAGTTACCGGCGAAGCAGCACCGCTGCCGCTATTTTGGGTCAGATCTTTGGTGTCAATTAACTCCTGCTAAGACTGAGTAATTGAAATCTGTGGACATTCACTTAAGCAAAATGCCGCGGCGAGCGTCGCGGCATTTTTGTCTTTGTACCTACAAGTCCTCGCCATTTGTGAGGTATGCTCTTCGCCATGAAAGCCATTCAGGTTGCCCGGGTTGGCGCGCCGGAAGCGCTCACGCTCGTGGAGCTTCCCGTTCCGGATCCGAAACCAAATGAAGCGTTGGTTCAGATTAAGGCGGCGGGCGTTAACTTCATCGACGTTTATTTTCGCGAGGGCCGCTACCCAGCGCCGCTGCCGTTTATCAACGGACAGGAAGCCGCGGGCATCGTGGTCGCAGTCGGACCGGACGTGACTACCCTCCGGCTTGGTGATCGGGTTGCCTATACCGGCGTACTAGGAAGTTATGCGGAGTATGCCGCAGTGCCGGCGGATCGACTTGTCAAGATTCCTGACGAACTCGACTTAGAGCAGGCGGCCGCTGCCATGCTTCAGGGCATGACGGCTCACTATCTCAGCCACAGCACATATCCAATAAAGTCCGGTGACACGGCGCTGATTCATGCTGCGGCCGGGGGCGTCGGCTTGTTGTTAGTGCAGATGGCGAAACAACTCGGCGCTCGCGTGATTGCAACCGTGGGTTCGGAAGCAAAGGCAGAACTCGCGCGCTCTGCCGGTGCTGATGAAGTGATCATTTACACCGAACAGGATTTTGAGACTGAAACACAGCGACTAACCGGCAATGAAGGGGTGCAGGTCGTTTACGACGGCGTGGGCAAAGACACATTCGCGCGCGACCTGAAGGTCTTGCGTCCGCGCGGTTATCTGGTGCTCTTCGGTGGTGCGAGTGGAGCAGTACCGCCTTTCGATCTTCTCGAACTCACCAAACACGGATCGCTCTTCGTCACACGTCCCAGCCTGCAACACTACGTCGCGCGCCGCGCAGAACTCGAGCAACGCTCAAACGATGTCCTGCAAATGGTTGTTCGTGGCGTCCTGAAACTTCGGATACATAAAAAGTATCAACTCGAAGATGTGCGACAGGCGCATGGCGACCTTGAAGGCCGGAAGACGACGGGAAAGTTGCTGTTGATCCCGTGAGTAATTAGTTGCGTCTATGAGTCCGCTTCGCGGACGGTTTATAGTAGCCCACCGATTCAAGTTCGCAGTTGTTACTGGATTTCTTGTATCAAGTGATTAATGTGAATTTCAGCCGTCCGTTTCACGGACTCATGGAAGGTTCGACTTTGGATCCCACCGATGAATCGGTGGGCTACCTTCATTCGTCCGCTTCGCGGACTGGATCTCGTGAAATGCGATCCTCCAATCGATTCATAAATACTCATCACTCAGTACTCATCACTTCCTCCTCGTAGTATCATCCCTGCATGCTAAACAAAGAAATTCGCTTTGCCCGTCGTCCGGCGGGCATGCCTACTGTCGACAGCTTCAATATCGCTGATACAGAAGTGCCGCAACTGAACGACGGCGAGGTGTTGGTGCGTACGCTCTACATTTCAGTCGACCCATATCTGCGCGGACGTATGCGCGAAGGCCGGTCATATGTCCCTCCATTTGAAGTTGGGGAAGTGATCGTGAGCGGTGTGGTAGGCGAAGTTGTTGAATCGCGGGCGCCTGAGTTCGCGCCAGGAGAAATTGTTACCGGCATGCTCGGCTGGCGGCTTTGCAACGCGGCCAGGGCGCCGGAGCTGAGAAAAGTTGATCCGCGCGTTGCCCCGGTTACCACCGCGCTTGGCGTTCTGGGTATGCCCGGGCTTACGGCTTACTTCGGATTGCTCGACATCGGCAACCCGAAAGAAGGAGAGACTGTTGTGGTGTCAGGTGCTGCCGGCGCGGTTGGAATGACCGTCTGCCAGATTGCGAAAATCAAAGGTTGTCGCGTGGTTGGAATTGCGGGCAGCGATGAGAAGAACCAGTATCTGACGGCTGAACTCGGAGTGGACGCTGCTATTAATTACAAAAGCCCTGAGATGAGCCGGGCGCTCCGGGAGGCTTGTCCCAAAGGCATCGATGTGTATTTCGACAACGTGGGCGGCGAAGTTTCTGACGCCGTGTTCCCCTTACTCAAACACGGCGCGCGCGTCGTCATCTGCGGTCAAATCTCACTCTACTGTCTCGACAAGCCCGACATCGGCCCGCGACCGCAGACTTATTTGCTGATCAATAGCGCATTGATGAAGGGGTTTATCATTACTGAATACGCCGCGCGCTTTGCCGAAGGAGTAGTGAACCTGACCCAGTGGCTCGTTGCCGGGAAATTGAAGTACGCGGAAACTGTCGTCGAAGGATTCGAGAACACGCCCCAAGCTTTCATTGGCTTGTTTAGCGGCGACAATCTCGGGAAGCAGCTAGTAAAGGTGGCTTGAGTTTTTGGAGTGCGGTGACCTGTCACCGCTTTGGTCCGCGGCGACCTGTCGCCGCTTTTCTTTTCGAGTCCAATCAATAGTCATCATCAATCTTTAACTGATCTACTTTAAAACTATAAATCGTCTTGATAGAGGCCGGTGAGGCAGTACGTTCAAACCAGCTGGCTGAACACCAAGGATATTGATTGGCAACCAAGACCAAGCCATGCTTCACAGCGTTTTGGTGAACATAATTCAGCCGAGCCAGGTATGAGCGTTCATACGTCAGCTTCTTATCCCAAAAGTTGTACCAAATTTGGCGGCCAGCCATGTCGTCAAGCCGATTTGTCTTCCGAGTGACATTCGAATGGAGATGTTGCAGAAACCTCCTTAGCGAACTCTCTTCAGATCCTCGGGCAACGAAATGATAGTGGTTCACAAAAACCGCCATGCCTCAAGTTGCCATTTATGAATCTTTGCAAGCGTAAGCAGTTCCTCCTGAACCAAACCTAGCTTCTCTGCGGTCGTGAAGACGTGTTCTTTGTGAATGGTCGACCCCGTTACCATATAGATCCCGGATGAATCCAGACGGTGAATGGGAGCGTGGGGCCAATCTTTGATCGGTGACATCCGAAAGTAATTCCTGTAAATCGATTAGGGCGCCTGTTGCGAACTCTATTGAATTAGTTCAGCGCCACAGTAGAGTCAAGGCACCGCTTGACTAGGAAAGGTAGGAAGGAATGCCGGAAATCTTGCATGAGGAGAGATAAAGCCGGCGACAGAGAAGCGGCGACAGGTCGCCGCGGACCAAAGCGGTGACAGGTCACCGCACTCCAAAAGTCGCTTTAGGGTCTTAACCCAGCTCGGGTCAGCAGATCCTGAAAGCGTTTATCGGAACGGAGTTTCGCAAACACCGGATCGACCTTCAGGTTCATCAACCAAACATCGCGCTCTTCATTCGCTTGCTCAAGCCACTTGAACGCCTGGTCTTTATCGCCGAGTCCCGCATGAATCGCCGCCACTGTGTATGGCGAAACGTAACGCCGCGATTCAGCCTCACGAGATTCACTAAGATCATGCAAATCACTTAAGACCTGTCGAGCTTCCTTAGTTTTTCCGGAAACCGCATAAGCGTGACCCAGCAGCGCGAGCATGAGCGGGCTACCAGAGATTTTCACGCCCTTTTGAAACTCGTCGATCGCCTGTGCATACATTCCCTTTTGTTCGTAGGCGAGGCCGAGATACCGCCGGGCTGGAAATGAGTTGGGATCTAGATTCAGAATCTTCGTGCACTGCGCAATCGCATCGTCGTTTCTTCCGGACAAGTAGAGAATCCAGCCAAGGTGTGAGCTGCCCGTGAACGACAGCGGTTCAAGCTCCGCGGTGCGCTTAGCTTCGGCTATGGCCTCGTCAAAACGTTCGAGCGCAACCAGGTAGGAGCTGTACCACTGATGGGCCGGCGCGTAAGTGGGCTTGTGTTTGATGGCTAATAGAAACTCGCGTTCGGCCTCCACACGGTCGCGGTCCCAGCGAAACTTGATGAACGCGAGCGACGTATGGGCCTCGGCCAGGGTTTCGTCCATCTCAAGCGCCTTGACCGCTGCGGCTTTGGCCTTTGGGAAACCGTCCCGCGGCGAATCCACGCCGTAGATCACTTGCATGTTGTAGCAGTCCGCGAGGCCCGCATAAGCCGCCGCGTAATTGGGATCGGCATTGATCGCCTGTTGAAAAAAGTCGATGCCCTGTTGCATTCCTTCACGGGTGCGCTTGTTCCAGGCGTTGCGACCCCTCAGGTAAAGACGATAAGCCTCTAACTGTTTTTGCTCTTCGACGTTTAACTTCAGCCGCAGGTTTTCAAAGATGTCGCGCGAGATTTCTTCCTGCACCAACAGAATGTCCGACAGCCGCCGTTCGTAGTGTTGGCCCCAGATCTGCGAAACGCTGTCGAGGTCGATCAGGTCTGCCTGAATGCTGATGGTATCGCCGCGACGGTGCACGCGGCCGGTGACGACGGCGCGCACATTCAACTCCTGTCCCACCTGGCGCGGATCGACGTTGCGTCCCTTGTAAGTCACCATCACGCTGCGAGGCACCACGCGCAGTTTAGGGAGTTTGGTCAGGCTGTTGACCAGACTTGCCGCAATCTCGTCGTCCAGAAACTCAGCGTCGCCATCGACGCTATCGTCGACAAACGGCAGCACAGCGATTGATTGAATGGCGCTGGGGCTCGCGCCGGCCTTGTTGCGTGCGCTCAGGTAGGCAACGCCGGCGACTGCTATCACCAAAATCACAAGCGTAAGAGCAACTGCTGGAAGACGACGCGACAGGAAGGTTCGAAATCCAGAGTCTGAGATCGATTGGTTGGTATTAACGATCGGCAGAGTCTGCTGCCCATTAGTTGGCAGTTGCGTTGGCAGCCTGGCTGCATTTTCAACTGGGTAGTCCCGACCGTTTTCGCCGCCGCGGTTTACTGCGGCCACGAAGCGATAGCCTCGGCGCGGCACAGTCTCGATAAACTGCGGACCATTGGCGCTTTCTCCCAGGGCTTTTCTCAGAAGGGAAACATTTTGCGTGAGGTTACCCTCTTCCACGAAGGTATTCGGCCAGACTTTCTTCATCAGATCGTCTTTGTTGACAATCCGTCCGTCGTTTTCCAGAAGTGTCAGGAGTATGTCAAACGCTTTCGGCGTTAGCGGAACGAGGTCTTCGCCACGCAGCAGCACGCGCTCGTCCAGCCTCACGCGGAAGCGGCCAAACTCATAAAAATCGCTGGTTTGCTCGGACATAAGCGGCTTTGAGAACCATCATTGAGAAAGTATTGAGG
>Ga0070698_100002198_pt1 | contig 21653 bp, 16 predicted proteins | sample KBSK1502metaG_FD_65477 | JGI IMG/M metagenome (GOLD analysis project Ga0070698, IMG submission 65477) | Corn, switchgrass and miscanthus rhizosphere microbial communities from Kellogg Biological Station, Michigan, USA - KBS K1-50-2 metaG | ecosystem: Host-associated > Plants > Roots >...
TATTTCCCCCAACACGGTCCTCCCATGAAAACACACACCACGTCGACGTGTCTCGCATTGGCGGCGACGCTCATCGGCACGGGCTGCGCGCAGGCGGCTGCGAAGCAGACTCAGGCGCCGGCACCCGCTGCTTCTGCATCCGCTCAAACCGCAGGCGCGAAGCCAGCGGCTCCCGGTGGTGCTGCTCCCGCTTCTGAGAAGAAATCGCTCGCAAGCGTCGTCAAGCCGATGAAGAAGACTGAAGGTCTCTTTGCGATCTACCAGGACACCACCAACGGATCGCTCATGATGAGCATCTCAAAGGACAAGATCGGCAAGGAGTTCATCTACTTCACTCATGTTGTCGATGCTCCGGTTGCCGCAGGCGCATTTCGCGGTGCATTCGGTGCGAACAACGTCTTCACCGTTCGCAAACATTTCAACCGACTCGAGTTCGTGACCCAGAATCCAAGCTTCTGGTTCGACAAGGAGCACGCTCTCTCTCGTGCCGCTGCCGCGAACATCAGTCCGGCCGTTGTCGCCGTGCAGGAGATTGTCGCTGAAGACACGGCGAACTATCTGATCAAGGCCGACGACCTCTTCATGACCGAAGCATTCACTCAGATCAAGCCAACGCCGAATCCCCAGGCTCCCCCGGGATCGCAGTTCAATCTCGGCGCATTGAGCAAGACGAAGACTCGCGTCGCCCGTGTGAAGAATTATCCGGCGAACACCGACGTTACCGTCGATTACGTATACGAGAATCCAGCGCCGATGAATCGTGGTGGTGCAGACATCACAGATGCTCGTAACGTCAGCATCGTGGTGCAGCACTCACTGATCGAGATGCCGAAGGAGGATTACACTCCGCGCCTCGATGATCCGCGCGTGGGATTCTTCACTCAGCAGGTGACCGATATGGTCAGCACCAGCGCCGCACCGTATCACGACTACATCAATCGCTGGAAGCTGGTGAAGAAGGATCCCAATGCCGCCGTATCGGAGCCGGTCGAGCCGATCACGTGGTGGATCGAGAACACGACCCCCGTCGAGTTCCGCGATGCCATCTACAAGGCAGCGATGTTGTGGAACGGTCCGTTCGAGGCGGCAGGATTCAAGAACGCAGTCGTGGTGAAGGTTCAGCCTGATAACGCTGACTGGGATGCAGGCGACATTCGCTACAACGTGCTCCGCTGGACGTCATCGCCCAATCCTCCATTCGGAGGCTACGGCCCGAGCTTCGTGAACCCGCGCACCGGTCAGATCATCGGTGCCGACATCATGCTCGAGTATGTGTTCGTCACGAATCGTGTTCGGCAGGAGAAGGCTTTCGCGACAGCGGGCATGAATATGGAGCTAGAAGATCCCGCAAACGCTGATGAGACTGGAAAGCGCTGCACCTATGCCGACCAGCTTCAGCTCAACGTGATGACCGGAATGCAGGCGCTGGTCGCACGCGGTGCAACGCAGATCGAGATGCGCGATTACATCAATCAGGCGATCACCGGTCTCATCCTTCATGAGATGGGTCACACAATGGGACTCAATCACAACATGAAGGCGAGCCAGATGCTTTCCCCAAAGGAGATCAACGATCGCTCGATCACCGGCACCAAGGGTGTGATGGGTTCGGTGATGGACTACGAGATCGTGAACCTGGCGAAGAAGGGACAGCAGCAAGGCGATTACTTCTCGAGCCGCCCGGGTCCATATGATTTCTGGGCAATCCAGTACGGCTACACGCCGTCGCTCGCCGATGAGTCAGCGGAAAAGACCCGCGTCAACACGCTGCTCGCGCGCTCGACGGAGCCCGGTCTCGCATTCGGCAACGATGCGGATGACATGCGCTCACCTGGCGGTGGCATCGATCCACGGGTGAATGTCAACGACATGACGAGCGACGCAATCGGATATATGTCCGACCGCTTCGAAGTCATCAACAGTTTGATGAGCACGCTTCAGACCCGCTATGCAACTCCGGGTCAGTCGTATCACGAGATGAGAAATGCGTATCTGGTCCTCACTGGCCAGCTGAACACCGCGTCGACAGTGACGTCACGCTACATCGGCGGTGTATATGTCGACCGCGCGTTCTCCGGCCAGCCCGGCGCGACCAAACCGTTCACTCCGGTAAGCCGTGCGGATCAGAAGCGTGCAATGGCGTCGCTGACGAAGAACGTTTTCGCACCCTCGGCCTTCAACAGTCCGTCGAGCCTGTATTCATACCTGCAGATGCAGCGTCGTGGCTTCGACTTCTTCGGCACGCCGGAAGATCCGAAGATTCACGACCGCGTTCTCACCACGCAGAAGAATGTGCTCAATCATCTTCTGAATCCGAGAGTGATGACGCGCATCACCGATTCGCGGATGTACGGCAACGAGTACCCGCTCTCGGAAGTGATGAGCGACCTCACGTCGGCAATTTTTGATGCAGACCTGAGTGGAAACGTGAACACCTTCCGGCAGAACCTGCAGATGGAGTACGTGAATCGCCTCGCGGCAATCATCACTCCGCCGACGAAAACGAATTACGATTATCCGTCGCAGTCGGCGGCGCTCGCGTCTCTCCGTTCGATCCAGTCGAAGCTCTCTGGCAAGGCTGGCGCCAATGCGGAGACGATGGCGCACACGAAGAACGTACTGTTCACGATACAAAAAGCTCTTAAGACAGATTAAGTCTCGCTGGACCAGATAAAAACAGTCAGAACTCAGTAGAAGCGTAGTCGACTAGTTGCTAGTCGACTACGCTTCTTGCGACTTCTGACTGTTTTTATCTGGTCCAGCCTAACTCTTCGCTGCAATGCGACGCAGGGCTTGAACGGCAGCCACAGTCTCAGGCGATGGCAGTGCCCCGCGCAGCACCTGCGCCACGAGCTTGTCGTCACGATCATACAGATCGTTTCCAAAATAAAGCTGCCCATCGCGGATGTATGCGGTTCCGTATGTAATGAATACCGGAATCTTCTGCGGAACCTTCACCGCGTTGTTGTCGGTCCCGTGCATTGCAGCTTCAACCCGCGCATCATCCCAGCCGAGCACCCATTGCGCGAGCTCTGACGGTTTCTCCACGCGAATGCATCCGTGGCTGAACGCCCTCACATCTTTCTGGAAGAGGTCCCGCGTTGGCGTATCGTGAAGATAGATGTTGAAATCATTCGGAAAGAGAAACTTCACATATCCGAGGGCGTTCTTGTCGCCAGGCCGCTGCCGAACTCTGGTCTGGCCGTTCTCGTGATAGATCTCGTAGTCGTTCTCTGAGAGATATCCCGGGTTAGAATCTATTTTCGGAAATATTTCTTTTGCTGCTATGTCAGGGGTGACATTCCAGTACGGCCGGAAGACAACGGTCTCCATCATGTCGGAGAACACCGGAGTCGCCTTGTCCTCGTAGTCCTGTCCTACAATCACCTTCATGTCGAGTGCTTTCTGCCCTCGATCATACGCCTCGAGACGAAACGCCGGCACGTTCACGTGGATGTATCGCGTGCCAAGACTTCGAGGGAGCCAGCGAAGCCTCTCGAGGTTGGCGGCAACCTGAGCGGCGCGGTACGCAGCCGATTGATTGAGTGACTCGAGCGTTTCCTTTCCAAGCATGCTGTCCACGACGATCGCATGATGCGCCTGGTATTGCGCAACTGCCGCTGCAAGCTGAGCATCGAATGTGACACTATCCGGCGCGGCAGCGTTTTGTGCTGTCGGTGCAGGGAGGTATCCCTCTATTGCGAGCCGCTGCCTCAATGCAGCGACGCGTGCCGGTGACATTCGCTCACCCGGTTTTAACGCTTCGCCGCCGGGAACGCCCTGCCATCCGCCCTTTGCCACAAGCTGCTGATAATGATCGAGTGCTTTTCGAAGACCGGCATAATCGGGATCCTGAGGACGCATCGACGCGATCGATTTGTCGAGTGCGGAGACACGAATCGCGCGCACGAGCGCTGAGTCGACGTCGTCTTCGAAACGATTGATGTGCCAGTTCTGCGCTACCGATTTCGGGTCGACCTGACCGGTCAGATAATCCTCGCCGAGTGCGGCGAATGACGCGGTGAGAATGAGGTCGGCTTGAGCGAGCTGCTCAGCGGTCGGCTTGCTCTGCTCGGCGATCGTAAGCGCTTGCGCAATTGCGCCCACCGGATATGCGTCCATGCGCATTCCGTCCTGTTCGGTTTGAAGAACAGCATTCGCGAGTGCGAACACACGATCGCCGTGGAATCCGTTCGAGTCGAGCCACAGCGGATTGCCGCCATAGACTTTGTAGAGACGCTTCGTGTGACCCCACTGGTCCTCATCGATCTTTGGCAGAGGCTCGCCGCTGAGTTTTCGTTTCAGTGCGGCCTCGATCTCGGTGGCTGGAACGCCCAGTACGGACGTCAGCTTCGCAGGAGCCCACGGTGTGTCTGCTTCCGGACCTTTCGCTGCATCCTTATCGCGCGAGCAGCCCGCCAGAGCCAGTGTCAGCAGGGATGCTCGAAATAACATCGTTGATTTCATTGCTCTCCTCATCATTACTGGAAGCAATGGCGAGAAGCGGGCCAGTAGTCGGAGCAAGAATTACAGTTCCCAAACCATGCGCAGCTTGTAAGTGTCCAATCGAGACCGCAGTATGAGAGTGCAGAATACGGAATGAGTGGATGACTTCTCTTCGTGAGGAGCTGCAGGCCAGGCTGAGCGGGTCCTACACCCTCGGAAGAGAGCTTTCCGGCGGGGGAATGTCGCGTGTCTTCGTGGCAGAAGACGCCGCGCTTGGCCGCACTGTTGTCATCAAGGTTCTCGCGCCGGAGCTGGCGGCCGGCCTGAATGCGGAGCGCTTCAAGCGCGAGATAATGCTCGCAGCGCAGCTGCAGCATCCGCACATCGTGCCTGTTCTTGCAGCCGGCATCGCGGACGAGATTCCGTATTTCGTGATGCCGTTCGTCGTCGGCGAATCGCTTCGAAACCGCTTGATCGGCGAAACGGGTCTTCCACTTTCCGAAACCGTTTCAGTTTTGCGCGATGTCGCGAAGGCGCTTGCCTTTGCGCACACGCAAGGCGTCGTTCATCGCGATATCAAACCCGACAACGTTCTGCTGGCCGGCGGATCCGCAGTGGTGACTGACTTTGGAATCGCCAAGGCAATCACATCATCTGCGGTTGCCGCACCAGGTGGAACGCTCACACAGGTGGGAACTTCGCTCGGCACACCTGCATACATGTCGCCCGAACAGGCGGCGGGCGATCCCAATGCGGATTCGCGCTCCGATTTCTATTCGTTCGGCGTGATGGCATATGAGATGTTGGCGGGGCGGACTCCGTTCCACGATCGAGCGCCGCACGCGCTGATCATGGCGCATATCGCCGAGCCTCCGGAGCCGATCGAGCGACTGGTTCCACTGGTGCCGCCTCCTCTCGCGCATCTCGTCATGCGCTGCCTGTCCAAGAATCCGGCAGACCGGCCGCGGTCTGCGAAAGAGATGCTCGAAGCTCTCGATGACGTCGACCTCTCGGGACAGCGCGCGAGGTCGGGACAGAACACGCTCGGGACGATGGAAAATGCGAATGCACTGGTGGATACTCGCATCGACACTGGCCCGCACGCGTACGCCGACGGGACCGTGCTGATCGACAGGCCGGTCATTGCACAGAAGAAGTCTCCGTCTCGGTCACGCGCGATAACAGCGGGCATCGCTGTCGTCGTTCTCGCAGCAATTGTGTTTGCCGGTCAGAAGTTCCTCCGGAGATCAGGACCGTCCGCTCTGGATGAGCAATCTCTCGCAGTCCTTCCGTTCCGTGTTGCATCGGCCGATCCTTCGCATCACTACCTTCGCGAGGGAATGGTCGATCTCATTGCGGCCAAGCTCTCAGGCGAAGATCTGCGTGCGCTCGAGCCTCGGACGATGCTCGATGCCTGGCGGCAGGCCGGCGGGACAGAGACGAACGATCTCTCACGCGAAGCGTCGCTTCAGCTTGCGCGGCAGCTCAAGGCGGGGAAAGCGCTGCTCGGGGATGTGGTCGGAACTCCGAATCGACTTGTGCTCACCGTTTCACTGCTCGGGGTAAGGAAAGGAGACCAGATAACGAAAGTGAGTGTGGAAGGTCCCCCCGATAGTCTTGCATCGCTCGTCAACCAGATCGCAACGCAGCTGATGACGCAGACCTCGGGCGAAGCACAGGCTCGAATGACGAATCTCTCGAGCACTTCGCTTCCCGCTCTGCGTGCCTATCTCGATGGGCAGGCGCGACTGCGCCGCGGCGATGCTGTGAATGCTGCAAAGGACTTCGATCGTGCACTCAAGGAGGATTCGACTTTCGCTCTTGCCGGAATGGGATTGCGACTGGCCACCGGATGGTACGGTGATGCGGCCCTCGGCACTCGCGGCATCGAGATCGCATGGCGCGAGAAGGCGCGACTGAGTCAGCGCGATCAGGCGCTTCTCGTTGCGCTGGCGGGGCCGCGATATCCTCTCGTCTCGTCGAACCTCGATGTGTTCAAGGCGCGGGAGCAGTACCTCTCGATGGCGCCGGACAACGCCGAAGCGTGGTACCTGCTCGCGGATCAGATATTCCACTATGGCTCCGCGATGGGAATCCCCGACTGGGAGCAGAGATCCCTTGCCGGTTTCAAGAAAGCGATGGAGCTCGATTCGACTTATCTGCCGGGATACACTCACGCAATGCCGCTCGCTCCATCGATGGGCGACACTGCGTTCTACAATCGCGCGCTCAGACTGAGGTCGGTCGCGGATACATCATCGTTCTGGCGCGTGCAGAATGACTGGTATCTCGCAGCGCGGCGCGGAGATGAAGCCGAGGCGCAGAAGGTGTTTCAGAATCTCGGGCCGAAGCCCGATAATATCCTGAACGGAATCATCCGCCACATGCTTTTCGATGGAACGGGCGCGGCGCAGGTAAAACCTGCCGTCGACCGTTTCATTGCCTCGGCGCCGACAGACGCCGACCGCCGTGGACGCGCACGCTACGCACACGATGTGATGCTCGACCTCGGGAGACCTTCCGATGCAAGCCGGTATCTCCAGGCGTCGAAGGACAGCGCACTCGATTTGAATGCATTCATCATCACGGTGCGCGACGCGTCGCTCGGCCAAATTCCGGCACAGCAGGCACTGGAGTCTGTGCGAATACTCTCGCAGACCGAAGCAAAACCTGATGCAGCGGATTCTGCGGGACGCGCGGTTCAGCGTGCTCTCGTGAGGGTGCTCGAGCCCTGGCGAATTGCACACGGAGACACGAGTCAGACTCGCCGGTCCATACAGCGCCTTCGATTGTTTGCCAGAGATGCGCACAACGATCCGATAAATGCCGAGCTCGAGATTGCGTTCGTCGAGATGCTGTATGCCGATGCTGCGAAGTCGCCAAATCTCCGCCGATCGGTAGAGAGACTGGATTCGCTCATGCTTCTCCTCGATGTTGCAACAGCACCGACGAGCAGACTCGCGCAGCAGACGATCGTTGGAGCACGGATCTGGGAAAAGGTCGGTGATCCTGCGCGGGCACTTTCACTTGTCGGCCGCTACGCCGTGTGGTCGAGCGAAGCAATGCCGTATCTCGCGCTGCAGTTGAGAGAGCAAGGACGCATTGCAGCCAAGGCCGGGGACAGCAAGCGTGCGGTTCGCGCTTACGAGCACTACCTCGGCATGCGTGCGACGGCGGAGCCCGCACTGATGCCGCAGGTTGACTCGGTTCGCCGAGAGCTGGCGCGGGTCAAGGCCTCAGCCCGATAAGGATTCACACTTTCCTCACATAATTCGGGTTGTTCTCCGGCACGTTGCGCCGGAACTTGTTATGACGATGTCGACCCGCCGATCTCCGCTTCACCTGAGGTGGCCGCTGCTCGTCCTGATGGCGAGCATTGGCCTCACCGCGTTCGCTGCATTCGATGCACAGCGTGCGGTAAGGGGACAGAATGCAGTCGTGAACCGAGCGGTGCGGGAGTTTTCGAGCTTCGCAGCATGGAGCTACAGCGAGCATCTCAAGCAGCAGCTATCCGGCTCCGCTGTCGAAGTAGTCGGCGCAGTGAATCACGGTGGACACATGCACACAAACCCGCATGTGCCTGCTGCCAACGAGCTCGTTCACTATCTGCCGAATGACATCCGATGCGACTGTCATCGCACGCAGGCCGGTCCTGCTCCAGCGGCATTCTTTGGATACAAGCTCGGGACTCGCGACGTCGGCGTTGCCGAAAATCGCTACTCGGTACCCACTGAAGGATGGCGGGTGATTCCGATGCCCGACAGCAAAATGACGAAAGACATGATGGTCATGGATCGTCATAGCGCAGACGACCAGTGGATTGCCGATACTCTCAACCACCGGGCAAGGGCTATCGGTCGTGACGAGCACGGGTACGGAATATTCCTGGCGAGGCACGAAGGACGCACGATTCCCATCACGTTCACGCTGATGCCAACGGAATGGGGAGACACGATGGTGTACGGAGCTCAATACACTCCTCAGGCGTTCACCGCAGTTCTGGCAAGCGTGCTCGATGACAAGGGACTGCTCCCGGCCACGTTCACGAAGGGCGCGCGCAATCGCGACGTAGTAGCGATCAGAGTGGTGGAGGCGTCTGGGGATGTCGTGTACGAGTCAGTGCCAGGTGTGAACTCACCTGCATTCACGGAGCTCGAGCTACCTCAGGAGTATGGGTCACTCAAGCTTCATGTGATGATTCGACCGGAGCAGGCAACCAACCTCATCATTGGTGGAACTCCGCGATCGAAACTCCCGTTTCTTCTCGGGTTGCTCGCGCTCGCAGCAATGATGTCGGTCGTCTCTGTTGTGCAGATCCGGCGCGAAACGGAAATCGCGGGGATGCGTGCAGACTTCGTGTCGAGCATCTCTCACGAGCTGCGCACGCCGCTCGCGCAGATCAAGCTCTATCTCGAGACGATTCGTACCGGCCGTGCATCGACAGCCGAGCAGCGTGAGTGGTCACTTGGGCACATCGACAGGGAAACGACGAGGCTGGGTAATCTTGTCGAGAACGTCCTGCGTTTTTCGCGACTCGGCCGGGCGGACTCAACGTGCTCGAAGTCAGTGGATCTCGCTGAAGAGGTAGAGAGAATCGTCGATGAATTCCGTCCGCTGGCTGCGTCGCGAAAAGCAGCGATCGACCTGAGCGTTGCGGACCGGCCTCTCGTGCGAGTGAAGTGCGAGAATATCCGGCACGTGCTCGTGAACCTGCTCGACAATGCGGTGAAGTATGGTCCCGTCGGGCAGACGGTCAGCGTGGACGTGACAATGTCGGGTGCCAATGCGCAAATAGTCGTCTCCGATGAAGGAAGTGGAGTTCCGGCCGGCGAGAGGGAGTCGATCTGGCGCCCATTTGCACGTGCAAAGACTGCAACGGACGCAGCCGGAAGCGGAATCGGCCTGACGATCGTGCGTGACGTGGTTGCCCAGAACGATGGGAAAGCGTGGGTCGAGAGCGCGCCTGGAGGAGGTGCTCGCTTTGTCGTCTCGATTCCTGCATTTGGTACAGGCGTCGGTAGCGGCACGCAGGAAGAGAAGGAACAAGTGACCGTCGGCTGATGGGCGCACGCATACTCCTCGTCGAGGATAACGCGGACCTCGCTGAAGGCATCGAGTACAATCTTCGGCTGGAGGACTATGATGTCCGCGTTGCCGACAACGGCCGAATCGCGATCGATGAAGCCCGAAAGTGGAAACCCGATCTGGTGCTGCTCGATCTCATGCTTCCTGAAATTGACGGGTACCAGGTGCTGCGTCACATCCGCCAGAGCGATCGCCATGTACCGGTGATCATTCTTTCCGCGCGCGGAGAAGAAGCCGACAAGGTTCGCGGATTCAAGCTCGATGCCGATCAATACGTAACGAAGCCCTTCAGCATCGTTGAGCTGCTCGAGCGAATCGCTGCATTGTTGCGGAGAAGCTCACACGCGCCTGTCGAGCCGCCAGTCTCGCGAATGACGTTTGGCGACGTGGACATCGATCTGGCTGCGCGTGCCGTTACAAGGAATGGTGAAGTTTGCGCCCTCACTCCGAAGGCGTACGAGCTGCTGCTTGCGCTCGTGAAACGAGAGGGCGCAGTCGTCGGTCGCCATGAGCTGTTGAAAGAGGTTTGGGGGTACGGCGCTTTCATCATGACACGCACAGTCGATACGCACATTGCCGAGCTTCGACGCAAGCTCGAGGCAAATCCTGCCGAGCCGCGGCACATCGTCACCGTCTGGAAGGTTGGTTATCGATTCGCTCGATGACGGGGACTACGGGAAGTACGGGAAGTACGGAAACCTTTATCACAGATAAGCACAGATGGGGCACAGATGAGCACAGATGTACTACGGAAACCTTTTTTAAGGTTAATGCGGGCACTACGCAGTTCCGCAGTTAACAATTAATTACCTGTTCTTCCGTCGTACATCTGTGCTCATCTGTGCCCCATCTGTGCTTATCTGTGATAAAGGTTTCCGTACTTCCCGTAGTTCAGTAGTTCACAAATCCAGCACAACATCGGCACTGATCGGTAATCCTTTCGCGAGACCCTGAGCGTACTCTACCTCATCGCTCACTCACGGAGTATCGAATGGATTACCATCTCACGATAAAGCGCCTCATTGCAGCAAGCGCCGTTGTCATTTCGGCGCTCATTCCCGTAAGAACCCACGCACAGGGATCAGACACACGGTCGAAGATCCTGGTCACCACCGACTGGCTCTCAAAGCACCTCAACGATCCAAACCTTGTGCTGCTGCACGTTGGCGAAGAGGCCGAGTACAACAAGGAGCACCTGCCTGGCGCACGATTCGTCAAGCTCGACGACATTGCCGATTCAGATCATGAGACGCCGGGAGGACTGATGCTGGAGGTGCCGGCCGCTGACAAGCTGCGGGATAAGCTCGCGAATCTCGGAATCTCGGATGACTCGCGAGTGATCGTGTATTACGGCAACGACTGGGTCACGCCATCGACGCGAGTGATCTTCACTCTCGACTATGCGGGGCTCGGAAGTCAAAGCTCGCTGCTCGACGGCGGAATGCAGGCATGGAAAAAGGAGGGACGTTCACTCACCGCAACAATTGCTGAAACAAGAAAGGGCACACTCTCGGCACTCAGGATCAAGCCTATTGTCGTCGATGCCGACTGGGTGAAATCGAACGTCGGCAAGTCGGGAGTCTCGGTGGTCGACGGTCGCTCAGCCTCGTTCTACGACGGTGTCCAGACTGGCGGCGGAATGCGTGGGACAAAGCATCGCACCGGCCATATCGCAGGCGCGAAGAGTGTTCCCTACAGCGAGATCACCGACGAACAGCTCCGCGTGAAGTCGCCGGCAGAGCTCGCCGCGATCTTCGCGAAAGCGGGAGTGAAGCCGGGCGATACGGTCGTCGGTTACTGCCACATCGGGCAGCAGGCCACGGGAATGTTATTCGCAGCTCGCTCACTTGGCCACAAGGTGCTGCTCTACGACGGATCGTTCGAGGATTGGTCCGCTCATGTCGGTTATCCGGTGGAAACAGGAGCGGCGAAACAGTGACCGCAAAGCCGTACTCGAATCCATACCTCGCGGGGTTTGGCCTTGGTCTCGTGCTGCTTTCGGCATTCGTGATCATGGGTCGAGGTCTTGGCGCTTCGGGCGCATTTGCAAGTGCGGCGGCAGCAACGGTTGCCACCGTCGCACCGAAAAACGCAAGCGCGAACGATTACTTCGCGCGATACCTCACTGCATCGGGTAGTCCGCGCATCGACTGGCTCGTTGTCGAACTGATTGGTGTGGTGATCGGTGGATTCGGCTCGGCGTTACTGGCAGGTCGTCTTCGTCGCTCCATTGAAAAAGGCCCGCGCATTTCCGATAACGCGCGTCTTCGTCTCGCCTTCATCGGAGGCGGGGTGATGGGAATCGGAGCAGTGCTCGCGCGGGGCTGCACGAGCGGGCAAGCGCTCACTGGAGGAGCGTTGCTCAGCGTAGGGAGCTGGATCTTCATCGGTGCTGCATTCGCTGCGGCTTATGCTGCAGCACCTCTCTTGAAGAGAGCATGGACATGATCGCGCCATTCTTCGAGACCGGTGCGTTCGGCGAGACTGCGTCGCTCGCCGTTGCTCTCTTGATTGGAATTGCCTTTGGATGGTTTCTCGAGCGCAGCGGAATGGGAAGCGCAACAAAGCTCGCGGGTCAGTTCTATCTGCGGGATCTCACGGTGTTCAAGGTGATGTTCACAGCGATCATCACAGCGATGCTTGGAGTGTTCTGGCTGGGGCGTGTAGGTGTGCTGGATGTCGATCGAATCTTTGTGCCTGAAACATGGATTCTTCCCCAGCTCATCGGTGGAATCGTGTTTGGCGTTGGGTTCGCGGTCGCCGGACTGTGCCCGGGCACGTCATGCGTCGCTGCTGCGACCGGGCGCATCGATGGAATCGCAGTTGTAGCAGGAATGTTTGCAGGAGTAGTGGGAACAGGACTTTTCTTCAACAGACTCGAGGCATTCTATCTGAGCATGCCTCGAGGAGTTTTTACTCTTCCCCAGCTCTTCAATGTGAGCCACGGCGTCGTCGTATTCGCGGTGGTCATCATCGCGCTCGCGGGATTCAAAATCGCAGACAGCATCGAGCGCCGCTCAATTCGGGTCAGCGTCGAATGAGTCGAAACACCGCGGTTCGTGTACTCGCAATGGCGGCACTGTTTCTGGGAGGCCTTGCAGCAGTTGCCGGATCTCCGCGCTCGAATACACCGGGTGATGTTGATGTTGTTGCACTCGCGCGCGACGTTCAGACGGAAGCGGACCATGTGACCGCAGTGGAGCTTGCGCGCTGGATCAGAGACCGCAAGCCGCAGCTGAGAGTGATCGACGTCCGCGATTCAGCGGAGTTCAGCGAATACCACATACCTCTCGCTGAACGAATTCCAATCGGGCAAGTCGTCACGACTTCGTTTGATCCGGCTGAGACAATCGTGTTGTATTCCGGAGGAGGCGCTCATGCAGCGCAGGCGTGGGTGCTTCTCCGTGCACGTGGAGTAAAGCCGGTATTCTTTCTCCGCGGAGGAGTCGCCGAGTGGCTCGACGAAGTCATGAATCCGCGAATTCCCGCCAAGGCTTCGGCTGAAGAAAGAGCAAGGTTCGACAGTGTTGCCGCGTTGAGCAGATACTTTGACGGCGTTCCGCGCATCGTTGATTCAGCTGTGCCCCTCGAAGCATTCAAAGCGTCAGCTGCGCGCGTGAGGGGCCGAGGATGCTGACCTGTCACGAGGTCGACGCATGACTGCCCTCCGTTCGATTGCATACGACGAGCGAACGGTCTTCGACGATCTCCGCGAGCGCGAATACTCTCGCCTGGACGCTGACAACCAGGTGTATCTCGATTTCACAGGCAGTGCGCTCTACGCCGAAACGCAGATCGCGGCACACACCCAAAGACTTCGAAGATCGGTACTCGGCAACCCGCACTCGGAGAATGGACCATCCCTCGTCTCGACGGCGATCATTAATGATGCGAAAGCAAGATTGCTTCGATTCCTCGATGCGCCGGCCGATGAATACGTAGTGTGCTTTACGGCAAACACGAGTGCGGCGATAAGGCTTGTCGCCGAGAGCTATCCGTTTGGTCCCCGTGATGGGCTGGTGCTCGCCAGCGACAATCACAACTCGATGAATGGCATTCGCGAATTCGCGCGAGCGAAAGCTGCGCCCGTTCGGTATCTGCCGCTCGACGAACAGCTGCGACTACCGAGAGCCAAAGCTGTGTTGCGTGATTTTCCTTCGCGCGGATTGTTCGGCTTTCCGGCTCAATCGAATTTCTCGGGCGCGAAGCATCCGCTCTCTCTCGTTGCTGATGCTCAGCGTCTTGGCTACTCCGTATTGCTCGACGCGGCTGCGTTTCTTCCGACTAACTCTCTGAGCCTGAGACGGTACCCGGCTGACTTCGTCGCACTTTCCTTCTACAAGATCGCCGGATATCCAACGGGTGTCGGCGCCCTCGTCGCTCGCCGCGAAAGTCTGGCTCGCCTGGAGCGACCGTGGTTCGCCGGAGGAACGGTGGAGTATGCCTCCGTTCGACACGACACGCATCTGCTCATCGATCGCAACGGTGAAGGCTTCGAGGATGGAACTCCTGCATTCCTCGACATTGCCGCGGTTGCGGATGGTCTCGCTTTTCTGGAGGACGTGGAAATGGCGCGAATCTCCGCACACGTCTCGAGACATCGCGCACGCTTCGTGAGTGAGCTGACCAGGATGAGGGATCGAGCGGGACGACCGCTTGCGATTCTGTACGGACCTCGCAATCCAGCTGAGTGCGGTGCAACCGTCGCTTTCAACCTTCTTGCCGCAGACAGAAACCCGATGCCATTTGCGAGAGTCGTGGAGCGAGCGCGAAACGAAGGTGTCGCGCTGAGAGGCGGATGCTTCTGCAATCCCGGAGCATCGGAAGTCGCGTTTGGTTTCCCGGCGGACAAATCAGATCGCTGCCTCGCGCAGGCGAGTACTCACGGATTCAGCATCGAAAGCTTCTCGAGATGCATGGGACCCGAGATCGCGGTCGGAGCGGTACGGGCGTCAATGGGAATCGCAACGAACGACTGCGACATCGACCGCGCGCTCTCGGTTATCCGGTCGTTTGCATGATGCTTTACAAATCTCTGACAACAGTCTTGGCAAAACCCGACAACGCTGGACGCTAACGAGAGTTATGAATGGTACGCTGCAACCGGGCCAAACCCTTTTGACGAATCGCTCGTCCAAGTACCTGGTCCGGTGATACTCACGGGGAGCGGTGCTACGCCCCTGAACCAGCTCAATACGATGCGCATTCCCATTCGGTTCTCCGCAGCGCAGGCGTTGACACTTGTCGTCATCGCTTCGTTCATCTCACCGCCCGCGCATGCGCGCGCGCAGGCTCGCGGTGTTCATCCGCAGCCGGCACCAGTCGCAAACGCAGTGAGACTCACTTCTTCAGTTTCAGTCGATGGAAAGCTCGACGAAGAAATCTGGCGAACCGCTCCGGCGATTACCGAGTTCCGACAGTCGCAGCCTGATGAAGGAAAACCGGCGACGCAGAAAACCGAAGTTCGATTCGCCTACGATGATCAGGCGATCTACGTCGGCGCGCGAATGTTCGACTCGATGGGAGGGAAGGGAGTAGTCACTCGATTGCTTCGCCGGGATGCGCTCAGTGAAACCGACAGCGACATTCTCCAGCTGACGTTCGACAGCTATCACGACCACAGCTCGCGATTCATCTTCTGGCTCAACCCTTCAGGCTCGAAGCGCGACGGAACCGGCGATCCGACCTGGGATCCGGTCTGGGAAGGGAAGGCACAGATCGATTCGGCTGGATGGACGGCCGAGCTCCGTATTCCGTTCAATCAGCTGAACTTTTCGCGCGACGTAGATCAGACGTGGGGCATTCAGGTTATTCGCTTCGTTCACCGGCTGAATGAGCGCTCGCACTTCGCGTGGTGGCCGAACAACGAAGTTGGCGGACCGCAGCGCTATGGTCATCTCGAGGGAATCAAGATCGGCGATCGCCCTCGCGGCATGGAGCTCCTCCCGTACACGGTGGGCCGCGCTCGCTACATCAGACCCCAGGATCCAACGAATCCATTTACGAAGACGAGCGACAGGGACTACCGGATTGGTGGAGACCTCAAATACAGGCTCACGTCCAACCTGACACTGAACGCCACGTTCAATCCGGATTTCGGTCAGGTCGAAGTCGACCCCGCCGTTGTAAATCTTTCCGCCTTCGAGACGTTCTTCTCGGAGAAGCGGCCGTTCTTCATCGAAGGACAAAACGCATTCGGGTTTGGAAGCTTCAGCTGCTTTTTCTGCAGCAACGTGAGCAATCTCCAGATGTTCTACACGAGGCGAATAGGGCGGAGTCCGCAGCTATTTCCTTCGGGCACCTACGTCGATCAACCGGAAAACGCGACCATCCTCGGCGCAGGGAAGATCACGGGACGGACGAAGAGCAACTATCTGCTTGGGATTCTCGATGCGGTAACGCGAAAGGAAAAGGCTGACGTGATCAACGTCGACCCCGTAACCGGAGAGCGGTTTTCGTCGCGCCCGGAGGTCGAGCCTCTTTCCAACTATTTCGTGGGGCGTGCAAGAAAAGAATTCCAGGGTGGCGCTCACAATTTCGGGGGGATCCTCACATCCGTCGACCGCTTTACAAGCGACTCGCTCGCTGACGCGAGACTTCCGAGTGCGGCTCGAAGTCTTGGACTCGACTGGTTTACGTCCTGGAAGAATCGCGAATGGTCGATCATGGGTCAGTTTGCACTGAGTGATGTGCGGGGATCCGAGCTGGCAATGCAGCGCATTCAACGCTCGAGTGCACGCTATTTCCAGCGTCCTGACAGAAAGAGCGGAGGCAATGGTCTTTTTTCGGATGAGTTCGATCCGGATGCAACTCGCCTCTCCGGCTACGGCGGTTACACGAGAATCGCCAAGGACGGTGGTACGTGGCTCTGGGAGAGCATGGTCAACTATCGAAGCCCGGGCTTCGAGGTGAACGACATTTCGTTCAACACGACGTCCGATTACGTGTGGATGAACACCAACTTCGCGCGCTCCGTGACCAAGCCTGGCAAGATCTACCGCAATTACTTCGCGGTGGTGAGCGCGCAGCAGCAGGTGAACTATGACGGCGATCTCACCGACCGCGAGTTCTCGATCGGAATATTCGGACAGCTGCTCAACTTCTGGCAGGCCAACGCTTTCGTGATTCGGACGCCGAGCGTGTTCGATGACCGCCTGCTAAGGGGCGGACCGGTGGTGAGGAAGAGAGGCTATCGATATCACCAGATATTCGTCGGCACCGACGCGCGCAAACAGATCTCGATGTCGATCAATCCGAGCTTTAACGACTACGACTACGGCCCGGACGCCCTGAATCTCAACGCGAACGTGACGTGGAAACCGACTTCGAACGTGCAGCTGTCGCTGGGACCATCGTACAACCGCAGCGGCTCGGTAGGACAGTTCGTAACGTCGGTTGTTGACCCCACCGCGACTGAGTTTTACGGAAGACGATACATCTTCGCGGCATTCCATCAGAAGCAGCTGGCGATGAGCACTAGAGCGAACGTCACCTTCACTCCGACGTTGACGTTCGAGCTGTTCGCGCAGCCTCTCATCGCGAGCGGAGACTACGTGACATTCAACGAGTTCGTCACACGCCGCAAGCGCACCCAGCACACGTTCTCCGGAGACGAGGTCACCTCGACTGTGAGCAACGGACAGAAGCTTTACACAATCGATCCTGATGGTCCGACTGGACCCGCTTCAGCATTCACCATTGGAGATCCCGACTTCAACTTCAGAGCTCTTCGAGGTAATGCGGTGATGCGGTGGGAATATCGTCCCGGATCCACGCTCTATTTTGTGTGGCAGCAGAGCAGGTCTGACACCGAGCCTATCGGAAACTTCGATTTTGGCCGCGACAGGTCGGCATTGTTCCAGGCCCACCCCGACAACATCTTCGTGGTAAAGGCGAGCTACTGGATAGCGTTCTGATACGAAAGCTTCTCCCGCTTGCAGGATTCCTCGGCGCGGTCACATGCACGTCCGGCTCGACCGCGCCAGTGGACACGGCAATTGTCACTGACGACGGGTCCACCTACTGGCCCGCCGCAACATGGAGAACAGCCAATCCGCAGGATGTGGGAATGGACAAATCCCGGCTCGATGATCTTGCGGAGAAAATCAGGTCGCGCAGGATTGCGGAGCTCAACGGTCTCGTTGTCATTCGCCACGGTTACGTAGTGCTCGAGCAGTACGCCAACGGCTCCTCGGCAAGCCAGGCGCACGAGATGCAATCGGTCACCAAGAGCGTCACATCCCTTCTCGTGGGCATCGCGATCGATCAGGGAAAGATCCCTTCAGTTGATGGCAAGGTTCTCTCCTTTTTTCCCGAGTACACTGACATCCGCAACATGGACCAGCGGAAGCAGAACGTCACGATAAAAAGTCTCCTGATGATGGAGTCGGGCATCAACTTCTATGAAGATCCGTACGAGGGCTCGCCGCTTCAGCAGCTGAACAATTCATCAGGTGACTGGCTCAGGATTGTGCTCGATCAGCCAATGAACGCTGCGCCAGGCGAGCTGTGGCAATACAACAGCGGCGGCGTCATCTCGCTTGGCGGCGTGATCTACAACACCACTCACATCACTGCAGACGAATTCGCTCGGCAGTTTTTGTTCAGTCCGCTCGGGATCACCGTCGCGTCATGGTTCAAGGGCAATCCGAATGGACTGCCCCACATGGGCGGCGGACTGTCGCTGCGTGCATCTGATCTCGCACGCATCGGGTATCTGGTGTTGAGAAAAGGAAAGTGGGGAGACCGCCAGATCGTGACCGAGAGCTGGATCGACGAATCGACCCGGCATCACGTGCACAATCCGCGAACCTTCGGCACTCACCCGACGGACTATGGATATCTGTGGTGGCTGCTTCCGCTCGACAACAGGTCAGGTGGATCCTGGGATACCGACATCATCACTGCTTCGGGCGCGAAAGGTCAGTGGCTGTTCATCGTTCCGAAATACGATCTGGTGGTAGCCGCTACATCCAATGGCTCAGGATATACCGGCTACATAGATCCAGTCGATTTTCTCTACAGCTCGATACTTCCTGCGATCCGCTAATCGCGGCTCTTTTTCGGGTCGACTTTGATCCGAACGACTGACGAGCCCGTCGTGATGATCATCGTGTCACCGATCTTCTCAACCGTCGGTCCGCCCGGACTCCATACTTCGACTGATACATTCTCGAGCTGTCCGGTATAACGAAGCTCACGACGCATCGAAGGTAGATTCGGCATGCGCGGAGGAATCGCTGCGATAGCAGCTCGCGCAGCGCGAACTTCCGGACGGGTGGCAAGCGTCAGCTCGCGCGTGAGCGTGCTGCTTCCGCGACGAACGGTCAAGCGAACTTTCTGTCCCGGCATTACCCGGCCGAATCTGCGTGCACCGTCCCGGGATAGCAGGGAAAGCCCATCGATATGGGTAATCCTGTCACCGGCTCTCAGGCCTGCGCGGCCGGCCGGACTCTCCGCGGCAACCATCGAGAGCTCCGGGGCTTCGTCGGACTCCCAGACCGGAGAGGCTCCCGGCTCCGACGCCGACCAGCCGCAGTCGTTGCAGCGAATAGAGAATCCAAACCATCCGCGAGGCGTGGCAATTACACCGGGCACGGCAGCGGCCGCCCACACTGCGGTTACAGGGGCACCGGGCGCAGTGATCGCCATCGGAGAGGGCGGGGCGGGCACGTAGCCAGGCCGCGGAGTCCGCGGAGTGACCGCTACCCACGCACCGGGCGCTATCGCAACGGGCGCGGTCGGCGGAGTTGCGGGCATGGCGGGCATCGCGGGTGTTGGTGTGTAATCCCACACGTCCGAGTATACAGTGCTCGCCTCCGGAGTCGCGATATACACGCTCGATCTCGATTCCTTCGCGTGAAGGCTCGCCTTCATCGTCTTCCCGTTCCGCTTGAACGTCAGATCCACATCGTCGCCGGGCTCGATCGAAGAAAAGCGTCGTGCGCCTTCTGTCGTGAGAATTGAATATCCGTCTACATGGGTAATGACGTCGCCGCGCGAGAGGATTCCGTAGGACGCACCGCCGGGAACAATGCCAAGTATCATCGGCTCCGAACGGAACACCATCCGACGCTGATTGCCGGCAGAAATCGAGGTAATCGTGCAGTCGCAGCGAAAGTTTTCGATGCCGAGATAGTTCGACGAGGTCGTCCACGCAGTTGGACCGACAGTAGTCGCGACCTGTGCGCCGGCAGGCCGTCCTGGCACGAGCGCGCAGATCACAACGGCAGCGAACATGATTGTGAGAGTCTTCGATATCACAGCCACATCTCCCTTTCCGCGACCACCGTTTCGTTATGTCGAACCGGACGCGGCTCGGTGCGCGGAGTCGAGTTCACTGCGTCGGGGTTCTGTGAAGCGGGGGCTGAGATCGACGCGCTTTGTTGTGCGTCGGATTTGAGAACGTACTTGCCTGTTCCGACTCCACCGGCAAAAAGCGCGAGTGCTGCAGCGACTTTCCACGCCGCGGCAATCGTGCTTCTCTGGCGAGTCGGCATCACGCCAAGATGTCCTTCGTTTCTGAGTGCCCGCACAACTCTCGCCTCGAGCAGATCGCCCGGGTCGAGCTCGCGAGGCAGCGACGCGAGAGCGCTACGCTCTTCCAGCGTCAATTCGAATTCTTCGTCATTGTACATCGGTATTCTCCCTTCCAGTTAGCAGCGCGCGCATCACTCTGCGTGCCTTGAACAGCTGCGCTTTCGAAGTGCCCGGCGCGATACCGAGCTGAAGCGCGATCTCTTCGTGTGTGAATCCTTCGACATCGTGCAGTACGAGAACCATCCTGTATCCCGGCGCGAGCCGCGCAATCGCACTCTCGATATCCATTCGATCCTCCGTCGCCGGAGGATCACTCGCGGCATCGTCCTCGAACAAGGAGTCCGCCAGATGCCGTTTTCCCCTGCGCATCGAGTCGAGCGCTGCCCGAAGACCAACCGAGCAAAGCCATGTCGAGAAGCTCGATTCACTGCGAAACGTTATGAGTGCGGGATACGCGCGAAGCCAGGTATCCTGTACCACGTCCTCCGCATCAGCGCGGGATGCGCCGAGGACTCTCGATACAAACTGCAGCAGATGCGGAGTATGACGGCGGAAAAGCTCGCGGAAGGCAGGCTCCGCACCCGTAATTGCCGCGGCAATGAGTGCGGCGTCGCTCGATGCGGCCGGTTTCTCGAATGTCGGAAGAGACTCCAGCTGAAGCTCCACTGCCGTCATGCTCATTGAGTCGTAGCCAGTCTGGAAAGGGTTTGCCGCTGAAAAAATGCCCGCAATGCGGATACTTTCGCATTGCGGGCTGGGTCTGGCCGCCCCCACAGCGCCAGACTTACATCCCCTGACTTACTTCCAGGTGCTCAGTTCCCTGATCTGAGCGATCGACTGCCGCGGCAGCGAGATCGAATTGCATTCGCTGCAAACTCCGACGAGGATGTTCGAGAAGGTCACACTCGAGCGGCTCATCCTGATGTCACGCGTCTCGTAACGCGCGTTGACCTGTTTCCCGCATACACTGCAAGTAGTCGCTGCTACGTCGCCTTCATGCCATGGTGCCTGCATAACCGCCTCACTGAATTGATTCTGTCTTTCTGTCCTTTCTGCTCATTGGACATAAAGACACTACGAAGGGTTTAGCGGTTGGGTGTCGAATTCGGCGATTCTTACGAATCCATTACACTATACAAATGATCACAGATCTCTTGGCACCTCGCTCATGAGGGCGAAAATGTTTCCCTCGGAATCCTTGTAGTCGGCGATCCAGAGATCGTGGTCCGGCATGGGCGCGATTATGTGTGGCTCCTTTAAAACCTGGACGCCCTTTTCTTCGAGGACTTCGTGCGCGCCGATGATGTCGCTCACGAAGTAAAAGATCACAGACGCGGGATGATCTATCTCGGGAGTTTCGCCCTTCGCGAGCATCAATCTCACTCCGTCAGCGTCGAAGAACGACAGTCCGGGAAATTCGAAAAGAAATTTCAGGCCGAGCACATCGCGATAGAACTTCGTAGCACGCTCCACGTCCTGCACGTTGACTGCGATCTGGCGTATGCGTCCAAGAGAAAGACTACGCGGCGTGTGTTCCATCGTGCTCTCCGAAGAGTTGAGTGACCGAAGCTATTCCAGACGCA
>Ga0070698_100002200_pt1 | contig 21650 bp, 17 predicted proteins | sample KBSK1502metaG_FD_65477 | JGI IMG/M metagenome (GOLD analysis project Ga0070698, IMG submission 65477) | Corn, switchgrass and miscanthus rhizosphere microbial communities from Kellogg Biological Station, Michigan, USA - KBS K1-50-2 metaG | ecosystem: Host-associated > Plants > Roots >...
ATGAAGCCTCTGTCGGTGGACAAAAATTCAAATTCAGACATTTGTAGAATTAAATAAACAAATTGTAAAAAGCCGGTAAATAATTACCGGCTTTGATTTTTATCAAAAATGATCTTGAAGACTATGACCTACTACAAAAAAGATCTAATGAACATGTATAAGCGGATTCGTTGAATTAAAAACACCTGCAGGATTATATTCCCAAACCCATGCATGCAATGTCCACAATACTCCCTGGTACACAGACCAAACATCCTGATCACCTGTAAAACCTGCAGGCGGAGTAGCTGAGACGGGGGTTGCATACTCCAAAGCAACTAATTTCATTCTTCCATTTTCCTCTTTATTATAAACAAGAATTTCAGGTTTAGCAAAGTCAAATGTTCCATCGAGATTATCCATTTTCAGATAATGATAACCCATTTCAGGAACAACAACATTGATATCAACATAACCATCATTGATGGCCTGTTGAAAATCGTTGTACCTGGCCGTTGCAATTTTTGCTTGCTGAAGTTCCCAAACAGTTCCTGGTAAAAGACCAGTGTAATTTCCAAAACCATTTGATTTTGAACTTGCCGCTGTTTGAATTTCCTCTTCAGGGGTTGTGACTGATACATTTTTTTTACAACCCGTAAACAACAATCCAATGAAAAGAATTGTACTTAAGATCAGTGGATTCTTACTCGTTTGCAATAAAGCAAAAGATCGCTGGTTGTGGCGCTTAGCGCAGCTAAATAAACGTTTCATGATATATGGTTTGTGGTTAAAGAATAATAGGGGCATACCCGATCGGGCTCAAGATAATACAGCAAGTTCTGCGGTAGCAGGACTTATCATTGTGACCACTTCACGAACTACATTGATCGGGAATTCTCCACGGCGTGCATGCTCATAAAGCAATTCTTCATTTTCGGCTTTGTAGATACACCATAAATTCTCTGCTGTAATATAGCTGTGCTGCCATTGTATTTGCGGACCTAATTGGTCAAGCACTCCGCATGACCTTCTTGATAATTGTTTCAATTGCGCGGCGTTCAGTTTTCCTGCGCCCGGGACATTTCTTTGAATCAGGTAGGTTTTCATTTTAATTTGTTTTTGTTGATTGATTGATGAAACAAAACTAACATCAACAACAGGCTAAAGCCTATAACAAATCATTCAAGAAATGGTAAGACGTATAAAACAAATCATTCAACTAATAGTAAAAATTATTCGGGGAAATTGTTAAATGGATATATGGTTGAATTGTTATTCTGATAAACAATTTGACAATTGAACAATTTAATAATCCATTAATGGATTTTAATGAAGCATGTCAATATACTCCATCGGCAGCAGGCCATATTTTTTTTTGAAGCATTTTGTAAAATAAGAAGGACTTGTAAATCCGGACTCGAATGTGATCTGTGAAATGTTATAATGCTGCTTCTTCATCAATTCTTTTGCTTTCTCAAGCCTGAATTCTTTTAATAGCACATTACAAGACATTCCTGTCAGGGCGGTGGTTTTACGATATAATTGCGATTGGCTCATTGTCATTGCCTGGCAATATTCCGGAATATCAAATTCAGGATCCTGCCATTTCTCTTCCAATTTATCTAATAAAGACTTTAAAAAAGTTTCTTCTTGCTGAGACAATGTTAAGAATCGATCAGCCTTACTATGTAAAATATCTTTTGAGATCAACTCTTTTACCTTTGAAGCAATAGCGATCTTAGAACTATTTGTGATCGTACATAGATAATTGGCAAACTGTATAGCATCGCCAAATAACTTATTACTTTTCTCAATAGGCTCACCACCATTGATAGCCATTTTGAGATCAAGAGCATTTGCATCGGTTTCCGGCAAATCCTTTTGAATGGCTAATGCACAGGAAACAGCTTTAGCTGCGGAAGAAAATGAAACAATAAAACCATCTCCGCTATGCTCAACTTCGTTGCCTTCATATTCCAGGATGTTTTTCCTGGATATCTCATTATATCGTTTTATTAATTCATTTGTCTTGTCAATTCCCGCTTGATGCTGAAGTAATACAGGATCGATCGTTTTAGTGATCAATAAAACACGAAAAGATGGATCACTAAAGATCTTTAGCCCATGGTCAGAAGTCTTTGCTTCATCGGGATCATAAATACGGCCAAGAAAAGATTCAACAACGGAACTACTCACTTCAATTACCTTATGAGGAATAAGCCCATGAGCTTTATTATGCATTTCTTTTACAGCATCTTTATCGGGAGCTTCTATCAGGCAAAAGATCGTTTCTCTATCTTCATCGATCCAGTATGTCATACAATTACACCCATACTCGCCCTGGCACAACAGGTCTTTGCGATGGGCTTCCGCTACATCCTTTGCTTTCACACCGGGCACAATATGAACATCCATGTATATAGGCATAGATCCTGGCTTCAGTTTTATGAAGTTAATGTTTTATAAATAATGTTTAAAGCAGAAGCAGTCTACTTCAAATTGGCAAATGTTTTTTTAATTATTATTTCCTTTGAAAAATTTTGGAGCATGATTTTTGTTGCCAAAGAAATTCACCCCGGTTTATCGTCTTTCCCACCTCTGAGTATTAACTAACTTAAAAACCAGGACTATGCTTACAAAATTACTCAGCAGGTGGGCAACTAAATTCCCTGCTACATTAAACCACTCAGTCCTTATTTTAATCACCAGCTTTTTTATTTCAACCGGATCAAAGGGGCAGGTATTTACTGAACCGGGATTTAGCCAGGTACTTGTTGCAAATGGCATCAGCAATCCAACAGTGATGGCTTTCGCACCCGATGGTCGTTTATTTGTTGCACAGCAAACAGGTGCATTACGAATAATTGAGAATGGTGTTCTTCTAAGCACACCAGCCATTACGTTAAGTGTAAATTCTGCAGGTGAACGTGGTTTGCTTGGTATCGCATTCGATCCAAATTTTACCAATAACCAGTTCATCTATTTGTATTATACGCTTTCTTCTGCTGCTAATAATCGCATCAGCAGGTTTACAATGAGTGGTAACACAGTTGTAGCCGGCAGCGAGTCGGTCGTGCTTAATCTTGATCCTTTAAGCAGTGCTACAAATCATAATGGCGGAACAATACAGTTCGGGCTTGATGGAAAAATGTATGTTGGTATTGGTGAAAATGCAAATACTGCCAACTCTCAAAACTTAGATACTTATCATGGAAAAATTTTGCGCATAAATTCTGATGGAACTGTACCAGCAGGAAATCCTTTTACATCAGGAACAGCACAACGGCAAAGAGTTTGGGAATATGGCATGCGCAATCCATATACACTTTCAATTCAACCGGGGACGGGTCGCATCTTTGTAAATGATGTTGGACAAGATACCTGGGAAGAAGTAAATGATTGTACAACCGGCGGCCTTAATTATGGTTGGCCAACAGCAGAAGGCATGAGCGGCAATCCTGCTTTTACAAATCCAATTTACACATATCAGCATGGCCCAGGTGTTGGATTTGGTTGTGCTATTACCGGCGGAACATTTTTTAATCCCTCATCAACAAACTATCCTGCTCAATATACCGGCAGATATTTTTTCCTGGACTTTTGTAATAACTGGATCGATCAGCTTACGCTTAGCGGCAGCACAGCGACACGATCAAACTTTGCTTCTTCAATTGCAGGAAGTCCTGTTGGTATGGTTACTGGTCCCGATGGTAATTTATATTTTCTTTCAAGAGCAAACAGTGGTGTTTATAAAATTACATTCACCGGCTCTTCTGCGCCTGTTATTACTAATCAACCGCAAAGCACAACTGTTTTTGAAGGAAATGTTGCAAGCTTTTCTGTTACGGCTACAGGAACTCCCCCGTTAAGTTACCAATGGAGAAAAAATACAGTTATCATAATTGGCGCTACAAGCTCTACATATGTCATTCCTTCAGCAGCAGAAAGCGATGAAGGAAATTATTCTGTCGTAGTAAGTAATAGTGCCGGGAGTGTAACAAGTAATGATGCGGTATTAACAGTTAATCCTGCAAACCAGTTACCGACCGCAACGATCAATACACCTGCAGCAGGTGCAACTTATGCAGGCGGTGATGTGATAAATTTCTCCGGAAGCGGAACTGATCCTGAAGATGGAACATTGGGGCCTTCTGCATTTGAATGGTATGTAATGTTTCATCATGATGCACATACACATCCGGGCCCAACAGCGCCTGATGGTGTAACAAGCGGATCATTTTCCATTCCAAATAGCGGTGAAACATCTTCAAATGTTTTCTATCGTCTTTATCTTGTTGTTACAGATGCGCAAGGCGGCAGGGATACAAGTTTTACAGATATTCTTCCACGTACATCAACAATAACAATAAATACAAATCCGCAAGGCTTGCAAATAACATTGGATGGACAGCCATTTACTGCACCTCTTACAGTCACAAGTGTAGAAGGTATGCTACGTACAATTGGGGCGCCATCACCACAGGGAGTTTATGCGTTCAGCAATTGGAGCCATGGAGGAAATGCGACACAAACCATTACTACACCTGTTAATGATGTTATTTACACAGCCAATTACATTCAATCAACAATTCTTTCAGCAGTGGCTGATGCCTATGTGAATGGAGGTAAAAATGCAAATGCAAACTTTGGAACCGCTACTTCGTTATTTACTCAAACAAATTCATCGCCAAACAAAAGCTTTGAAACGTTTTTAAAATTTGATATTTCAACTATCAGCACAAATGTTTCTTCAGCTATTCTCCGGGTAAATGGAAGATTGAACAATACACAAACTCCTTCACTTGCAGTTGAAGTGCATAATGTAACAAACACTTCCTGGCTTGAAAATTCTATTACCTGGAACAACAAACCGGCTGCACAGGCTACGGTTCTTGCTACAGCAAATGTTAATAGCACAACAAATCAGTACTATGATTGGGATATAACATCATTAGTTGCCAGCGCAAGAGCCGGGGGGCTGAATTTTATTACCCTGAAACTTTTAAATAATAATTCTTCAAACAACCAGGTGATATTTAATTCTAAAGAAGCGGCAACAAACAGACCTCAGTTAGTTGTTATAGATGCCGGTTCAGGTTTTACTCGTAGTATTAAATCATCTGAAATAAATAAAGAACAGACCGGCATTTTAATATATCCCAACCCGGTAAAAGAAAACCTGGTCGTTCAAAATTACTCCGGAGCTGCAACGATTAGATTTTATGATGCAGCGGGCAGGATGGTGAAACAACTTTCAATTGGCGCTAATTCAATAAATCAAATTGCTGTTGGCCGATTAAAAAATGGGTTGTATTTAATAAGAATAGAAAATGAAAAAGGAGTGATGACCAAAAAGATTGTAATTAATAATTAGAAGAACCATCGAATGTGTACATCAACTAAGCCGGTAGCGATTGCCGGCTTAGTTTTCTAAAAGCGAATATATTTACGACCTACTCAACATTATTCCAACTTTCCTTCCTTTTTTGTAAGCTGAAAGAATTTTGCTAAACTACCTCCTACTGCTTCTTCAAATGCTGCCTGCATATCTTCTGGCTCAGGGTGTTTAAATTTCCATTTATTAAAATAATTTTTAAGCGCTGCATCCACCTTATCTCTCCCTACAGCACCTTCTAGCATATAAAGCCATAGCGCCGTTTTTATATACGACACTAAACCATACTCATCACTATTAGGAAATTTATCTGCAGGTGTATCCATTGCCGACTGCATTGGAAGACTTTTTTCAATAGCATCATACACCACACTTAAAAAATCATTTGGGGGCAATTTCTTCAGATCTGCCGGTATATCATCACCAAATATTGAATTATACTTATACTTTTCCGCTTCATACCTGAATTGATAATACGTATTCAATCCTTCATCCATCCAGGTATGCAATCTTTCGTTACTTCCTAACATTGACATAAACCAATTATGACCCACCTCGTGAACAATCACTCCATCTAATGCCTCTTTTTTTGCACTCGGACTTGTAATAAGTGTTACCATTGGGTATTCCATACCACCGCTTGAATTATTAGCAGGGCCTTCAACGGCTTGTGCTACAGGATAAGCATACTCTCCAATCCATTCACTGTATTTACGTATTCCATCTTTTACGTAATCAATACTATTTTCCCATACGGTATTCTTTTTATTATGATAATATGAAAATGCATCCACCACTTTACCACCCGGTAATTGAACCGTGTCATACTGGATCACAAAATCCCGATCGGTAAACCATGCAAAGTCCGGTACCTGTTCAGCATAATATTGAAGTGTTTTGGTGGCGCCTGTCGAAGTTGGTTTATACAATACAGGTTTACCTCTACGGTCATTTGCATTTTCAGCCCCAATTTTTTTATACGTATCGATCTCAGTTTTTGTTTGCAATACACCTGTAGCCCCCACTATATAATCTGAAGGCACGGTAATGCTAACATTATATGTTGCATACTCACTGTAAAATTCCCCCATATCAAGATAAGGCATCTCATGCCAGCCATTCTTGTCATATACAGCCGGTTTGGGGTACCATTGACAAGCCATAAACTCACCTGCATCATAACCAGAACGCGAAAAATAATGTGGCAGCACTACGTAAAAAGGTGTGGCAATACTAATTGAATCTCCCGGTGCAAGTGGTTTATCTAAGATCAGCTTAATAACATCGATATATTGAGGATTGGAATGCGGCTCCGTTTTAGCAGCTTGTCCATTTAACGTAAATGAAAGTTTGTCTATATACCCCTTCCCCGGGTTTTCAAGCTTCTTAGCCCGGGACGAATCATTTTTCAATTGCTGAAAAAGCGCCGTGGTTTCGTTTTTATATGCATTTGGCCATATATGAAACCAAATAAAATTCAATGCTGAAGGCGAATTATTTTTATAAACAATAGTCTCATTACCTGTAATGCTGTTCTCTTTATCATTAAGTTCAGCAGTAATTGTATAACGCAAATGCTGTTGCCAATAAGATTGCTGGGCAAAAAGACCGGAAGTGATAAGGATCAAAACGGGCAAAAAGTATTTTTTCATAAATGATAATTGATTGCTAAATATAAGAAAACTCTCATAGGGTAGTCATTATCCATCCGCCTTATTTAGTCGCTGAAAAATCTAAAAAGGTTGTGTTAATTTATTATTTTGCCTATCCCTTTATTTAGGAAAATTGGTCTGATAATTGAAAACCATAGGTATGTTCAAAACAAATGCGGTATTATTTGCGGCTCTGTTTGTTTGTTGTCTTGATCCAAATTCTGATCAAAGAACAAACTTGCATAAAAAAACAAGCGATACGGCTGTAATCGACGGTCCTTATGTATTATATCGTAACGATTCTGTTTTTGTCAATTATATAATAGATAGTTCAGGAATAAAATCTGTAAGAAGAGACAGTATGTCTTCTTCATTAAAAAACAATGTCACTCTCCAGATCAACACTGATATACCGGGTAAACCTTTTAGTGTGCAGCTAAAACAAAAATTGACAAATGAAAAACCGGAATGGAACGGAGTAAAAAAAATGCTTGTGATATCTGATATTGAAGGCAATTTCGAAGCGTTTAGAAAACTATTGCAAGGCAACCAGGTCATTGACGAAAATTTCAACTGGACATTTGGTAAAGATCATTTAGTGCTTGTTGGTGATTTTGTTGACAGGGGCTCTATGGTAACAGAAGTATTATGGTTTATTTATATGCTTGAAGAAAAGGCAAAAGCAGCCGGCGGTTACGTACATTATATATTGGGCAATCATGAGATCATGAATATGAGTAATGATCTTAATTATGTACAGGAACGATATATACAACATGCTGCATTGATGAATAAACCATACATGCAATTGTTTGGACAAGATGCAGAGATCGGTCGTTGGCTTGCTACTAAAAATGTGGTTGAAAGAATCGGAACTATTCTTTTTATGCATGGCGGAATTTCATCTTATGTAAATAACATGAATGCATCCGTAAAAGAACTTAATGAAATGACAAGACCCTACTATACTGATACATCATATAAATACTCTGATGACCGATTGAATGTGATCTATAGTGATTTCGGACCTTTTTGGTACCGGAATTATTATAAATCGCCAAGAGCTCACATGTCTCAAGTCGATAGCACATTAGATATGTTTAGGGTCAGGCATATTACTACAGGTCATACCATAATTGCTAATGAGATCAGCTCCGTTTATGGTGAAAAAATTTTTAATACAGACGTGCATCATGCGGGAGGTCATTCTGAAGCACTGCTCATTGATGACAAAAAATTCTGGCGGGTAAATGCGTCAGGTGAAAAACTTGATATCAAACGACTTTAGAAAATCGTTTTCTTTATCTCTTTAATTCCCACAATTCAACCGTTTTATCGGCGCTTGCTGTTGCTATCCATTTACCATCATGGCTATAGGCTACATCCATAACATCATTTGCATGTTTAGTAAAAGTTTGAAGTAAAGTGCCGGTCTCAACATCCCAAAGTCTTGCTGATACACCAGGATTGAATTTTGAATCACCAAATATTTCCTGCAAAAATTCACCGATCATTGGTTTATCTCTTCCTCCTGTCATCAACCTTTTATCATCCGGGCTAAATGCAACCGCCTGTACATGCTCTGCAACCTTCATTGTCCTGATCAATTTGCTTTCAGCAATATCCCAAAGCTTTATTGTTTTATCATCACTTGTACTTGCCAGCATTTTACCATCATGACTAAATGCAATATCTACTACAGTTTCCTTATGTTCTTTATTATCCCAAGCTAACTTGCCATCAGCCACATCCCATAATTTAATAGAAAAATCAAAACTTGATGACGCTACTTGTGTTCCATCAGGGCTAAACTTTACTGACCATACTATACGTTTGTGACCCTGCAATCTGTGTAAAAGATTTCCCGTTTCAACATCCCAAATATTAACAACACCATCATTACCCCCACTAACAATTTTTTTTCCATCACTGCTAAGAGCCACGGTCCATACTGTACCCAAATGGCCTTTAAACTCTTTTATCAGTAATCCATCATTTATACTCCAAAGTTTCACTGTGGAATCATAATTTCCGATTACAACATACTTGCCATCAGCACTCAGATCCATATAGGCTATACCGCAAGGTTGCTTTATTTCATTTACTATCTCCCCGGAAGCTCTCCTCCAAATTTTTATTGTACTGTCAACACTGCTTGTAACTACCAATGAATCGCCGGGACCAAAGCGAACAGATGTCACAATGTGTTTGTGTTTATCAAAAGACAGTTGCAGCTGGGCAATACCATTATCCACTCTTGGAGATTTATAAAATAACTGGTAATAGGAAAGGATACTGATCATGATCAATAAAGGAATTAAAATAAAGAATACTCTTTTCCTTTTTTTCCTGATAACAACTGCCATTGTTGAGAGTTTTAGTGAATAAATTAATTGGGGCTGAAGTTGGCAGAGTCAGGATAAGATCAAACTTATAACAAATTAATGAGTTGAAAGTTAAAAGATCAAAAATTCCTGGCGTTATAACAATCATCATAAATGATAATTCCACACAAACCTTATATTTTTGACTTCCCCTTATGCAACCAAAAAAAATATTATTCGCTAATGTTCCGGCTGACGGACATTTTAATCCTATGACTGCAATAGCAATGGAATTAAAAAGTCAGGGACACGATGTAAGATGGTATACCAGTAAAATGTTTTCAGGAAAATTAAAAAAGCTTGGGATACATCACTATCCTTTCAAAAAAGCTCTCGAGGTAAACCAGTTTAATATTAATGATGTGTTTCCGGAAAGAAAAAAATTAAAGGCTGGTGTGCCGCAATTAAAATTCGATATAAAAAATTTCTTTGTTTATCGTGCACCGGAGTATTTTGAAGACATCAGTGAAATAAAAAAAGAGTTTCCATTCGAGGTATTTGTTTGTGATGCCGCATTCACAGCCGGGCAAATCGTAAAGAAAAAACTAAATGTACCGTCAGTTGGCATTGGTATCTCTCCGGTAATGTCCACTTCAAAAGATCTTCCTCCTTATGGATTGGGTTTAACACCTGTTCATTCTTTTGCCGGAAGATTAAGACAAAAATTTCTTCGTTTTGCAGCAAAGAATTTTTTATTCAAAGAATCAACCGCAGAATACAATAAAATCCTGAACCGATATGGACTGCCTTCTGAAAAAGTAATATTATTTGATATACCAGTACTTCGTTCAAGTGTTTTTTTACAAAGTGGAACACCCGGCTTTGAATATGAAAGAAAAGATATGCCGGGAAAATTAAAATTTGTCGGGCCGCTTCATACTTATAAAAGTTCGCAGCAAAAAGAACATAATTATCCATGGCAAGACAAATTGAGTAAATACAAAAAGAATATTCTTATCAGCCAGGGAACTTTTGAGCCCGATCATTCAAAACTTATCATTCCTTCACTCGAAGCTTTGAAAAATGAAGATTATCTTCTGATGGTAGCAACAGGTCATCATCATACAGATGAACTAAAAAGTAAATACAAGCAGGATAATATCGTCATTGAAGATTTTATTGATTTCGATTTTCTCATGCCGCGAACAGATATTTTTATAACCAATGGCGGCTATGGAGGTGTATTGCTGGCCATAGATCATGCATTACCAATGGTAGCAGCAGGGATCAATGAAGGCAAAAATGAGATCTGTGCCAGGATAGGTTATTTTAAGCTGGGCATAGATTTGAAAACAGAAATGCCAACTCCTGAAAAAATTAAAAAAGCAGTGAACGAGATCCTCTCAAATCAAGTGTACAAACAAAATATAGAAAAGCTCAGAGATGAATTTGCGGGTTATGATACCAACAAATTATCTGCACAGCTGATCTTAAGTGTAATAAAGAAATAAAGTTGTCTTACTAAGAACCAAAATATTTATTAAGTGTTGAACTAATTATTATCTGCCGGCGCCGATGAATTTTTATTACCCCCCAAATTAATGTTCCCAATAGGCAACCTGACACCGAAAAATAAATAAGGTGTGCCATGAAAAATATTATATGCCGCACCAAGTTGCAGGAAATCTTTTAATGTCGACATTACTATTCCAAATCCCAATTCAGGCACATCATCTTTATCAAAATCAGGAGTAGAAACATGTAGCCCAAAACTCGTTTCCAATATTGTGTTACGCAAAGTATGGTCTCGTTTTTTTTCCTGGCTTTTTTTCCCGCTAAGAATGCCTTTGAACAATGCATTATAATAAGGCGCCATTTGAAAGTCTTTTTCAATGTTTGTTTCAGAAAGCGGGTGAGCAAAAATGACTCCCACCGTTGTTTCAATATGAGGAAGAATGCGGTAAAGTGTAAGATCTTTTGTTTCCTCGACTATTAGTTCACCTGCCTCCCCTTTTTTTATAACTATTTTTACTACTACTTTATCCCCGGGTACTCTGAATCCGGAACGAAGAAGGTTCGTTGCCGGTTCCTCAGGAATATCTTTTAATGAAAGCGATTTGACTTTATCGCTGAACTCAAGTGCCAGGTTATTAATTTCATTGGCATTAAGTAAATCCAGACCATCCTTACCTAATATAACATCTTTAAGTCCGGCAATCAGATCCCCGATCCTGGATGTGAGCCCGGCATTGCCCACCGCATTCCGGATATTTACTGAAGCATTGACCAGGTCCGATCTCAATTTTTCTAATGATGACCTAAGCTTTTTCTGTGCATCATTAAACTCTCCAACATCTTTTGTAAGGTTTGTAACAAGTCTAGTGATAGAAAAAGAAGGATCATTTTTTATTCCAGAATAAAAATCAATCTTAGAGTTTGTCAAATCAATAAATGTTTTGGTCTTAACAATTATATCCTGGATATCAGTTTTTACATCACTTATTCCCAGGTTGGCAACGATAGCTTCAGCATTAGTTTTAAATCCCTCAAGTTGTGCATTTATTTTCTCTTTCAGGTCATCAATAATTCCAGAGACATATTTACTTCTTATGATATCACTGAAATTGGCTTCCTTTAATTCATCCTCCTTAGCCAATTTTTGCAGGCTTTCAATTTTCTCCAACTGTTCCTTAGTTGGAGTTAACCGCCAGCGTTCGACCTCATAATATTCTCCAACAGGATGAGTATCTAGTCCGTCAAAATGCAAAGGGGTTTGCTCACCGTTATGAATTATCCAACCTCCCATCTGCACGCGGATGTCGCCATACTTTGGTGATGTCAGCAATTCCTGTTCAATCTCGTTTATTCGCTTGTTTAATGCATTGGTGAGCTGAACCCAAATATTAGTGCTTTCATCCTGCTTAAAATACTCAAGTAATTTGCTGTCTGATTCTATTACCGTTAGAATATCTGCAGCAATATCACCAGCCTTATTTACAAAATTGTTTGCCTCTTTTTTATCACCAGCTACATAAGATCTCACAGCTTCTGCAAACCTGTTCATCCACTCTTGTTTTTTTATTAATGCATTGGTTAAAACCTCGAGAAGTTTATCTATATCAGAAGGCAGGTTTGTTGTATCAGAAAAGCTGCGTATCTTTTTCAGCAAGTTGCTTTTGTTAAGCCTAAAGATGAGCTGGCTATTTATATCAGCATTCTTTTTGTTAACAAACGTACCACTCTCCTGATCCTTTTCCACCAGGAGAATAATTTCCTGGGCGGATAAATTGCTTCCGGACAGAATAAGAATAAACAGGAATATGAAAGAATATTTTCTCATTGCAAAGTGTTTTAAATGTTTAGGACAACTATTTGTTTCTCCAGGCAGACAATACGGCGAGACCAACGTTTCCTTTTCCTTTGTTAAATGCTTTTTTTGTAACGACCTCCGAAACAATATTCCGTAATGGTGAAATAGAAACTATGACGCAATCCTCCAGGTTATCCAGGTCAGCACCGCTTTTGTTTTCAAGTTCTTTTAGTACCGGGATTATTGAGTTGGGATCGTGAGCAATAATGAAGTTGACAAACCCGTACATGCCCGAAGTTTCTTCCGGATTGTCTTCTACAATTTTCTGTACAAACTCGTCAGCGGATGCAGCTGTTTCGTCATCCCATAACACCAATACAATTGGTTCAGCATCCCGTTTGAGAATACTGATAAATTTTTTTCTTGCCTCACCAAGATCTGGGGGAAGAACAATGTGGGTTGCCATAATAAGTGGTTTTTGCTGTTAAATAATATCATGCGCCTGTAAAGACGATCGATACCTTAAAAAATAAATCTAATTTACTTGCTAACTTCTCAGAGATTGATAACCGGGAGGTTTTGAAGGGACAGAAGATAAGATAATTGAAGTTAAATTGTTTTTTCAATTTTGCAACATTAATAACCAAAAAAATTGCCATCTACCCCAAAAGAGCTACCCGCAACTTAATCTGAGATGGCATACCAAACAGTCTAACACGCAAAAACCACTCGTAACTTCCCCCTATCCTGACCCACATACTTTTATTATTTTACGCAGGCAAAATCCATCCCATGAAAAAAACTTTACTCCTCTTTATTCTTTATTTATGTTTCCAATATATACAGGCACAACCTACCCGTGACACAACTATTAATGATACAACACGCCTGGTGCAACAAAAAGAAAATATTATTACAGCCGCTACTGTTATCAAGGTAGAGAATATGGGAGGAGTTGTTAATACTCCGCTCAATGAACTAAGACCTACAATATCAGCAGACGGCAACTTATTATTTTTTATCCGTGAAAATCATCCTCACAATACAAACTATAATACAGTTCGCAACTCGCAGGATATCTGGTTTACGATGCGGGATACTACCGGCCAGTGGAGCAAGGCCGTCCATCTTGGTTATCCTCTTAATACGGCTCTTTATAATTCTGTATTCTGGATATCGCCAGATAACAACAGGATATTAATAAGAGGAGCTTTTATCAATGGGGACTATGCAGGTAATGGTGTAAGCATGTGCTGGCTGAAAGAAGATGGTTATTGGAGTAAGCCAGAAGCTTTGATGATAAAGAATTATTGGAAGTATGACAAGGGTGTTCGATCAGGAGCTACAATAACTCATGATGGAAAAGCATTATTACTTTATATGTCACCAGAGAAAGGAAGTTTTCTCAATGATATTTTTGTAAGCTTGCTGCAACCGGATGGAACCTGGTCTGAACCCAAATCTCTTGGTAAAAAGATCAACCTGGAAAAAAATGATGAGATGACTCCATATTTAGCCGCAGATGGAGAAACACTTTATTTCAGCAGTGATCGTCCCGGTGGTTTTGGCGACAATGATATATGGATGACCAAAAAGCTAGATAAGACATGGCAAAAATGGAGTGATCCTGTAAATCTTGGCAGCCCGATTAATACTCCTGAATGGGATGCATTCTTTACACTGGATGCAGGTGGCGAGTATGCATACTTAACAAATAGTGAAGGAGGTTTTGGTGAATCTGATATTGTAAAAGTAAAACTGCTGGAAAAAGAAAGACCAAAGCCGATCGTGATGGTAACGGGAAATGTTTACAATGCAAAAACAAAAATGCCTTTAGCTGCTTCACTGATCTATGAAACATTGCCTGATGGAAATGAAGCAGGTAATGGAATATCGAGTGCAATAGATGGTTCGTTTAAGATCGTGTTGCCTTATGATAAAAATTATTTGATAAGAGCAACGGCTGATAAGTTTTTTGCTCAATCAGAAAATCTGAATCTTGATTCGCTGGTAAAAGTTGGTTATAGGGAGATACACAAAGACCTCTATCTTATGCCCATCGAGATCGGGCAGATAATAAGATTGAATAATGTGTTTTTTGATTTTGATAAATGGGACCTTAGACCTGAATCATTTGTAGAACTTGACAGGGTTGTGAAGTTGCTGCAGGAAAACCCTGCTATTGAAATTGAAATGAGTGCACATACCGATAGCTATGGTTCTGACGAGTATAATTTTAAATTAAGTGACAACCGCGCCAGATCGGTCATGGAATATATCCTTTCAAAAGGTATTGCTTCAAGCCGCATCATCTCACATGGATATGGTGAAACGGTGCCGGTAGCGCCAAATTCAAATGCTGATGGTAGCGATAACCCTGAGAACAGGCAACTGAACCGAAGAGTAGAGTTTAAGATCCTGAAGAATTAGATTACCGGCTATTTGTTACGAGTTAAACTGAAATACATTTCAGGCATTTCAATTTAACTTACTACGGCAGGATAACTGAAAGCAAGCATCGCATTATAATGTATCCCTCAGCATCTTCATGTAAACGAGCCCTTTTTCCCTCGTGAAATTAATATTACGTTCCGGGATGCTGTCGGGGCTTTTATAATATTCTAACGCCTTCTCAATACTTTCTTCACGCAACAAATGAAACATTGGATAAATTGACCGGTTTGTATAATTAGCCGGGTCATTCTCATCCGAGTTAGCAAAAAGATATAAAGGATGAAAGCTTGCTACCTGGTAAATACCTTCATAACCATTTCGCTTCAACAGCTTTTCTGCTAGGGATAATAAAGAAAGATAATCGACAAATTTCTCAAATCCATTAGGAATGATCAGGAAACTGGTTTCAATAGTTTCATCATTATCCAGCCTTTGCATTTCAGATACGAATGAATCAAGGCAAACATCACTATCAACACTTGTTTCTACTTTGTAAAATATAGTTTGCTGTTTTACAACATTAGCAGCAAAAGGACATAGGTTGCAACCAATGACCACATCAAGTATCCATTTTTTTGTCTGGTCAATTATTTGTTGAGACGTCATTATTACCATTAAGTAAATCAATTCGGTAAAAGGAGCAGAATACAATCAGATGCTTGCTTAAAGATAGCGGAAACAAATTCTATATGTTTTTATAATTTATTTATTGTTTTTTGATAATCATATTGCAGATCCTCGTGCAATCCTTTTAATGCCTTATTGATATTGTTAATTTGATTTTGATAAATATTAAAAAGAACTGGGTTTTTATTTATTGAGATATTCAAATTTTTCATGGACTCACAGAAATAAATAAGCACTTCGACTTCTACAATGGCAAGGCCACTATAGCGGATATATTTTTTTGCAGTTCGAAGTATTTTTCTCAATGATTTTTTTACATAGTAGACATTATTTTTATTAATGTCTGCAAACTGCTCATCCATTGCTTCTTTTACACTTTTTATGTATGCTGATGTGTCGTTAGATTCGAAGAGTAAATAAGTAAGTAATTCTTTATTTTCCTTTTTAAATCGTGCAAGTCTAAGGCAAAGTTCGACAAGCGTTGAAGCCGGTGTATTCACCAGTTCCTGTTTTAATTCATTTATAGTTGATGCTTTCATGAATATTTATTTTTCATGATACATTTATACAGATGATCCCTTTTTTAAAATTACTTGGTAGATATTGGTTCCAAAGAACCTGAGACAGCAGAGGAATATTTGTCCCGGCGTATATGTTTTTGCAGAAATTCCTTCGTTGAATCGTGAAAGGACTTCACAGCTCCTAATTTATATAACACATAAATATAGATCCATGGAAGATCCAACTGCCACCGTAAAAAGCCTGCTCTTGCACTTGCGGGATAGAGATGATGGTTGTTATGCCACTCACCGGCAAAAAAACCTGGCCGCCATTGATTGATCGATAAGTTGCTCCTGTCAAAATCAAGCCCGTCTACATGTTTATCTTCTCCTTTACCATGACCGGTATAGTTGAATATTCTTACAAGTGCAAACCAAAACATTGCCGCTGTAAAAACAGTACAAGCAAGACCATGACCGCCGATAAAGTAAAGCAACAAATACCAAAATGTCCAGTTGCCCAGCCACAATGCTATTGTATACCATGGAGTCGCTATTGAACCCCATCTTTTATATTCTGCATAGGAATTTATTTCCACACCAGTATGTTTCATAAAATGAGCAGCCTTGTTATAATCTTTTTCAGAAAGATTTTTATTGATACCCTGGTGATTCGTTTCTGCAAGAAAACAATACCAGAAACCTGCACGGGCATTATAAGGATCGCCGGGCTTATCGCTTTTAGCATGATGAACATGATGCGATACCACGTAAACCTCTTCAGGAACAGTTTTAATAACGAGATTTTGTGTTATGAAACGCCATATTGGATGCCGGAAGGCATAGGCTTTGTGCGTACAATAACGATGAAACCAAATGGTGCCATGTGTACCCATAATGATCATCGTATATACAAGAAAGACCGCCAGCAATGTCAACGAGAAATAGTGAACTAAAAAAAAGTAACAAAAAGGAAGCATGCACAGGATCATGAACCAGCCGATAAACGATATCCAGTTTCTTTTTGACTTAAAAATATTAGTGCGGGAAAAAAATTCACGGAATAATTCTTTGCGAGTTGGTTTTATCAATTCGCCATTTTCATTTTTCCAGCCATAGGCCGGAGTATGTAATACTTCATCTATAAAAGCCATCTTAGATCTCCATTTTTTGTTTAAAGGACATTGAACATTATCGGTCTAAGAGTAATGCAAGAACTAATAATAATTTTCATCAGGCACTTACCATCATTTCTTTCCGCAACCAATTAAATACCGTTAATTCGCTGCTTTGCTGAAAAGGCAGTTTATTAGTGATCAGGCTTTCTATTTTTTTGCCATCATCTATTGAAAAACTTCCACTGTTGTCCAATAAAAGATTAATCAAAAATAATACCTGATTACCATTCGAACGATCAAACAGGCGACGGGTAGCCTGGCCATCAAATACATGGACATCAGTTTCCGGCGCCCAGTTATAAACTCCGCTTAGGTGTTCTTTTGAAAATGACATGGTGATAAATTAAAATGAATAAAACAGTTGAGAACAGAGATAGTAAAATAAATAAATAGAATACTGCCTGGGGACTACAACCGTAATATTATAAAGCTAAGCTTTTTTATTGACATTTAACGTGTTTATTCCTAAAACAACTGCTCTCTTTTATTCGGTTATTGCAAATCAGCAGAAAAGCTTCTGAATAAATTAATATTAACAACAATCCAACTATTAAATCGTTTTAAAGGAAGTACAAATAGAATTGTTATTGCAGATCATTTGTAATGACCCGATATCAATCTTACAAATTATCATCAAACTGCAATTTTTCTTCTTGCTGCTTCTTACCTGAATTACCAAAGCGATAACTCAGACCTAAATAAAATACTCTTGCATCGCGGCGATTGTAGCTGTTTTGTTTAAAAGAAATTCCTTGTAACAGTGTTCTTTGCTCCAAAGTTTTAAACATATCAGAAATCGTACAGGTAATGGATAATTTATTATTGAACAAGTTCTGCCTTGCACCGATATTCATTACAAATGTTGGGTAAATTTTACCCTGCGCAGTTTGTCTTGCAGAACGATAAATGCTTGTCAGTTGTACCATGGTGGTTTTAGTAACTGTGAACACAGCATTAAAATTAGTACTCATTGTAAATATCGATTGCCTGCCGGTTCCTCCCAATTCAGATGCATCGATCGTATTATAGAAAATATTTGTATTAAGATTGGCGGTTACAAATTTCAATGCTTTAGTGGAAAAGATCAGCTCAAGGCCTGCTGACTGATCATTTGATAAATTCTCTCTTGTTGTAAAAAGAACTGAATCATTCAAAGCTTTTGTTACTGTAGTAAAACCATTATACTTGTAGCGATAATAAAAACTGGGAACAAATGAAAAATGTTTTCGGTTCATTTGATAACCAAATTCAACTGAGTGAATAAGCTCTGGTTTTAATTTGGGGTTACCGGCACGCAGATTCAGCGGATCTAAATATTCCGGAAATGGATTAAGCTCATCCGCATCAGGTCTGTTTACCCTCCGGCTGTAGTTAAGTTGCCACTCTCCTTTTTCTCTTTTATATGCAAGATGGATCGTAGGATACAATTGAAAATAATTATTCCGCACATTGGAGTCAATCGTTTTCAAGATGCTGTTTGTATAAGCAGCTTCAGCTCTTAAGCCAATATTAAAACTAAAATCTTCGATCGTTCTTTCATAAGTTCCATAAATTGCCTGCAATGCTTCTTTATAAAGAAACAGGTTTGAAACAGAAGGATCTTTAATAAATATCTGTTGCGCTGTATCATATTTCTCCACAATAAAATCGATCAGTGTATTTAAGAAATTTCCATCATAACCAAGCTCAAGTTGCGCATCCTCGCCAATTGGTCTTACATAATCAAGTGTGAGTTGTTTATCTTTTTCCGTTTGATACACCCAGTTGTTATCATACATTGTTTGTTGAGAAGGCTTATGAAAAATATTGCTGTAATAATTTTGTTCATCTTCACCGTCTGAAGAAATATTTGCTTCCAGGTTCAGCTCATGTCCATCATTATTGAAATTATGTTGCCATGAAAAAGTTACATTGCGTTCCCATTCTTTGGCAGGGGCATGACGAATGCGATCATACTGGCCCGTCAATACATTTTGTGCATCATAAAAACTTCGCATCTGCTTGTCATTTCTTATTTGAGTCATTGGAACTGTACTGGCAGACAACCCTAAAGTGTTTTTTGAATTGGGAAAAAATTCAAACCCGCCTGTGATAAAATGTGAAAGCGGTCTTGACTTTAGCCTTGATATCTCATTATAATAGCTATCGATCCTTCCACTTGAATCATAATTCTCTCTTTCTACCCTGACATAGCGATTTCTTTCTTCCTGCCGGATATTGTAATTGATAAAGCTGTTAAACTTTCCTTTTCGCAAATTCATGTTGATACTGCCATTACCTCTTTCACGGTTACCAATATTACCAATTACTGTTCCATTCAAACCTGTCTTTGTATTTCGTTTCAGTACAATATTAATAATACCCGATGTACCATCTGGACGGAACCTTGCAGAAGGATTAGTGATCACTTCTATCCTTTCGATGGTATTGGCGGGTATCTGTTGTAACACCTCCGCTTTATTCCTTCCCATCAAAGGAGATGGCCTTCCATTAATAAGTATCATCACATCGCCCGACCCACGCAGGCTTACATTGCCCTCAATATCTACTTCAACAGATGGAATATTTTTCAGGATGTCACTTACTGAACCGGATTGCGACATTATATCTTGTGCCATATTATATACTTTGCGATCGATAGATGTATTCAGCAAGCTCTTTCGGCCAGTCACTGTTACCTCATTCATTTTTATAAAATCAGCCTTAAATGCAAAACTGATATTGATAGTTTTTGGAGATTGCGATGTAAGTAGAATAAGTGAGTCAATAGTAATGTAGCCTGTAAAACTGCAACGTAACAAATAATTTCCTTGCTCTATGTTTTCAAAACCTATTTTTCCTTTTTTATTGGTAACACCAGCTTTAATAGCTTTATTGGTTGATACATTTATCAGCTGAAGAACAGCCAGCTCAACATTTTCTTTTTTTACAGAATCAATTACAGTTACAGCAAGTGTGTGTGAATTCTGCTGAGCAATTACGGGTGGGTGTGCCAGCAAGATCGTGATGTATAAAAAAAATACAGTTTGTTTCATCAAGGGTAACAAAAATACAATGGAAAATGGTATTATAAATTATACATTGAGTTATAGCTATCTTTAATAATAATAAACAATTATTATTAAAAAATGATGAATATAAAAGAAACTGTAAACTGGGGCATTATAGGATGCGGTGATGTGTGTGAAGTAAAAAGCGGACCTGCATTTAATAAAGTGCCCGATTCAAAACTGGTAGCTGTAATGCGGCGTAATGCTGCTAAAGCAAAAGACTATGCTCAGCGACATGGTGTTCCCAAATTTTATGATGATGCAGATAAGCTGATAAATGATACCGAAGTAAATGCTATTTACATTGCCACACCACCATCATCGCATGAATCGTTTACAGAAATGGCTCTTAAAGCAGGTAAGCCCGTATATGTTGAAAAACCCGTTACAATAAATATAGCATCATGTCAGCGAATGATAGCAATGGAAGAACAATACAAGAACAAAGTAAGTGTGGCACATTATCGCAGAGGCCTTCCGTTATTTATTAAACTAAAAGAATTAATAACAAGCGGTGTCATTGGCAATATAAAACTCATTCAGCTTAAAACGTTACAGCCACTGACAAGTAAGATAATTACTCAAACAGATGATAACTGGCGAATCGATCCTGAAATTTCGGGTGGCGGATTGTTTCATGACCTGTCACCACATCAGCTCGATATTCTTTATTGGATATTTGGAGCACCGGAGGACATACATGTAAAAGCAGTGAACCAGGGCAAACATTATAATGCACCGGATATGACAATGGTACAGATCTCTTTTGCAAACGATATTTATTTTAACGGTGTTTGGAATTTTAATGTAGCAGAATCTGCCAGCGCTGATGAATGCGAGATCATCGGTGATGGCGGCACTATCCGTTTTTCTTTTTTTCGTGTATCAATTATTGAATTGATCAATGCTAAGGGCAAGCAATTGCTCGAGTTTGAATACCCGGCGAATATTCAGCAACCGCATATCAATAATGTTGTAAATTTTTTCCGAGGTGAAGGACCCAATCCCTGCTCACTTGAAGAAGCGCTGGTGACAATGAAAATAATGGATAAGGCTGTGTTATGAGAACTGAAAGAAACTTATTTTTTATCAGAAACTGCATTTACTAAACGCCTGATTGCCTCTGTTACTCTTAGTGAAGGGCCTCCTTTAATATTCCAGCCTGTAAATACGGCGACAAT
>Ga0070698_100002201_pt1 | contig 21645 bp, 19 predicted proteins | sample KBSK1502metaG_FD_65477 | JGI IMG/M metagenome (GOLD analysis project Ga0070698, IMG submission 65477) | Corn, switchgrass and miscanthus rhizosphere microbial communities from Kellogg Biological Station, Michigan, USA - KBS K1-50-2 metaG | ecosystem: Host-associated > Plants > Roots >...
TCGGGGTGGTCGAGGACCCACTGGGCGATCTGGTCCTTGCGGGCCCACCACACGTCGTCGTGGTCGCCGAGCCCGGTGGCGAAGATCACTATCCTGCCGGCCGGCCAGACGCCTCGGCGTCACCGAACAGCTACCGCTCGACGAGCGGCATCTGTACCGCGAGGACAATCTCACCGACCCCCTGGCCGTGCGGCTCGGCGGCCGCGCCGTCCCAGGCGGATGGTTCTGGCACCCGGATAAGGCTGACTGCTGCCCAAAGGCTTCGCTGGGATCGCACAGACCTGCATGTCTGCCCGGGCGTCGGGGAGTGCCGATCTTGCCGGCGCCGGGATGTCGTAGCGCCCGCCGCGGCCGTGCGGTCAAAGAAACCGAGGCTTGAGGCTTGCCGCGGTCATTTTTTTCCGTGGATGGCCAGGACACCATGGAGTTGGTTGCGGGAGCTGATGTCGAGCTTGGTGAAGACCTTGTGCAGGTGGTATTCGACGGTGCGGGGGCTCATGAATAGCTGGGCAGCGATCTCGGGGTTGGACAGGCCGTCGCCCGCGAGCCGGCCGATCTGGGTCTCCCGGGCGGTGAGCTGGAGGGGGGTCTCGGTGGTGCGTTTGCGTACTCGCTCGCCGGTGGCCCGTAGCTCGCGCGCGGCTCGTTCGGCGAACCCGTCGGCTCCCATGGAGGCGAGCATCTGGTGGGCGGTGCGCAGCTGCTCGCGGGCGTCGATGCGCCGGTTTGCGCGGCGCAGCCATTCTCCGTAGAGGAGGTGGGCGCGGGCTAGCGCCACGCGGACGCGGGTGCGGGCGAGGCGGTCGATCGCCTCGCGGTAGAGGGTCTCGGCGGTCTCGCCCTCGCTGAGCAGCGCTCGCGCGCACGCCTCGACGCCGAGCGCCCAGTCGCTGCGGCTGGCGCGGGCGCTGTCTGATAGTCGCTCGAGGGCGCCGGCCGCGTGCTCGGGAACCCCGCTCCGGGCCGCTGCCTCGATCAGCTCGGCCGCCGCCCACGTTGAGAAAAGGAGCTCGCGCGGGTCCTCGCCAGCCCGCTGCGCCACCGCCAGCGCGTCCTGGTAGCGGCCGAGGCCGTTGTACAGCACAGCGTTCGCCCACTGAAGCAAGGTCGGCCCCACTCCTTCCCCGCGACGCACTAGATCCCTGGTGCTGGTCTCGATCAGCTCGGAGGCCTCGGCTTCCCGGCCGCGCAATGCCGCGAGCCCCACGGAAGCGTAAGGCGGGAGCTGGCTGCCGATCGCCTCGGTGACCGCCGCCGCCTCTTCGATCACCGAAGCGGCAGCGGCGAGGTCACCTGCGTGCAGATGCAGTCCGGCGCGCTGGTTGAGGGCGAGGGGGAGCATGCCGAGTGCGCCGGCCTCCCGGGCGAGCTCGACCTGGCGTGTGGAGAGAAGATCCCAGCTCTCGTCGTCCCACAGTCTTACCGCGGTGGAGCAGGCGAGCCAGAGCCAGCGCAGCGCTTCCTCCGTGGAGATGTCTTCACTGGTGAAAGCGCTCAGTGCCCGCTTCAGCGTCGGCGCCGCGGCCGTGTGGCCCTGCGTGATCAGCAGCGCCAGGCCGTCCAGCAGCAGATCGGGCGCGCTCGGCGGCTGCGACGCCGCAGGCGCGGCATGCGCGGCCTCAGCTGCCTGCCACAGACCGCCGCTTGTCGCAAAGAGTCCGGCGTATGCGGCCGCGGAGAGCGCTTCCAGGTAGGTCTCGCGGGCCAGCCCGGAGTCGAGCAGCTCGAGGCGTTTTGCGGCCTTGAGCAGCAGCGGCGGAGCGTCGCTACCGCGGCTGGATGCGAACGCGACCTGCCCGCTCAGCAGGTCGGCTCGGACGCGCTGGAGTTCCGCGAGCGGCCCCGCCTCGGCCATGGCCAGCAGTCGCAGCGCCGCATCGAACGCGCCGGCCCGGGCCGTTACCTGCGCCGCGGCCAGCGCGCGCTCCGCCCGCCGCGCTGGTTCCGCCGTTAGCGTGGCAGCATGCTCGAGGAACGCGGCCGCCGCGGCCAGGCCGCCGCGTGCCTGCGCCCGGCTGGCGGAGCGCTCCAGCTCGGCGGCGATGTCCTCGTCGGGCCCGGGTGCTGCCTGTGCCCGGTGCCAGGCCCGGCGGTCGGGATCGGTGCCCGGATCGGTGGCCTCGGCGATGGCACGGTGGGCGCGGCGGCGGTCGGCGGTCGGCGCCGCCTGGTAGACGGCGGAGCGGACCAGCGGGTGGCGGAAGGTGACCCTGGCGCCAACAGTGAGCAGCCCGTCTGCCTCGGCCGGGGCGGCGGCGTCCTCGGCGCTGATGCCAAGGTTTTCGGCAGCCCGCCACAGCAGCACCGGGTCGCCGGTAGGTTCGGCAGCGGCCAGCAGCAGGAGGCGCCTGGTCATCTCCGGAAGCGGCGCCAGCCGCCGCGCGAAGCTCTGCTCGATCCGGCCAGCCAGCGGCAGCGGGTCGGCCACACCGAACCCGCCGGCCAGTTCCGCCGCTGTCGCGCCGTGGGGCAGCTCGAGCAGGGCCAGCGGGTTGCCGCCGGACTCGGCGATGATCCGGTCACGGACCCGCTCGTCCAGCCGCCCGGGCAGGACCGCGGCCAGCAGCGCCCGCGCGTCCGCCTCGGCCAGTCCCGCTAGCACCAGCCCGGGCAGGCCCGCCAGGTCGCCCCCGGCGGCGGGATCACGGGTGCCGAACAGCAGGGCGACCGATTCGGCGTCCAGCCGGCGGGCCACGAACGCCAGCGCCCGCGCCGAGGCCTGGTCCAGCCACTGCGCATCGTCGACCAGGCACAACAACGGCCGCTCCGCGGCCACCTCCGACAGCAGGCCAGCACCGCCAGGCCGACCAGGAAACGATCCGGCGCGCTGCCCGAGCACAGGCCGAACGCCACCCCGAGCGCGTCGCGCTGCGGGCCGGGCAGCCGGCCGAGCCGGCCGAGCATCCGGCCGCACAGCTGGTGCAGCGCCGCGAACGGCAGCTCCATCTCCGACTCGACACCCTCCGCCCGGGCCACCTGGAAATCTTGCGCGGTATCGGCCGCATAACCCAGCAGCGCTGTCTTGCCGATCCCAGGCTCGCCGCGCACCAGCAGCACCCGGCTGCGCCCCGCCCGGACGTCCGCGAGCAGCCCGTCCAGTGCCCGGCACTGCTGCCCGCGGCCCCACAACATCACCCGGCGCCCCCTTCGGCGGCTCCCCGCCATCGTAAAACCGGCCCCCGCCCAGCACACCCCGCAGAACCGGGCCGCGACGCCGGGGTGCCCGCTAGGGATCCCACAGACGCGAACACCCTCCTCCAACGCGGAGGGTTCTCACAGCAACAGAGAAGGGAAACCGCAGTGAACATCGTCCAAGGCATGCGTCTCTCGAGGATGCGGATCGTGGTGATCGCCGTGGTCCTGGCCGTCGCGGGGCTGCTGGTTTCGGCCAGCCAGATCGCTCCTGCCAGGGCCGGTACCTCACACGCTGCCGGTGGCGGCGGGCCTAAGCCCACGGGCTGTGGCTGCTGTCAAGCAACTGGGATCGCTGGCGGGCGGTGTTCGAGGTAACGGTCGAAGAACCGGAGTTGCGCGGCGCGGGCTTCGGCGGAGTAAAACGTGGCCCACTTGCCGCCCCGATGGGTATACAGGAACCGGCCGGTGCTGCAGACGCCTTCCCAGCCGCGGAACGAGCCGCGGCTGTGCAGGTTGTTATTGGAGAAGCTGCCAGGAAGTAGCGAGGTCCGAATCGAACCATTTCCCCAAACTCTTGGACACGAGCCACCGAATACACGCTCGGCACAGGAGCGTGAGCGGCGATGGCGACCATCGTCCCCACGCCCAAGCTGCACAGGCTGGGACCCGCGTGATCTGTAAGATCGGGCGCTGACCTCGGGAAACGGGCACCCCGGCGGAGTTGGATGCCGAAGGCTGGGAGCGCTACCTGCGGTTTCCGCGGGCAGGACCATGATCGATGGAGCCTGCCACGCGAGGCGGCGAGGACGAGGTGGTTTCAATCGCTTCCGTAGTGGTAGCGGGCCTTGAGGATCTTCACTTCCTTGTCGTCAGCCCGGTACACCAAGCGATGCTCGTCATCGATCCGGCGGGACCAGTATCCGGACAGGTCGCCCTTCAGCGGCTCGGGCTTCCCGATACCGACGAAGGGGTCGCGCTGGATCTCGCCGATCAACCGGGTGATCCGCTTGGCCATCCTCCGATCTGCGCCGAGCCAGAATAATAAATCCTCCCAGGCATCGGGGTCGAAATGGACGCTCCTCACACCTCACCGGCCAGCGCTTCCAGCTCTTCCATGGTCTTCGTAATGGCTGGGCGGCTTTCCTTGTCCCGAGCGATGGCCTCCATAAGGCGTCGGGCGTTGGCCGGGGAACGCAACAGGTAGATGGTCTCCTGCCAGGAGTCGTAGTCCTCGGCTGACATCAGTATGACGTCTCCGCTCCTGGAGGTGATACGCACGGGGGCATGGTCGTCGTTGACCTGCTGGATGAGGGGGAACAGGCGCGATCGGGCCTCGCTGGCGCTGATGGTCATGCTTCACCCACTCCTTCAATGATGGTACAACTTAATTGTACCACGCATGTACGATAACTTGTACAAGGGTGCTAGGCTGGTGCTCTGCCGAGCACGCGCCCTGGGCCACGGACGTCCGTGCCCGCCTCACCGGCCTCGCGGCCTCCTCCATGATGCGGAGCAACAGCCGGCAGCCGGCGTTCTCCGTCGCCACAGTGCCTTCGTGGCAAGCCCCATCGTGAGCGAGGAGAGCCGATATGGCGCACGCACCCCGGGAACGCCTGGCAAAGCTCTGCTCGACGACGCCGAATCCTCCGGTGCCTTCAGCGCGCAGCTTCTGGTTCCGGCGGACTCCCTGCATCTGGCGGTCGAAGGCGTCGGCCAGATCCGCCTCCCCGTCCGAGGATCAGTGGGACGACCACGGCTACTACGACGAAGACGAAGACGACTACGGCGACGACCCGGATCCGGACGACTATGAGCTCACTGACCTGATCGACTCTGAGATCAGCCTTGGCTGGTGGACCAGCCCGTCCGGTAAGGGCGGCGAGTCGATCTCCTTGCACGTCCCGGACCCCGAGGTGTGCGCGACCGCAAGATCACTGAGTGATCATATGACTGTATGATCACCTTCGGGACGGCACGCCACTGAGCGCAGAGCCACTGAAGATGCCCTCAGCCGTCGGCTGGCTTGAGGTCGGCTTGATCTTTGAGTGCGACGCGGCGGCTGGCCTCGTACCGATAGTTCACTAGACCTTTCCACCGGCCATCCTCTCCACGCCGCCATTCCAGCAGGAAACCGTCTACCCACGTCCCATTCGACAGAACCTGACAGGGCTTCGCGTCTGCGGGGACGTTCTCGGGAAAGCAGTGGAAGCACTCGCCGAGCCCGGCTGACATCGCGACCGACAGCGGGACAGACTCCGCAGGATGGGCCTCCTGGCCATGACGCTCGGCCATGCGGTGTCCCTCGATCAGCGCTTCGCACGTCGGCTTGCGGTGGTACGCGCTGCCGTGCGGGGTTCGCCAGACTCGGACGGGAAGACCCTTTCGAGCGGCCATGCACTCAGACTCGCCGCACCAGGCGGCGATCTCGCCGTGCTTGCAACGTTCTTCGCCACTGACACCTGCCATGCCGTCATTGTCTCGTCGGTCTTGTTCCTGCCTACCCTTCACGTCCTCACAAGCGGGGAGCCTCCTGCTGGGCGGAGACGGCGCCGTACCCGCCGCGGGGCGGCCAGTCACAGGGACCAGAGCGCCTCGGTGGGTGACATGCGGGCGGCGCGCAGGGCGGGCAGCAGCCCGGCGAGGGCGCCGATGAGCAGGGCGGCAGCCAGGCCGCCGGCCCAGGCTTGGGTGGGGATGACGATCGCCCAGCCTTTGGTGTGGGCGTAGATGGCGGTAGCGGCCGCGCCGGTTGCGATGCCAGTGATGCCGCCGGCCAGGGCGAGCAGGATGGCCTCGGCCAGGAACTGGATGCGGATGTGGCCCTTGGTGGCCCCGAGGGCGCGGCGCAGCCCGATCTCGCTGCGGCGTTCCAGGACGGAGATGACCATGATGTTGGCCACCCCGACCGCGCCGACGAGCAGCGCGACCGCGCCCAGCCCGAGGAACAGGGTGTTGAAGGCGCCTTTGGCGGCGGCCTGGGCGGTCAGGGCGGCGGAGGGCTGGGAGACGGCGACGTAGGCGGGGTTTTGCGGGTTGGCCTGGGCGGCCAGCAGGGTGTCGACGGCGCGGACGGCGCTGGTGGCAGTGCGGACGTAGATGGTGGTGGGGTGGTCGGCGTAGTGCAGGTAGGTGCGGGCGGCCGGGTAGCCGATCAGCACCGCCGCGTCGATCTCGGGCGCCAAGGCGGCGGGCTTGAGGATGCCGGCCAGGTAGAACCACATGCCGTTGGCCCAGATCCGCTCGCCGGGCCAGATCCGGTCGATGCCCAGCCGCTGGGCGGCGGCCGCGCCCAAAACGGCGACCGGCTGGCGGGCGGTGGCGGCGTTCAGGTAGCGGCCGCGGGCGAGGGAGGTGCCGACCGCGGCGGGCAGGCCCAGGGTGGATGCGTCCACCGACAGGGCGTTGGTGTCGATGCTGGGGATCAGCGGGCTGCGGTAGGCGTTGATGTTGTCGAGAGTGCCGGTGTCCTGGACGTTAGTGACGCCGAGCAGGCGGGAGATCATGCCGGGGCGGCCCTGGGCAGCGTGGCGGTGCCGCCGGTGAAGGTCTGCCCGGGGGTGACGGTCAGCAGGTTGGTGCCAGCTTGGCGATCTCGGCGTTTAGCCCGGCTGCCGAGGACTGCGACAGCCCGAGGACGGCGACGATCGCGGCTACTCCGATCGCGATCCCCAAGGCGGACAGCCCGGCCCGCAGCTTGCGGGTGGCCAGCCCGACGCTGGCCAGCCGGGCTAGATCCGGCAGCCGCAGCCGGGCGGGGACGGGTACCTGGGGCCGACCCTCCGCCGGGGTGATGGCGGTCATCGGGTTCCCTCCTCGCCCGCCGCGGCGTGCCCGCCCGGCCCGGCGCTATAACCGGCGGCGGGGGTGGTGGCGGTGTCGGTGGTGATGCGGCCGTCGAGCATGTCGATGCGCCGGTGCATGCGGGCGGCGATGGCCTGGTCATGAGTGACGACCACGATGGTGGCCCCGGCCGCGTTCAGGTCCGCGAACAGGTCGATTAGCGCGGCGCCGGTGGCCGAGTCGAGGTTGCCGGTGGGCTCGTCGGCCAGCACGATCGCCGGTGCGCCTGCGATGGCGCGGGCGATCGCGACCCGCTGCCGTTCCCCGCCTGAGAGCTGGGTGGGGCGGGCGGCCAGCCGGTGGCCCAGCCCGACCCGGGCCAGCGCGGCCGCGGCCCGCTCGCGCCGCTGGGCGGCCGGGTACCCGGCGTACAGCAGCCCGTCGGCGACGTTGGCCAGGGCGGTCTGGTGTTCGGCGAGGAAGTACTGCTGGAACACAAAACCCACCGCGGTGGCCCGCAGCCCGGCCAGCTGCCGGTCGCTCAGGCGCGCCACCTCCAGCCCGGCCAGGCGCACGCTGCCGCTGGTGGGCCAGTCCAGCGTGCCGGCCAGGTGCAGCAGCGTGGTCTTGCCCGACCCCGACGGCCCGGCGATGGCGACCAGCTCCCCGGCCGCGACGGCAAAGCTCACCCCTCGCAGCGCGGTCACCGGCGGGGAGCTGGGATAGACCTTGGTCACCTGCTCCAGCTCCAGCACCAGCTCTGGGCCCCGGGCCGGTCGGCGGTCGGCGGCCGGCGCCGTGTCAGCGTGGGCGTTCATAGTACGGGCACCACCACACGCTGGCCGGCGTGCAGCCCGGCGCCGCTGACCTGCACCAGCCCGGCTGCGTCGTCGAACACACCGGTGGTCACCGGCACCAGGTGGGTGGCCGCCGGCGCCCACCACCTCGACCGCGTACCCGCCGGAGGCCTGGGCCAGCAGCGCGTTCACCGGCACCACCAGCACGTTCGGCGCACGCCCGGTGGTGATCGTCACCGTCACCGGCGCCTGGCTCCACCGCCGCGCCGCCCGCGGGTGCCTCAGCGCCACCTGCACGGTGACCGTGGCCGAGCCGGAGGAACTGGTGGTGGCGACCTTGCCCACCGACGAGATCCTCCCCGCCGTGACCGACCCGTCCGGCAGCGTGATGGCCACCTTGTCGCCAGCCTTCACCTGACCCTGCTGTGAGGCGTCCAGGCTGATCACCACCACCCGCCGGGCGCTGGTCGCGGTGAAGATGGACCCGGTCGCTGGGTCGCCCAGGCTCGCCGACAGCGTCGTCACCCGCAGCGGCGACGGCTCAAACACCGCCTGCCCCAGCGCCAGGCTCCCGGTCGCGGCCCCTGCCGGGGTGGTCATCCCCACCGCCAGCTGCAGCTGCTGCAGCGCGTACTTGGTGTCCCAGCCAAAGTAATCCCAGCCCAGCACGGCGACATCGGCACTGTTGGCATAGCCGAGGGCGACCAGGTCGTGGTTGAGCTGGGCCACATCCTGCCCGGTCATCTTCTCCGACAGCGACCGCCACAACGGCACCTTCCCGTACAGCAAGATCACCGGCATGCCGTTGTCCGCCCGCCACAGCACCTGGCCCTGGCCGATCACCCGCCCCACCGGCGGCAGCCACGTCAGCGTCCCGGCGCCCCCACCCTTCACCGTGTAGGAGCCGGCGTACTCCAGCGTCGCGGTCACGGTCGTCTGCGACACCAGCGTCCGCCGCGTCACCACCGCCACCGACGTGCCATAACTGCTGCCAGTCCCGGCCTTCGGCGAACCGGTAGTGCGGAACACCCCTGCCAGCGCTGCACCTGTCACACCGGCCGCCAGCAGCACCACTACCAGCCCTAGCACCAGCCAGCGCCGCCGGCCCCCACCACCAGCCACTGCCGCCCCGGCCCGCTGGCTGGCCGCAGGGCCAGGCGAAAAGATCCTGCTCACGACCCACCTCCCTATGGCTGGAGCTTCCGGCACGCCCGCAGCGCGGCCTGGAACTGCGGCGAACTGGGATTGGCGCCCTGTGCCCCCAGCCCAGCCGGGCCGCCCCCATGCGGCGGGGAGTACTGGAAGTTCGTGATCCCGTGTGCGCGCATGCACGCGGCGAACTTCAGGGCCTGGCTGGTGAACCGCTCCTGCTGCGCCGCAGTCATCCCCGGGCCCTCCAGGTGCGCGCAGGCCCTGTTCGCCGATAGGAACTGGGGACCCGCGAGGGCACCGCGGTCTGCCTTGGTTGAGTTGAACGTCCCGTCGCTTTGCGGGTCGGGGAAGCCCGGATCGCCGTGGGCGCGCATGCACTGGGCGTAGGCAAGCTCCTTCTGGTAGACCGTCTGGTGGGCTGCGGTGGTGGGCGTACTGCCGCCGCACGCGGCGGCCAGCAAGGTGATTCCAGCCGCGGCCGCGGCCAGCACGCCTGGCCGCCACAGCCGGGCCCGCCGTTCCCGGCACTGGCTGCCGCGGGTGCAGCCGTTCCGGGCGTTGTTCTGGTCAGGTGCCCGCCGGAGACGGCCGGCCCGTCGTCTCGGGCGGTGGGCGCAACTGATGCCGTGGCGCATGACGTTGTCCTTCGCTTCGCTGGGCTGGCTTGTGAGCTAGTTCTACGGCAGCGGCCATAACACGGGCGTAACGCTGTTACGCCGCTGTTATCGCTGGCCGGGCATGCTGGGGAAGCAGCCGTACCCGGCCCGGCGCAAGGACCGGGGCGGGTGATGACGCCGGCTGTGGGAGAGGGCCCATGCGGGTGCTGGTGGTTGAGGACCACAAGCTCGCCCTGGCGATCGCGGCCGTGCTGCGCCGCGAGGGCATGGCCGCCGATGTCTGCTTCGACGGCGACGATGCGCTGGCCAAGGCGGCCGTCAGCCGCTATGACGTGATCGTGCTCGACCGTGACCTGCCCGGCCGGCACGGCGACGACGTCTGCCAGACGCTGGCCGCCGGCGGCGCCGATAGCAGGCTGCTGATGCTCACCGCGTCGGCCACGATCGAGGACCGGGTGCAGGGCCTGGGCCTGGGGGCCGATGACTACCTGCCCAAGCCGTTCAACATCGCCGAGCTGGTGGCCCGCATCCGCGCGCTGGCGCGCCGGTCCCGCCCGGCGCTGCCTCCCATCCTTGCCCACGGTGACCTGCGCCTGGACTCCGCCCGACGGATCGCCACCCGGGGCGGGCGGCGGCTTGACCTCAGCCCGAAGGAGCTGGCGGTGCTGGAACTGCTGCTGGCCGCCCAGGGCACCGTGGTGCCGGCCGAGGAACTGCTGGAACGCGTCTGGGACGAGCCAGCCAACCCGTTCACCAACACCGTCAAGATGACGATCAGCAGGCAGCGGGCCAAGCTGGGCGACCCGCCGGTCATCACCACCGTGGCCCAGGCCGGTTACCGGATCTAAGGACGCCGATGCCATCAGCGCCTCCATCACCACCGCGCCAATCCTCGGCGACGCCCGCCTGCTGCAACGGCTGGCCGCCAACCTGATCGACAACGCGGTGCGCCACAACATCCCAGGCGGCCAGGTCGGCATCCGGGTGACCGACGACGGCGCCCGCCCCACGATCACAATCACCAACACCGGCCCCGTCATCCCCGCCGGGCAGGTCACCCGGCTGCTGGAGCCCTTCCAGCGCCTGCCCGACGGTCGGCGCGCCGATCAGGAGGGCCTCGGCCTCGGCCTGCCCATCGTGGCGGCCATCGCCAAGGCCCACAACGCCACCCTCGCCATTACCCCCGGCCGCCCCGGTGGCCTCACCATCGAAATCAGCTTCCCAGCAACCGCCGCCGCAACCACCCCGCCGGGGATGGAGCGCTCGCCGCTCCCTGACATCAACCACCAACCCGCCATCAACTGGTTGCTCACGCGGCTGCAGGACGCCTCCGGCAGCAAGCGGCGCTTCGCCGCCAGCGCCTGACAAGAGCTTCCAACGGTCAGCGGGATCCTTCACGGCCTGCTCAATTCGTCACTGCGCGTGCAGTTCTGGTCTGCGAGCTGTTGACCGGCCAGACCGGCTCGCCATTCAGCGCCACCGTCAGCAGCCGGCCATCAGCGCATGCGACTGCTGCCGTGTGCCCGTCCGGCGCCACCGCCAGCTCCAGGATCCGGCCGAACTCGCCGTGCCCGATCCGCCTCGCGGCCGAGCCATCAGCGGGGATCACGTCCAGACCGTCTTCGCCGCCGTTGTCTGACGCGCAGGCGACCGCCTCTGTGCCGGGGATGACCACCGGAAGCTGGCCGCGTACGCCTGGCTCGGCGAGCAGGGCCCGGGCCGGCCCGTCCCGGTCGGGCAGCCAGTGCACGGTCCCGCGCACCTCGACGCTAAGCACCCGGCCGGCGGAGTCAAGGGTGAACGAGCCCAGCTGCGACTTCGCGGAAACCGGATAGGGGGCCCGCCCGGAGCGGACTCCGCTGAGCCGTATATCCAGGCGCACCGGCTCGGCGTCGAGGGATTCGAGCATCCAGATCTCCCCGGCCTGCTGGTAGACCACGCGCTGGCCGTCGGCCGTCGCGTGCCGGGCGTAGTACGGGCCGAGGTCGGTGTGGCGGCGGAGGTCCGTGCCGTCCGGGAGCGCGGAGTAGAGCGCGCCGGTCCCCTCGTGGTCCGAGAGGAACACGACCCGGGGTCCGACGAACATGGGGTTCGCCAGGTTGTTGCCCACGTCGGCGAGGATCCGTGTGTAATGCGAGCTGTCCGGCGAGTACCAGATCTTGCCGCCGGCACCGCCGCGGTAGCGCTTCCATTGGGCCGGCTCGGCCGGCTCGGTGTTCATGGCGCTGCCAACCAGCACAGCACCGTCGCGTACCGCGACGTCGCCGGTCGGCCCGTAGTCGAGCCGGCGAGCCGGTCCGCTCAGCGGCACGGCGAACGCCCAGGTCTTCATGCTGGCGTGCTGGCCGGTCCGGCTGAGCACGAGCGCCTCGTTGTCGCTGACCCAGCCGCGGACTGTCGCGAACCGGTCACCCCAGTATGTGAGCTGCCTGACCGGGCCACCGTCCACGGACACCGCATACGCCTCCCGCGGGGCGGCCCGGCCGAGCGACCGGGTGCCGTCGCGATTCGAGGTCCAGGCGACGTGCGTCGCTGACGGGTTCAGCCGCGGATGCAGCACCCGGGTCCGGTCAGCGGTCGGCCGCCGCGCCGACGTGCCACGGCCGTCTGCCGCCTCGCTCAGCGAGGCGAGCCAGACATCGTCCTCAGCCGTGTGGCGCGCGCCCGTTTGACACGGGCGAGCGCAGGGTCCTCGATCTGCTGCTTGTCGAGGACTTCGACGGCGCTCCCGCACTTCGCGAGCAGGCGAGGGGTGCCTCCGTTGTGGGCCATTGCGACTGCGGATGCCCGTCCGTATACCTGGCCCCGAACCCCGATGCTTCACCTGCCTCTGGCCCGCGCCGCGTATTCCATCGGGGCCGGCCGCCGCTTTTGCACGGGGTTCGATCGGGATTCGCGGGCGCTACCCCAGCTGGTCGCGGCGGCGTGTCAGGTAGGCAATCTCGGCGGTGTTGCCCGCCAGCTCGATGGCTTTGTCGTACGCCGCGCGCGACTTCTGACTGCGGCCCAGCCGGCGCAGCAGGTCGGCGCGGGTCGCATGGTAGGCGTGATAGCCGGCCAACTTGTCCTCAAGACGGCCGGCGGCCGCCAGTGCCACCTCCGGGCCGTCAATCTCGGCCACCGCGACGGCCCGGTTGAGGGCGATGATCGGCGAGGGGTCGATGCGGACGAGCTGGTCGTAGAGGGCGACGACCTGCGACCAGTCGGTGTCACGTACGTCGCGGGCGGAGGTGTGCACGGCGCTGATCGCTGCGAGGATCTGGTAGCGACCCGGAGCCACCCGGGCGGCTAGGCGCTCGCGCACCAGCCGGTGACCCTCGGCGATCAGCGCGGCGTCCCAGGTCCCACGGTCCTGCTCGACGAGCGTGACCAGTTCGCCGCCCGCCGAAACCCGGGCGGTGCGGCGGGCCTCAGTGAGGAGCATCAGCGCCAGCAGCCCGGCCACCTCACCGTCCTCCGGCATGAGGGCACGGATCAGGCGAGTGAGCCGGATCGCCTCGGCGATCAGGTCGTGACGTACGGGATCGGTGTCGGGGCCGGTCGCCAGGTAGCCCTCGTTGAAGACGAGGAAGAGGACGGCGAGTACGCCGGAGACGCGTGCCGGGAGATCCTCCGCGGACGGCACCCGGTAAGGGATGCGAGCCGCCTTGATCTTGGCCTTCGCGCGGGTGATCCGCTGCCCCATGGTGGTCTCCTGCACCAGGAAGGCGCGGGCGATCTCGGGCATGGTCAGACCGGCGACCATGCGCAGCGTCAGCGCCACGCGGGTCTCCATCGCGAGCGCCGGGTGACAGCAGGTGAAGATCAGCCGGAGCCGCTCGTCGTCGATGGCGTCGAGAGGCTCCCGCGGGTCGTCGTCGTACAACAGCTGAGCCTCCTTCTGCTTGTCGTCGCGCTTGTTCTCGCGCCGGATCCGGTCGATGGCCTTGCGGTTGGCGGTGGTGGTCAGCCAGGCGCCGGGGTTGGCGGGTACGCCGTCGGCCGGCCACCGCTGGACGGCGGTCGCGAACGCCTCGGCCGCCGCCTCCTCGGCGATGTCGAGGTCACCGAAACGCCTGGTCAGGGAGGCGACCACCCGGGCCCACTCCTCGTGGTGTGCCTGGGTGATCGCCTCCCGGACGTCGACCTCGCTCACAGGAACGGCCGCACCTCGATCTTCCGGTTGCAGTGCTTCGACCCCTCGGCGGCGAGCTTGAGCGCCATGTGGGCCAGCTGTGGGCCACACGGCGTGCCCGGCAGGGCATCAAGCCGGACATTGGCGGTCACGGAGGGTAAGTACCCGCCAGGTGGTAGCGCTGCACATTGAGCGCAGAACGCCGATTCTTCTCGCCTTCCCATAACAAGATCATGCTCGGCTAGTGGAAGCAGATCAGCCGTTTCTGCGCGGCACTTTCAGCGTGACGCCATCGCCTGCGCCTATAGCACCGATGGTGGCGCAACGGGCACGCTTGAGTCACCCGGATTGGTGTCCCCGCTGCGGCACATCGGCGGCCCGCCACGGTAGGGGGTGGATGAAATCCTGGACGGCTGGCTGGTGGTCGTTCTTGACGGATTGCGATCTTCAGCGGATCCGGGCCGTGGTGGGGTAGTCGGTCGCGCGGAAGCATCCATGGACGTGGTCGTTGACCACGCCGACGTTCTGCATGAACGCGTACACACTCGTGGGCCCCACGAAGCGGTATCCCTGCGACTTCAGCTGCTGCGCGAGTGCCCCCGCCTGCGGGGTCGACTTGGGCAGGTCGGCGACGGACCGCGGTGCCCGCTTGCGGGTGATCTCGTAGGACCTCGCGAGCGCCACGAGGCTCGGCGACGCGGACATCATCGCGCGGGCGTTGTCGACGGTGGCCTGGATCTTGCCGCGGTTGCGGATGATCGAGGTGTCCTGGACCAGCCGGTCCACGTCCTGCCCGGTCATTGCCGCCACCTTGGCGACGTCGAAGCCCCGGAATGCCTTCCGGAAGGCGTCCCGCTTCCCGAACACGATCGACCAGCTCAGCCCGACCTCGAACACGCCCAGGGTGAGCGCCTCGAACATTGCGGGCTCGTCGTGGGTGCGGGTACCCCAGACCTCATCGTGGTAGCGGCCGAAGGCGGTGTCGCCGGCGCCGGCCCAGGCGCAGCGTGGCTTCCCGTCGTGCCCGATGATCACGTCGCTGCTCATGGTGCCAGTGGTCTCACTGATCGGCGTGCACCCGCGTATACAGCTCCGTTGACGGCCAGCCCGTCCGCGCTCGGCGCCATCCGCCAGGACGAAGGTCGGCCGACCGTCATGCGGTGATCCTTCCACTTCCGGCTGCGGGGTCGTTTCCCGTCATGTTGGCTCACGGTGGCACCGCGGGATATCGGCATGTTGACCGCACTCTCCGTCCGGCGTCAAGTGCAGCAATGCTTGCCGCGCCGGCGCCGTTGGTCGAGAAGGATCGCAGTACGCCTGAAGCAAGCTCTCCCGGGCTGAAGGACCGCCCGTGCCCCTCGTGCGCCCGCCTCCGGCCCTCGGCGTCCTGCTGGCCCACGGCGAGGCGTGCCATCTCTGCCCGCGCGGCCGCCACTAGCGCAGTGCGCTTGGGGTGGCTCAATTGGCATGTCGGGCTCGCAGAGCCTCGGCCATTCTGGTCAGCGAGATCCGGGAGTTGACGCCGAGCTTGTCGAAGATGTGGCGCAGGTGGGTGTTCACGGTGTGCGGCGATATGAACAACGTCTCCGCGATCTCGCGGTCGGTCTTGCCTTCCGAGGCGAGCTGGGCGACGGCCGCTTCCGCGCTGGTCAGCGCTTCCCAGCCGGTGGCAGGACGGTCCGAAATGACGATCCGCCGCCGTACACCCAGCTGTCTGAGCCGGCCACGGGCCCGCGCCGCGTCCCAGCTGGCACCGGCCCGCATGTCGATCGCAAGGGCCCGATCGAGCGAGGCGATCGCGTCATCGGCGGCGCCCTCGCATGCCTGCAACCGGCCGAGGTCCTCCAGTGCCGACGCCGTCGCCAGCGGGCGTGGCCCGGTCTCGAAGAGCGACGCTGCGGTCTGCAGGTCGTAGGTTGAACTCCGCCACAGTCCCCGGGCGTGCGCCACTGCTGCCTTGAAGGAGACGACGCCGGGATTGAGCTCACAGCGACGCCCTGCCTGCTCGATCGCGTGCTCGGCGAGTTCCTGGTCGCCGACGGCGACCGCGATCCGCACCAATTGGGGATCGTCGGCTATCTCGAAGGGAAACAGGGGAAACAGCTTCAAACGATCGTCATGCCCGGAGACACAGAGCCAGTCGTGTGCCTCGTCAGGTTTACCCAAAGACATCGCGTGCAGCGCCAGATACCAGGCGGCGTGGGACTGAACACTCGGGGCGCTCGTCTGCAACATGATTTTCGCGATCTCGGCCACCTCTGCCGCACCGCTCTCGTCGCCGGTGTGAATCTTCAACTTCCCCAGGGCAACCACCGACGGCGCCTCGAGTACGCCGACAACCAAGTGCGCCTCGTCACGGCTGTGCCGTCCCTCAAGTGCGACTGCCGCCTCGCTGAGCTGACCCATCTGGAGCATATGACGCCCTCGTGAGGTCTCGAACACGCGCAGTGCCCAGTTCTGCCGGTCTCGTTGAGCGGCCGCGATGCCTTCGTCTATCGCGCTGAGGGCTTCCTCGTATCGGTCCACAGCCGCCAGCAGCCACGACCGGAAGTTATGCGCGAGCCGCTGCCGGGCGTCTTCCTGGCCGCCGAGTCCTCGGCGCTCGGCCGTCTGGAGAATCTCAAGGCCACGGTCGAAGCCGTAGAGCTGGTAATGCACGGCCGATTCGGGGAGCTCGAAGGCGAACCAGCATGCGTGATTACGGCTCGAATACACGGCCTCGCGCGCTTTGCCGTCGATGGCGAGCGCCTCATCGGTACGGCCGGCGACCACCAAGTTGTGAAACAGCGACGCCCAGAGCCATGCCCGGAGATCGGCCGTCAGATCTGGCAGCGCCAACGCCGCGCGGGCATTGTCGGCGCGCAGGTCAGGTGATAGGTCGAACATGCTGGCGACACTGAAGCGTACTTGTGCCTCTTCCTCGGCTGGGAGCACCTGCCGGAGCACGGTATCGGCGAACCGCCTGCCCTCCTCTCCGAGGCCAGCGGCGAACAAGGAGATAGCACGTCTGGCAACCAGAGGTCCCCGAAGCCGATGCCGAGCGGGCGCTAGCTTCAATGCCCGGCCCGCAAGCTTGGCGGCGGTTCCAGGGTCCGTCGTCCCGAGGGCGTCAGCGGCTTGGAGCAAGGTGGCGATGGCGGTTTCGTCGCCGGGCTCGGCGCTGTCCGCGAGCTGCTGCGCCACTTCTATGGGCAGCGCGCCCCGGGCCAGGAGCACATCGGCCGCTTGACGGTCGAGCGCCCGGCGAACCGGGACGGGAGAGCTCGCTCGCACTGCCTCGCGGATCAAATCATGCCCGAATGCCAGCTGGTCGTCGCTGTCGATGAAGATGTCGGCTTGGACGAGTTCCTTGATCGGATCCAACAGGTCTGCGACCGGCATCCGAGTCATCTCGGCCAGGTCATAGACGGAGAACCGCCTGCCCAACGCCGAAGCGAACGTGGCCAGGCGGTCCGCGGTCGGGGACATGCGCAAGAGCCGGCCACGCATACTGTCACTGACGCGCCGTGGGAGGCGGTCTTCGAGCAGCTTTGCTCTGCCGGACTCGACCGTCACGATGCGCTCGTCCTGGAGGCCGCGGAGGAACTCCATGAGCAGGAACGGGTTTCCCTTGACTCGCTCGGCCTTTTGCAAAAGCTCCTCGTCCGGCTCCGCACCCAGAACGTCCGCGGCGATCTCTGCGACCGCCTCACGCCTGAGTGGGCCGAGGCGGATCATCTCGGCCCCCGCGTCTTCCAGCCGGTCCTTGGCGCCTTGCACCGGGGGAAGGCCCTGGTTCGGGCGGAACGCCATCACCCAGCCGACGGGCAACGAGGCGAGTCGCTGTGGAAGCTGCCGCATCGCCACGGCGCAGCCATCTCCCGCCCAGTGGAGGTCATCCAGGCAGATGAGCAAGGGGTCTCGGAGCGCTGCCTCCTCGATCAAGGCTTGGATGTCCTGGAGTAGCCAGAACCTCTGCTCTGGGGAGGCGTGCAGGTCGCTGAGGGCGTCCCGTACGACGAGGGGCTCGTCGCCGTCGAAGAGCGCGTCGAAGAGCGCGTCGAGCTCGACCACCCGGCGATGCGGCTCTGCCACTCCCCGTCCGACTCGGAAGGAGCGCTCGGCAGCCATTGACGCGCACGCGTCCAAGAGCCGGGTCTTGCCGAGTCCAGCCCTCCCTTCGACGATGATGACCGAGCCGACGCCGGATCTGACCTCGTCGAGGCGGGCGCTGATGGCGGCGAGCTCGTCGCCGCGGCCACGCAAAGGAGTCCTCCGAGTGCCTCCTACCATCGGGCCCTCACGTCGGGAGTGTACGCCCGGCCTGCCCGGGCCATCCAGGCCACGAGGCCACTAGGACGGGCTGGCTAGGCCGGAGCCCGGCGTCAACAACAAATGGCTCGTTCGAGCGATGCCTAGGTGATCTGCGGGGCGAACAATCTCCGCTGAGCGATGAAGCCGGATCCGGTGACATCCGGGCCGGCACGTCAAGAGGGAGAAGGTCCATGTCGCAGACCAAGCCAAGCATCGTATTCGCCCACGGGCTCTGGGCCGACGGCTCGTGCTTCAGCAAGCTGATCCCTGTGCTTCAGGCGGAGGGGTACGAGGTGGCGTCCTCGCAGCACAGCCTCGACACGCCCGAAGGCGACGTCGCCACACTCCTCCGCACGCTGGGGCGGGTCAGCAGTCCGGCCATCCTGGTCGGCCATTCCTACGGCGGAAGCGTCATCACCGCCGCGGGCACCGATGACCGCGTGGCCGGGCTCGTCTACATCGCCGCCCTCGCCCCAGACGAGACCGAGACATCCCAAAGCCAGCAGGACCAATTCCCCGTCACCGACATCTTCTCCCACATCGAAGTCGCCGACGGGCGCATCTGGCTGCTCCCGTCAGGCACCGCGTGCTTCGCGGGAGACCTGCCCGAGCAGGAACAAAAGCTGGTCTGGGCAACCCAAGTCACGCCGGCCCCGGACCTGTTCAGCCGCAACGCTCCAGGCACCGCGTGGAAGTCGAAGCCGAGCTGGTACATCGTGGCCAACAACGACCGCACCGTCCATCCCGAGCTGGAGCGCTTCGCCGCGAAGCGCATGGGCGCCACCACCTACGAGGTCGACAGCAGCCACGTCCCCATGCTCTCCAACCCCGGTCTGGTGCTCGACGTCATTCGGGCCGCCGCAAGAGGCGTTTGACAGCCACCGCGTTCTGAGCCTCCGCTAGTCGGCCGGGCGACCCCAGAAAAGAAGGAAACGGATGGCATCCGAACAAGTGCTCGACGTGGTGGTACGTCGCCACGTCTTCGACAGCGAACGGCCGTTCCAGGCCGTCTTGGACGGCATCTTCGGCGGCATTAGCCAGCCGGATATCGGGACGCTGTTCAGCAACCTTGCGGCGAGCACGTCGTACGAGCAGTTCAGCTCGCTGGTCCGGCAGGCGCAGGGGAGCGCTGGCCTTATGCTGTTCCTTCAGCTCGACCTCGACACCGCGCTGGCCCTCGACCCGCAACCCAGAGGCCAGGCCGGGCGCCGCCTGGTCCGCCTGATCGCCGGCAACCCGGTCACCATGGACCAGATGACCCGTCACGTGCCCGACGCGGGCTCGTATGCGCCGGTCACCATCCTCCTCCAGCAGAGGCCCGGAGGAACCCAGGTTGCCTACGACAGCGTCGCCAGCGCGCTTGCTCCATATCACGATGCGGCTGCGTCACAGGTCGCCAGGCGGCTCGACACCGAGGTACTCGGGCTCTTGCGTCAGGTGACCGGGGTGCCCGCATCTGCATGTGCCTGAGCCTCCGCGCGCAACAATCACGACCTGCTGAAGGAGCATCACTATGCCCATGATCGACGTATACGCGACGGCCGGGACATTCGCCGACCAGCACCAGCTCGCCACCGACCTCGCGGCCGCTGTCATGACTATCGAGCAAGTACCGGACATCCCCATGTTCCGGCAGAACACCGCAGCCTTCATACACGAACTCCCGGCCCGCAGCCTGTCCAACGTCGACGGCGAAAGCAATTACGTGCGGATACAGGTCCTCACCAACGCAGGCGCACTCGATCGCGGCAGGCAGCTGGCCGTGGTCGAGCGCCTGACGAACATCGCCGCCAACGCAGCGGGCGACCCCACTCTGTCAAGCCGGACATGGGTGCTGCTGACCGAGGCACCCGACGGAGGCTGGGGCCTGGTCGGCCACGCGAACACCAACGAGGAACTGGTGGCCGCCGCCCGGGCCCAGATAGCGAGCCTGCAGGCCGGCCAGCCCGCCGACTTAAACGCGCCGAGCACGCCATAGGCGGTCGCTACGGTGGCGAGGAGTTGGGTGAACATCTGGGTTTCTCACGTTTAGTGGATGGGGCGGGCGGTCAGTTCGCCGTCTCGGCGGGCCGGGGGGAACGTGACTGCCTGGCTGTTCTTCCGCTGGCGCGATCACCGGCACGGGCGAGCGCCTTGGCCCGGACCACATCGGGGTCCCGCGGGTCGGGCGGGAGGGCCTCATGCCAGGGGCGCTCGCGCCGGACCCTCGGCCGGTGGATACGGATCTGCTGCACTGTTTCTCATCTCCCTGGTCAGCCGCCCATCCCGTGGGGCCGATGGCGCATGGGCTCCCTGGAGGCCGAGGACATCCGGGACACGCGGGCCGGGCTGGATTCCTGGACGCGGGCGTCACTTCGCCCGGCGGGCGGCCAGCCGCCGCCGGTCATCCTCGACGACGGCGACGTCGTACGGGCCGCCGACGCCTCCGTCAAGCAGAGCCTGGGCGTGCAGCAGGCTCCACAGCGCCTCGGTGCGGTTGGCGGCGCCGAGCTTGCCCACGATGTGGGTCACGTGCTTTTTGACCGTGTCGAGCGCCACCACCAGGTCGTGGGCTGGGGCCCAGCCCGGCCCCGGTGGCCCGGCTCTTCGGGGAACGGTACGGATTCCCGCCTGCGTGGGGCGTCACCCGAACGTGCATGCTGGGTGGAATGTCGCGGCGCGGCGATCCCTCACCCGAAGGTGCTACCTTGCCGGCCCGGGGGCGGTGTCAGGGGATCAGGCCCAGGTCGCGTGCGCGGGCTACGGCCTCGGTGCGGTTGGCCGCGCCGAGCTTGCCCAGGACGTGGGTCACGTGCTTTTTGACCGTGTCGAGCGCCACCACCAGGTCGTGGGCGATGCGCTGGTTGGACTTGCCCGCTGCGAGCAGCCGCAGCACCTCCAGCTCACGGCCGGTCAGCGGCTCGATCAGGCCCGGCACCGTGCCGAGCTCCGGCCGAAGTGCTGCCGCGGCGTTAAGTTTGCCGTCGAAGGCCTGCACCAACCGGGCCAGGCAGCTGAACGGGATGCGCCGGGCGGGGGCCTGTTTTGCCCGGTGGGCGGCGACCAGCCGACCGAGCAGGGCACCCATCGGCGGCCCCTCGTCGGCGAAGACCCGCACGTGGCCTTGCGGGCAGGAGAGGGTGAGTGCCTCGACCAGGGCGGCCATCGCGGCGGGCTCGTCGCGGCTGGCCTGGTGCGCTAGGGCTTGCAGCGCGAGTATCTCGATAACGCTTCCGATGCAGCCCCCGGTTGCCGCCTGGGCGAGCAGCCGATCGAGCAGCGTGAGGGCCTGGCCAGGGCGGTCTTGCGCGAGCAGCACCCGCGCCAGCACCAGATATTCCCGCTCCTGCGGGTAGCCCGGTTCGTCGTCCGGGCGGAGGCCGCGCTGCTGGGTCCAGCGGGCAGCCGCGGCGGTGTCACCCTGGGCGAGCAGCAGCCGCGCCCGCTGCGACGGCACCGGGTTGAACAGGGTGATCACCTGCGGGCTCAGCCCGGCCTGCCCGGCCTCGCCCATCGCCTCCAGGGCCCCGGCCGCGTCACCATGCGCGTGCCGGATCCGGGCCATGACAGCCAGGCCGGTGGCCAGCGCCGGGGTGAAGGCAAGTTGTCGGCACAGCGTGACCCCGCTGGTGGCGTGGTCGAGGGCGGCGGTCAGCTCGTTCCGCTCGTACAAGACCTGGGCCAGGCCCACGTGCGCCGGACCCGTGAGGGCTGTCTGGCTGCTCTCGCCGAAGGTGTCCAGCGCTTGCCGGTAGGTCGCCAGTGCCGCATCCAAGTT
>Ga0070698_100002202_pt1 | contig 21621 bp, 14 predicted proteins | sample KBSK1502metaG_FD_65477 | JGI IMG/M metagenome (GOLD analysis project Ga0070698, IMG submission 65477) | Corn, switchgrass and miscanthus rhizosphere microbial communities from Kellogg Biological Station, Michigan, USA - KBS K1-50-2 metaG | ecosystem: Host-associated > Plants > Roots >...
GCGCCGATGGAGCAGCTCGCGTGGATGTACGCCGCGTGCGCCGGCGGCTACCAGGGACGCTTCCTCGACGTCAACCAGCCCGAGAAGTTTTTCCCCGTCTTGCAGCAGGAAAAAGTGACAGGCGTCCTCGAGCTGATTTCGAACGGCCGGGTGTCCTACCTCAAGTTCGATCAGGGCAAGTATCTGAGCGGCCATTTCTGCGACAAGCCGGACAACGTGCCACCGGCCCGCTATCTGGAATCGCTGTTCGACGCAGGCGCCGGCGGTGTCACGCCGGCGATGTCGGCGGGAACGTTCCAGGCGGGGGACGACCTGCCCGCGCAGGCAGCGACCGCGCTTGTGAATACCTACCGAGAGCTGTACTGGCGGATCGTGGACGCGGTCGAGCGCGAATTCCCCGGCGAAGCAAAACGACGCGCGCAGAAGGTGACGGCCGCGATCGTGAACACGCATCAGGCCCTGGCGCTGATGAGCGTGCCGCGCGGCACCGACACCCCGGACGCCGTCGTGCGGCCGGAAGAGCTGTCCACGGCGCTGACCGATTGGGCCTTGCAGCTGCTCGAAGGCGCCGAGGTCATGATGCCGGGGACCGCGACGAAGGTGCTGAAGGACGCGACGCGCGAGCATCGCTACGTGCTGCAAGCCGCCAACTTCTACGGCCGGCTCCCCTGGCGGGTGACGTGGTGACGTGGCCGGCACCCTCTACGTTGTCGCGACGCCTCTAGGAAACCTCGGCGATCTCTCGCCGCGTGCCGTCGACACACTGAAACGCGTGGCGGCCGTCGCCGCCGAGGACACCCGCCACAGCAAGCCGCTGCTCAGTCATGCCGGCTCGCGCGCCGAGCTGATCAGCTTTCACGAGCACTCGTCGGAACGCGCCCTGGAGCGCATCCTGCGCATCCTTTCAGCGGGAAGGGACGTGGCATTGATCACCGATGCCGGGACACCGGCGATCAGTGATCCGGGAGTCGTGCTGGTTGCGGCAGCGCAGGAACGGGGGATCCAGGTTGTCACGATTCCCGGCCCAAGCGCCGTCGCCGCAAGCTTGTCTGTGTCCGGCATCGGCGCCGACCGCTATCTGTTTCTCGGATTTCTGCCTCGTAAAGGGAGCGAGCGCCGCCGTTTGTTATTGACCGCTGCAGAAAACGAATGGACGGTGGTGCTGTTCGAGGCCCCAAATCGCGTCACGCAGCTGCTCGCCGATCTGATGGACGTGTGTGGTCCGGACCGTCATGCCGCCGTCTCTCGTGAATTGACGAAGGTGTTCGAGGAAACCCGTGCGGGGACGTTGCAGGAATTGTCAGAACACTATGCAGAGGCTCCCGTGCGAGGCGAGGTTACGGTAGTGCTCGCGGGGACGGGAAAGCACCGCGTCGCAGACCGACTCCCCCCGCCGGATCCCGGTGCGCGCGCCAAGGCTCTCCTGGCCGAGGGCTTGTCGCGAAAAGACGTGGCGAGCAAGCTGGTTGAGGAGACGGGGATCTCACGGAATGCGGCGTACAGATTGGTGAATGAGCTATGAGAATCAATGGGCGGATGGGCAGATGGGCAGATGGGCGGATTTTGGGGGCGCTTCTTTTGCTGCCCATCAGCCCATCAGCCCATCAGCCCGACGCCTCTCTAACCATCGGTCGTTTGCATTACGACGGCGGCGGCGATTGGTACGCGAATCCATCGAGCCTGCCGAACCTGCTCACCGCCTTGCGGGAGCGCACCACGCTGCCCGTCGCCGATCGCGAACGCGTGGTGACGCTGACCGGACCCGAGCTGTGGGACGTCCCTTACATCTATATGACGGGCCACGGCAACGTGCATTTCTCTGATGTCGAAATTCGGAACCTGCGCCACTATCTCGAGCAGGGCGGGTTCTTCCATGCCGACGACAATTATGGAATGGACAAGTCCTTCCGGCGCGAGATCGTGCGCGTGTTTCCGGATCATCCGCTGGTTGAGGTGCCGTTGACGCATCCGATTTACAACCTCGTCTACTCTTTTCCGAAGGGCATACCCAAGATCCACGAGCACGATGGGCTGCCCGCGCAGGGGTTCGGCATTTTTTTGGGAGACCGGCTTGTCGTATACTACTCCTACCAGTCGGACCTCGGGGATGGATGGGAGGACTCCACCGTCCACCACGACCCTCCCGAGCTTCATGAGGCGGCGCTGCGGATGGGTGTAAATCTCTTCACATACGCGGTGAGCGGAATTAAATGACCGAGACGGCGCGCCGGCTGCGTCGGCTGGGGGCTCCCCACGTACGCGCGCGCGCGTTCGCCGTGGTGCTCGCCGGCCTCGGCGCGGCGCTGGCCGCGGCCGCCCTCGGCCTCGCGCTCTCACCCGCCGTGTCGGGCGTGGGCCTAGCCTGGGCCCTTGTCGTTGCCTGCGCGGGTGTTGCGACCTGGGCCGTGCGCCGGACCGGTCACGACGCCGCAGCCCCCAAACTGGGCAGACTGATAGAGAGCGCGGCCGGCGGACGAGCCGGCAGCGTCGTCGGAGTCGTAAGTCCCGCCGCCGGCAAGGGGACTGGCTCTTCCGAACTCTTGCTCGCGGCCGACTCGCGCGCGGCAGCCGTCGTCTCACTCGCAGCGCCCACTGTCGATAGAGCCATGCGCCGCACCACACGCCGGCGCGTGGCGGCCGGCGCGGGCGCGGCGCTCGCCGGTGTCGTCTTGTTTCTTGCGGGCTCTCCCGGGTCAGGCCGCGCAGCGGCGTTCTGGCATCCGATGCGGACCTGGCGGGACGCGCGTGCGCCGGTGCGGCTGGCGGTGGATCGACGGACCGTGCGCCGCGGCGGCAGCGTCACCGCGACGATCACGGTGCCGGGCGGTGAGCGCGTGACGCTGTGGACGCGTGGACCAGGCGAGCCCTGGACAGCGAGAATCCTCTCGCTCGATACGGACGGGCACGTCGTCCAGCAGGTCGGCCCGATCGAAGCTGATCTCTTCCTGCGCGCGTCGAGTGGCGGACGCCGCAGTGGTGAGATCAAGATCGACGTCGCGCTGCCCGCTTTCCTCGCTGATCTCGGGCTCACGGCCCGGTTTCCTTCTTATCTCGGCCGGTCCGACGAGCCGCTGCTCGTGGGTCCGGACCCCATCCCTCTCCCGGCCGGAACGACCGTCCTCACCAGCGGGACGGCGAGCGTTCCCCTCTCGCGCGCGGCGTGGACGTTCGAATCACGCGTCGAGCGGCTGCACGTCGCTGGGACGCGCATCGACGGGAGCTTTACGCCCCGGGCGAGCGGCGCGTGGCAGCTGCAAGCGCTGGCGGAGGATGGCTCGGCGCTCGAGGGCGCCGCGCCCGAGCTGCGGCTTGTGATCGTGCCCGATTCGGCGCCCGTCGTCACGCTTCCGGTACCCGGCCGTGATACGACGCTGCCGATCTCCCTGCACCAACAGCTCGTCGTTGATGTGCGCGACGACCATGGGATCAGTCGGCTGTCCGTCGTGAGTTGGCGCGTCAGCCGCACCGGACGCGTGGGTGAGGCGGTACGGGAGTCGCTCGACGTCACCGGCGTCGGCGATCGCGCCATCGTGCAGGGACGGCTCGATGCCGAGAACCGTGGCCTCCTGCCCGGTGACACGCTGCGGCTCTACGTCGAAGCGCAGGACAACGCGCCCACGCCGCACAGCGGCCGCAGCGCCGAGATCGCGCTCCGGCTCCCGAGCATGGAGGAGCTGCGCGCCGAGGCGCGCGAGGCGGCTCGGGCAGTCGCGAATGCGGCCGACTCGGTCTCTGCCGCGCAGCGCGAGCTGAGCGATCGGACCCGGGATCTCGCCCAGGAACGGAGCCGGGACGCCGACGGTCGGGCGGCCGGACGGCCGGACGGCCGGAACCAACAAAGCGGGACGATGTCGTTCCAGTCCACGCAGCGCGCGGAAGAGATCGCCCGCGATCAGGCCGCGATGTCACAGCGCGTGCAGGAGCTGGCGCAGGCGGTCGAGGAGATTGCGCGCGCCGCGAAGGCCGCCGGCGTCGACGACAGTGCGTTCCAAAGACGGCTGCGCGAAGTCCAGGAGCTGTTGCAGCGGGCCCTCACGCCGGAGCTGGAGCAGCGGCTGCGCGAGCTGCAGGAAGCCCTGGCGCGCCTCGATCCCGAGGCGACCAGGCAGGCGTTGCAGCGTCTGGCAGAAGCACAACAGCAGCTGCGCCGTGAGCTCGAGCGAAGTGAGGAGCTGTTCAAACGCGCGGCCATGGAGGGCGAGCTTGCCTCGCTCGCCAAGGACGCCGAGGATCTGCAGCGCCGCCAGACGGAGTGGACGAAAGAAGACGCGCAGCATCCCGACTCTGCCGCCGCGGCGGCCGAGCGCGATCTGGCCGCCGCCACCGATTCTCTCGCCAAGGGTGTGGAGCGCGCCGGACAGACTGTCCCGCTGCAGCGTTCGCAGGCGGCCGCGCGCCGCGCCCAAGGCGCGATGCAGGAAGCGGCGGACGCCGCGAGCCAGCGCAACTCGCGCGGGGCGCGCACGGCCGGCCAGGAAGCCGCCGATTCGCTGGCGCAACTGCCCGACGCGCTGCGGCAACGGCGCGATTCGCTGACGTCCGCCTGGCGACAGGAAACGCTGGACGCGCTCGACCGCGCTCTGACGGAGACGGCGGCGCTGGCCCGCCGCCAACAGGAGGTCGGCGAGGCGCTGCGCGGCGGTGAAGCCGGTGCGGCGACGCGCGCGCGGCAGGCCGCGATCGAAGAGGGCACGCACGCGATCGAGCAGGAGATCAGTGCGGCCGCCGGACGGCACGCGCTCGTCTCACCGCAGCTCGAGGCCGCGCTCGGCTACGCGCAGAATCAGATGAGACAGGCGCGCGAGCAGCTGGAACAGGGCGACCCGAATTCCGCGACCGCCGCGCCGCTCGCGGAGCAGGCGCTCGATGCGCTGAATGCGACCGCGCACGCGCTGGTCCGGACGGCGGAGCGCGTCGCCGGCGCGAAATCGGGATCCGGATTCCAGGAGGCGCTCGAGCAGCTCGCCCGCATGGCGCAACAACAGCAGGGCGTGAACGGCGACGCGCAGGGTCTGTTGCCGATGATGGGACCGGGTGGCGACGCGGTGATGCAACGGCTCCGCGAGCTCGCGGGCCGCCAGCGCGCCCTCGCCGAACAGCTCGAGCGCTTGCAGGCGGGCGGCGATGCCGGTGCCGCCGGTGCGCTGGCCCAGGAGGCGCGCGAGCTCGCCCGGCAGCTCGAGGCGGGCAGGTTGGACGCCCGTACCGTCGAGCGGCAACAGCGCCTCTATCGCAAACTGCTCGACGCCGGTCGCAGCCTGTCGGACGATGAACCCGACCAGCAGAAGGAGCGCACCAGCCGGTCCGCAACCAGTGCCGACAGCATTCACATCCCGGCCGCGCTCCTCCCAGGTGCGACCGGCAGCGGTCCGAAACTCCGCTACCCGACGTGGGACGAGCTGAGCGGACTCACGCCCGAGCAGCGGCGCATGGTGCTCGAGTACTTCCGCCGGCTGAATGAGCCTAAGAAGTAAGGGCGCCGCGGTCGCGGCTCTGGTCTTCCTCGCCTCGGCTGACCCCGCGCGGGCCGCGCGGGGTCAGGCCATCGGGCCGGGCTTTGAGCTGGAACGCGGCGGCCGCTACGCCGACGCGGCAATCGTCTATTCCGCGACTCTGCGCGGCGATCCGACGAACCTCCCGGCGCTGCTCGGCCTCGAGCGCACGCTCCTCATCTTGAACCGGATGCCGGAGCTGCTGCCGCTGGTGCAGAACGCGCGCGCGCGGCTGCCCGAGAGCCCGGCACTGCGCACTCTCGAGCTGCGCGTCTATGCGGCGCTGAATCAGCTCGATTCGCTGGAAACCATCGCCCGCCGCTGGGCGGCAAGCGCGCCGCAGAGTGACGTGCCCTATCGCGAGTGGGGGCAGGCGCTCGCCGACCGCCGCATGTGGGATGAGGCACGGCGGGCCTTCCTGATTGGCCGGCGCGCGCTGGGTAGTGACGGCACGCTCGCGATCGAGCTGGCCGAGTTGGAGCAACGGGTGGGGAATTGGGAGGCTTCGGCCGCGGAGTGGGGGCGCGCCGTTACCCGCACGTCCGACGTCGAGCCCAATGCCCAAAACGAGCTCGGGGCTGCACCGGCCCCGATGCACGACCGCGTGGCCCATGTGTTGACGGCCCCCGGCGCGTCGGTGCGCGCGCGTCGCCTGGGTGCGGAGCTGCTGCTCGGCTGGGGACAACCGAACGAAGCATGGGCCGCGATGGAGCCGACGTTGGCGCCACCCGACAGCGACACACCCGCGGCGTTGCGTCGCTTCGCCGATCTCGCCGGCGCGTTGACTTCGCCAGACGGGCACCGGGTCCACGGTCTTGCGCTGTCGCGCTGGGCGGAAATGGTGCCCTGGTCACTCGGCGCGCGGGCGCGCGCCGAGGCGGTGCGCGAGCTGCTCGTCGGCGGCGACAAGGTGGGCGCGCGGCGGGTGCTCGAAGCGTTTGCCGATTCCAACGGCGTCGCGCAGGCTGCGGTCATCCAGCTGCTGATCGCGGACAATCAGCTCGACGTGGCCGAGGAGCGCCTTTCGGCGGTGCGCACGCCGCTCACGGCGGACGACCGCGCGTCGCTGCGGCTCGCGCTCGCCCAGGCGCGCATCGCACGGGGAGAGCTGGATCGTGCGGCGGCGGCGCTCGGAAACGATTCGAGCATCGTGGCGATTGCGCAGCGCGGCTGGATCGCGCTGTATCGCGGCGATCTGAAGGGTGCGATGGAGTCGTTCCGGACGGCCGGCCCGTACGCATCCGATCGCGCAGCCGCGACCGAACGCACCGCCATGATGGCGATCCTGCAACCCATCCAAGAGGAGTCGAGCCCCGAGCTGGGTGCGGCGTTGCTCACGCTGGCGCGCGGGGATTCCGTCTCGGGTGTCGCAGCGCTGCGTCGCGCGGCGGCTCGGCTCCCGGAGCAGGGAGGACGGCTCGAAGTGCTGCTCCTCGCTGGTCAGGTGGCGGCCCAGATGGACAGCGCGCAGGCGACCGCCACCGCGGTGTTCGATGAGATCGTGCGGGCGGGAGGCGAAGGAGCGGCGCCGGCCGCGGCCGAGCTCGAGTGGGCGCGGCTCCTCGTTCGCGGCGGCCGGTCGGCCGAGGCGATCCCGCATCTCGAGCACTTGATCCTGACCTACCCGACCAGCGCGTTCGTCCCCGAGGCTCGGCGCGTCCTCGAGCAGGCAAAAGGGGCGATTCCGAAATCATGAAGCGACGCAACTTCGTCGGGCGGATGGGCGGATGGGCGGTCGGGCTGTTCGGCATGCCTCTGCTCCGCCCATCGGCCCATCTGCCCATCAGCCCGTCGCTCTTGATTCCCATGGACGACGCCCAAACCGACCATCTCAAGGCCTACGGCCTCACGTACAAAGCCATCCAGGCCGGTCTCAAGGCGGAATGGCTGCTCAACTATCGCGGCGGGTCGTTCCTCATTCCCGATCTCGAGGCGCTGCGGCGTGATGCGGCGCTCAACGGCATCCGGACGGAGCCGGTCGACAGCGCCATGACGGCGGTGCGCGGTGAAATCGAAGCGAACAACATGGACGCGGTGCCGCTCGAGAAAGCGCCCAAAGTCGCCGTGTACGCCCCGCCGAACGCCGCGCCGTGGGACGACGCCGTCACGATGGCGCTGCAGTACGCCGGCATCCCGTTCACCAAGATCTGGGATGCGGAAGTCATGAATGGCTCCCTGCGGGACTACGACTGGCTGCACCTGCATCACGAGGACTTCACCGGCCAGTACTCGAAGTTCTTCCTCATCTACTCCGGCGCGGCGTGGCTCGCCGAGATGGTGCAGCGCAACAGCGACATGGCGCGGCGGCTCGGCTTCGGGACCGTGCCGGATCTCAAAAAGGCAGTGGCGCGCAGCATCCGGGGCTACGTAGACAACGGCGGCTTCCTGTTCGCAATGTGCACCGCGACCGAGACGATCGACCTCGCGCTGGCGGCGCACAACGTCGACATCGCCGCCACCTTTGCGGACGGCACGCCGCTCGATCCCGATGCCGATGCGAAGCTCGATTGGAGCCAGGCGTTTGCGTTCACGGGTGGCCATATCGAGACGAATCCGCTCGTGGCGAGCTTTTCCGATATCGACGGCCACCAGGTGAACGGCGGCGCGCGGCGGCAGCCGCTCGGCGCGTTCAAACTGTTCAACTTCAGCGCCAAGATCGATCCGGTGCCGACGATGCTCGTGCAGAACCATCGCCAGGTGATCCCCGATTTCTACGGCCTGACCACGTCGTTCATGCGCAATCGCCTCAAGCCGAGCATCACGATCCTCGCCGAAGAAGAGAGCGCGCCGTGGGTCAAGTACCTTCATGGCGACCTGGGGAAGGGGACCTGGACCTTCTTCGGCGGCCATGACCCCGAGGATCCGCAGCACCAAATCGGCGATCCGCCTACGGATCTATCGTTGCATCCGCATTCGCCGGGCTACCGGCTGATTCTGAACAACGTGCTGTTTCCCGCCGCGAAAAAGCGCGAGCTCAAGACGTGAGCGTCGAGCGCCTGACGGCCGCCGCGCGCACTCTGCTGCAGGAGGAGATCGCCGCGGCCCGCGGGCGCGAGGTGTCGTTCGTGGTGCGGGCCGATCCCAACGGCACGCTCAGCGACGCGCGCGTCGTGGCGCGCGGCACGATCGACGCCGTGCTCGCGCTCCCCGGCGTCGCCACGCGCGGCGAGATGTTGATCCACAATCACCCGAGCGGGTTTCTCGAGCCATCAGGGGCGGATCTGCACGTCGCCGCCCGGCTGCACGACGAGGGCGTCGGCTTCGGGATCGTCAACAACGACGTCTCGACGCTGTACATCGTGGTCGAGATGCCGCGGGCCCGCGCGCTCGAACGCCTCGACTCGCTCGACATCGCGAACCTGCTCACCGAGTCCGGCCCCGTCGCGCGCGTCCTGGGTACGACCGCCTTCGAGGACCGGCCTGGTCAGCGCGATATGGCGGCGTATGTCGCCGATACCTACAACGACGGCGGCATTGCACTCCTCGAGGCGGGGACAGGAGTCGGCAAATCGTTCGCCTATCTCGTGCCCGCGCTCGAATGGGCGCGTGCGAATGGCGAACGCACGATCGTGTCGACCAATACGATCAACCTCCAGGAGCAGCTCGTCGGCAAAGATCTGCCGATTCTGTCGCGCGCGTTCTCGACGGGCGAGCGCGCCGTCACGTTCGCGTTGCTCAAGGGGTGGCGGAACTATCTCTGCCTCTCGCGGCTGGAACAGGCACGCGCGGGTCAGGACTCGCTGTTCGATGAGGGACGCGGCGCCGAGCTCGAAGCGATCGCGGGATGGGCGGCGCGCACCGCCGACGGCAGCCTGTCCGATCTGGTCGAGGAGCCATCCACCGACGTCTGGGACGCCGTCGCCGCCGAATCCGACCTGTGTACCCGGCTCAAGTGCCCCCATTTCGATCGCTGCTTTGTGTTCGCCGCCCGGCGGCGCGCCGCGGAAGCGGACGTCGTCGTCGTCAATCACCACCTCCTCGCCTCCGATCTTGCCGTCCGCATCGCGTCGGACAACTGGCAGGAGGCAGCGGTGCTCCCGCCGTATCGGCGCCTCGTGCTGGACGAAGCCCATCATCTCGAAGACGTCGCGGCCCAGCATCTCGGCACGCAAGTCAGCATGCTGGGCGTGCAGCGGCTGCTCGGCCGGCTCGAGCGGAACGGCCGCGGCCTGCTGCCAACCCTCGCGGCGGAGCTGCGGACGCATGAAGACCTCATGGGCGCGGCCAGCCGCGACCTGTTGGGCCACACCGTGCTCGACGCGCTGGTCGCGGCGCGGCGCTGGGCGGAAGAGCTGTTCGGTCGTTTGGGCAGACGGTTGGATACGGAGCAGGTGCTGCGCTTCACCGACGCGTTTGCCAGCGACAACGTGTGGCGCGAAGGGTTGGACGTGGCGCTCGACAACCTCCTCGTCGCGTTCAGCAAGCTGCGCGACGGTGTCGAGACGATCGCCGACCGGCTGTCGATCGACGATCCTGCTGAGATGCGCACGCGACTGATCGGCGAGCTGCGGGGCGTCGTGCGGCGGCTCGACACCGCGGCCGAGGGCTTGAAAGCGACATTACAACCCGCTGGCTACCGTCCGACCGTCGGACCGTCCGTCAGATGGATGGAGCGGCGCGGCCGCCGCACCCCGAACCTCACGCTCTCGGCCGTGCCGCTCGATCTCGCGCCGGTGCTGAAGGAAGCGCTGTTCGACCGCACTGAGACGGTCATCCTGACGAGTGCCACGCTCGCGGCGGGCGGCGAGTTCACGTTTCTCGAGGAACGCCTCGGGCTGTCGCTGCCGCCCTCGCGCGTCACGGTGCGCGAGATCCTGCCGTCGCCATTCGATTTCGGCGCGCAGTGCGTCTTCGGCATCCCGACCGACATCCCCGAGCCGCGCGATGACGAGTCGGGTCACGGGGCCGCGGTCGCACGTGTGCTGCTCGAGTTGGCGCATGCGTCCGACGGCGGCGTCTTCGGCCTGTTCACGAGCCACGGCGCCTTGCGCCGCGCGGCCGACGCGATCCGCGGCCAAATTGGCGCGCGCTGGCCGCTGCTGGTGCAGGGCGAGGGGCAGCGCGATCAGCTGCTCCGCCGCTTCCGCGATGCGGGGTCGGCGATCCTCCTCGGAACCGATTCATTCTGGGAAGGCGTCGACGTTCCCGGGCGGGCGCTGCGCGTGCTGATCCTCGCCAAGCTGCCGTTCAAGGTGCCGAGCGAGCCGATAACCGCCGCGCGGCTCGAGCGTCTCACCGAAGCGGGTATCGATGGCTTCAGCCACTATCTCGTTCCGCTCGCGGCGCTCAAGTTGAAACAGGGATTCGGGCGCTTGATCCGCACCAAGTCGGATGTCGGGGTGGTGGTGTTGCTCGACCGGCGCGTCGTGACCAAGCGGTATGGGGCAAGGATGCTCGAGGGATTGCCGCCAGCGTCCAGGGCGATCGGGAACTGGCCCGAGGTCCGGCGTGAGGTGGAGGAATTTTTCGCGGTCCACGGTATCGGCGCGCCTGTCTAAATCTGTGGTAGATTCCGAAAGCTATTGGCTACCGGCTATCAGCTGTCGGGTATCACCAGTAGCCAATAGCCAATAGCTTCTCACCAGGATCCAGGAGGTTTGGATTGGCAGGGTTCAGCAAGCGCGTCGGCGCGCTTCCGACATACCCGATGGCCGAGCTGCCGGCGATCAAGCGGAAGTTGATCGAGCAGGGCGTCGACGTGATCGACGTGGGCGCAGGTGACGCCGACTTCCCGCCGCCCGATGTCGCCGTAAAGGCGGTGGCGCGCGCGCTGCAGGATCCCACGATGAGCCGCTATGCGTTTCAGCTTGGCCTGCCGGCGTTTCGCGAAGCGGCCGCGGCCTACATGCAACGGCGCTTCGGCGTGTCCGTCGATCCGTTCAGGGAGTTGCATCCGTTGCTCGGTTCCAAGGAAGGAATCGCGCACCTCGCGACGGCCGTGCTGAACCCCGGTGACGTCGCGATCGTGCCGGTGCCGGGCTACGCCGTCTACCACGGCGGGACGGTGCTCGCCGATGCCGAGCCCTATCTCTACAACCTGACGCCGCGCACCGATTTCCTGCTCGAGCTGGACGAGCTGCCCGCGGATCTGCTGAAGAAGGCGAAGCTCGTCTACCTCAACTATCCGAACAATCCGACGGCCGCCGTTGCGCCGCGCGACTATCTCGAGCGCACGATCGCCGCGTGCCGGAAACACGACCTCGTGCTCGCGTACGACAATCCGTACTGCGAGATCACCTTCGACGGCTATGTCGCGCCCTCGATCTTCGAGATTCCCGGGGCGATGGACGTGGCGGTCGAGTTTCATTCCCTGTCGAAGAGCTTCTGCATGACCGGCTGGCGGCTCGGCTGGGCCGTCGGACGTGCCGACCGGATCGCGGCGCTGGCGCGCGTCAAGAACTACGTCGACACCGGCGCATTCCTGGCAGTGCAGGCCGCCGGCGCCGAAGTGCTGAAGCAGGCGGAGCGCATCGCCGCCGGATACGCCGCGCAGTTCAAGGAGCGGCGCGACGCGATTTTGCCGGCGCTGCGCGCCAATGGCTTCGAGATCGAGCCGCCGCGCGCGACGTTGTATCTCTGGATTCCGCTGCCTGAGGGCCTCAAGTCCGCAGCGTTCCAGAAGCGGGCGCTCGAGGATGTCGGCGTCGTGACGCTGCCCGCCAGCGCGTTCGGCGCCGGCGCCGAAGGATTTTTCCGCATCGCATTGACCGTCCCGATTCCCAGACTCATCGAAGCGACGGAGCGGCTCGGAAAGGTGCTCGCCACTGTTTGAGCGTCAGGTAGCGCGTGTGCCGATCGGCCGTGCGTGGCTGATGACGGTGGCGATTCACGTCATCGCCGTGGTGCTATTCTTCACGGTGCAGTGGGCGGCGCCGTGGCGGAAGGCGACGTATGTGGTGCTCGAGCCCCGGGCGTTCGGCGATTCGGTGGTGTTTGTCCCCGGCACGCGCGAGCTGCGCGCGAAAGGTCCCACGATCGTTTCGACGAAACGCGCGTCGCCTCCGCCACCGGAAGTACCGCCGCCGCCCCCTCCAGCCGTCCCTGCGCCGCCCGACACCGGATCGACGTTGCCGGCTTATGATCCCAACGCCAGTCAGGTCGCGCCGGCACCACAGCTCGGCGACGGGCGGCTGTGGGTGAGTCCGCGGCCCGGACTGCCCGCGGCGGTGGCCGACGCGATCTACGGCGACACCGCGCAGCGGCGCACGGCGGCGATCGACCGGCTCAAGGCGATGGTCGATACGTTGAATCAGGTGCTCGACCAGGAACAACGCGAGCACCGGCGGCCATCGTGGACGGTCGGCGGCACGCCGGATAAACCGCAGTGGGGCATTGATTCGGCGTACATCCATATCGCGGGCATCAAGATTCCCACGGCGGTGCTGGCCGGGCTGGGCTATCTGTTCAGGGGGGGCGGCAACTTCGACGAAGACTTGCGCGCACGGCAGCTCAACGACATGCGCGCCGACATCCTGCAGGCGGCGAACCGGGCGCAGTCGCTGGCGCAATTCCGGCGCTACGTGCGCGAGCTGCGCGAGCGCAAACAAGCCGAGCGGGACGCCGACGACCGGCGCCGCGCCCAGGACACGGTCAAAGCCGTCCCGTAGTGTATCTCGCCGCCGTCCTCCTCATCCTCCAGGCGCCGAGCCTGGACCGCACCGAGCAACGCATCCGCGGCACCATCAGCGCCGCCCGTGAAGCACAGATCTCGTACTTGCAGCGCGTCGTCGACATCCCGAGCAGCACGTTGAATTTGGACGGCGTCCGAAAGGTCGGAGCGGTGTTTCGCGCCTCGCTCGACTCCCTCGGCTTCACGACGACCTGGGTCGCCGTACCGGACGCGGTCGGTCGCGCGGGGCACCTCGTCGCCGAGCATCGCGGCCGTCCTGGGACGGTGCGGCTGTTGCTCATCGGCCATCTCGACACCGTGGTCGAGCCTACGGGCGCGAACTGGGTGCGCGAGGACTCCACTGCGCGCGGCATCGGCGCGGCCGACATGAAGGGCGGGGACGTGGTGATTCTGTACGCGCTCAAAGCGCTGCAGGCGGCGGGCGCGCTGCGCGACCTGAACATCACGATCGTTTTCACCGGCGACGAGGAGCATCCGGGCGAACCGCTTGCTGACGCGCGCCGCGCCCTCATCGAGGCCGCGCAGCACAGCGACGTGGCGCTCGCGTTCGAGGGCGGCAACCGCTCCGACGTGACCGTCGCGCGCCGCGGCGCCAGCGGGTGGCGCGTGACGGCGACCGGCCACCAGGCCCATTCGGCCGGCGTGTTCGGCGAGGCGGGGTACGGGGCGATCTACGAAGTCGCACGCATTTTGGACGCGTTTCGCACGCAGCTGAGCGGCGAGAAATACCTGACGTTCAACGCGGCCACGATCGTGGGCGGGACCGACGTCACGTACGACACGGTGGCGATCAGCGGCACGACGGCGAGCAAGCTCAACATCATCCCGCCACGCGCCGTCGCGCACGGCGATCTCCGGTTCATCTCAGCCGAGCAGCTGCAACGCACCCGGCAACGCATGCGCGATATCGTCGCGCAGCATCTGCCGGGCACCGACGCCGTGATCGTATTCCGCGACGAGTATCCCGCGATGTCGCCCACGCCGGGCAACGCGCGGCTGCTCGCGGTCTACGATTCCGCCAGCCAGGCGCTGGGGTACGGCGCCGTGACCGCCCTGGACCCCGGCCGCCGCGGTGCGGGCGACATCTCCTTCGTTGCGCCGCTGATCGATGGGCTCGACGGGCTCGGCGCCCTGGGTGGCGGCACGCACGCGCCGGGTGAGCACGTCGATCTCAAGACTCTGACGATGCAGACCGAGCGGGCGGCGGTGCTGCTGTATCGAGTAGGGCGAAGGCCTGCCCCGCAGGGCGGCGTGGTTTTCGCCCAGGACACGAGCGGCCGCACGATTGTCCGTGCCGCGACCGTGCTCGACGGCCGTGGCGGCGTGCAGCACAACGTCGACATCCTCGTTGTGGGGAACAACATCGCGCGGATCGCGCCGCGCGGGTCGGTGCCGGCGGGAGCCAGGGTCATCGACCTCGGCGAGCGCACCGTGCTGCCGGGCCTGATCGATGCCCACACCCATCCCGTCTGGTACTTCAATCGACAGAACCGGCTGCACACGCCGGCCGACGGTGACACGCCCGTACAATCGATGCTCGCGGCGGCGGCAAACGCCTATGCGACGCTCATGGCGGGGTTTACGACGATTCAAAGCGTGGGATCGCGCAGCGACGCCGATCTGCGCGACTGGATCGCCACCCAGGGGCTGCCGGGGCCGCGGATCCTCACGTCGCTCGATCCACTCAGTGACCCGCGGATCAGCCCCGACTCGCTGCGCGCGCTGGTCCGGCAACGCAAGGCCCAGGGCGCCGACCTCATCAAACTGTTCGCCTCAGCCAGCATCCGGGAAGGCGGTCAGCAAACGATGTCCGACTCGCAGCTCGTCGCGGTGTGCGGTGAAGCCAAATCGCTCGGCCTGCGCACGCTGGTGCACGCGCACAGCGCGGCAGCGGTGCGCGCCGCGACACTCGCCGGTTGCACGCAGGTGGAGCACGGCATCTTCGTGACGCAGGACGTGCTCACGCTGATGGCGCAGCGCGGGACCTACTTCGATCCGCAGTGCGCGCTTGTGTTCCAGAATTATCTCGGGCATCGCGCTCAGTATTTGGGAATCGGCAATTACACCGACTCGGGGTTCGCGGCGATGGAGCGGGTGTTGCCGCTGGCATCCGCAGACATTCGCATGGCGCTGGCGACGCCGGGACTCAAGGTGGTGTACGGCACCGATGCCGTCGCGGGGGCGGACGGCCATAACGCCGAGGACTTGGTCTGCCGCGTGCAGAAGGCAGGTGAAACGTCGATGCACGCGATACAGGCGGCCACGTCGCTGAATGCGGAAGCGATGGGACTCGCGAATGAGATCGGCGCGATCGCGCCGGGTCTGGATGCCGACATCATCGCGGTCGACGGCGATCCGCTAGCCGACATCACGGCGCTGCGGCGAGTGAGTTTCGTGATGAAAGGTGGAAAGGTGCTGCGGAACGACAGGTAGGGGCGCAGCAGGCAGCGCCCCTACCTATGTTTAGGATGGTTTACTGCTTTACCAGCTGCCCGCGAATTTCCCCACCCGTATGAGCCCTCGTGTGAATATTCACGTAGGCCTTTCCGGCCCGCATGAGAGCGATGACGCTGTCCGGCGGCACGGCGGCCCCGTTCGCCACGGTGCCCGTGAAGCCGATGCCCGTAGCCTGCGGTGAAAGGCTCTGAACGACGCCACCCGCCGAGTCGGCGACACCCCGGTGAATATGCCCGGCGATGACGCTATCGATCGCGGTGTTGATGTCGACCTTCCAGCTGATCTCGGTTCCCAGCACAGTGATGATCGCCGTACCGGTGGCGGTCGACGTGACCGCGGTCGGCCGTTCATTCGCGCCGCTGAGCGACGCCGTGTAGACCTCCAACCCGGAGGGAATGCCCGTCGTATTGTTGTCGCTGCAGGCAACACCGATCACTGAAATCGTTGCAAACATCGTCAATGCTCGTGAAACGTGCATACCAAATCCTCCTTAGACAGCTAATTGCAGGTGATACCGCACAAAGCATCGAGAACGGACTCGGCCCTCCTTTCAGACGGCTGAGGTTATGGGACGATGATCGCTCCGCGCATGAACGCCTGATGCGGGATGCAGTGGTACGGGTAAGACCCAGGCGTCGCGAAGGTGTGTGAGAAGCGGTCGCCGGGATTCAGGTCCACGGAGCTCCAGATCCCTGTTGTATCCGAGGTCGTGGTGTGGGGCTCCTGCGGCGGGGTTTCACAGTTGATCCAGGTGACGGTCGCGCCCACCGGGACGTGCAGGGTGTCCGGATGGAATGCGAAATCCCGGATCGCAACGATGTAGTGCAATGAGTCGATGACCGTGACCGGCACGCGGCACTCTGCGGCGGCGCTAACAGGACCCGCGCCTCGCTCCGAGAAGCACGCCACGACCGCCAGGCCTGCCAGCGCGAGTACTCCAACGCTGAGCCGTTTCATGGCTGCCTCACGACGATGACAGCCTTCATGAACGGATGCGGTGTGCAATGAAAGGCATACTCGCCGGGCTGCGTGAACGTGTGCGTCCACGTCTTGCCCGGCTCGACCGGCCCGGAATCCCACGACCCGTCGTCGGCGCTGATCGTGTGGACCAGCTGATCGTTGTTGGTCCAACGGACCGTCGTGCCTACAGTGATCTCGATGCGCTGCGGTTCGAATGTCATCGTGCGCATTGCAGCCTGCGTCGCATTCGCGACGTTCGCCGCCCCTTCGCCGCCGCCGTTCTTCGCCGCCGTTTTTCCTCGCGACCCGAAGTAGCGGTTCAGTGTGAAGGGGATCGTGAACTCAAACCCGCCGCGCACGCGGTCGATGCCGCGCGAAGCCCCCTGCAGCGTGGCGGTGTTCGTGTTCGTGACCTGTATGGAGAACGTGTGCGGTGAGTAGGGAATCGCCATCTGCAGTCCGGCGCCCCAGGCGAGTTTCTCGCCGGCCCGCTTGTCGAGCAGCGACGTCGCGTCGCCCGCCAGCGCGAACCATCGGTTCAGCCGCAGCGTCGCGCCCGCGCCCACCGCATAGCGCGTCGTGTCGCTGTGATAGCCGTTCGACAGCAATCTGCCGACAGCCATCAGCCGTATCCGTCCCAACGTTCGCGCTCCAGTCAGCTCTGCGTCGAGGCTGCCGGCGGCCTCGTTGTAGCCCGCCTGCAGCGCGACCCCCGAGCGCGCGTAGCGCCCGAACACTTCCCACTCGTTGGGGAATGCCGCGGCGACGTCGGACGAGGTTGCGTAGTTGAAGCCGATGAGGAGCGGGACGGGAAGCTGATAGGCGAGGAGGAATGTCGGCGAATTCGTGACTTTGCGGAGCGGGGCGTCCCCCACTCCGAATCGGTGCACGAAGTTGAACTGCAGCGTGCCGCGCGCGCCCAGCCAGCCACCCGACAGGTTGGGGGGCCGATCGAGGACGGATTGGCACGAGGCTACATCAGCGACTCCAACAACGGCGGATAGGGCGCAGGTGACGGACACTGCGATCTGACCACGCAGGCGCAAATGAGCCTCCTCATGAGTGTGACGCAGCCTCGAGGCGGCGCAATGCCGCCTCTTTCCCGACGACCGCCAGCAGCTCGTTGACCGGTTCCGACACGGTTCCTCCCGTCAGCGCGATGCGGATCGGCTGAAAGATCTTGCCCGCCGCCACATTGCGCCGCTGCGCAAGGTTGCGCAGCGCGTGCTCGATTTCTGCGGCGCTCCACTCGACGTCCTTCAGGATCTGGGCGGCGTCCGTCAGCGCTGCGCGATAGCCGGCCGGATCCTTCGCGATTTCCTTTTGCGACTTCTCGTCGGGCGTCACGAACTTCGGGTCGAGCCGCACCGCGACCTGCCGTGCTACATCGAGCGTCGTGCGCGACCGAATCTTCACGGCGGTGATCGCCTTCAGCACCGCCTGAGTATCGCCATTGAGACCCAGCTTGGCCAGTTCCGGTTCCACCAGCGGCAGCAACTCCTCGGCCGACTTCGCCGTGAGGTACTGCCCGTTCATCCACTCGAGTTTCGTCGTGTCGAAGACGGCCGGCTTCTTCAGAATGCCGTCGAGCGAGAAGAGGTTGCGCAGATCCTCTTTACTCATGATCTCGCGATCGCCACCGGGACTCCACCCAAGTAGCGCGAGAAAATTGCGCATCGCCTCTGGGAGAATACCTAGGTGTTGGTAGTCTCCGACAGCCGTGGCGCCGTGCCGTTTTGAAAGTTTTTTCCCATCGGGTCCGTGAATCATCGGCACGTGACCAAAGACCGGGGTCACGGCGCCGAGGGCGCGGTAGGCGGCGAGTTGCTTGGGAGTATTGGAGATATGGTCGTCGCCGCGAATCACGTGCGTGATCTGCATGTCGATGTCGTCGACCACGACGGCGAAGTTGTACAGCGGCGAGCGGTCCGACCGCAGGATCACGAAGTCGCGGATGTCCTCGCCTTTGAAACTGATGCGTCCGTGCACCGCATCGTCCCACGCCAGCTCGCCGGGAGGGACGCGCAGCCGGATCGCGTCTTCCTCCATGTAGGCTTTGCCCTCTTTGAGCAGCTGATCGGCCACCTGTTGGTGCCGGGCCAGGCGCGCGCCCTGGAAGATCGGCTTCTCATCCCAGTCGAGCCCGAGCCACTGCAAACCGTCGAGGATGATCTGGGTGTGTTCAGCGGTGGAACGGGCTTTGTCGGTGTCTTCGATGCGCAGCAGGAACTTCCCGCCTTCTTTGCGGGCGAAGAGCCAGTTGAACAGCGCGGTACGGGCGCCGCCCACGTGCAGGTAACCGGTGGGAGAGGGGGCGAAGCGGACGCGGATGCTCATCGATCCAATAATAGAGCCTTCATGAAGTCTTCGGAAATCCTTTATGCGGTAATCGCGATCGTTACTTCACTCTTTCCCGAGGTTCCCGATGGCGCTTCTCCTGCCACTGCTGCTCGTGGGACTCACGACACCCCCACCTCCCGTCGCCACAGTCGGTGTTCCGGACCGGGGGCGGGCGTATGACGCACTGTACGCCGCGGTCCGGGTCAAATTGGGCATTCCCAGCTTCTCCCGACAAACGGGTCTCGCCTGCAACGTGTGTCATACCGCGTTTCCGATGCTGACCGCCTTCGGCCGCCAGTTCAAGCTCAATGCCTACACGCTGACCGGATTGCAGACAATCGGACCGACGGAGCCGACTCCATCGCCGCTCAAGATCAATCTCATTCCCCCGGTCTCGACGATGTTGCAGACGTCGTTCACGCAGACGTCGAAAGCGCAGCCCGGTACCCAGAACGGCAACGTCGAGTTTCCGCAGCAGCTGAGCGTCTTCTTCGGTGAGGCGATCTCGCCACGGATCGGCACATTCATCCAGATCACATATGACGCGGTGGCCGGGTCGATCGGGATGGACAACATCTCTCTCCGCTACGCGAACCACGGGAAGTTCGCGTCGAAGCCCGTCCTCTGGGGCGTCACCGTGAACAACAGTCCGACGGTCCAGGACGTGTGGAACTCGACGCCCGTGTGGGGATATCCGTTCGCATCGTCGGGCGTCGCGCCGACGCCTGCCGCCGCGCCGCTGATCGATGGGACCCTCGCGCAGAACGTTGCGGGCGTGGGCACATACGCGCTCTGGAACGACCATGTGTATGGCGAGCTGACGGTGTATCGCTCGGCGCCGCAGGGCGGCGCCCATCCACCCGATGCTTCCTCCACGCTCATCACGAAGGGCGTGGCGCCGTACTGGCGGTTCGCCTACCAGCGGACGTTCGGGACGCAGTACCTCGAGCTGGGCACGTACGGGCTCGCCGCACGCCTGTATCCGACCGGCGTTACCGGTCCGAGCGACCGGTTCACCGACGTCGGCGCCGACCTGCAGTACGAACGGCATGCCGGCAAGGGCGGGCTGGGGACGTTCGTCGTGCACGCGAGCTACATGCACGAGCGGCAGACGCTCGACGCGACGTTCGGCGGCGGCGGGTCGGCCAATGCGAAGAACACGCTCAACACCTTCCGCGCCGATGCCGCGCTCCTGACCGCGTCGCGCCTCGGCGGCACGATTGGCGTCTTCGCGACGAGCGGGTCGGCCGATACCCTCCTGTACACGGCCGCGCCGGTGACCGGCAACGCCGCAGGGAAACCCAATAGCAACGGCTTGATCACGGAAGTTCAGTACATGCCGTGGATCAACACGCGGTTCTCGCTGCAGTATGTCGCGTATCAAAAGTTCAACGGCGGGACGAGCAACTACGACGGGTCGGGACGGAGCGCGTCGGACAACAACACCGTCTACGCACTCGTGTGGTTGATGTTCTAGGAGTGCTCAAGGAATGTCCAGTGATCAATGATCATTGATCACTGATCATTGATCATTGGACATTCTTCAGCACGGAGGAGGGGGGATTCGAACCCCCGATAGGGTTTTAAAGCCCTATAACGGTTTAGCAAACCGCCGCCTTCAGCCACTCGGCCACCCCTCCCGGGCTGTGAATATCCCCACGCCGGGTGTCGGGAGCAAGGCGGCGATTATCGGTCGGTGTGTCCGGTCAACCAGCCGGCACGGACGCGCAGCTGCTGCGGCGACGCGTCGGGCAGCGCTTCGATGCGCCACTGCGCGCTGTCGGGCCGAACCAGTTTCAGTCCCGCCCAGCCGAGTGCGGCGTCGTAATCCATGTCCTCAGTGCCCCCGACGTGTTGCTCGAACCAGTCGTGCATGTTCACGCCCGCCGCCGCACTCACCGCCTGCTCGACGTCGTCCTCGGTGTACCCTCGACCCTGGAGATAGTACAACGCCTTGGGCGCGTCCCACGTGCGCTGCTTGAGGTTGTTGAACGCGTCGTCGAGCGACTTGGCGTTGCCGGTCCGGTTGCGAATGAACAGGTCGAGATAGGCCGCCAGCCCGGCGCCTTTCGTGTAATAGTCGAAGAAGGTGTTCCGAAAGTTCGTCGGCTGCGCCTGCGGGGCGCCGTCCCAGAACGGCGCGGAAAACGACGCCATGCGCGCCGACGTCATCGTGCGGCCGGGGGCGGTGAGATTGTCTTGGATGAGCGCGCCCATGCTGTGGTAGAACGCGGCGGAGTCCTCGATCCCGGCGCGATGCAGCGCGACTTCTCCATAGTACTGCGTCCAGCCCTCGGCCACCCATAACGACGGCTGATACTGTTCGCGCGTATAGTCGAACGGGCCGAGCGCCGCCGGCCGTACGCGTTTGACGTTCCAGACATGGAAGTATTCGTGCGCGGCCGATCCGATGCCGGGCAGCAGCGTGGCGGTATCGGTCCAGAATCGCCGGCTCTGAATCTGGGTCGAGTACAAATGCTCCATCCCGTCGCCGCCCGGGAAGCCGATGTTGAAGAGGAACGTGTACTCCTCGAGCGGCGGTGGGCCAAAGACGGAATTCTCATAGCGCACGATCCTCTCGACGTCGCCTACGAAGCGCGCGCGGGTCCCGGCGGGCACCGGTCCGTTGTGGTGGACCATCACCCGATAGGTGCGGCTGTCCACGACGAACGAATCGAGCATGAGTGATCCCGCGGGCGCCACCTCGGTGGGCGTGTCGATCAGGAGATCGTAGTTGGGAAA
>Ga0070698_100002203_pt1 | contig 21614 bp, 24 predicted proteins | sample KBSK1502metaG_FD_65477 | JGI IMG/M metagenome (GOLD analysis project Ga0070698, IMG submission 65477) | Corn, switchgrass and miscanthus rhizosphere microbial communities from Kellogg Biological Station, Michigan, USA - KBS K1-50-2 metaG | ecosystem: Host-associated > Plants > Roots >...
CCGCAAACTCGGTGATGACACCCGCGGTGGTGATCCGCCCGATGTTGTTGCCGTTGGACTCGGTGAACCAGAGGGCTCCGTCCGGGCCGGCGGTGATTCCGGGAATGCCGGCGGTCGAGACCGCAAACTCGGTGACCATACCCGCGGTGGTGATCCGCCCGATCTTGGAGCTATTGTATTCGGTGAACCAGAGAGCGCCGTCCGGGCCGGCGGTGATCCCTTGAGCAAAGCCGGTGGCGGTCAGGGTCGGAAACTCGGTGATGACACCCGCGGTGGTGATCCGCCCGATATTGCTGAACTCGGTGAACCAGAGGTTGCCATCCGGGCCCGCTGCGATCCCCCCGGACACGTTCGGGGTCGGGGCCGCAAACTCGGTGATGACACCCGCGGTGGTGATCCGCCCGATCTTGTTGCTGACGTTCTCCTCGGCGAACCAGAGAGCGCCGTCCGGGCCCGCGGCGATCCCGATAGGATCGCTGTTGGGGGTCGGGATCGCAAACTCCCTGATGATTTGACCAGAGGCGACGGCGGCAAGGCTCAGGCCGAACAGTGCGACGAGAGTGAGCCGGACTCCACCCAGAGACTTTTCCATAGAGACTCCTTGATCCTCGCCCAGGAGGCGCTACTCGGCGAGCCGCGACCGGGCGCGGACCATCATTGCTGGATGCTCGTATCCCCCGACTGGTTGTCGGTCACGCTGGCGTAGGGCAAGGCGGGGAGCGTCGTCGTGACGTGGACGGTGGCGTCGGTCGTGACGGTGCTGCCCGCTCCGGCAATCGCGAAGATGTCGTTGAGCTGCCGTGACTCGCGCGCTCCCCAAACCTGCTGCACGGGCTGGCCGATGGGGGTCCCGTCGGAGGCCGCCAGCGTGAACGTGACGGTATTCGGGAACGCCGACGGGTTGTAGAGCCCGACGTTCGTTCGGAATCCGCCGCTCCGATCCGCTCCGTGATTGCCCAGGCCGACGAACGTCGTGGCGCCCACCGCGCTGATCTCGGCGCGGCCTTCGAGAAAAGTGCCCACGGTCGGATTCGGCAGCGAGGGCGTGTAGGTCCGCGTCACGACTTTCAAAGTGCTGTCGTAGGAGGGGGATAAGTACGTGAACGTGATCGCGCCGCCCGTCTCCGGCGCTGCGAAAAGCGTCGAGACGATGTCCGTGAAACTCACCTCCTTGCCTGCGTCGACGTTGAACTGCGCCGTGCCAGCGCCACAGCTCTCCCCGGCGAAGCAGCGGTAAGTCGCCGTGACGCTGACCGCGACAGCAAGCGGATTGTTGATCCAGACGTCCGTGTGGAAGAACGTGCCGTTTGCGCCGTGGATCGAAGCGTTTGCCGCGACCGTGACGATGTGATTGAAGGTCGTCGCCACGTCGCCGTTGATGATGGCGGCGATGCCCCCGCGGCGGAAGGAGCTGAGAGGCGCGTCAAACCCGTTGGTCTCGGTCAGCCGGCACTGCGGCTCGGTGACGACCTGCATGAGGACTTTTCCGGAGCCCGACGGCTGCATGACCACGGCCCCTTTGAACGCGATGGGGGTGCCCTCCGTGACGGAAATGGTTCCAAAGTCGAATGTGACGCTCTGAAAAGCCGTGCTCGTGGCGGTGATCGTCACCGTCGCGGCGCCAAGGATCGTCCCGTCGAAGGTCGCGCTCGAGGCAGTGAGAGAAAGCTGATACGTGCCGTTAGCCGGGAACGAAAGGGGGATCACCACCTGCTTGAGCGACGTCCCGGGATACCCCTGGGTGTAGAAGCCGCGCAAAGAGAAGTCGTCTCCGTTGTTCGGCGGAAACCAGGGACAATTGATCACGGCAGGACCATCGGCGCGCAAGACCGAGGCCGAAAGGACAACGACACAGGCGACGATGACGCGAACGAGCTGCCGGTCTAGCTTGAAAGACCTCCCCACAATAGCGCCTCCTTTTTGCTAAGGGTGTCACTTACTCGATCGACCGCGAGTGGGTTCCAGATCGCTTGGAGAGACAAGAATCTACGGTGCAGACGAGCCCCGGCCGCCCGCCCGTAGACACACCTTCTTGGGCTTAGATCGCGCGGAGGGCAAAAGGATTACAGAAATTCTTTGCAACCGCAAAGAAAGTTGGCGGTAGTCGACCGGGCGCTACTGGTTGGGAGCGACCCTGCGCGTCATCCTCGTTCGCTGCCAGTGAAGACCGTTGGGGTCGGTCTTGGAAGATGGGAATATCGCAACCATTCTGCCATCTTCCAAGATTGACCCCAATCCAACCCAGTCCTGCTGACAACACCGGGGCCGCCTCCTTTCCAGATCAATGGCTCCTTTATGGCATCGCTCCAAAAAAGCTCGACCCCGTTTTCCGCTGTGACCCTGAGAAATTACACTGTAGGCTCAGCGCGAAAGATGCGAAAGGCGCGGACACGATGCAGTACGAAGTGAATCTCAGCCTTCGGATCCTCCCATTTCGGTAGTGGTTGCTGACAGGGTCGCCGGCCTGTTCCTAGTCGTCGTGGCGGCGGTGGTCGCGGCGGGAGACAACGGCTGGGCGGCGAGCCGAAACTGGCACTCACAGATTGTCAGCGATTCGGCGAAGAGCGTGGTAGCCACGCCGAAACCTTTCAGCTTCGGGGCAAAGCAGATATGGCATCTGTCCCGAGGCGCGATCACAGATCTCCATACGTGCACCGAGCCGATCAGCCTGGACTGCGTCGGCAAGGTCATGAAGCGGCACGGCGCCAGCGCCGAGGCCTTCGAGTTCTACCGCATGACCGGCTGGTTCCTTTCGAAACTGAGAGAGACGGGCGGGCCGGTAATGCTGGCGTCGGTCGTCAATCCGTGGAGGGCGAACGAGAACGAGCAGCCGGCGCTCGTCGGTGGTACCCCGGTCGTCATTTATCCTGAGGACGTGCAGGTTTCCATCGATGACGACGTTGGCTTCAAGGCGCTCAAGCAGCGCATTCCGCGGCTGATGTTTTGGAAATCGAGCCCGACGCTGGAGACAGCCGCGGTCACAGAGAAAGGACAGAGCTTTGTCTTCCGGTATCGGCTACTGGACGGCTGCCACGCCTGTGCGATCCGCGGCTTGGCGCGCATCGAATTCGGTTTCGCACCGGACGGGACGTATCAGCGCGCGAAAGTCCTGAACGTCGTCTCCCAGAGAAGATAGCAACGCGACCTGCGAAGACGCGGGGGGGCAGTCTTGGCGTGTTAGCTTGTGAGCGGCTGCTCACAGATTCGGCGGCGTATACCCATTTACCAAGACCGACCCCCACTGAACCCAAGGGCGCTGCGCAGGGAGGGGCGAGCTTCCGCAAGGCTCTATCAGTTCTCATGGAGGCGGTGCCGAAGAAGAGCTGACGCGAGCGCGTCTTCTCAACCCGACGCTCTCGCTTGCTCAAGAGAACTGGAGAAGATCCGGGGAGACCAGCCGCCGCGGTTGAAATGCCGAGAGGTCGGTCAGACTTGCTGAACAAGTCCGTGGACATTGGTCGTAATCACTACTGAAAGTAGCCGTCGACGTCGAGGATGAACTGGACGGTCCCGGAGGCCTGGTCGCTGAGCACGGCGATGTCGCCGGAGGCGCCGAGCGTGACGACCGCGTTGTTCGCGCGTGTCTGCATCGCCCGATAGTTGATCGTCGAGACCAGCGGAAGGGGCGCTCCTCCCGCGAAGAGACGCAGATCGCCCGCGGCCGTCGGTTCGGTCACTGTTACGTTGATGGAGACCACTTTGGCGCTCGCCGGAATGCCGCAGGTTCCGGCGAGGACGAAGTTTCGGGTCGCGCCGGCGGCGAGAGCGGGGCCGCCCAGGGGTCCCGGGGCACCTCGAGTGTCGATCACCCGGCAGGGCGCCAGCGTGAAGAAGCTGCGCGCCAGAGGGTTGGGCGTCGCGGTTCGCGTTGGCGTCGGAGTCGGCGTCGATGTCGGCGTGCGGGTTGGCGTCGGGGTCGGCAGAGCGGAGCCGAACTCGTACGCCCCCATGTCGCAGCGCCCGTTGATCGGGCGCGGAAAGCCCCGCTGGTCGGTCGTGAGGGTGGCGCCGACGTTGTCGGTGCAGCCGGAGGGATTTCCGGTGTCGATCGCCGGGCTGCCCGTCAGGAGCGCCGAAGTCTGCGTGGGTCCACCGTTGTCCTGGAGCGGTCCCAAATTGGGATCCGTCCCGTAGACGTTGTGCGCCGCTGCGCCGGTGATTGTGCAGTCGGTCAGCGTCTGGACCAGGTTGTAGTCGAGGGACGTGAGAGTCCCCGCGCAGTCGGTGGGCACATTCCCCAACTTCGACATTCTGTAGTTGAGCGCCAGCACCGTGTTCGCGATCGAAGAGCCGGAGGCAGTCAAGAAGACTCCGCCGCCCATCTGGCTGACACCGGCTTGATTGCTCGTGATCGTCGAGTTGTAGGCGTGGATCGTTGCCGCTGATGCCGTGAGGACAGCGCCTCCTATGCCGACGGCCTCATTTTGCGTGACGGTGCTGTTGATCAAATTCGATGTCCCGGAGGCGATAAGGAGGAGACCGCCTCCGTTCACATGCGCAAGATTCCGACTGACCGTGACGTTCTGGAGCGAGACGCCGTCCGCGAAGATGCCGCCGCCACCCGCTGACGAATTGCCGTCGATCGTGCTCGAGGTGATCGTCGCAGTGCCCAGACTGTACAATCCTCCGCCATCGAGCCGTGCCGGATTCGCCGAGATCGTGCTGGAGGTCACCACGAGCGCTCCGATACTTTTGATCCCGGCGCCCTCGCGCTGCGTTGAATTGCTCTGGACCGCGCTGGAATTGAGAGTGAGCATTCCCGTGCTGTAGATGCCTCCGCCGCCGGCGTTTGAATTCGTTGCGTCCGTCGCCGAGTTGTTGGTGACCGTGCAATGGTCCAGAGTCACGCTCCCGCCGGATGCGAAAATGCCTCCACCCGAGTCTGCCGAATTGTGGCTTATTACGACGTTGGACAGGTTCAACGTTGCACTGACGTAAATGGCCCCTCCACGCTTGAGGCCGGAGGAGTTGACGCCGTTCTGGATCGTGACTCCCGAAATCGTGACGGTCGAGGGCCCGGAGATGGAAAAAATTCCGGACGTGAAACCGCTGCCGTCGATAATGGTGCTGCCCGCGCCTCCGCCGTTGATGGTCAAGTCGGTGGAGACGGGGAGGCTTCCCAAGCTGATCGAGAAGATCGCGGGGTTCGGAAGGCTGGAGCTGAACGCGATCGTGTCGGCGCCCGCGAGCGCGTTCGCCTCCTCGATGGCCGCGCGTAGTGTGCAGATCCCATTTCCCGAAGCCGTTTCGCAGACGCCATCGCCCGGGTTCGCGTCGTGAACGTCCGCGGCGCTGTTCACGACGATGGTCGGGTTCGCCGCGACCCCCGCGCGGAGGGCGAGAGCAGCGACCGCGAGAGCCGCCACGACCAGGGCAAGACTCGCCCGATGTTTCATGCGGTCGTCCTCCAGGACTTGTCCGCGGCGGCTGACTCGCGCTGACGAGCCTATCAAAAGATTGCGGCGCTCCGGCTTGTTCATTGTCCTCGAACCCGGTCTTGTTGTGTTCAAGATCTACGACGGCTACTGGTTTTTTGGCCGTCCGACTCTCGAAGAGCTTCGGCAAGACTTGCGTGTTGTGCTGAGGAAATGCCGTCCGGACTGGGACATCGCCAGGCCCGAGCTGAAAGCCGAGTGGGAACGAGGCGAACACGGTCGCTTTAATCGCTACGGCAAGACCTACGGGCAGGTATTTCGGGAGCAAGAGTAATCGGCGATAAGGCCGAATAACAAGCGAGGGCCAGGATTGGGGTCAGGTTACATGGCGCGCACGGTGGGCGAAGTTCAGGTGCATCATGCGGACGCGTCATCCGAGCCGAGCTGCTCGCGCGATCAGAAACAACCCTGCCCCGACGACGACGGCCCCGATGGCTCGCGCGACGCGCTCACCGGCCGGCGCGAGACGTTCGAGGGTGATGGCTGCCGCCACGACAGCCATCGCGCGGAAGTCCATGACCCCGATGACCAGGAGGATCGCAATCAGACCGGCACAGCAGTGGCTGCAGTGGAGGCCGAGGCGCAGGCCGTGTACCAAGGCCGTGCCGGCGTCGGCCGGCAGCGTACGGCCGCGCCCGGGCGCCTCCCGGCAGCAGGTAAGGTGACGCCCTTTCCACGCAGTGAGCTGGAGCGCGCCGGCGATCAGGACGACCACGCCGGCCGCGATCGGAACGGCGCGCGCTAGCGCCGGCTGCTGCATCTCGGCCGCCGCCAACGCGACGCCGAGCGGAAAGGCGGCCATTCCGAAGACAGTCCACACGGAGAAGTAACCCACGCCCACGAGCGCGGTCAGCCGAGCCAGGCGGGCCTCGCCTGTGCTGCCGATGGCCTGGCGGTAGCGCCATAGCATCGGGACCAGGGACGGCAGCATCATCGCCACCATCATCACGACCCACATGCCGAGGAACGACGCCGCGGCGCCGGGCCACGTCTGCCCGGGCATCCGCATCCACGCCATCGACATGGTCCAGCCGCCGGGCATCGGCATCTCGCCCATCGCCGACATGGACGCGCACCAGGCGATCGTTCCCGCCGCGCTGGCGGCGAAGAGCAGCGCCGAGACGCCGAGAAACGCACGCCCGGAAGCTCGCTCGGGAGGCATGCGCCGAGAAATCTCCAGTTCCGCGGGTTGCGCCACGACAGCCACGACTTCGCTCAGCCCTTCCCGGACTCGTCGTGGCGGCTGGCCATATCCCTTCTGATGCGAGCCTCCCGTTCGGCGCGGTATTCGGCGATCCGGCTCCGATCGGCCTCGGCGAGCGCGCGCCGGAGAGCGCCGGCTTCAAGATCGCGGCAATAAGCCGGCGTTCCGGGCTGCTGCCGCCAGGAGTCGTCCAGATCACCACCGTCCACGGGTTCGAAGCCAAGATCGTCCACGAGGCGGAGCACCGTTGCCTTGGCTTCAAACGAATCGCCGGCGACCGAAAGAGCGATCCGCCCCGTCGTTCCCCTCGGAACGCCCTTCTCGAGAAGGCTCTCGGCCAAGATGTTGTTGAACGCCTTGATCACGGGACGACCGAGCCGGTGCGCGACCCACTGGCTGTCGAGCATGCCTCGGTCGATCGCATCGATGCGGCCATCGCGCAGCTCCGGGTGGTAGTTGCCGGTATCGATCACGACGACGCTGCTCGGCGCGTCTGCAAAGAGATCTTGTGAAAGGTCGGCGACGGCCTTCGTCGGGATCGCGATGATCACGATCTCTCCGGAGTTGGCGGCGTCGACGACAGAAACGGGCGTCGCGCCGATCTCGGCCGCCAACGCGGTCAGGCTCTCCGGTCCTCTCGAGTTCGCAATCGAGACCTGATGTCCTCGCTTGGCGAGGCGGCGCGCAAGCGTCCCTCCAAGGGCTCCAGCGCCGACGATTCCGATCCGCATGGGTGCTGCTCCTCCAAACTCGCCATGACGACCACGACGTCGCTCAGCGCTTGTCGTACTCGTCGTGTCGTCGAAACCAGAGGTCCGTCTCGTTACGTCCCCTGGGTGCGCGGTCGAGCCACTGGTACATGCCCCACAGGCCGTCCAGTCCGCGCGCGTAGGTGGAATAGGTGTGGTAGACGACTCCGTCCTCGAGCGCGAACGCGCTCATGCCGGGCCTCTCGCGCGTGTACGTGGCCTTGTCGGTTCCGCTCATGGCCGCGAAGAGAGCCGCTCCGTCGGGCGTCGAGCGCGGAGGGATTGCGGCGGCAGGTTTCTCGGCGCCGGGTGGCGGCAACGGCGCCTCGCGCTCGTAGTTGTATTCGATGCCTCCCCCGCGCTGCTGCTCCTCGGTGAACCGAACGTGAAAGTCCGTGTTGAAGTCGCCGCCGAACGAGGACGCCCACGGAAACGTCCACCCCATCCGTTTCTTGTACCCCTGCAGCTTCGCGAGCGGCGCGCGCGAGATCGCCCAGAGCATGACGTCGTGGTTGGCCAGGTGCACGGCGAACCCGTCGAACCCGTCCGCGATCGCCGAGCAGGCGGGACAGCCCGCCGTGTAGTCGGGCCCGAACATGAAGTGGTAGACGAGGAGCTGCGAGCGCCCTTTGAAGAGGCCCGCCAGCGAGGCGCTCCCCTCGTCGGTCTCGAATCGGTACTCCTTGTCGATCCGGACCCACGGCAGCTCCTGCCGCCGCCGCGCCAGCTCGTCGCCGCGCCGCGTGAGCTCCTTCTCCGCCTCGAGCAGCTCGAGCCGCGCGGCGAGCCACTCTTTACGTGTGCCGGTCTTGTGATCGGTCATTGCTCCTCCCCTTGTCTTTACAACGGCTTGGCGTACTTATTTCGGCAACTGCCAGTTCTCTTTTGGCAGGCACCAGACGTCTTTGATGCTGCAAAGTCTTGCAAGCATCTGTTCGTACTCTTTATTAACTGCCGCTCTCTCCGTCAGGCCGAGAGCCTGGATCATGTATCCATGGCGGCCGTGAAGGATGACGAAAGGATCCATCCCACCGAGCTTCCCGGCGCCGATGTCTTCACCGGACACATCAGGGGCGTAGTACATGACGTGCGGGAAGTTAGCGGTGACGACACGGTCGCTTTCCTCCGGGTTGAAGTACGTTCTCAGGACTGGCGACAGCATGTATGAGACGCCGGCTCGTTCCGGCGCTTTATAGAATCCTGATTTGTAACGGTCCTGGATGAGTCTCTTCAGCTCGCCGGGAGCAGTGCCCTTGGCTTGCATCTCTGCTGCGTCGAAGAAGACCCGCATCTGTGCCTTGACGCCGGCGCTGTCAAAGGAGATCGGGTAGAGAATGTCATCTCTATATTCCGTTAAGGGCCAGGAGCCTTTGAACGTGTCATCGCCGGTTCGAGCAACAAAGGCGTGGAATCCATTCGTCCCCTTGCGGGCGACTTCGAAGCCCTTAGCAGGGTTTAGAACATAGACTGTTGCATTGTCTCTGAGGTGCGGCGGCAGCGCGCTCAGAGCGAGCTGGATTTCCAAATCCCGCGGTAGCGACTCGATTCTATTCGTCACCTTATCCTCCGCGCTCGCTGTCAGCGAGAACAAGAGACCTGCGATTACGGTAATTAGCTGAATCTTTTTCATCTTGACCTCCTTGCGCCGCTGTTCGATTCGTCAGGTTCGGTAAGTCAGAATCACTCTGCCGGACTCGGTCGACTTCGCCTGGACGAGATCGAGCGACAGCCGCTTGTTGACGCCGCCGAAGAGCGCTTGGCCCTTGCCCAGGACGATAGGGTGAACAATCAGTCGGAGCTCATCGATCAAGCCCTCGTTCAGGAGGCTTGCGACGAGGGTTGCCCCGCCGACGACATACATGTTCTTCCCTGGCTGGCCCTTGAGGGTTCGGAGCTCCGCGACGTCCCGGGTGATCTGCGCCGTGGGCCACGAGACACTCTTGAGGGTCGTGGACAAAACAATGTGAGGTGTCCTGGCAGCCAACCGTGCGTATGCGATTTCACTCTTCGAGGGGATCCGCTCCTGGAATGGCTCGACACGCTCAGGATTGGCGTAGATCGATTTCCAGTACTCCCCGTAGTCCGGGTACATGCGTCCTCCCAGGACGAACGTGTCGACGTCAGGGATCAGCTCGATCGCGTCGGCCCACGAATCAACCCAGTCCTTTTCTCCGTTTGGTCCTTGGATGAAGCCATCCAACGAGACCTGGAGCGCAGCGATCATCCTTCGAGATGTGTGGGATGCCATGATTGCTCCTTTGCGGACCGGTGCGTGGCTCGATGTGGAAGATTTCCAATCCCGCGAACGCGGCGAAGTGGTCGCCCTTCTTTAGCTCCCTTTCGCGTCTGCGTCGCGCTTTCGGAAGGCGGCTTCTCCACCGTCGGACACCTTGACCCACTTCGGGTCGGGCGAGGCCTCGGCGTCGTAGTTGTCGTGCCAGTTCCACCACTTGTACGGCGGGGTCTGGGGGTATCCCTCTGGCGAGTCCTCCCAAGTCTCCTGACGGCCGAGCGGCGTGAGGTCGAGGTAGCTCCAGATGGTCCCCATCGCCTCGTCGCCGCGGTTGTTGATGAAGTATGTGCGGAACACCCGCTCGCCGTCGCGGAAGAACGCGTTGTGGCCGTGCCATTGATCGACGCCGAAGTCCGCGTCGAAGCCGTCGGTGATGGTGTACCAGGGCATCTCCCAGCCCATCCGCGCCTTCACAAGCGCGATGTCCGCCTGCGGCGCGCGTGAGGCGTAGGCGAGGGTGGTGTCGCGAGCGTTCAGATGGGCCAGGTGGCCGACCTGATCGGCGCCCAGGGAGCAGCCGCGGCAGGCGTGCTCGGGCCAGCCGAACACCCCGGGCTCGAAGAAGGCGCGATAGACGATCAATTGCCTGCGGCCCTCGAACAGGTCGAGCAGGCTGACCTTGCCCTTGGGCCCGTCGAACTCGTACTTCTTCTCCACGGCCAGCCAGGGCATCCGTCGACGCTCGGCGGCCAGCGCGTCACGGGAGCGGGTCAAGGCCTTCTCCTTCACGAGGAGCTGCTGGCGCGCAGCCTCCCACTCCTGCTGCGACACGATCGGGGGTGTGTTCATCGCGAGATGCCCTTTCCCGTGTTCCTTGTCTCTGTTTTTGCTTGCCGCCATCTCATTTCTCCTTTGTTTTCTGAAACAGACCGAAACGATTCAGTCTGAAAATCTGCAACCACCGGAATTTGACCGCTACGAAGCCAAGCACACCGGCTCCTGACGTGGTGCCTGCAGCGACCAGGACTGCTGTGGTCATGCATACGGGACACATGGGATGCCTCCTATTGGGTGCGAAAGGACGCTCGCTCACGCCGCCCGATTCGGCGGCTGGCGCCCGTCACCAGGGCGACCGCTCCTTCGATTCTCTGTGCCTTCATCGTTTTCTCCTTTCTGGATACGACGTGGCGGTTGCTGGCCACGAGATAGATTTACTGCCGGGTTTCCGAACGGTGGGAGTGACAAGTGTGACGGGATTTGAATTGTGGGAGTAACAAGTGTGGCGGGATTCCGCGCGGCCGGTGAGGCCGCCAGCCGAGCGGCCTTCGCGGCGCCTCGAAGAGCACCGGGGAGGCCGCTTGCACAATGGACTCACTGATCACGGCCGCGGCGCGTGCGCTCGCAGCGGGTGATCCCCTCGGCGCATTGAAACGGGTCGCCCTGCGCGACGACGCGCCGGCTCTCGCGCTTCGAGGCATCGCGATGGCGCAGCTCGGGGATCTCGTTCGAGCGAAGGTTCTCCTGCGGCGCGCAGCGCGCGCCTTCGGTCCGAAAGAGGCCGTGGCCCGCGCGAGGTGCGTCGTCGCCGAGGCCGAGATCGCGCTCGTCTCGCGCGACCTGGCCTGGCCTGCAAAAGCGCTCGACGCGGCGCGGGCGACGCTCGAAGAGCACGGCGACCGGGTCAACGCCGCGTATGCGCGGTATCTCGAGGTCCGGCGCCTCGTCCTGATCGGGCGCCTCGACGAGGCCGAGCGTACGCTCGCCGAGCTCGACCCCGCGCCTTTCCCGCCCGCGTCGAGGACCGCCCACGAGCTGGTGGTCGCGGGGATCGCGATGCGGCGCCTCGGGACGAAAGCGGCGCGCGCGGCGCTCGCCCGGGCCGAGCGCGCAGCAGGCCAGGCAGGCATCCCTGCGCTGACGGCGGAGGTCGAAAGCGCACTCCTCGTCCTGAACACGCCCGCCGCGCGGCTGATTGCGAGTGGCGAGGAGCGACTCCTCCTACTCGAGGAGGTCGAAGCGTTGCTGGCGTCGAACGCAATTGTCGTCGACGCCTGCCGTCATGTCGTGCGTCAGGCAGGCAAGGCAGTCTCGCTCATCCGGCGTCCGGTGCTGTTCGCGCTCGCACGCGCGCTGGGCGAAGCGTGGCCGGAAGACTTGCCCAGGGACATGCTCGTCGCGCGCGCCTTTGGAGCGAAGCACGCCGATGAATCGCATCGTGCGCGCTTGCGAGTCGAAGTCGGGCGGCTTCGTGTGATGCTTCGGCCGCTGGCCCGCGTGAGCGCGACGAAGCGAGGGTTTGCGCTGGCGCCGCGCCGCGCGCGCGAGGTCGTCGTGCTGGCGCCGCCCGTCGAAGGGGAGGATGCGTCGTTGCTCGCCTTCCTCGCCGACGGGGAATCGTGGTCGAGCTCGGCGCTCGCGCTGGCACTTGGAACGAGCCAGCGCACCGTGCAGCGGGCGCTCGATTCGCTTGCGGCAGCAGGTAAGGTGCAGCCGTTCGGTCGCGGGCGAGCTCGTCGTTGGATGACCCCGCCCGTGCCGGGATTCACGACGACCTTGTTACTCCCGGCTCCTCTGCCGATTGACTAGGATGGACGCATGCGTAAATCAACCGCCGAGATTGTCCGTGAGTATGGGCCCTTTCCGGACGCCGACCACGTGCATGGAGTCACGTATGACGGTCAGAACGTCTGGTTTGCCGCTGGAGACAGGCTGAACGCCTTCGATCCTGCGACCGGGAAGACGTTGCGCTCGATCGATGTCGCCGCGCATGCAGGAACGGCCTTCGACGGCCAGTACCTGTATCAACTCGCCGAGGATCGCATCCAGAAGATCGATCCGAAGACCGGCCGTGTGCTCGCCACGATCCCGGCGCCAGGCGGCGGCGGTGACTCCGGGCTCACGTGGGCCGAAGGGACGCTCTGGGTGGGGCAGTATCGCGACCGGAAGATCCATCAGATCGATCCCCAAACAGGGGCGATTCTTCGCACGATCGAGTCCAACCGCTTCGTCACCGGGGTCACCTGGGTCGACGGAGAGCTCTGGCACGGCACCTGGGAAGGTGACGAGAGCGATTTGAGGCGAGTCGATCCTCGAACCGGAGAGGTCCTGGAGAGGCTCGAGATGCCGTCCGGAGTGCACGTTTCGGGGCTCGAGTCCGATGGCGGCGATCTGTTCTTCTGCGGAGGAGAAAAGAGCGGGAAGGTGAGGACCGTCCGCCGGCCCAAACGAGGCTCCGCGACGGGCAGCGGCTCCGGGATCCCCGTCGACTCCACGAGCAAGTAATCGAAGCGGCGCTCGCGGGCGAGCTTCGATACCTCGACGAGAAGGTCCTCTCGGAGCGTGCAGCAGATCATCCGTTCTTGCATACCGACGAGCCGCTCGTCGACGCGGCGGAGAACCGTTGGGGTCGGTCTTGGAAGATGGGATATCGCAACCATTCTGCCATCTTCCAAGATTGACCCCAATCCAACATTGACTATAGACATAGGATGACTGACCTCAGTCTCTCTTGAGTCGCGCGGCACGCCGGTTGCAAGCTCGACAGCGAGGAGAAGCAACATGCGAATGCCGCGGCAGTTGGGAACGCTTCTGTTGGGCATCTGGCTGATCCTGTTCGGACTGCTCACACAGCATCTCCATCCGATCGCGTTCCGCCACAGCCAAGATATTCTTGCCGTCTTGGCGATCATCGCCGGCATTCTTTGCCTGGCGCGGCGTCCCTAGGGAATCGCCGTCGCGAACAAGCTAACCCGGCAGTTGGTTCCAGTCTTGCCAACGGGTGAATGCCCCGGTCGGCCTACCGCTGGGGCTGGGCTGGGGTCAGTGTCGCATTGTTGTATTTCTTCTCGAATCGTCCGCCAGCCGCCGCAGCGGTTAGCTAAAGCGAGGGTCCAATCTGCTCCCGAAACACAACAATGCAAACTGACCCCGATCCTTCAAGACTTATTCTCACTGAGCGACGGGGCGCGGTTCGCCTGGCCCGTCACCGCCGTCGCCCAATGCGTGCCGTCCGTCGACGTCTCGACCGTGAACGTCATGGCTCCCTGGGCGGTGAAGTGCTGCACCATACGCATGCGCAGCCGCGTGGCGCCCGCCCCCCTCTCCGCCGACCAGGTCCACGTGTCTCCCGCGACGGAGCCGGTGAAGCTCAAGCGCTGCCCGAGGCTGTTGAAGGAGTCGTACGTGTAGCGCTTGCTATCGGCGTCCCAGCCGACCAAATCGATCTGGCTGACTGGTCGCCCGTTGTCCGTGCCGCTGTAGCGCATGACGACGAAGTAGCCGCCGAAGTCCCAGGCGCCGGTGTTGACGCCGGCGAAACGGCCGCCCGGGCTCAGCGCGCTCGGCGTCATGTCCCCCACCACGTTCCACTTGCCGATGAACACGTTCAGGCGCGCGTGGTCCGCCGTGCGCGGCCCTTCGGCGCGCGCCGTCGAAAGCGCCGCCATCGAAGTTGCCATCGCTGCCACCAGCATTTTGACGAGCGCGAAAAGTCTCATGCGGCGATCGTAACCCACCGGTCTTCCTCTTAGCGCCTATTCCGCGGTTGGTTGAAGACCGCGATCTAGACATGTCGATTTCAGAGACCGTCGTTCGACGTATAAGTGGAGCCACGGTAGTGTCGTCGAGACCGTCCGAAAGCCAGGCTCGGAACAAGGAGGAGAAAACGGCGATGAAGACTGGAGCGTTGCAAGTCACCACGCCCACGGAGCGCGAGATCGTGATGTCACGAGTCTTCGATGCTCCGCGCAGCCGTGTATTCGACGCTTTGACGAAGCCCGAGCTGCTCAAGTGCTGGTGTTACGGGCCGGACGGCTGGTCGCTGGTGGTTTGCGAGGTCGATCTGAGGGTGGGCGGCACCTACCGATTCGTGCTGCGCGGCATCGACGGGGCCGAAATGGGGCTGGGCGGTGTTTATCGCGAGATCAAGCCGCCCGAGAGGATCGTGAACACCGAGTTGTTCGACGAGGATTGGACCGGAGGCGAAACCCTGGCTACGACCGTGCTTACGGAGGACGGCGGTAAGACCACGCTTACGAACACCGTGAGCTACTCGTCGCGGGAGGCCCGCGACGCGGTCCTCAAGTCCGGTATGACGCGGGGCATCGCCGCGAGCTACGACCGGCTTGCGGCGCTGCTGGCTTCGGGAGCAGCTCCGGGGTTGGAGTAAACAAAATCACCGATCAACGCCGCCTTCTGGCCCCGAAGTGGCACACGGCAGGACTGATAGGGATCCTCCTGCTGGCTGTCGCTTTCGGCGCGTGGTTTCAGAGGCAGGGGGGACCAAAATCCGGCCTCGCGCCAGAGCATCGAAGCATTATCGGGATCTATCTGACCGCTCTCCTGCTGGACTGGTCACTCTTCTACTATGTCTGGGCGTTCGCGTCCCGCAGCGGTACCACGTTTCAGCAGATCGTGGGGGGAAGGTGGGCGGGCGCGAAGGATATCGCACGCGACGTTGCGATCGCCATTCCGTTCTGGGTCGTTTGGCAGGCGACTGCGCTTCTTACGCACCGGCTTCTCGGGCCAAACACCGCGAAGTCCATCGGTGGTTTCCTCCCTCGGGGCCCGTCTGAGGTCGCCGTCTGGATCGCCGTTTGCGCGACCGCGGGGTTCTGCGAGGAGTTCGTCTTTCGCGGATACCTCCAACAGCAACTGCAGGCGTGGACCGGTCGACCAGCTCTCGCACTGTTGATCCAGTCCGTGTGCTTCGGGATCGGTCACGCCTATCAGGGAATCAAGAACGTCGTCGTGATCACCGTGCTCGGCGCGCTCTACGGTCTGCTCGCGCTCTGGCGCCGGAGTACGCGTCCTGGAATGTTCGCCCATGCCTGGTCGGACGTCTATGGCGGCCTGCGGATGCAGTTCCTCTCGCGGTTGCTTCCGTTCTAAGCCGTTGCGGAACGGGCCGCGGGCCCGCTCGTCCGCTGGGGTCGGTCTTGGAAGACGGGATTATCGTGAGCAACAGGAATCGGCCACAATCGACACGCGACCGATCCGCCTTCTTCCAAGCCTGACTCCTTTGGACATGCAAGCCCGACTGACCCGATCCCGACTTTTCCCGACCGCCTATTGAGCGCTTCGTGGGCAACAAGCTAGTAATAAAGGGCCGACCCCGATTCGCCGGCGTTCTGATTCGCGTTAAATCCGCCCCGCAGCTGTCTTGTCGTCCATCGCGTTCGCCAACAGCAGGATGGCTCCGCAGAAAAGCAGCGTATCGAAGAAATAGTTCAGCGCAACCACGTCTGTGGGCGCTCGGAGGAGCATCGGCAGATAAATCCACAACACCGTCAGCAGAATCGTGAGCCCTAAGAACGTGGCTGCCATACGTGTTTTCTTATTCATGAGCAAGCAGACGCCTGCGACGATCAGAATCACGCCAACGAAATAACTCAAGAAAATGCGTCCGGGAATCCACTCGGGCGTGAGTGTTTTCAGCGGAACTCCCGGCACGTATTCCGGGTGCAGCAGATGCTCCACTCCATAGAATAGCGAAGGAATGCCCACGAAGAATCGCGGAAAGGCGGCCAGTGCCGTGGTCGGCCGTACCGGCGACTGCTGTCGCGGCCGAGTGCTCCACGACGACATCGCGAAAGCAAAAGCGCCGCCGCTGAAGGCAAGTTGCCTAAGAGCCAGGGCCCAAAAGAATCTGTTGTCAGGCTTCGCAACGACGCCTGGTATGTCCATTACCAATACGAAGATCAGGAACGTCATTCCGACCAGAGCCGCTGCCAGCCGTGCCTGAACGAGAACGGTGATGCTGAGCGCCGCGCAAAGAAAAGCGAGGCCCACCAGATAGACCCAAAACGTGTGAGCGGGAATCCAGCGTGGAACGAGGGCCGCAATACCAGCCGTGACGGTAAAGTGCTCGGTACCAAAAACCCCCATTGGAATCGCGAAGAACAGCCGGCCAACCGGCATGATTTTGTCGACGCCATGTTCCTGCGGCAGTTCCTTGAGAATCTTGATGAAGCCAATGATGAAAAGCAGCGACGCACAAACATAAATCCAGAATGCCGTCGCCGGAATGCCAAATGGCGCGGCAACCAGAGCAAATACGACGCGGATTCGGCAGCGTATGCCCATATACCTACACTGACCCCACTGGACCCTCAGCCGATGTCGCCGGGCCGGCAGGCGCGGTCGGGCTCGCCGCCGCCTCCAGGAGGCGATCGCTGTCGCGGTCCAAATTAATCTTGTTGCCGAGACCTCCTACCGAGTTCAGGCATCCTTCCCTTCTAGCCTGAACCGGACGCGATCGCGAGGAAATATCCACTCTTGGTCCAAGTCGAATGACCACTATCGACAGCCCGGGTAGGCTTCTGGCGTCCTGGCGCCGTGTCCCCTACCGTTGGGCGTTCACGGGACGGGACTCTTCGAGCAATAAGCTAGTAATAAAAACTGACCCCGTTATTCCCCCTCATGAGGTGGGCGGGTATAACGACCCGGGCACAGAACAAGGAGCCAGAGATGATGCTGAAGGACAAGGTTGCGGTGATCTACGGAGCCGGAGGGGACGTTGGCGGCGCTGTCGCCCGCGCATTCGCTCGCGAGGGCGCGAAGCTCTTTCTGAGTGGACGCACTCTCCGCAAGGTGGAAGCGGTCGCGGCCGACGTCGTCAGCCGCGGCGGAGTCGCCGAGGCAGCGCAGGTCGATGCCCTTGACGAGCAGGCGGTGGAAAAGTACGTGGGCGCCGTCGCGGAGAAGGCCGGGACCATCGACATCTCCTTCAACGCCATCTCGATCGCCCACGCGTTGCCGCAGAGGGCTCCGCTTCTGGAGCTCCCGGCAGAGCAGTTTGCGCTTCCCATCACGACCTATACGCAGGCGAATTTCCTCACGGCGCGGAGCGCGGCGCGCCGGATGGTAGCGAGGCGATCCGGCGTGATCTTGATGATCACCGGCTCGCAATCGCGCCTGGCATTCCCGAACGTCGGTGGCACTGCGTCGGCGTTTGCAGCGGTCGTAGCGCTCACCCGCACCCTCTCCGCTGAGCTCGCACCGCAGGGGGTCCGAGTGGTGTGCCTTATGCCGAACGCGATGCCAGAGACGGGAACGATCCGCGGAAACTTTGAGAAGTACGCAAAGGCGGCGGGCCTCACCTCCGCCGAGTATCAAGCGCGTTTCGAGGGGATGACGCACCTCAGACGCCTGACCACGCTTGCGGAGCTTGCGAACGTGGCCGTCTTCATGGCGTCCGACCAGGCCAGCGCGATGACGGGCACGGTCGCCAACCTGACCGGCGGAGCCATCGTCGAATGAGAGGAATGCACGACGCTGACCCTCTGAACTCCGAGCCGTGAACCTCATCCTCTACAACCATGCGCGCTCGTCGTCGGACGGCGTGCGCTCGCGCCAAACGGTCTCGCGTACGAGTACGTGGCCGTCGATCTGCTCGCTGCCCCGCTACCTTCCGAGCGCCAGCTCCTCTCTCAGGAACGTCTTCACGTTGCTTCCGCCGGTCAGCCGCAGCGTGACGTGCTGGCCCTTGCCCCGAAGAGAGATCTCGAAATCCAGGAACGGACAGCAGCGAGACTCGAGGTCCACCCACTCGGCGACCTCGACGACGCAGACGGGAAGCCCCTTCGCGTCGACCGGAAGGCGCGAGAGATCGAGCGTCAGCGCGTAACCGGTAGGCAGCTCCGCGGTGTCGGTGACGGCGCGGCGCAGCATTTCGCCGAGCCGCTGATGTCGCTCCCGCTCGGCGGGGCTCAAGGCGTCGAGACGGCAGACGAGCGGCTCTTCGGCTGGCGCTGACGCCGCGGCGCCGGCCAGGAGCAACAGCGGAACGACCAACCTGAGTAAGTTCATACGACCTCCTTGATGGCTCGAGTGTGGTACTTCAAGTACACTTGAGGTCAAGAGGTCTTTTGCGATGCGGATCGGAGAGTTGGCGAAAAGGACGGGCCTGGCCCCTTCGGCGATCCGCTTCTACGAGGAGCAGAGGCTGCTCCCGACGGCCCGACGCCTCTCGGGGCGCCGCGATTTCGATGCGACGGCGCTGACCCACCTGACCGTCGTGCAGCTCGCCAAGGATGCCGGCTTCACTCTGGCGGAGGTCCGAAGCCTCGTCAACGAGTTCGGAAAGAACCGCTGGCGCAGCCTGGCTGAGCGCAAGCTCGTCGAGGTGCGGGCGGCGGCGGCGCGCCTCCAAGAGATGACGTTGCTTCTCGAAAAGCTCCTCCGCTGCGATTGCCCCGACATCGACTTTTGCGGCCAGACGATCCGGCGTTCGATGGTCCGCTCAAATGGGCCCGCGAGACGGCGCCGCGGACGAAACGGGCCGGGAGTTCGGTGAACTGGTGGTAAAGCGCCCGGCGCGTGTAACCCGCGTCACGAGCCACCTCTTCGAGCACGAGGTTGCCGTAGCCGTAGCGAGACAGGCCCTTCGCCGCCGACTCAGGCAGGGCCTGGCGGGACCGGGCCCGCCGCTCGGCCTGCGTTGGACGCTCGATCGGACGCAATATGGATACATCCAGCCTGCATGTAACCGAGTGAGTTCTCTCGAACTGTTAGAGGTTCGCCTATGAGACTCCCGAACAGCGCACAGACCTCGCGGCCATGGCGAATCCACGAGCTCACGCACGATTTTCGCCTCGAAGACGTGTGGGCGCTTCCGACGCCCGGCGGCCCTCGCGACTTCCATTGGCTCGTTGAGCGCTTCGCGTCGAGTGACCCGTCCAAGGGTTCGCTTCCTGGCCGAGCGCTGTGGGCAGTTCGTTGGAAGCTCGGCGAGCTGTTCGGTTGGGACGGGCCCGACACCGGCGTCGGCACACGCGTGCCAACGCTGCGCGACCGCATGCCCGCCGACTTACGCGACGGGCCCCGCGGTCCGGACTTCGCGGCGCTCCCCTTCACCTCGTTGTACCTGCTGGACGACGAGTGGGCGGCCGAGATCGCGAACAAAACGATGCACGGCGTGTTGCACCTGGGCTGGGTGCCGGACGGCAATGGCGGCTACCACGGCCAGCTGGCGGTGTACGTGAAGCCCAACGGATTGTTGGGCAAGGCCTACATGGCCGCGATCAAGCCGTTCCGCCACCTCCTCGTGTACCCCGCGATGATCCACACGATCGGACGGGACTGGCGGAAGCGCTCGACCGAGCCAGCACCGGCCGGTGCGCGCGATTAGTCGGGATAGCTGAGCGCGGCAGCGACCGCGGCTCCTCGGCCGAGGCCGATGGGCCGTACGCGGCGACGAACACGCCGCGCGCCCCGCAGGACAGGCATTGGAGACTGACCCCGACCCCGACTTTTCTCGGCGGCCTATCGAGGGCTTCGCGTTAACCTCGCCGTCGCGGGGACGGGGTCAGGTCACCGCCTGAGCGGATTAGGCGGTAACTCGTTGCCGCTTGGCGCGCCAGATCAGCCTGAAGATTATGATCCTCAGTTTGCGCGAAGAGGAGAACCGGCTGCAACCGCCAGCGGGCCGAGCTGCCATCTTCCAAGGCTGACCCAGGGACCCCAGCTGTCACTTGGGGAGCCTGTCGGGCGAAAGGAGATCGACGAGAGTTGAAAAGCCTCACTGACAACGCGCGGCCAAGCATCTCGTACATTCTCGGCCATTCCGATCGGGAGCTCGACCGCCTGAATAAGCAGGCGCATCTCATTGATCCGATCACGCGACGGTTCCTTTCCGCCGCCGGGATCGTCCCCGGGATGCGGGTGCTCGACGTCGGCAGCGGTGCCGGCGATGTCGCCTTCCTGGCGGCAGAACTTGTCGGAGCCAGGGGCGAAGTCGTCGGAACAGACCGATCTCCGGCCGCTCTGGCATCGGCGAGACAGCGAGCGGATGCACGGACCCTTCGCAACGTGGTCTTCCGCGAGGGAGATCCGGCCGAGATGACGTTCGACCGACCCTTCGACGCCATCATCGGCCGCTACGTTCTCATGTTTCAGCGCGACCCGACGGCGGTGCTCCGAGGGCTTGCCGCGCACGCGCGGCCCGGGAGCGTCATCTTTTTCCATGAACCGGACTTGGACGGTGCCCGGTCGTTTCCGCCGGCACCGACGTACGATCGGTGCTCCCAATGGATCCGGGAAACACTCCGGTTGTCCGGCGCGGAGACCCGGATGGGCACCAAGCTGTTCTCGACTTTCATCGCCGCAGGGCTTCCGGCGCCGTCGATGCAACTCGAGACACTCGTCGCTGGCGTAGCGAACAATGCGGATCCTCTGCACCTGGTCGCCGACCTCGCCGGCACGCTGGGTAACGCGATGGAACGTCTCGGTGTCGCGACGGCGGCGGAAGTCGGCCTCGAGACTCTGGCCGAGCGGATGATTAGCGAAGCCACCGCCAGCGGCAGCGTCATCCTGGGCCGCTTCGAGGTCGGTGCCTGGTCGCACCTCTAGGGGCGCATGCCGCTTCGACCGCGGCATCGGCTGCCGCGGGCGATGCAGTGCTGCGCGACGAACTGAAGAACATCGAGGACACAGTCACCAGCGACTATTCGCCGGATCTCGCCGATGCGGTCGCTCGCGGCCGTCTGGACCTGGCCTTCATGCGCGTGGAGCCGAGCTACGATCTCGGTTACCACGTGGTGGACCGGGAGCCGCTCATCGTCCTGATGCGAGCAACCATCGCCTCACCGCCAAGCAAGCAATTCATCCGCGCGAGCTCGTCGGCGAGATCTTCATCGGCGGCTCCAACAAAGCCACGGTGTTGCGGGCCGTCACCGAGGATTACCTGCGGCGTTCGGGAAAGGACATCAAGCTCGGCCACGGGGTCGACAACCCTATGCCAAGACTGACTCCGTCAGCGCCCGCTTCCAAGCCATTCCGCGGACTTGCCGCAAAGGACGGACTTGGCAGATCATCAGCGCGCGAAACCTGAGAGGTGAACCGATGAGACCTCCGCTGCCGGGAGCACGTTTGCTCGTGTGGGCCGCCGCGCTGACGGCCGCCGCGATAATCGTCCCGTCCGGCGCGGCGGCACAACAAACCGAGGCGGCGCAGAAAGACGTGCAGGCTTCTCTGGTGAAGATACCTGCGGATGT
>Ga0070698_100002204_pt1 | contig 21610 bp, 15 predicted proteins | sample KBSK1502metaG_FD_65477 | JGI IMG/M metagenome (GOLD analysis project Ga0070698, IMG submission 65477) | Corn, switchgrass and miscanthus rhizosphere microbial communities from Kellogg Biological Station, Michigan, USA - KBS K1-50-2 metaG | ecosystem: Host-associated > Plants > Roots >...
CGCGGATCTGGACGGGCTGGCGGCCGCGGACCTGGACGGGCTGGCGGCCGCGGACCTGGCGGCCGCGGACCTGGCGGCCGTGGACCCGTCGCCGCGCTGAATTTTTCTGGCGGACCAGCCCGGGCCGCCGTGGACGCCCTGCGTCACCAGGCATACCGTGGACGTGTGAGGGTGGTTCCCCGGGCCCGCCGGCCGGACGTGACGCTGGTCACGGATGCGCAGCGGCCGATGTCGGAAGACATCGCTTTCCGTGAGCGCAGATACCTGGTGATGATGGGAATCCGAGTTGCGTGCTTCGTGGTGGCAATCGTCCTCTTCGCTGACCACGCGGGGTGGCTCGCGGCGATACCCGCCGTTGGCGCCATCGTGATCCCGTATTTTGCGGTGGTATTCGCTAATGGCGGCCGCGAGCCGAGTAACACCAAGGGCCTGCGGCCCTATGAGCCGAACCTGCCGGACCGGTATAGCGGACCCCGGGATCCGCGGTCACGTTCAGCCACCAGCGGCTCGTTTACGACTTCGGGCGGTGATCGCCCGCCCGGCTCGTACCCTGGTGCTCCAGACGACTACAGAACGCATTATCCGGACGGGTAACGGCTCATCTGCGGAGATCCACGACCTGTCGGGACAGAGATGGGCTTGTAGTCGGGTCTTGACACACAAGGGGGGGTGTTCCTGTAACATGCATACCGGTGCTCTGGTCCCCCGTCGGAGCACCACTGCCGGCGTTCCGGGCCCCCGTCGGAGCGCCGATGATTGCGACGCCGGGTGGTTTGCCCCCGTAGCCACCCGGCGTCGCTCTATGCTCGGGGCCTTCGGCTCACCCGCGCACGAGGGCCTCCGCCGCCTCCGCCAGCGGCCCGTCGCGCCTTTCCCGGACCGGGTTATCGCCCTGCCAGATCGGCTTATGTCCGGGATCTTCGGTCCCTTCGCCGGGCGAGCGCCCGTGCAATATCACGGGATGATCCCGGCCGGACGGACCGCCCTCTAGTTCTGGATCTCCGGCGCCCCGGCCGGCGAGCGCGCGGTGCCTTTTCCGGACGGATACACCGGCCCGGATCCGCCCTCTGATGAGGATCTCCGGCGCCCCGCCCGACGGCCGCTGTGTCCTTTCCGGCGAAAACCCCGGAACCGGCCCGACGTTCCGGACTAACGTGTCCGTCTGCGCCCGCGTTCCGTACAACATTGCCGCCCTAACGGCCGCCTACCGGACACCCGGTTTACGATTTCTCGCGGCAAGTTGTCCCGGTCGCTTCCGGTCCGATAGCGCTGGGTAACTGCGGCCGCTCCAGCTGACATCCGCCGCGGGCCGTCCCTGGCCGGCAAAACGGGCGGGCTGCCGACGATGACCGCTCGTTTCGCGCGCGATTACTCCGTCTTGCGGAACTCCAATATGGCGATGACCAGCATGCCCAGCCCCATTATCGCCACGAGCCCCAGCGATAGCCCCTGCGGTACCTGCCAGCCCGACCACGTGACACCCGGGGCGAGCGCGTGCGCGGCGAGCGGGCTGACGTGCAGGTGAGCGAATACCGCGCGCCGCATCGGGTCCACGATGTAGGTCAGCGGGTCGAACCTGGTGAGCACCGCCAGCCACGACGGCAGCCCGGTCAACGGGTACAAGGCCCCGGACAGGAAGAACAGCGGCAGCACCAGCATCTGGGTCAGCGCCATGAAGGCCTGGATCTGCTTGATCCGCGCCGCCATCATCACGCCGAACGCGGTCAGCGTGAACGACAGCAGCAGCAGCTCGCCGATGAGGACGACGAACAGCTCCGGGGAGTAGGGCACGTGGGCGAGCCCGGCCAGGATCAGGATCACGATGCCCTGGAGCGTGGCCACCGTCGCGCCGCCGAGGCACTTGCCGACGACGAGGGCGGCGCGACTGACGGGGGCGACGAGCATCTCTCGCAGGAAGCCGAACTCGCGGTCCCACACGATCGAGGCGGCCGAGAAGATGGCGGTGAACAGCACCGACATGGCGAGCACGCCCGGATAGATGAACGTCCTGAAGTCCACGCCGGGCGGCATCCCCCGGCTGGCCAGCGACGACAGCCCGGTGCCGAGCACGAACAGGAACAGCACCGGCTGGACGAGCCCCGTGACCGCGCGGAGCCGGTCGTTGCGGAACCTGATGAGCTCACGCCGCCAGACGATCCCGGCGGCGCGGAGATCCTGGCGGATATTCCGCTCGGGAACCAGGACGCGGATGGACTCGCTGAGGTCCTGCCCGCTCGCGTCCGCGGGGGCCACGCTGACTTCGGTCGCCATCTCCGTCACCCCCTTCTCCGCCACGCGTTGACCATCGCGCGCATGTGATCGGTGCCGGACGCCTCGGCGTCGCGGATGGTCTTGCCTGTATAAGACATGAACACGTCGTCGAGCGAGGGCCGGGAGACGCTGACCGACTGGATCGGCACGGTGAGCCCGGCGAACAGCCGCGGCACGAACTGCTCGCCGGACGCCACGGAGAACGTGACCGCGCCGTCGTGGACCGCGGCGCCGATGCCGAAGGTGGCCGCGAGCGCCTCGATCGCCGCAGCGTCGTCGGCGGTGTGGATCTGCACCCGGTCTTCGCCCACGCTCGCCTTCAGCGCCTCCGGCGTGTCGATCGCCACGATCTTGCCGTGGTCGATGATCGCGATCCGGTCGCAGTTCTCCGCCTCGTCCATGTAGTGCGTGGTCAGGAAGATGGTGATGTCCTCGCGGCTCTTCAGGCCGTTGATGTACTCCCAGATCGACGAGCGGGTCTGCGGGTCAAGGCCTACCGTCGGCTCGTCCAGGAACAGCACGCGGGGGGCGTGCAGCAGGCCGCGGGCGATCTCCAGTCTGCGCTGCATGCCCCCCGAGTACGTGCTCACCAGGCTGTCGCGCCGGTCCCACAGGCCCACCATCTCGAGGACCTGGCGCATCCGCGGCGCGATGGCCCGCTTCGGGACCGCGTACAGCTCCGCGTGGAACTGCAGGTTCTGCCGGCCGGTGAGGTAGGTGTCGAGCGTGGTGTCCTGGAAGACCAGGCCGATGTTCCGCCGGACCGTGTCCCGCTCCCGCGTGACGTCGTGCCCCGCGACCGTGGCGGTCCCCGACGTCGGGGCGGCCAGGGTGCACAGGATCTTGATCGTGGTGGACTTGCCCGCCCCGTTGGGGCCGAGGAAGCCGAACGTTTCCCCCGGCATGACCTCGAAGTCGATGCCGTTCACGGCGTCGATCTCGCCGTACCGCTTGGTCAGGCCGCTGACCCGCACGGCCGGCTGGGCTGTGCCCGCACGGGCGGCCCCCGCGCGGCCGGTGTCGCCGGCCCGCGCGGGGATGGGATCTGCTGTCTTCTCAGCGGTCACTCCTGCCGCCTCCCTGGCTGCTGCCTCCGACACTAGCCGCGCTCACCGCCGGCGTCGCCGGCGCTGCTGCTGCCGCCGGGGCCGCCCGGGCCGGCCTGGCCGGTGTCCTCGGTGTCGTCCTCGGCGGCGAGAATCCGGTACAAGTTCCGGCGGGTGTCCTTCAGGATGCGCTGCGCCTCCGCGACCTGCGCGTCGGAGCCGGCGTTCGTCACCTGCATGGCCGCCATCGCCACCTGGCCGATCATCGACCGCATCTCCCGGATCGACCCGTGCTCGCGGCCGGCCACGATCTCCCAGGGTGCTGTCACCTCGTCGGCGTGCTCGGTCATGTACGCGCGCCCCTCGTCGGTGACGGTGAAGCCCCTGCGGCCGCCGTCCATGCTCTCGGCGCGGATCAGGCCCTCGTCCTCCAGCTGCTGGAGCGCCGGGTAGACCGAGCCCGGGCTCGGCTGCCACACCCCGCCGCTGCGTGCGGCGATCTCCTGGATGATCTGGTAGCCGTTCCGCGGCTCCTCGGCGAGCAGGGCCAGCGCCGCAGCCCGCACGTCACCGCGGCGCACGCGGGGCCTGCGCGGCGGCTCGTCACCCATCCAGAACCGCGGGCCGCCGAACCAGCCGGGGCCGTGCCGCTGGAATCCCGGCGGCTCCACCCGGCGGCGCCGCGGCGGGCCCCAGTGCCCGGGCTGCCCCGGCTCCTCCATGGGCTCCGGCCCGGGAACGGGCTCGGAGTACCGGCCCCTGCGTCGGCCGCCGCCTCGGCGCGGCCAGTCGTCTTGCTCATGCATCGTCATTGTCTCCTGTGTTCGCTGCGGGTTCGGGCGCTTCTTGTGAAGCTCTCCGATACCCCGCATACCTTCTAGTTCGCTCAAAGATATATCGGTACTGTTCCGAAAGCAAGCCCTTGACGTGATGCGGGACGCGTCCGCGCCTCAGCATCTGAGGTGGCAGCCGCCTACACCGCGCTCAGGGCGTTGCGCAGAGTCGTTCGTCTCGCATGTTGAGACGTTTCGCACCGTCCGCGAGGCCGGGTGACGCCCTCTCCGTGAGCGTGAACCCTCGGTATCGCCAGGGCAACACCGGCTCTTCACGTCGCCGGGAGAGCTCTTGATTCTGTCTCACATTTTGAGATGTCTTCGAGAACAGGCTGCTGCACCGGGTCCGCGACGCCGCCTTCGGCGAAGACCACCCCAGCCCCGCAACGGCTCCGCCCCAGCCCCGCAACGGCTCCGCCCTGCAGGCGCTCGCCGAGCCGCGCAACCTCGCCATCGGCTGCCCGCCCGCCGCCGGCCACCCCAAGATCACCGCTGCGCTGCGGTGAATCTCCCGCGACCCATCCGCCTTCAGGCCATCGTCTGCAAACCCGGTGAACAGCACCAACACGCCCGCGGCGACCGCGCGAGCGCCGGGCGAGGTGGCCTCGCTGGCCCCCCCGTGCAGCTCAGCCGATGGGAAGGTGGTATTCGCGCCGGACGCTGGAGCCCAGCCGGGAGATGTCGGCGCCGTAGACGTGCAGCGATATCGTCACGCCGCTGCCGGGATTGCGGACCCGGTGAATGTCGCCGGGCGGGGCGAAACCGCCCACCTCTCCCACGCTGTTCCAGTTGCTCCCCGCCGGCGCGAGGCGCCGCTCGTTGTCGGCGATCGTGAACGGCTCTTCGCGTTCGCTGCCCTGGATCACCCCGAACACGCACCAGGCCACGTGATCATGGACGGGCGTCACCTGGCCGGGGAGCCAGACGACGGCGAGGACGGAGAACGACCCGCCGGGCTCGGTGTGCAGCAGGTGACTCGTGTACCCGGCCGGGTGGCCGGCACGCTGGGCGGGGCTGAGGATGTCCGGGCCCGGCAGGTGCAGGCGGACCTGGCCGGCCACCTGCTCGGCGGTCTGCTGCCAGTCGCGGCCCTCGCGCACGACGGCGCGGACGGCGTGCAGCAGGGCGGAAAGCCCCCTCGTGGCGGCGGGTGCTGGCGCGGCGCTCGTCATGACTCCTCCTCGGCCCCGAATCCGTTCGGTCTGTGGCGGACGAACCTCAATCTAGGGAAGGCCGGCTCATAGGTCTAATGCCAATCTGCTTGCTCACCCATAGATCACATTGATAGTTCAGCGCGCGACTCGCCGGCCCGGATCAGGTCGCTCTGTCCCCGCTGGGCAGCCGTCGGCCTGGCTGCAGGCGTTCCGGCGCGAAACGCTCCCGTCCGCCGTGGCGAAACGGTAACCTTCTGGCCACGTAACGTAGTCGTCTCCTCGGGAGGAGAGCCTTGCCCGATCGGCCCGCGCGGACCGGGGTACGCGCCCTCCTGACCGCTTTCCTCGCGGCGGCGCTGGCCGTGATCGCGGCCGGGGGCACCGCGCACGCGTCGGCCGGCCAGAACGGCGGCCCCCCCGTCGGGCCGGCCCCGATCAGCCCGCTCGGGCACCCTGGGCTGTGCTGGCAGGGAGAGGGCGACGGCTCTGCGGTCAGCCTGGCGCCCTGCGACGCCACCCTCCAGGGCCAGCTGTGGACGTTCAACGGCAACCGCGTCGTCATGAACGGCAACGGCTACTGCCTGCAGAATCCGGGCACGGCCGGGCGGGGGCAGCGGGGCGGCCCCCTGTTCCTGAGCTTCAGCGGTCAGTGCGCCGGCGCCGCAAGCCAGGTGTGGGCGTTCAGCGGCAGCACGAACGCGATCAGGAACCCGTCCGCCGGCGCGTGCGCCTACCCGCATGGCGGCTCCGACGTCCCCGGCGCGGCGATCGTCGCCCGGCCGTGCGGTCGGGTCAGATCCGCAGAGCGGTGGAGCTTCGGAATCAGCCGGCTGACCCTGTCCGGCGCCCGCCGGGTGACCGGCGGACACGGCGGAGGCGCCGCGTCCGCGGCGAAGGGCGCGCGGGGCACGGCCGCCGGCAGCGCGGCCGGGGCCGGCGGGGCGGCCGGGGCCGGCGGGGCGGCCAGGGCCAGCGGGACGGCTGGGGTCGGCGGCGGGGCTGCCGGTGGAGGCGCTGCCGCTGGCCCGCGGCGCGTGTTCAGCGCGCAGATTTCGGTGGCCAACGCCGCGGAGGCGATGACCGCCTATGGGGCCGTCGTCACCTTGCGGCCGCCGAAGGGCCTGCTCGTCACCCGGCTCGCCGGCAGCGGCGCCGTAAGCGGCTGGACCTGCACGGTGCGGGACCTGACCTGTCAGGGCAGCCTGGCCGGCGGCCTGAGCGGACGGATCACCGCCAGCGGGAACGTGACGGGCCAGCGGGTCGCGCGTGCGATCATCGTGCACGCCGCGGTGACGCGGACCAACGAGCCCCGGCGCGGAATCCGCCCGGTCCGCGTCCCGGTGCGGGTATTCACCGTGGCGGCGGCCGGGTCGATTCCCGGCGGCAGCCCGGTCGGCGCGCCGGCCGGCAGCGGGGTGAGGCTCGTCCTGATCATCGCCGGGCTGCTCGTCGCCCTCGGGATCATCCTCGCGGTGGTCTCTCGCCGCGGGCCGCGGGCGGCGGTCGCGGCGGCCGCTGCCGCACCGGCCCCGGACTACCCTGCCGGGCCCGCTCCCCGCCGCTACACCGGCCCGGCCGCGCCAGACCCCGCGCCCTCGTCCGCACCGGGTGGCGCCCCGCCCGGTGGCACGGACCCGGCCGCGCCGGCCTTGCCGGGTGCTGCCGGGGCGGCCGCGCCGGCCGCCGAGGCCGCCGGGGCTGGCGCGGCCGCCGGGAAGGACCCAGCAGCGGGCGGCGCGCCAGGCTAGGACCGCGTCCGTCGCACGAGCTGGCCAGGCCTCACACCGTCGAGAACCTCAGTCGCCGGATGACTTCTCCCACCCCGCGGCGATCTCGCTGATCCGCGCCGCCGAAGCCGCCAGCGGATGCCCTTGTGCCACCGCGAGGCCAAGCAGGTAGGCGGTCAGCGGCGCGGCCGGCCGGTCCACCCCGTGCGCGACGTCCCTGGCCATGTCCAGGATGACCCGCGTGTCGACCGAGTCTGGCGGCAGGCTGAATTCGAAGCACACGACCTCGGTCCATCTGTCCATCGGACCCATCGGCACCCCTCCCGTGCTCATCGCGGCACGTCCGGCCCGCCCCGCGCAGGAGCACCAGACCAGGCTCGCGCCAGACGCACATCATCCTCCGTGTCGCAGTCGAGCCACGGCGGGGGGCCCGCCTGATCCGGCGCAGGCCAGAGCAGCGCCGGCGCGAGCAGGCCTAGCAGCCCGTGCAGCGAGCCGCCGCGGTACCTGCCGACTGCGTCACGTAGCGCCCCGGTCTGCCAGCAGCCCGCCAGCCATTGCGGCCGACCCGTGTCATCGGCCAGCACGGCGCCCGCGGCAGGCGCTACCTGGCCGCCGCCCGATGCGTCCGCCCGGCCGCCGCCCGAGGCGTCCGCGAGCAGCGAACCCAGGTGACCGGCGCGGATGAACGGCAGGTCGGCGGCGAGGAGGAAGACCCACGGCGCGGTGACCTCGGCCAGCCCACGGCGCAGCGCGGGCACCGGCCCCGATCCCGGCGGATCCTCCCGCACCGCGCGCAGACGCGGCGCCGGCCCCGGTCCCGCCGGATCCGCCCGGGCCCGACCCGGACGGCCGGCGGCCCGAATCCTCAGCTCCGGCCGGTCCGGGCCCACCACGACCACCAGGCGGGCCCCGGCCTCAGCCGCGGCCGCGACCACCGACCCGACCAGGCTGCGCCCGCCGACCGCGAGCCCGGGCTTGTCGGCACCGCCCAGCCGCGACGCGCGGCCGCCGGCGAGAACGATCGCATCGGCCCGCGGAGCGGAATCACCCCGGCCCGGCGCAGCCCCGCCGCCGCCCGGAGCGGCCCGGCCATCCGGGCGGTGCACCAGGCTCAGCCGCCGATGGCCGACATCGGCCGGTCGGGCTGCAGGAACGACGGGTCGTCGATGCCGTGCCCGGGCAGCTTGGACGCCACCGCGCGGCGCCACCGTTCGGCGATCTCGGCGTCGCCGGCTCCGGCCCGCAGCGGGCCGCGCAGGTCGCTCTCGGTCCGGGCGAACAGGCAGTTGCGCACCTGGCCGTCCGCGGTCAGCCGGACCCGGTCGCAGGAGCCGCAGAACGGGCGGGTCACCGAGCCGATGATGCCCACCCGGGCAGGTCCCCCGTCGACGAGGAACGCTTCGGCCGGCGCTGAGCCGCGTACGTTCGGATCGTCGGGTGTCAGGGCGAAAACGGCGGACAGCTCGGCCAGGATCTCCGCCGCCGTGACCATGTCGTCCCGCCGCCAGCCGTGCTGGGCGTCCAGCGGCATCTGCTCGATGAAGCGCAGCTCGTAACCGCGGTCGAGGCAGAACCGCAGCAGCTCCGCCGCCTCGCCGGAGTTGACCCCGCGCATCAGCACGGAGTTCACCTTGACCGGCGTGAGGCCGGCGGCCGCGGCGGCCTCGAGGCCGGCCAGCACCTCGGGTAGCCGGTCGCGGTGCGAGAGCGCGCGGAACGCCTCGGGCCGGAGCGTGTCCAGCGACACGTTCACCCGGTCAAGCCCGGCCTGCCGCAGCGGCCCGGCCAGCCGCGCTAGCCCGATCCCGTTGGTGGTCAGCGATATCTCCGGGCGCGGCGCGAGCCGGGCCGTCCGCTCGATGATCCGGGCCAGCCCGCGGCGAAGCAGCGGCTCGCCGCCGGTGAACCGCACCTCGCGGATGCCGAGCCACTCGACGCCGATGGCGACGAGCCGCACCACCTCGTCGTCGGTCAGCAGCTCCGGCTTGGGTAGCCAGTCGAGGCCCTCGGCCGGCATGCAGTAGGTGCAGCGAAGGTTGCACCGGTCGGTGAGGGAAACACGGAGGTCGGTGGCGATCCGCCCGTACGAATCGGACAGCACGCGCGCCACCTCCTCCTCCGGAGTCCCACCTCTCGGGTAATACGCACCAGACTACGTGGCCCGGCCGGCACGGGCAGGACAGCCGTCCGCACGGGCAGGACAGCCGCCCGGACGCTGGCGTCACCCGCGCCCGGACTGCGAGGACATCCCCGGAGTCTCGCACACCGCCGTCCGCCAGACTGCCCGCGGCCACCGGGCAACCCGGAACCCGCAACCCGGAACCCGCGACCCGGAACCCGCAACCCGGAACCGGCAACCGGGAACCGCCGGCGCGCCAGAAGTCAGGAAACGTGAGTCATTGCTGTGATATGCGTGATGCGGGTAGCGTCACGAAACGTTTACACGGTCGCGGGCGAGGAGCGGGGCATGGGACGAGCCTGGAAGGTGGCGGCCGCCTCGGCGGCCGCGGGAACGCTGCTGCTCGCGCTCCCTGGCGGGACTGCCGCGTCGGCCTCAGGGGAGCCCGCCGTCTCCTCGCTGCCCGGGCCGGCGCGGGTGGTCAGCTACCTGGGCTACCAGGTGCGCGTGCCGGCCTCGTGGCCGGTCTACCGCCTGGCGGCGGATCCCTCGCGCTGCGTGCTGTTCAACCGGCACGCGGTCTACCTGGGCAGGCCCGGCGCTGACCAGCGCTGTCCGGTGCGCGCGTTCGGCAGGACAGAATCGCTGCTGATCCAGCCCCTCGGTCCGCTGAGCGACCTGCCGCCAGGCACGACGGTGCAGCGCGGGCAGGCGGCGGCCCAGCCCGCCCCGGCGGTCGCCGCGCTGGACGCGGCCAGCCACGCGCTGCCGGTGGCGCTGCCCGCGGCCGGCGTGCAGGTCACCGCGACGTACGGCGCGAACGAGGCGCTGGTCCGCGCGATCCTGGCTGGCGCGCGGCTGACGAGCGCCCGCCCGGCCGCCGGCCACCTGGCGGCCCCCAGCCGCCACCCGACCGCCCCCGGCCGCCAGCAGCCCGCCCCCCGCCGCCAGGCTGCCCCCATCCGCCAGGCTGCCCCCACCCGCCAGGCCGCTCCCCGCCAGCGGGCGGCCGCCGCGACGACCCTGACCGGCCTGCGCGGCACCGGGCTCGGCTTCGACGCCTGCACCGCCCCGTCCGTGGCGACGATGACCGCCTGGCTCAACTCGCCCTTCCGGGTGGCCGGCACGTACCTCGGCGGGGTGAACTGGGCCTGCAGCTACGGCAACTTCACCCAGTCATGGGTGAGCCAGGTCGCGGCGCAGGGCTGGCGGTTCGTCCCGATCTGGGTCGGGCCGCAGGCGCCGTGCTCCACGATTCCGGGCGCGGTGCTGATCAATCCCGCGCAGGCCGCGGCCGAGGGGAAGTCGGAGGCGGCGAGCGCGGTGTCCACGGCGGCCGGGTTCGGCTACGGGACCGGCACGCCCATCTACTTCGACATGGAGGGCTACGACAACTCCAACACCTCCTGCAAGCAGGCCGTGCTGAACTTCCTGTCCGGATGGACGCAGGGACTGCACGCCGCCAACTACCTCTCCGGGGTGTACAGCAGCGCGGCGTCCGGGATCGCCGACCTGGCCTCTCAGTACGGCACGAGCTACTCCTCGCCCGACGACATCTGGATCGCGGACTGGACCGGGGATCCTGTCCTGACCGACCCGTACGTGCCGAACGCCGACTGGGCCAGCCACCAGCGGCTGCACCAGTACTACGGCGGCCACGCCGAGACCTGGGGTGGCGCCGGCGTGAACATCGACGCCGACGTGGCCGACGGCGCGGTCGCGGGGCTGAGCACGGCGCCCAAGCCGCCGGCGTCGTTCGTGCTCGGCCAGCCCGACGCGCTCGCCGTGGCGCCCGGCTCGTCGGCCACGCTGCAGCTCGCGGTCGGTACCCGCGCGAACCACAAGGCGGGCACGGTCAACTGGCAGGTGCAGGCGCCGTCCGGCCTGACCGTCTCGCCCAGCAGCGGCAGCACGCCCGCCCCGGCCGGGAGCCAGACCACGGTCAGCGTCACCGTGACCGCCGGGGCCGGGACAGCGTCCGGGCGGTATGACCTGCCGGTCACCGCGACCCGGGGAGGCCGGCCGCTCGCCGAGACGTTCGAGCTGGTCAGCGTCGCGCCGGCCGGCCAGACGCTGCCGACGGCCAAGCCGGTCGTGCTCTACGCGGCCGACCCGTCCAGCAGGACCACGGCACAGCAGATCGCCGCCGCGCTCGCGCTGCCGGCCGCCGACGTGACCGGCACCTTCAGCACCGCCTGGACCGACCTGACCGGCGGCAAGGACCTGCTACTGGCAGTGGGGCAGGCGGCGCTCAACGGGCTGTACTACAACCCCTGCGGCTGGTCCAACCCGGCGGGTACCGGCGCGGGCTCCACCCCGTTCTCCTACACCGGAGAGCCGCTGCGGCAACCGCCCGGCACGAACCTCTTCGAGAACTCGTCCGGCAGCGGCACCGCGGCCACGAGCCAGCTGACCGCGGATCTGGCGCACTACGCGCTGGCCGGCACGCTGCCCGACGAGGGAACGCTGCCGCCCGGGCCGACCGCGCCGACGATGGCCTGCCTGGGCTCGCCCACGGTCCCCGCGCGCTGACAATCGCGCCGCGGTGGCGGAGGCGGACGGGAATCGAACCCGCCGGCGACGCTGCGCGCCGCCCCGTGGTTTTGAAGACCAGGAGGGCCACCAGGCACCCGCACGCCTCCGGGCCCGACTCTAGCCCCGCCGCATCCGGCGCGTGTCGTCGGGCAGCCGCTGCGTTACCGCCGCCCGGTCCAGGTACTCCAGCAGCGGGATCGCCACCCGCCGGGTGGTGTCGAGCGCCTGCCGCGCCTGCGCCGTGGTGAACGGCTGCGGCAGCCGCGCGAGCACCCGGGCCGCCTCCTCGTCAGCGCCGGGAGCGAGCACGAGCTCCGGGGCGATCCGCAGCAGCAGGCCGGCCCGCGCCGCGGCGGCGATCGCCTTGCGGTCCAGGCCGAGCTCGCGCAGCCGCCCGGCCTCCGGCGCGCGGAACGGGCTCGCCGCCAGCTCGGCGCGCAGCGTCTGCACCGCGCTCGCGACCTGCGGCGGCAAGGCCTGCGCGGCCGACTCCGGTCCGGCAGGTGATTGTGATGATTTTCCCGAACGGCGCTGCCCCAAGCCCGTCGCGCCCACCGCCGGCCCGTCGCCCGCTCGGACGTAGCCGTCCAGGACGCTCAGCGGATAGCCAGCCGCCTCGCGCCCCGGCCAGGCCGCCAGCGCCTCAACGAGGTGCCGGTCCGGCAGGCCGAGCGCCGCGCGGGCCGCGTCCAGCGGCATCCCGGGGGCGAGGGGATCCCGCGCCGCGTGCGCGGCCACCGCGCGCCCGAGCAGTTCGCGCAGCTCCGCCCAGTGCTCCGGGTCCGCCAGCCACCCCGCCGCCTGGACCACCGCGACGCTGGCCAGATTGGCGCCGGCCTGCGCGACCGCCAGCCCCATCGCCCGCAGCTCGGCCGGGCGGGCCAGGCCGCGGCGGCGCAGCAGGTCGGCGGCGCCCGGCGGGTCGGGCCAGCCGCCCAGCTCCCGCCGCGCCGCTACCGCCGCGCCCCGCCGCGGCAGGGGCGGCGGGCTGACGTCGAGCACGATCGCGCCCGCAATGGCCGGCCAGCCGACCGGCCCGGTGGCCGCGCCGCCCTTCCCCGTGGCGCCGCCCTTCCCCGCGGCGGCGGCGAGCGCCCCCGCGGCAGCGGCCGCCCCCGCGCCGGCCCGGCGCGCCCCGCCCGGCAACACCCGCGCGGCGCCGGGGTCGCGCAGCAGTAGCCGGTCCGCGACGTGCAGCGGCAGCGGCTCGCGCAGGCTCAGCCGGGCGAACGGCCCGCCGAACTGCCGCACCCGCGCCACCGTCCGCGCCGACCCGATGTGCACGGTCATCTCCCGTGGCAGCCGCGGCGGCTCGTCCGGCCAGCCGCCGGGCGGGCCGGCCAGCCTGACGTCGATCGCGGCGGTCAGCGTCCAGCCGCCGGGCTCGACCAGCGTCATCCCCCGGGCCAGCGCGCCCGGCGGCGTGCCGCGCAGGTTGACCGCGACCCGGGCGACGCCGCGGGCCTGCGCGACCCTCTCGCTGAGCGACTCGATGGCCCGTATCCGGACCGGCCGCCCGGAGGGCGCGACCAGCAGCTCGTCTCCCGTGTGCACCGTTCCGGCCGCGAGCGTCCCGGTCACGACGGTGCCGCTGCCGGTCATGCTGAACACGCGGTCCACCCACAGCCGGACCGGAGCGCCGTCGTCCGGCGCGGGCAGGCCCGCGGCCAGCTCGGCGAGGGCGGCGCGCAACTCGGGCAGGCCCGCGCCGGTCACCGAGCTGACCGCGACCGCGCGGACCCGGCCGAGGCTGGTCCGGGCGATCTCCTCGCTGGCCCGGCGCAGCGCGGGGCCGGGATCGGCGAGGTCGGCGCGCGTCACGGCGAGCAGCCCGCGGGAGATGCCCAGCGCGTCGATCGCCGCCAGGTGCTCGGCGGACTGCGGCATCCAGCCGCCGTCGGCGGCGACCACGAACAGCACCGCGGGCACCGGCCCGACGCCCGCCAGCATGTTCGGCACGAACCGCTCGTGCCCGGGCACGTCGACGAGGGCCAGCCGGCCGCCGTCCGGCAGGACCAGCCAGGCGAAGCCCAGGTCAATGGTCAGGCCGCGGCGGCGCTCCTCGGCCCACCGGTCGGGTTCCATCCCGGTGAGCGCCCGCACCAGCGCCGACTTGCCGTGATCCACGTGCCCGGCCGTGGCGATGACCTGCACGGCCGCTACCCCGAAGCCGCGGCGATGACCGCGTCGAGGACCAGGTCGTCGTCCTCGGCCGGGACGGCGCGCAGGTCGAGCAGCAGCCGTCCGGAGGTGACACGGCCGACCACCGCGGGGGCGTCTCCCCGGCGCACCGCGTCCCCGGCCCGGAGCGCGACGGCCAGCCCGGCCGGCAGGCTGACGGCCGCGCTCGGCAGCGGCACGCCCGGCGCGCCGCCGCCGCCGACCGCCGCCTCGGAAGGCACGGCGCGGGCGTCCACGCCGAGCGCGGTCAGCCGGGACGCCAGCCGCTGCGCCCGCGCCATCACGGCGGCCGCGTCGGTGGCCAGCGCCTCTCCGGCCGGCGGCCGGGGCCCGGCCAGCGTCGCCTCGAGCGCCGCCAGCGTGAGCTTGTCCACCCGCAGCGCCCGGGACAGCGGGTGCCGGGTGAGACGGCGCAGCAGCTCGGTGCGGCCGAGCAGCAGGCCCGCCTGCGGGCCGCCGAGCAGCTTGTCGCCGCTGGCGGTGACCAGCCCGGCGCCCGCGCGGAGCGCGGAATCGGCGTCCGGCTCGCCCGGCAGCGCCGGGCTGGGGGCGAGCAGCCCGGACCCGATGTCCGCGACGACGGGGACGCCGAGCCCGGCGAGCTCGGCGATAGAGGCTTCAGCGGTGAAGCCCTCGATGCGGTAGTTCGACGTGTGCACCTTGAGCAGGAACGCGGTCTGCGGGCCGATCGCCGCGCTGTAGTCGGCCGCGTTCGTCCGGTTGGTGGTGCCGACCTCGCGCAGCCGCGCGCCGGTGGATTCCATCAGCTCCGGCAGCCTGAACCCGTCGCCGATCTCGATCAGCTCGCCCCGGCTGACCACGATCTCCCGGCCGGACGCGAGCGCGGTCGCCGCGAGCACGAGCGCCGCCGCGTTGTTGTTCACCACCGCCGCGGCCTCCGCCGCGGGCACCGCGGCGGCGAGCGCGGCCAGGGTGCCGCGGCCGCGCCGGCCGCGCTCCCCCGACGCCAGGTCGAACTCGACGTCGGTGCAGCCGGCCGCCGCCTGCAGCGCCTCGCGCGCGGCGCGCGACAGCGGCGCGCGGCCGAGGTTGGTGTGCAGCAGGACGCCGGTCGCGTTGATCACCGGGACCAGCGTGGTGGGCCGGGCGGGCAGCCCGGCCACCGCCGCGTCCGCGACCGAATCCGGCGGGATCTCCCCCGCCCGCGCCGCCTGCTGCGCCCGGGACACCGCCTGCTTGACCAGCGCCCGGCCGAGGCGCTGTTCCGCGGCGACCAGCCGGGGATCGGCCAGCAGCACGTCGGTCCGCGGCACCAGCCGCCTGGTCCCGGCCCCGCCCGTAGCGGCGGAGCGGCCAGGGTCGCTGCCGCCCGTGGTCTCCACGAGCGCGACCCTATCCCGTTCGCCGGTTCCCGCGGGTCACCCGGTTCCCGCGGGCGGTTCCCGGCCCCTTTGTGCCGGTGGCTCCGCTGCCGGCGACTTATCCTGCCGGCGGTGGTTACGGCGCGAGATCATGGGTAGCCACGTGCGCAGTCCCTATTCCTCATGCATGGGAAGTGATCGTTGTGGCTGGGATACTGCGAGTTCCGCGGAGCCGCGGCGTGCTCAGCGGCGCGCTGCTCGTTCTGCTCGGAGCGTGGGGTGGCCTGATCCCGTTCATCGGGCCGTATTTCCACTACGCGTACAGCCCGGACCGCGGCTGGGTGTACAACTCCGGCCGGCTCTGGCTGGAGATCCTGCCCGGCGTCGGCGCGCTGCTCGGCGGCCTCATCGTGCTGGTGGCGGCCACCCGGCCGTTCGCGCTGTTCGGCGCGTGGCTGGCCGCGATGAGCGGAGCCTGGTTCGTCGTCGGCCAGCCGCTCAGCACGGTGTGGACGGCTGGCGGCAGCCCGGCCGCGGGTTACCCGGTCGGTGCCACGGTGGCCCGCGCGGTCGAGCAGGTCGGGTTCTTCACCGGCCTGGGCGCGGCCGTCATCTTCTTCGCCGCGCTGGCGCTCGGCCGGTTCACCGTCGTGGGCGCCCGCGAGGCCGGGCTCGCCGCCGAGGCCCGCGCCGCGGCCGACCGGGCCGCCGCGGCCGAGGCGGACGCGGAGAGGACCGCCGGCGACCAGGCCGCCGCGAGCCGGACCACCGTCGGCCCGGTGGCGGCCGAGCGGACCACCGTGCGGCAGCCTTCCGAGGAGTACTTCCCGCCGAAACAGTGGTGACCGCCAAGCGGACCCGTGTGCGGCGGCCCGCCGCGACGGCGTCCGCCGACCCGCAGTGACCGCCGAGCGGCGGGGCGCAGCCCGGCCGCACGCCGCACCTTGACCCGCCGCATCCCAAGGCGGGCCGATGTGGCTGCCGGGCCCGGACGCGCCCGCCCGGCGGTGGCGGCCCGCGCCGATGTCTCGCGGCGGTAGGCTCTGGCGTACTGTCCGCGGCACGGCTGCCCGGTCAGCCCGGTACACATGATCGAGTCACCCACCGTTGCGACAGCGGCCGGTCCGTCGCGGAGACCTGCCGCCGCGAGCCGGACGAGGTAGGACGATGGATCGAGCGGGCCGCGCAAGCGGCGACGACGGTCCCGCGCGCGCGGCGAACGGCGCGGCGGGCCCGGTCGCCGCTCCCCCGGCCACCACCGCCGGGGACACGGCCGCGGCGGGCCGGGCCGGGCCGCGGTCGGCCGGCGGCGGCCCGGCGTTCGGCTGGGTGCCCCGCTGGGCGCGTGGCGCCGTCGCCCGCCACCTGGTGATCCTCGCCGCCTACCTCGGCGCGGGAATCCTGGTGACCTGGCCGCGGGTCACCTACCTGTCCGACCACAAGCTGCCCGCCACGCGCGACGCCGGCGCGTACGTGTGGGGCTTCTGGTGGTTCGCACACCAGCTCGTGCACCTGTCCAACCCCTGGTTCACGCGCGCGATCGCCGCCCCGGCCGGCACGCAGCTGGGCTTCCACGCGCTCATGCCACTGCCCGGCCTGCTGCTCACGCCGGTCACGCTGGCCTTCGGACCGTCCGCCTCCTACAACCTGCTGTCCGTGCTGCTGCCGGGGCTGCTGTGCTACGCGATGTACCGGGTGGCACGGCTGTGGGTGCGCTCGCAGACCGCGGCTCTCGCCGCGGGCGCGTTCTTCGGCCTGTCCTCGATGATCGCCTACCAGAGCTGGTACCTGGTCAACCTCCCGGCGGGCGAGCTGTTCATCCCGCTGGCCCTGGAGGCCGCGGTGCTGCTGGGACGTCGGCCGGGCTGGCGCCGCGCGGTGGTCCTGGGCGTGATCGTGGGCGCAGCGCTGCTGACCGACCAGGAGTCGGCCATCCTGGTGGCGATCGTGACGGTGCTCGCGCTGCTGCCGTGGCTGTTCTCCGGTCTGCGGGAGCTCCTCGACAGGCTGCGGCTGCTGGCGGTGGCCGTGGTGGCGGCCCTGGTGGTGGCGACGCCGCAGATCATCGCCATGGCCCAGCAGGTGGCGGCGCACGGGGCGTCCGTCCCGGCGGCGGCGCTCGCCAGTTCCTACAACTCCTACGGGGTCGGGCTGCTGGGGTTGTTCGCGCCGTCCCCGAACGTGGCCAGGTACGGGCTGACCGGGCTGGCGTCCGAGTACTACTACCACGGCATCGTCTACCACCAGGTCGGCCCGCACCACCTGGTCACCAGCAACGAGGGCACGCCCATGTTCGGCCTCGTGCTGACCATCCTCGGCGTGTGCGGGCTCATCGTTGCCTGGCGGCGGCGCAGCGCGTGGCTGCTGGCCCTCATGTGGCTGGCCTCCGCGGCCCTCGCCCTGGGGCCGGTCCTGTGGATCGGCGTCACGCACGAGTACGTCCCGTTCGCCGAGATGTTCCACGGCGTGCGGCTGTCCGCGATCATGCCGTACACGCTGTTCGTTCAGATCCCGGGCCTGTCCAGCTTCCGGGAGGCTGACCGGCTCGCCATCCTGGGGCTGGTGGCCGCCGCGCTGCTCGCCGGCAGCGCGGTGGACTGGCTGCGCTATCACGCCAGGCCGGCTCTGGCCGCGGTCCTCGCCGTCAGCGTGCTGGAACTCGGGTGGGCGGGTAACCCGCCCACCCGCGTGATGCCGGCGTCGCTGCAGAAGGGCACGATGCCCACGTCGATGCCGAAGCTGGACGGGCCGATCGCCGCCGACCACTCCGGGTCGATCGTCGTCGACTTCCCGTTCGGCCTGCGCGGCGGCCTCCCGGACTACGGCCCGCCGTTCGCGCCGCAGTCGCAGGTGCTGGCGACGGCCGACAAGCACCCGATCGCGGACGGCTACATCGCCCGCGTGCCCGCTCCCACGATCGCCGGGCTGAACAGCCACCCGTTCTACGCCGGCCTCATCCGCGTGTATCACGCGCCGGTGACGCTGCAGCACATGTCCCCCGCGTTCTGGCGGGCGGTGGCCCTGGACGCCCGGCGGATGGACGTCGGCTGGGTCATCGAGTGGCCGTCGCACGTGCCGAACACCCTGCGCAGGTATCTCCTCCGCGCCGGGTTCCGGATCGACTACCGGATCGGGCACATCGTGGTGTTCCGCCGGTAGCGGCGCCCTACCCCTCGTACAGCCCGCTGATCACGTCGGCGTAGCGGGCATAGATGATCCGGCGCTTCAGCTTCATCGTGGGCGTGATCTCCCCGCTCTCCGGGGTCCACTCGTGCGGCAGCAGGTGCCAGCGCTTGACCTGCTGGACCCGGGCGAGCCTGGCATTCGCCGCCGCCACCGCCGCCGTGATCTCCGCGACGAGCTCGGGCCGGGCGGCCAGGTCCTCCAGTGACGAGCCGTCGGCGCCGTGCGCCCGGGCCCAGCCGGCCACCGCGTCGCCGTCCAGGGTGAGCAGCGCGACCACGTAGGGCCGCCGGTCGCCGTAGGCGGCCGCCTGGCCGATGAGCGGATGCTCCGCCAGCAGGGTCTCTATCGCGGCGGGCGAGACGTTCTCGCCGCCAGAGGTGATGAGCAGCTCCTTCTTGCGGTCCACCACGGACAGGAACCCATCGGCGTCGAGCGAGCCGATGTCACCGGTGTGCAGCCAGCCGTCGGCGTCGATCAGGTCGGCGGTGGCCTCGGGCAGGTTGAGGTAGCCGGGGGTGTTCAGCGGGCTCCGGGCGAGGATCTCGCCGTCGCCGGCGATCGCGACCTCGGCGCCGGGCATCGGCCGGCCGACCGTGCCCAGCTTGAACTCCTCCGGGGTGTTGGCCGTGAACGCGCCGGTCGTCTCCGTCATGCCGTACACGTCGAGGATCTTCATGCCGAGCCCGGCGAAGAACCTGGCGACCTCCTTGGGCAGCGGGGCGGCCGCGCTGGACGCGACGATCGTCTCGCCGAGCCCGAGCAGCGAGCGGATGAGGGCCAAGACGCTTTCGTCGGCCTGCCGGAACTCCTCGGCCAGCTCCTCGCTCGTCGTGTGGCCGAACTGGCGGCTTTCCACGTACCTGCGGCCGGTGTCCATGGCGCGCTCCACCGCCGCCCGCCGGTCCGGGTCGGCCTCGGCCGACAGCAGGGCCATGATGCCGGCCTGGATCTTCTCCCAGATCCGCGGCACGCCGAAGAAGGCGGTCGGGCGCACCTGCCCGAGCGTGCCCACCAGCTCGGTCCTGGCGTCGTGGCAGAAGTGGATGTGACCGGCCAGGCTCATGGCCAGGTAGATGCTGAACATGCGCTCGGCGATGTGCGCCAGCGGCAGGTAGGAGACCCAGCGGACGTGCTCGGGCACCGTGCCGGACCGGTCGGCCGCGGCGATCTCGTACAGGACGTTGTGATGGGTGATGACGACGCCCTTGGGGTTGCCGGTGGTGCCCGAGGTGTACAGCAGCGTCACCGGGTCGTCCGGCGTGATCTTCTCGATCAGGCTGGTCACGACCGCGGGCTCGGCGGCGAGCCGGTCGCGGCCGAGCGCGGCGAACTCATCCCAGCTGAGATACCGCTCGCCGGCCGGGCGGGCGGCCGCGTCGCGAACGATGATCTTCTGCAGGCCGGGCAGGCGGGACAGCACGGACTCCACCTTCTCCAGCTCGGCGCGCCCGTCGACCACGGCCATCCGCGCGTCACAGTCGGCGGCCATGTAGCCGATCTGCTCCGCGGACAGCGTGCCGTAGAACGTCACGGGAACGCCGGCCCCGTGCACGGCGCCGAGGTCGGCGAGGATGTGCTCCACCCGGTTGGGCATCAGCAGCGCCACCCGCTCGCCGGGCGCGAGACCGAGCTCGGCGAAGCCGGCCGCCAGCTCCAGCGCCCGCCGCCTCGTCTGTGCCCAGGTCAGTGTCTCCCAGGCGGCGTCGAGAGCCGGGCGGTCGGAATACGCCGGCAGGCTGCCCTGCTCTTCCGCGGTCTCCTGCAGCCGATCACAGAGCGTCCGGCCCGCGATGGACCGCTCCATCTCCGTCCGCTGCTGCAGCACCTCTGCGGTCAACACGAACCTCCGATCGTCATCCACTGGCGGCACGCCGCGGCGCCGAGCCGGGCGGATCCGCGCCGGTCAGCTCGCCGGACAACGCACCGGGCGCTCCCGCCGCGCCCGTCCCCATCAAATCATGGGACCGGCCCGGCGTAGCCTGCGAGAGACGGGCGGCGACGGAGGGAGGGCGATGGCGGGACGGACGGCCAGGCGGCGGATCCTGCACGTCGCGCTGCCCGCCCCCGCCGCGAGCCCGGCGGGCGCCGGCCCGGCCGGCTCCGCAGCGGTGACCGGGGCACCGGTGCTCTCGCACCGGCCCGACCTGCTGGCCGCCGAGGACCCGCTGGAGATCCGGGTGAACGACCGGCCGCTGGCGGTCACCATGCGCACCCCGGGCGACGACATCGACCTCGCGGCCGGGTTCCTGGCCACCGAGGGCCTCGTGCGGTCCGCCGCCGACATCGCGTCGATCCGGATCTGCCTGGAGCACGACGACGACCTCGCGGCGGCCGGCAACGGCGCGGCGCCGCACGCCGCGCCCGGCGAGCGCGGCGAGCGCGGCAACGTCGCGCTGGTGACGCTGGCGCGCGGCGAGATCGACGACGAGCGGCTGCGCCGCAACTTCCTCACCACCAGCGCGTGCGGCGTGTGCGGGAAGGCCAGCATCGAGTCGGTCCGGGTGCGGGCACGGCACGACCTCACCGCCGACCACGTGCGCGTCCGGGCGAGCGTGCTGGCCGGGCTGCCCGGCGTGCTGCGGGACGCGCAGCGGGTGTTCGACCGCACCGGCGGGCTGCACGCCGCCGGGGTGTTCACCGCGGACGGCACGCTGCTCGCGCTGCGCGAGGACGTGGGGCGGCACAACGCGGTGGACAAGGTGGCCGGCTGGGCGCTGCGCGAGGGCAGGCTTCCGCTGGCGGGCCGCATCTTGCTGGTCAGCGGGCGGACGTCGTTCGAGCTGGTGCAAAAGGCGCTCGTCGCCGGGACGCCGGTGGTCGCCGCGGTATCCGCGCCGTCCTCGCTCGCCGCCGAGCTCGCCGAGGAGACGGGCATGACCCTGGTCGGCTTCCTGCGCGGCGGCTCGATGAACGTCTACACCGGCGCCCATCGCATCACCGCGACCTGATCCCGCCCGCCTAACGGCCTCCGCTGGCACCTCGCCGGCCCACCCGCCGCGGCGCCGCTCCGGGCCGGTGGCCCCGCCACCCGGCGGTATATACGCGGATTGGTGTTCACCGGTGAACAGCAAACCGCCTACATACCGGGGAGCGACGCGGGCAGCTAGCGCCGAACGCCGGTCCAGCGGATCCCGGTCGGCTGGATCTGGCCGGCGTCGATCGCGGATTGCTCGTCGGCGTCGGTCGTGCCGGTCAGGTCGGGGAAGAAGTACGGCCCGTAGCCGCAGGACCGC
>Ga0070698_100002205_pt1 | contig 21598 bp, 18 predicted proteins | sample KBSK1502metaG_FD_65477 | JGI IMG/M metagenome (GOLD analysis project Ga0070698, IMG submission 65477) | Corn, switchgrass and miscanthus rhizosphere microbial communities from Kellogg Biological Station, Michigan, USA - KBS K1-50-2 metaG | ecosystem: Host-associated > Plants > Roots >...
GACTCGACGTACACCGCGGCGACCAGGGCGCCGACGCCGGCGGTCACCATGACCGCGGTGGTGGCGCTGGCCCAGGCGAAGCTGGAGCCGGCCAGGGTCACCCAGGCGAGGAGGACTGAGAACCCGGCGGCGATCAGCGTGGCACCGAGGTAGTCGATCTTGACGTCCTCGCGCTTGACCGTGGGCAGGTGCAGGGTCTTCTGGAGTACGACGAACGCGAGCACCGCGAACGGCACACCCACGCCGAAGCACCAGCGCCAGCCGAGGAAGTCGGTGTCGACGATCAGGCCGCCGATGAGGGGGCCGCTCACGGTGGCGACCGCGAAGACCGCGCCGAGGTAGCCGCTGTAGCGACCGCGCTCCCGCGGGCTGACGATGCTGGCGATGACGACCTGCACGAGGGCGGTGAGACCACCGACGCCGAGGCCCTGGATCACGCGGGCGCTGATCAGCATCGGCATGCTCGTCGAGAGGCCCGCCACGATCGAGCCGGCGACGTAGATGACCAGCGCCACCTGCACCAGCAGCTTCTTGTTGAACAGGTCGGCCAGCTTGCCCCAGATCGGGGTGGTCGCGGTGAGCGCCAGCATCATGCTGACCATCACCCACGTGTAGCCCGACTCGGTGCCGTGCAGGTCGGCGACGATCCGCGGCAGCGCCGTGGAGACGACGGTCGAGCTGAGCATCGCGACGAACATGGCGAGCAGCAGTCCGCTGAGGGCTTCGAGCACTTCGCGGTGAGACATGGGCGTCGACTGCTGCGCCGGCGCGACGGTGGAGGCTTGAGGCATAGTTGCAGATTACATTGGATTGGTTGCGAAACACAACTTGTTGATGGTGGGGTCGGTCACATCCGCGCAGGCACCATCGTTGGCGTGCAGATGCACGCTCCTGACAGGTCCGCGGCCGACGGCAGCGTCAGGGGCGTGCACGTGCTCGCGAAAGTTGGGGCCTGTGGAGGACGAGCGGCGTCCCAGGGCGATCCGGGGCACCCTGACGCACATGAGCGAGGAGGCCGACGAGGAGCTGGACCTGAGTCGCCCGTTCACGCGCAAGCAGGCGATTGCGGCCGGCATGAAGCCCAAGGATCTGCGTGTCGCGGGAGTACGACGACTCCATCGCTCGGTCTACGTCTCGGCCGACTCCGCTGACTCTCCCCAACTGCGCATCCAGGCTGCCCTTCATCTGTTCGTCGGGTCGGCCTTCGCCAGCCACGCGTCGGCGGCTCGAGTCTGGGATCTTCCGATCCCGACCCTGCCCGACGAGCACATCACCGTGCTCCATGCAAAGCATCGTCGGGCCAACCCGGGCATCCGTTGTCATGTGCAGAAAGCCGTCGATGTGAGGGTCCGCGAAGGCATCCGCGTCTCGTCGCCTGTCCAGCTCTTCGTCGAGCTGGCCTCGTTGCTGACCTTGGTTGACCTGGTCGTCCTCGGCGATGCCATGGTCAAGAAGGGGCTGACCACGCCGACCACGCTGGTGACCCATTGCGAGTCGAGTTCGGTTCGCGGCGCAAAGGCGGCCGTGAGGGCAGCGCGGTTCGTCCGCGCCAAGGTCGATTCGCCGATGGAGTCACGGCTTCGCATGCTGCTGGTGCTGGCGGGCCTCCCCGAGCCCGAGATCAACCTCGTGATCCGCGACGTCGACGGTGAGCCCCTTCGTCGCTACGACCTGAGCTGGCCGCAGGTCAAGGTGATCGTGGAGTACGACGGTCGACACCACATCGACCGCAAGAACCAGTGGGAATCGGACCTCGACCGTCGCGAGGCCATCGACGACAGCGAATGGCGCATCCTGGTGGTGGTCGCGAATGGGATCTACAACCACCCTGAGGTCACCGTCCAGAAGGTGTGGGCACTGCTCCGCAAACGAGGTCTGGCAGGGGTCCCGCCGCGGCCAGCGGACGACTGGCGACCGCACTTCCCCGGACGCAGCTGATGGACACGTTCACGTGCACGCTGGTGACCGGTGCTTCCCAGGCCGACCCGTCACAACCGTGCACGTGCACAGTCCGGGCGGCGCACCCGAGAACCCCAGACCTGCGATAACCCGTTGAGTCCCTCGCCAACCCGTCGTACCTTGGACGGACACGGGAAAGGAGGTGGTCTATCAATGCATGCTTTGAGGACACGTGAGGTGGCTGCTAGCTAGCAGCTCCACTGCCGACAGGTGTTACCTGCGCAGCGTCAGTCAGCCGCTGGCAATACCTGGCAGTCACCCAGCCCGCAGGCGCTTTTGGGAATGTCCCCCGAAAGACGCCACGCAGGTCCGATTCACATCGGAAACCGCGTGGCACGCCTGCGGGTCGTCTCATTTCCGGGACCCCTCAGCGCAGGTTGCCGGTGTGCCCCAGGGAGTAGCGGCCCGGCTGCGGCCACACCAGCAGCCCGTGCGGCGAGCCACCGACATGGATCTTCGCGATCAGCTCGCCGGTGCGGGTGTCCCAGCCGTAGACGTAGCCGCTGAGACGGCCCGAGAGCCACAGCGTCTTCCCGTCCGCCGAGACCCCGCCCATGTCTGGGCTGCCGCCCCCGGGGATCCGCCAGGTGTCCACGACCTTCTTGCGCGCCAGCGAGAAGACGCTCACGGTCCCGGCCATCCGACTGCTGATGTAGAGGAACCGGCCGTCCCGACTGGGATAGATGCCGTGCGGCATCGCCGGGAGGGAGGTCTCGCCGACGACCCGCAGGTGGTTCCACGGGATCTCGAGCAGGAGGTTGCGGTCCATGTCGGCCACGAAGAAGCTCAAACCGTCCGGCGCCAGCCGCACGTCCTGCGGCTTGCTGACCGAGCCGAGGTCGAGGCGGTCGACCACGGTCCGTCGCAGCGTCGAGATCTTCAGGATCGTCCCCGAGAACTCGCAGGTGACCAGGAAGAAGCGGCCGTTGGCCGTGAAGTCCGCGTGGTTGGGTCCCTGGCAGCTCGGGTCCTCGACGACGTCCTCGGTGTGGAAGCGGACCGGGTCGGTGAAGACGATCCGGTTGTCGTCCTCCTCCATCACGATGGCGCTCTTGCCGTCGGGGGTGAAGTAGAGGTTGTACGGCCGTACGACGTGGATCCGCCGGGTGATCCGGCCGGTCGCGGGATCGATGGCGACCAGAGAGTCGTCGTAGCTGGCTTCGACGTACAAGGTGCTCAGGTCGTACGACGGCGTGACGTGCTGCGACATCACGCCGGTGTGCAGAATCCGCACCACCTTGTGCGTGCGCTGGTCGATCACGGTCGTGATGGGCTCGCCGTACGAGTTGGGCACATAGAGGTACGCCGGCTCGTCGGCGATCCGCTCGGCCACCCGACCGGCGCGACCTGCGGAGTAGACGTTGCCGCCCACGATCGGCGGCATGCCGGGGAGCAGGTGACGGAACTGCTTCGGCACCGGTCGGGAGATCGGCGGGGCTTCGGTCGAGGGCGGGGCAGCCGCCGTTGACGCCGGTGAGTCCGTCGGACGGGGCACGCCGGCCTGCTCCCCTGTCCCCGACTGGCAGGCCGCCAGGAACAGCGCGAGCAGTGGCATCAGCCCCCTGCCGGCACGGCCCATCCCGACAGGCTAGGCCACCGACTCCTCGAGCGGAGCGGTGAACTGCGACTGGTACAGAGCGGCGTAGGCCCCGTCGGCGACCAACAGTGACTCATGGGTGCCCTGCTCGACGATCGCGCCGTCCTGCATCACCAGGATCAGGTCGGCATCGCGGATCGTGGAGAGCCGGTGGGCGATCACGAACGACGTGCGGTCGGTCCGCAGTGCGGCCATCGCGTGCTGCAACAGCAGCTCGGTGCGGGTGTCGACCGACGACGTCGCTTCGTCGAGGATCAGCAACGCCGGATCCGAGAGGAACGCCCGGGCGATGGTGATCAGCTGCCGTTCACCGGCGCTGATGTTGCCGCCCTCCTCGTCGATCACCGTGTCGTAGCCATCGGGCAGCGAGTGCACGAAGCGGTCGACGAACGTCGCCCGCGATGCCTCGAGGATCTGGTCCTCGGTCGCGCCAGGGGCGCCGTACGCGATGTTGTCGCGGATGGTGCCCTCGAAGAGCCAGGTGTCCTGCAGCACCATGCCGATCTGGTCGCGCAGGGCGTGCCGTGGCATGGACGCGATGTCGACTCCGTCGAGCGTGATCCGGCCGCCGTCGAGCTCGTAGAACCGCATGATCAGGTTGACCAGCGTGGTCTTGCCGGCGCCGGTCGGGCCGACGATCGCGACCGTCTGGCCCGGCCTGGCCACCAGGGACAGGTCCTCGATGAGCGAGGTCTCGGGCGAGTAGGAGAACGCCACGTGCTCGAAGGCGACCTCTCCGCGGGTCTCGGCGGCGGGGCTGCCGGTCGCGTCGGCCGACTCCTCGTCGGCATCGAGCAGCTCGAAGACCCGCTCGGCGCTGGCGACGCCGGACTGCAGCAGGTTCATCATCGAAGCGACCTGGGAGAGCGGCTGGGTGAACTGGCGGGAGTACTGGATGAACGCCTGCACGTCACCGAGCGACATGGTGCCGCTGGCCACCCGCAGGCCGCCGAGGACGGCGATCACCACGTAGTTGATGTTCCCGACGAACATCATGATCGGCATGATCAGCCCGCTCACGAACTGGGCGCCGAACGAAGCCTGGTAGAGCTTGTCGTTCGCCTCGCGGAACTGCTCCTCGACCTCGTGCTGACGGCCGAAGACCTTGACCAGGTGGTGGCCCGAGAAGGTCTCCTCGATGTGCGCGTTGAGCTTGCCGGTCTGCCGCCACTGGGTGACGAACATGCCCTGGCTGCGCTTCATGACCTGGCCGGCCAGCACCATCGAGATCGGCACCGTGATCAGCGCGACCAGCGCGAGGGTCGGGCTGATCCAGAACATCATGGCGAGTACGGCGACCACGGTGAGCAGGGAGGTGAGCAGCTGGCTCATCGCCTGCTGGAGCGACTGGCTGACGTTGTCGATGTCGTTGGTGACCCGGCTGAGCAGCTCGCCGCGCGGCTGGCGGTCGAAGTAGCCGAGCGGCAGCCGGTTGATCTTGTCCTCGACCTGGCTGCGCATCCGCGAGACGACACTCTGCACGACGTCGTTGAGCAGGTAGCCCTGGACGAAGGACAGCAGGGACGCTGCGACGTACACGCTGATGACGATGAGCAGCACGTGCCCGACGGCAGTGAAGTCGACGCCCTGGCCGATCACCACGTCGTTGCCGCTGATCATGTCGGCGACCTTGCCGTTGCCCTGCGCGCGCAGGGCCTCGATCACCTGTTCTTTCGTGGCGCCCGGGGGGACGTTCGGGTTCTCGGCGATCGACCTGCCGAGCAGGCCGTTGAAGATCAGGTTGGTCGCGTGGCCGAGGATCTTCGGGCCCAGCGACGACAGCCCGACCGAGACCACGGCCAGCGCCACGATGCTCCAGGCCTTGATCCGCTGCGGACCCATCAGCCTGAGCAGGCGCTTCGCGGACGGGCCGAAGCTCATCGCCTTCTGGGCGACCATGCCGCCGCCCATCGGGCCGCGGCCGGGGCCGGGCCCGGCGACGATCCGCTCGGTCTCCTTCAGCTGGGCCGGCTGCACCTTCCCGCTGGTTGAGCCTGTCGAAACCTCGCTCATGCCGCCTCCTCCGCGCTCAGCTGGGACTCGACGATCTCGCGGTACGTCGGACTGTCGTCCAGCAGCTCGTCATGGGTCCCGCGTCCGACGACCACGCCGTCCTCGAGGACGAGGATCAGGTCGGCGTCGCGGATCGTGGACACCCGCTGGGCCACGATGACGACCGTCGCGTCGGCCGTGACGGGCCGCAGCGCCGCGCGCAAGCGGGCGTCGGTGGCCAGGTCGAGCGCCGAGAACGAGTCGTCGAAGAGATAGATCTCCGGCTTCTTGACCAGGGCCCGGGCGATGGCCAGGCGCTGCCGCTGACCGCCGGAGAAGTTGGTGCCGCCCTGGGCCACGGGCGACTCGAGCCCGTCGGCCATCGCCTCGACGAAGTCGCGACCCTGGGCGATCTCGAGCGCCTCCCACAGCTCCTCGTCCGTGGCGTCGGGCTTGCCGTAGCGCAGGTTGCTGGCGATGGTCCCGGTGAACAGGAAGGCCCGCTGCGGGATCAGGCCGATCGTCGACCAGAGCAGGTCGGGCTCGAGCTGGCGTACGTCGACCCCGTCGACGCGGACCGACCCGGCGGTGGCGTCGAAGAGCCGCGGGACCAGGTTGACCAACGTCGACTTGCCGGCGCCGGTCGAGCCGATGACCGCGATGGTCTGGCCGGGCCGCGCCTGGAAGCTGACGTCGTGGAGGACGGGGTCCTCGGCGCCGGGATAGGTCAGCTCGACGTGCTCGAACTCCAGGGTGCCGTGCTGGGTGAGCTCGGTGACCGGCTCAGCCGGCGGCGCGACCGAGGACTCGGTCTGGAGCACCTCCATGATCCGCTCGGCACTCACGCTGGAGCGCGGCACCATCATCAGCATGAAGGTCGCCATCATGACCGACATCAGGATCTGCATCAGGTAGGACAGGAACGCCGTCAGGGAGCCGACCTGCATCTCGCCGCTGTCGACCCGGTGCCCGCCGAACCACAGCACCGCCACGCCGGCGACGTTCACCACGAGCAGCACGGCGGGGAACATCGAGGCGAGCCAGCGACCCGTGCGGGTGGCCACGGTGGTCAGGTCGTCGTTCGCGACGCCGAACCGCTCCGTCTCATAGGGCTCACGGACGAACGCACGAACCACGCGGATGCCGGTGATCTGCTCGCGGAGCACCCGGTTGACCTCGTCGATCCTGGCCTGCATGACCCGGAACCCGGGCACCATCTGCACCACGATCAGCCCGACGATGAGGAACAGGCCGGGCACGACGACCGCGAAGAGCCATGACAGGCCCAGATCCTGCCGCATCGCCATGATGATGCCGCCGACCATCATGATCGGGGCCATCAGCATCAGCGTGCAGGTCATCAGCACCAGCATCTGCACCTGCTGGACGTCGTTGGTGTTGCGGGTGATCAGGCTCGGTGCGCCGAACTGCTGCACCTCGCGCTGGCTGAACGCGCCGACGCGCTGGAACAGGTCACGGCGTACGTCGCGCCCGAAGGCCATCGCGGTCTTCGCGCCGAACCAGACGGCCCCGACCGTGCACAGGATCTGGGCGACGGAGATCGCCAGCATGATCGAGCCGAGGCGCAGGATCTCGTCGGTGTTGCCGGTCGTCACGCCCTTGTCGATGATGTCGGCGTTGATGCTGGGCAGGTAGAGGGCAGCCACGGTGCCCACGAACTGCAGCCCGATGACGATGGCCAGAGAGCGTTTGTACGGCGCCAGGTTGCGGCGCAGGAGCTGGATCAGCATTTCAATCCTTGTGGGTGAGAGTGCCGTAGAGGACGACGTCGACGATCTGGTCGGGCGTCAGGAGGTTCTGGTCGGTGATGTGCGGGTGGCTGCCCGAGAAGGTCAGTAGCCGGAGCGTGTGGATGACGTCGGGGAGCGGAACCCGGAAGCGGTCGCGGTCGGGTTCGAGGAGCGCGAGCATCAAGGCGTAGCCGCGGTCGCGCCACTCCTTGGTCGCCTCGCCACGGTGCTTCTCGGGCGGCTTGGGGATTGCGAGCGCGGTCATCAGCGCGAAGATCTCGACGAACCGTCGCTGCAACAGGGTGGTCAACGCGACCAGACGCTCACGCAGTGGCAGCTCGGCATCGACGGTCCCGAGGTCCTCGATGAACAGCACGGGGTCGAAGGCGACCGCCATCGCCTCTTCGAACAGGTCCTGCTTGCTGGCGAACACCCGGAAGATGGTGCCCTCGGCGATGCCGGCGGCCTCGGCGATCTGCTTGGTGGTGGTGTCCTTGCCGAACTGACGGATCAGGGGCAGCGCGGCCTCGACGATCGCGCGCTTGCGGTCGTCGGGAGCCATCGGGGTTGCACGTGCCATGTGTCGAGAGTAAGTGAGTGAGCACTCACTCACAAGTCGATGGTGACGTGGCTCCGTTCAAGCGAGTTCGCGACGTGGACCTCAGCTCGTGAGCTGGATGTCGCGGTAGGGGCTGAGCACGATCGGACCGATCAGGCCGGTTCGCTGCCAGTCGGGTATCTGGTAGTTGTTGTCCCCCGACGCCCGAACCGCGTTGAACAGCGTGGTGGCCACGGTCACGGTCATGGTGTTGTGGCCGGGCTTCAGGAGGTGACCCAGGTCGATGCGTCCGCGGTCGGACTGATTCACCGTGACGTTCGAGCCATTGACCTCGACCCGGGCAGTGTCCAGGACATCGCCCAGCGAGAGGTAGGCGCCGTCAGCGGGTTGCCAGGTCGCCGGCAGGTCGAACGTCGTGGTGTAGGTGCCGATCCCAGAGGCCTGACTCAGGTTGACCGGGGCGAGGATGTCACGCCACGACGGCAGCTTTCCCGAACTGGTGGCCGCGACGGGGAACGGATCGTTGTCCGTCTTCACGGTCGTGTACTGGTTGCTGCCGGGTGCCCACGTCTCCGCCTGCAGGCTCCAGGTGGTCAGCGCCTGGCCGGTCGCAAGCCCGGCAACCAGGGTGGTCCGGCGCTTGCCGTTGCTCAGCGTGGTCGAGTAGCTGCCATCCGCGCTGGCCCGCAGCAGCAGCGACAGGTCCTCACCGGGCAGGACCTCGGCGTCGCTCTGGACGGCATGAACCTTGGGTGCAGCTCCGAGCCCGGCGGAGTCCTGTGCCAGCGCGATGACCACTTTGTCGTACGGCGCGATCCGCACCGGGATGGTGATCTGCTTGCCCTGCCGAAGGTAGTCGGCGATCGGCTCGATCCGACCCGTCCAGGTGTCGAGTCGGTAGGGCTGGCCCTCGCCCGTGAACGTCAGGTCCTGCTGGAAGACCTTGCCCGAGCGGTTGTAGAGAAACTCGTACGAAGCATCGTCCGCCTGTCGGCGGACCAGCCCGAGAGAGGCGATGGGCTGCTCGGGCACTACGTCTGGACGGATCCCGGCCTTCGCGAGCGCGGCTGGCAGGTCGATCTCCCGGGCGACCCGCCTGACCGTGCCCTGGCGCAGGAGTGAGGTGATGACGGCACGGAGCTGGACGCTGTCGGGGTCTGCGGCGTCGACGCCGGAGCTCTGGCTCGGAGCATCACCGATGATGAAGACCCGCAAGCCCTGCCTGGCGAGCGCCAGCAGTCGCTTCGCGTTCTCCAGCGACATCGTGCGCTGCTGGTTGAGCACCACGGCCTTGTAGTCGGACCTGTCGCCGAACAGGCCGCCGTCGTCCTCGACCGCGAGGCCGGGTTGGTCGAGGAAGTACGGCGCGACATACTCGTAGGTGTAGCCCGCGCTCGAGGTGGCCGAGTCGTTGCCGAGCATGTGCTGCGGAGTCTGCTGGTTGCTGACCGACTGTCCCGCCAGGCCGAGGTCTTCGTAGTAGACCCCGAGGTCGAGGGTCGCCCGACCCTGACGAAGCGCCAGCTGGGTGCGCGCGAGGTTGGCGTTGATCTGGGCGTAGTCCGGCCAACTGGGCAGCCGGGGACCGAAGTTCTCGCTGACACTGAGCACGTTGAAGATGTCCCACGGGTTGTAGCCGGGCCAGGAGCCGCCCTGTCCACCGGTGGTGCCGCCCCCTGGAGCGTCGCGGTAGGGGAAGCCGTGCCACACCAACTGGTTCACGCCGCCGGCGTAGGCCTTGTTGATGCTGTCGAGCAGGCCCTGGGAGAACCTTCCACCCACCTGCGACCCGTCGCCGCCCTCGTTGAAGCCGCCTCCGACGTTCGGGCCTGCAGCACTCGCGCGGTAGCCGCCAAAGAAGTTGGCACAGCACTCCACGGACACCCGGTTGCCGCCGCCAAGATGCGCCCCGGCCGCCACCACGCGGTAGTCCTGCTCTGGGCCGAGCGGGTTCGGGCTGCCGAAGTTCAGCGACTCGCCCTCCGGTACGCCGGCCTTGGCCGCCGCCACCCCGGAGGCGATCGGCGTGCCGTAGGACTGGACGCGGAAGTCCAGGCCATGGCCGTGCGCCCACCCCTGCATCGGCGTGACGTAGCGGTCGACGTACAGGTCGCTGAGAGTCTGCCGGTAGTCCTCACGAACCTTCGGGCCGATTCCGGTCAGCTCGAAAGCCGGCTGCGAGGAGCCCTGGACGCCGGTTCCCGCAAGCGCCGGGAGCAGCGTGGCCAGGTCGTAGCCCCGCCGCTGCTGGAACTCCTTGAGGAAGTCCCACGTCCACTTCTGGGTGGTCCCCAGTTCGAGGGAGTCCTCGAAGACCGCACCGCCGCCGATCCGGTTCAGATTGGCTGTGACGGCGTCGGTCAGGACGTCGCTGTCCCAGAAGTCGGTCTGGACGCGTACGCCGTCGGCGCTCCAGTGGTCCACCACGTAGTTCGGTTGCGTGGCCGTGAAGCCGCCGCGCTGCCCGACAAGCCCCGAGGCCGTCTGCTGGAAGTCGATCACGACCCAGGGGTTCCCGTTGCCGGTCGGGAAGGTTTGCTCGAGGGTCCCGTCGGCGACCTGGTCGGTGACGTCGCGGACAGAGGACGTGACCAGGGTGACCGGCCCGGTCGTCGTTGCACCACACGATGCAGCGCACTGCGCGACGACGGTGCGGATGCGGGTGGTCCTCGCCACGTCCGTCACGGACTCGCCGACCAGGTGCGCGCTGGCGAGAGGCGTGACGCCGAGCTGGGCGCAGACGGCCGTTCGGTCACCCAGATCGGTGACCGTCACCTTCTCGGCACCCGGGGCCAGGCCGACGGTGATGGTGTCGCCGGCGGCCAGGCCGCCGAGGCTCGCGACGCCCAGGGTCTTGTCACCCGCCACCGACGGTGCGCACAGTGATGTGCTCACTGACGGTGGCTTCGTGGTGGGAACCGGAAGGGCACCGCGGCGCGTGGTCCCGGGCGCGTCGAACTCGCGGCCGTAGATCAGTTGCTGCTCCGCCGCACGCTGGTTGAAGCTGTTCAAGGTCGGAACCGTCGGCGGGTAGTGCGGCCCGAGGTTCATGTCGACCTGCAGCCCCAGGTCGGCCGCGGCGTCGGTGATGATCTCGAGCTTCTGCGCCCAGGCGGGCGTTCCCCAGCCGTACTGCGCCAGGAATGCGTTGCTCTGGTTACCCGCTCCGGGAACGATGAACGGGACGACCTCGACGCCTCCGGCCCCAGCGTCCGCGAGCTGCTGCATCTGGTCGCGCAGCACGGCGTCGTCGGTGAACGCCAGGGGCATCCAGTAGCGATACATCGGTCGCACGCCTGCCGGCGGGTGCGCGAAGCTCGCCGTCGTCAGCTGAGGAGCCCCCGCCACGGACACCGCAAGCGGCGTGGCGTCGAACGAGGCCACCAGCGCGCTGCCGGCGCGTGGCGTCGCCGCGACAAGAGCTGCCGCGACGAGTGCGCCCGCGACGCTCGCGGCGATCAGGGGACGACCGCGACCCCTGCGACCGGGCCAGCCGTCTCGTGCGGCAGTGCTGAAACGATCAAGCCACTGGTCGACGCGCAGAAATGTGAAGAGCAGCATGGAGGCACCTCAGGAATTGAAAGGTTTCAGCGAGCAGAATCGACATTAAGTGACGCAGGACACGCTCGTCAATAGAGAACGATCAGTACGCTAAGTAGTCCCGAAGCAGGAGAGGATGACCGCATGTCCGAAGCGAGTGCCACGATCGTCCGCCGCCGACGAGGCCGACTACTCGAGGAGGAGATCCTCTCGGCGGCCTGGGCAGAGCTGACGGAGGTCGGCTGGTCGCGCTTCCGCGTCGACAGCGTCGCCGAGCGCGCCGGGGCCTCGAAGGCATCGATCTACCGGCGGTGGCCGAACCGGGCCGCGCTGGTGATGGCGGCATCCCGACTGGCCGCAGAGACCGTCGACGAGGCGCCCGAGAGAACCGGCCACCTGCGCACCGACCTCCTGGCAGCGCTTCGGACCGTGGCCACCTTCATGGCCGGCCCCTTCGGGGAGGCGGCACGAGGAATGGTGGCGGACGCCGCCTTGCTCGGCCACCAGGCCGACTCCTGGAGCGAGACCCGCATTCGGCTGGTGCAGGCCACGATCGCAGGAGCTGAGGGCGGGGGTCCTGAGCTTGCAGCGCGGCTTTCTCCACGCATCCTGAGACTGGGTCCCGAACTGGTCGCCCACCACTGCCTGGTCCACGGCGACATCCCCGGCGCCGACGAGATCGCGGGCATCGTCGACGAGGCATGGCTTCCGCTGATCCGGATGTCATGAAACAGATGCGGTCTCACTAGTGCACTATAAGTGCACTATGATGCACTTATGGATGAGAACACCGCCTCCCTCGCGCTGGCGATCGGCGGCCGGGTCAAGCAGGAGCGACAGGCTCGGCGCTGGACACTGGACCAGCTGGCCGAGGCCGCGGGAGTGAGCCGCCGGATGGTGATCAATGTCGAGCAAGGCGTCGCAAACCCCAGCGTGGGCACCCTGCTCAGGATCAGCGATGCACTCGGTGTCGGGCTGCCGGCGCTCGTCGAGCTGCCGCGGCCCAAGCCGGTGAAAGTCACCCGCCGTGATGACGGCGCCGCGCTGTGGAGCAGCGAGGCTGGGGGGCGTGGGGTGCTGGTGGCCGGCACCGAGCCGCCCGACGTGCTCGAGCTGTGGGACTGGACCCTCGCCCCGGGTGACCAACACGTCAGCGAGGCGCACACGCCGGGCACCAAAGAGCTCCTGCAGGTCCAGGAAGGCGCGATCACGGTCGAGGTCGCCGACGAGTCGGTCATCCTGGAGGCCGGCGATGCACTCGCCTTCCCCGGCGACGTGGCGCACTCCTATGCCAATCCGGGCCCGCAGCCGGCGCGGTTCTCTCTGGCTGTCTTCGAGCCGGGAGTGGGGTCGGAGTCCCAGTCGGAGCAGACCCACCGGGATCAGCTGTGACCACGCGCCCGCCATCCACGGGTCCGGTGCCGCCCTGGGCTCTGGCAATGGCCGCGATGCTGTCGGTCCAGCTCAGCTCCGCCCTGGCTGTGCCCCTGATCTCAACTGTCGGCCCGGCCGGAACCGCGTGGCTCCGGCTCAGCATGGGCGCAGTCATCTTCCTCGCCCTGGCGCGACCCCCGGTTCGCGCTCTACGCCGTCGCGACGTACCGGCGCTCCTGGGGCTCGGTGTCGCCACCGGTCTGATGACCATCGCGTTCCTCGCCGCGATCGAGCGCATCCCGCTCGGCACGTGCGTCGCGATCGAATTCCTCGGCCCACTCACCGTGGCCGCCATGCGCGCTCACAGCCCGCGAGCGCTCACCTGGCCCGCGCTCGCGCTCCTCGGGGTCGTGCTGCTCACCGAACCCTGGCACGGGCACGTCAACCTTGCCGGCCTCGGGTTCGCCGGCGTCGCCGCCGTCGGTTGGGCCGTCTACATCCTGCTCACCCAAAGGATCGGCGACCGCTTCACCGGCATCGGGGCCCTCTCGCTCACCGTCCCCGTCGCCGCAGCCACCGCAGCCGTGGTCGGCATCCCCCAGGCGACGGGCCACCTCACCCTCGGCGTCCTCTCCGCCTCGCTCGGCATCGCCGTCCTGATGCCGGTCCTCCCCTTCACGTTCGAACTGCTCGCGCTGCGCCACATGACTCACACCGCGTTCGGAACCTTGATGTCCCTCGAACCAGCCATCGGGCTTCTCCTCGGACTGCTGGTGCTGCACCAACACCCCTCAACCGCCCAGCTCATGGGCATCCTGTTCGTGGTTCTCGCCGGCGCCGCAGCCCAACGCGACGGCCGACGCCCACCTGGCCAACCCGCGCCAGCACCCTCCGAACTCGATCTCGTCGGCTAGCCAGCCGATGTCACGGTGCCAGGCGGTACGTCGCCCAGTGGTCGCCGGCGCGCTCGTAGACCAGCCGGTCGTGCATCCGGCCGGGGCGGCCCTGCCAGAACTCCACCAGCCGCGGGCGGACGACGTACCCGCCCCAGAAGTCGGGGGTGGGCACCTCGTCGGGGAACCGCTCGTCGAACTCGGCCCAGCGGCGGTCGAGCTCGTCGCGGCCGCTGACCACACTGGACTGGTGCGAGGCCCACGCGCCGATCTGGGCACCTCGGGGCCGCGTGGCGAAGTAGGCGTCGACGTCGGCGCGGGACAGCAGCACGGCCTCACCCTCGACCCGGACCTGGCGTTCGAGGGGGTGCCACGGGAACAGCAGTGCGGTGGCCGGCAGGTGCGCCAGGTCCTCGCCCTTGCGGGAGCCGAGGTTGGTGAAGAACCGGAAGCCCTCGACCGAGAAGCCCTTCAGCAGCACGAACCTCGACGAGGGCTCGCCCTGGACGGAGACCGTCGAGACCACCATCGCGTTGGGCTCGTACAGACCCGAGGCCACCGCGTCGTCGTACCAGCGGGAGAACTGCGCGAAGGGGTCCGGCGCCAGGTCTGCCTCGCGCAGGCCGCTCCGGGTGTACTCCTCGCGCGCGCTGGTGAGATCTCGCTCCATGTTCTGAATGTAGTGACTGGCGGGTGGTGCAGAATGCCTGCATGACCGAACTGCCCGTCGTCCACGAGGGACTCGAGGGCGTCATCGCCTTCCAGACCGAGATCGCCGAGCCGGACAAGGAAGGGTCCGCGCTGCGCTACCGCGGCGTCGACATCGAGGAGATCGTCGGCCGGATCCCCTTCGAGAAGGTCTGGGGGCTGCTCGTCGATGGGTCCTACGAGCCGGGCATGCCGCCCGCCGAGGCCTACCCGTTGCCGGTGCACTCCGGAGACATCCGGGTCGATGTCCAGAGCGCGATCGCCATGCTCGCGCCGGCCTGGGGCATCCGGCAGAGCTATGACATCGACGACGCACAGTTGCGCGAGGACGTCGGCCGGGTCGCCGTCATGGTGCTCTCGTACGTCGCCCAGGCCGCGCGCGGCATCGGTCAGCCGATGGTCCCGCAGCGCGAGGTCGACAAGGCCCAGACGATCGCCGAGCGGTTCATGATCCGCTGGCAGGGCGAGCCCGATCCCCAGCACGTGCGGGCGATCGACGCCTACTGGAGCTCAGCGGCCGAGCACGGCATGAACGCCTCGACGTTCACCGCGCGGGTGATCACCTCGACCGGAGCCGACGCCTGCGCGGCGCTGTCGGGCGCCGTCGGCGCGATGAGCGGCCCGCTGCACGGTGGCGCGCCGTCCCGGGTGCTGCACATGATCGAAGAGGTCGAGAAGCGCGGCGACGCCCGCTCCTACGTCAAGGGCCTGCTCGACGACGGTGAGCGGCTGATGGGCTTCGGCCACCGCGTCTACCGCGCCGAGGACCCGCGTGCGCGGGTGCTGCGTCGTACCGCCCGCGAGCTGAGCGCGCCCCGCTATGAGGTCGCCGAGGCCCTGGAGCAGGCCGCGCTGGCCGAGCTGCGCGAGCGTCGGCCCGACCGCGTGCTCGAGACGAACGTGGAGTTCTGGGCCGCGATCGTCCTCGACTTCGCCCAGGTGCCGCCGCACATGTTCACCTCGATGTTCACGTGTGCCCGCACGGCCGGCTGGTCGGCGCACATCCTGGAGCAGAAGCGCACCGGACGCCTGATCCGGCCGTCCGCGATCTACACCGGACCGTCCTCCCGCAAGGCCAACGAGGTCGACGGCTGGCACGACGAGTGGGCCTACTGAGACTCGCGCTCGCGCTTGAAGTGCCAGATGGTGAGCCCCAGGACCACGATCACGGCGAGGCCGATCGCGCTGTAGCGGCCGGCCTGCTTCTCGATCGCGTGGTACGACGTGCCCGCGGCGTGGCCGAGCAGCACGAAGGTCGTGCCCCAGGCGACGCCACCGATGGCGTTCCACAGCAGGAACGTGCGATACGGCATGTGGGCGGCGCCGGCCAGCGCGGGCATCATCGCCCGCAGGAACGCCGTCCAGCGACCCAGGAACACGGCGACGCCGCCGCGGCGGCGTAGCAGGTCGTGTGCCCTCTCGATGCGCTCGTGATGCCTGCGCATGAAGTTCGACCTGAGGACCTTGGGACCGAAGAACGACTTGCCCACTTGGTAGCCGACCGAGTCGCCCAGGATCGCGGCCACCACGACGATGAGCACGGCGAGCCGGACGTCGACGTGGCCGAAGCTCGAGGCGACGCCCGCGACGACGGCGGCGGTCTCCCCCGGCACGGCGAACCCGATGAAGATCGCGTCCTCGAGGAACACCAACGCGGCCACGACCGCATAGATCAGCAACGGGTCGAGATGAAGGATCCAGTCCGCGATGTGGCTCATTCGGCGGGGTCCCCGGGCTCGCGCATGGAGTGACCCTAGTGGCACGCTCGGCCCATGACCGATGCGCAGGCCGTGCGACTGCAGGTGGCCCAGCGGGCGAACGTGCCACCCTTCCACGTCATGGACCTCCTGCTCGCTGTCCAGCGGCGGCAGGAGTCGCACGGCGACGTGGTGAACCTGGTGGCCGGGCAGCCCTCGACGGGCGCGCCGCACGCCGTACGCGAGGAAGCGAAGCGACTGATCGACTCCGATCTCCTGGGCTACACCGTCGCGACCGGCATCCCGGCGCTGCGTGAGGCGATCGCGGCCCATCATCGCCGGCTCGGGACTCCCGTCGACGCCGATGATGTGGTCGTCACGACCGGGTCGTCGGGCGGGTTCCTGCTCGCGTTCCTCGCGTCCTTCGAGGCCGGCGACCGAGTTGTGATGGCACGGCCGGGCTACCCCTGCTACCGCAATGTGCTCACGTCCCTCGGGTGCGAGGTGGTCGAGATCGATTGCGGTGCCGAGACCAGGTTCCAGCCGACCCTGGCCCAGCTGCAGGCGGTCGAGGGCCCTGTCGCCGGCGTGCTGATCGCGTCGCCTGCCAACCCGACCGGAACCACCATCGACGCCGCGGAGCTGGCTGCGATCGCCCGCTGGTGCGAGGAGTCGGGCATCCGGCTGGTCAGTGACGAGATCTACCACGGCATCGAATACCCGCTGGGGGTGCGGAGGACGAGCTCGGCCTGGCAGACCTCCCGGTCGGCCGTGGTCTTCGGCTCGTTCTCGAAGTACTTCTCGATGACCGGCTGGCGGATCGGCTGGATGCTCGTGCCCGACGAGCTCAAGCGCCCGGTCGACGTGCTCACCGGCAACTTCACGATCTGCCCGCCGGCCCTGCCGCAGTACGCCGCCCTGGCCGCCTTCACGCCCGAGTCGTACGCCGAGCTCGACGGGCATGTGGCCAGATACTCGGACAACCGCACGCTGTTGCTCAGCGGGCTGCACCGCCTCGGCGTCGATCGGCTTGCGCCGGCCGACGGCGCGTTCTACGCGTACGCCGACATCGGCCAGCTGACCGACGACTCCCACGCGTGGTGCCTGCGCCTGCTGTCGGAGACCGGGGTCGCCGTCGCGCCCGGCGTCGACTTCGACACCGAACGCGGCCATCGCTTCGTGCGGCTGTCCTTCGCCGGCAGCGCCGAGGAGATCGGCACCGGGCTGGAGCGGCTGGCCAGCTGGTTGTGACCGGCGGTCAGGCCGCGAGGGCGCCGGTCAGCATCAGGACCAGCTCGTCGACGTAGCGGTCGTGGCCGAGCGTGGTCCGCCCGCCGGCATCGAGCGACCGGGCCCGCTCAGCCAGGCTGCCGGTGAGGAACAGGACCATGGTGGCGACCCGGGCATCGGCCAGGCGACGTCCCAGGCGCGGCCTCAGGTGCGCCTGGAGGGCCAGCAGCTGCTGTTCGAGGACGGTGCCGCGCAGGGGTTCGGCGAAGGCCCTCGCCCCGATCCCCGAATAGCCCGCGAGCTGGTCGATGATGCGCAGGAAGTCACGGCCGTCGTCGGTCCCGAGCAGCTTCGCGGTCGGCAGCACCGTCTCGCGCACGAGCTGGCCGAGATCGTCGGTCTCGGGCGCCGGCCGGCGCGCCTCCATCACGGCCATGTGCTTGCCCACGATCGCGGCGAGGAGGCCGTCCCGCGACCCGAAGTGGTAGCTCACGGCGCTCTCGTTGGCCTGGCCGGCCGCGCGGACGATGTCACTCAGGCGGGCGCCGGCGACGCCGTCGCGTGCGAAGCGCCGTTCGGCCGCCCGGATCAGCAGGGCACGGGTGCGGGTTGCGTCTCTAGCCATCGGGTCACATACTAATGGCACACGTTAGTAATGGAGATCATTAATATGACGACGATCTACGATCCGCTCGATCCGGTCCACCAGGCCGACCCCTACCCGGCCTACGCCTGGCTTCGCGAGCACGACCCGGTCCACCGCCACCCGGCGGGGCCGAGCAGCCCGGAGTTCTGGGCGCTCTCGCGCTTCGAGGACGTCTGGGACGCCGTGCGGGCGCCGGCTGACTTCTCCTCCGCCCAGGGGCTGACCTTCTACCGCGGGGAGATCGAGAAGCTCGGGCTCGCGCCGACCATCGTCATGCTCGACGCGCCGCGACAGACCCAGCTGCGCAGCCTGATCGGCCGGGGCTTCACCCCGCGGCGGATCGCCGATCTCGAGCAGACCATCCGCGACTTCGTCCTCGGCCGCCTCGAGGTGATGCGCGCCAAGGCGAGCGCCGGTGAGGCAGTCGACCTGCATCGTGACTTCTCGACGAAGATCCCCACCTTCGTGCTGGCTGAGCTGCTCGGCGTACCCGAGAGTGAGCGGGAGCGGTTCGACCCCTGGGTGCGGGCGCTGACGGCCGCGCAGAACGACGGGCTCGACGCCACCGCGGAGGCCACCGGCAGTGCGGTGGTCGACATGTTCGCGTTCTTCGCCGGGGTCGTCACCCAGCGCCGGGCGGAGCCGTCCAACGACCTGATCGGCCAGCTGGTCGCCGCCGAGCTGGACGGCGATCGGCTCACCGACTGGGACATCCTCGGCTTCCTGTTCGTGCTCGTCGCGGGCGGAAACGACACCACCGGCGCCCTGATCTCGCACACGGTGGCACTGCTGCACGAACACCCCGACCAGCGGAAGCTGGTGCTCGACGACCCGTCCCTGATCCCCGCTGCCATCGTCGAGGCCTTGCGCCTCGAGAGCTCGGTGCAGGGCCTGGCCCGGGCGACCACGCGCGACATCACGATCCGCGACACCACGATTCCGGCGGACCGCAAGGTGATGATGCTCTACGGCTCGGCGAACCGCGACGAGGCGGAGTTCGGGGCAACCGCTGCCGCGTTCGACGTACGACGTGAGGCGCCACGCCACCTGGCGTTCAGCAGCGGCCCGCACTTCTGCATCGGAAACCACCTGGCCCGGTTGCAGGCGACGGTCGCGGTGACCGAGCTGCTGGCGGCGCAGCCCGACGTGGAGGTCGATCTGGGCCGCGCGACCCGGGTGCTGTCGTCGTTCACCCGCGGCTTCGACCGTCTGCCGGCAGCCGGGATCAGCTGAGATGGTCGCGGCACACATGTAACGCGGAGTTAGCTACGGATGACGAGTGCTCTGGCGCGGTCGAGGCGTGGCTAACTCCGCGTTACATGGCCGCTGAGCGGTTTGGCGAAGCAGCGGCTCAGCGGCGCGTCGCGGTAGAAGCCGAAGCCAGGGATGGGCAGATAGCCCGACGAGGTGTAGAGGTCGATGGCCTCGGGCTGCCGGAGTCCGGTCTCCAGGATCATCGTGGCTGCACCGGCCGATCGGGCTTCGCGCTCGAGGTGCGCCAGCATCACCCGAGCCAGCCCCAGCCGGCGGTGGGCGGCGCCGACGTACATCCGCTTGATCTCGGCGCAGGGAGCGTCCGGGACGCCCGCGACCGGGTCGTGGCGGCGCCAGGCCCCGGTGGCGGTCGGCTGCCTGTCGACGTACCCGACGTAGAAGGCACCCTGCGGCGGCTCGAACATGGTCGGCTCGAGAGGCGTGTCGTCCGGCCCGCCGTAGCGCACGACGTACTCGGCCTGGACTTCAGCGATGAGGGCCAGCGCATCGGGGTGCAGGATCCCGACGCGCTGGATGGCCAGATCAGGCGAAGGCGTGGCCACACGACTCACAGAAGCGCGCCGCGCCACCGGCCGGCTGGCCGCACGACTGACAGAACTTCCTCGGCGCATCGTCGACGGTGCGACCGACGCCGAGCAGGCCCTCACCGTCGGTGAGGTAGGCGACGGAGTCCTTGAGCACCGGCACACTCTCACCGGCGACATAGCGCGAGGCGACACCGATGAAACCCGCCTGCGCGCACACCCCGGTGACGAAGAGGCCGAAGATCGCGATGAACATCATCCAGGGCTTCGCACCCTCGGCGAAGGGATCGGTGAACAGGGCGTGCAGCCCGACATAGCCCGCCCACAGGGTGATGCCGCCGAAGACGAGGGCCGCCACCCGGAACGCGTTGCGGTAGCGCTCCTGGCCGCGCAGACCAGGACTGGGGACGTTGCTCATCGTGGACCTCCGGGGCCGAGAGTGTTGAGGCTGGTGTCACAATAGGCACCTGCTGACAGAGTCGTCAGGAAGACCCTCCGCCATCCTGAAAAGGTTGCCTCCGTGACACTGCAGATTCCTGACTCGATCAAGCCCGCTGACGGCCGCTTCGGCGCCGGCCCGTCGAAGATCCAGACCTCGCACCTCGACGCCCTGGCCGCGACCGGCTCCTCGCTGATGGGCACCTCGCACCGCCAGGCGCCGGTGAAGAACACCGTCGGCCGGGTCCGCGACGGGCTCAGTACGCTCTTCGCCCTGCCCGAGGGCTACGAGGTCGTGCTCGGCAACGGTGGCGCGACCGCCTTCTGGGACATCGCGACGTTCGGCCTGATCAAGGAGAAGAGCCAGCACCTGAGCTTCGGCGAGTTCTCCTCGAAGTTCGCCAGCGCAGCAGCCGCCGCTCCCCACCTGGCCGACCCGACCGTGATCAAGGCCGACCCGGGCTCCCGTCCGGTCGCCGTGGCCGAGGAGGGCGTGGACGCCTACGCGTGGGCCCACAACGAGACCTCGACCGCCGTGATGACCGACATCGTGCGCCCGGCCGGGTCCGACGGCCTGGTACTCATCGACGCCACCAGCGGCGCCGGCGGCCTGCCGGTCGACTTCAGCCAGGTCGACACCTACTACTTCGCGCCCCAGAAGTGCTTCGCCTCCGACGGCGGGCTGTGGATCGCGATCATGTCGCCGGCCGCCCTCGAGCGGGCGGCGGAGATCTCTGCTGGCGGCCGCTGGGTGCCGGCGTTCTTCGACCTGCCGACGGCGATCGACAACTCGCGCCTCAACCAGACCTACAACACCCCGTCGGTGGCGACCCTCTTCCTGATGGCCGAGCAGCTCGACTGGATGAACGCCAACGGCTCCATCGGCGGCATGGTCGCTCGCACGACGGCCAGCTCCGATGCGCTCTACGGCTGGGCGGACAAGACGTCGTACACCACGCCGTACGTCGCCGACCCGGCCGCGCGGTCGCTCGTGATCGGCACCATCGACTTCGAGGACTCGATCGACGCCGCCGAGATCGCGAAGACCCTGCGGGCCAACGGGATCGTCGACACCGAGCCCTACCGCAAGCTCGGCCGCAACCAGCTCCGCATCGCGATGTACCCCGCGATCGACCCCGCCGACGTCGAGGCGCTCACTGTCTGCATCGACTACGTCGTCGAGAACAGCTGACGCATCAACGCGTCGCTACCGGGCCAGCTCCGCATCGGAGGTGGCCCGGCTGCGTTGCGGGCGGCTACGGCTGCGCGCAGGTAGGGCCGCCCACGAAGCCACCGCCCGCGCCGGACGCTGCGGCGCTACCCGTCTCGGTGCCGGTGTTCGCGCCCTGGAGGAAGGTCACCACTGCAGCGGTGTCCGTGCTGGCTCCCAGGTAGCCGGGCAGCCGGAACGTGGT
>Ga0070698_100002206_pt1 | contig 21598 bp, 24 predicted proteins | sample KBSK1502metaG_FD_65477 | JGI IMG/M metagenome (GOLD analysis project Ga0070698, IMG submission 65477) | Corn, switchgrass and miscanthus rhizosphere microbial communities from Kellogg Biological Station, Michigan, USA - KBS K1-50-2 metaG | ecosystem: Host-associated > Plants > Roots >...
CCTGCATGACCTGTGGGCCAAGGCCATGCGGCAACCGCTCTACGCGAGCCTGGGCGGAGCTGTCCGGCCGGCGGTGCCCCTGGCCCACATGATCGGGCTCATGCCGGAACAGGAGGCGGTGGCCGAAGGCGCCGGGGCGGTCGCCGACGGGATCGGCGCCCTCCAGGTAAAAGGCGGAGAGGACCCAGAACGCGATATTCGCGTGCTTAGCTCCCTGCGCGAAAGGCTCGGGCCCGGCGTGCTGCTGCGCCTGGACGCCAACCAGGGCTACGGCCGGGCCAAGGAGGCGATCAACATCGTCCGCCGGCTCGGCCCCGGCGTGCTGGACATGCTGGAGCAGCCGGTCACCGGGTTGAGGGACATGGCCGCCGTGACCAAGGCGGTCGATCTCACGGTGATCGCCGACGAAAGCTGCTGGGATGCCCGCGACGCGCTCGAGGTGGTCCAGGCGGAGGCTGCCGACGCCATCTCGATCTACGTGGCCAAGGCGGGGGGAATCGCCCGCGCCCGTCAGGTGGCCGCGATTGCGTCGGCTGCCGGGCTGCCCTGTGACGTCAACGGGTCCATCGAGTCGGGCGTCGGCAATGCCGCGAACGTTCACTTCGCCCTGGCCACGCCCGCGGTCACGCTGGCCTCTGTCATCCCGGTCAGCGCACCGGCCGGCTTCCAGCCGTTCCAGGTAGGCGGGGCGTACTACACCGATGACATCATCCGCGAGCCGTTCAAGGCTAAGGGCGGCGCCCTGCTGCCGCTGGAGGCCCCCGGCCTGGGCGTCGAGCTCGACGAGGAGAAGCTGGAGCGGTTCCGTGTCGATTGAGCTGGCCGAATACCGCGAGCGCCGACAGCGGTTCGCCGAGTGCATCGGCGCCGCGGGCATGGACGCGGCCGTGGTGATCTCCCGGGGCGGGGGTACCTTCGACCGGTTCGCCAACGTGTTCTACTTGACCGGCCACTATCAGTCGTACTCCTACCTCCCGGAGACCCCCGGGTTGTTCTCTGGCCGGTCGCACGCGGCGCTCGTCCTGTCGGCGTCGGACCAGGCCGTGCTCTGCGTATCGGTACCCGAGGTGGCCACAGACCGGGTGGCCGTGGACGACGTCCGCTACAGCGACGACTTCACCGCGACAGTCGCCAAGGCATGCCGCGATCTGCGCGCGAACGCCGACCGCCTCGGCATCGTCGGCCACGATGTCATGCCGGCCCAGATGTGGCTGCGGCTGCGCGAGCTGCTCGGCTTCGAGGCGCTGCACGACCTCGAGGATCAGCTGGCCGCGCTGCGCCGGATCAAGAGCCGGGCCGAGCAGGCGCTGGTCCGCGCGGCCGCGGCGACCGGTCGCCGGGCGGTCAGTACGTTCCTGAAGATGCTCCGCCCGGGAACCAGCGAGGCGGAAGCGGTCGCCGCCGCCACATCGGCGGCGGTTGCCGACGGCGCGGGCGTCTACTTCGCCGCTGTCTCGTCCGGCCCGCAGTCCGGGTACTACTCGGCGACGCCGCTGCCCGGGTACGGGACGCGGCGGCTGCAGGACGGAGACCTGGTCCGGATCGATCTCGGCATCGTGCTCGACGGGTATCTGTGCGACTTCGGCCGCACCGCGGTGGTGGGAACGCCGTCCGCGGACCAGGATCGTCTCTGGGTGACGCTGACCGGGGCGCTTGACCGCGTGATCGACGGCCTGTCACCCGGGATGGCGACGGCGGATCTCGTGGCCGTCGGTGACGATGCGCTCGCCTCGGCGGGAGTCGGCGCTCCCGCGGCCGGGCCCAGCGGGATGTACGCGAGCTACCCGGCGCACTGGGGCCATGGCCTCGGCCTTGGCTGGGAAAGGCCATGGCTGGTCAGCTCGGAGCCGCTGACCCTGGAGCCGGGAATGGTGCTCGCCATCGAGCGGGCTATCACCCTGGACGGGGTCGGGACCGTCGCGGCGGAGCAGAACCTGCTGCTGACCGAAAGCGGCGCCGAGCTGCTGACCGCGGGACCGTGCGGGAGGTGGACGTGACCGGCCCGCTCGATGCGCTCGAGCTGACCAGTAAGCTCGTCAGCATCCCCGGCCTGTCTGGCGCGGAGGCGGACGTCGCCGACGAGATTGAGGCCGCGATGCGGTCGGCCGGCTTTCGTGATGTGTTCAGGGACCCGCTCGGCTCGGTGGTCGGCATCGCCGGGCCGGACGGGGACGCGCCTGCCCTGCTCTTTGATGGCCACATGGACGTGGTCCCCGCGGTCGGCGCCTGGACCGTCGACCCGTTCCGGGCCGTGATCTCTGGCGGCAGGCTGTACGGCCGCGGCTCGACGGACATGAAGGCCGGGCTGGCCGCGGCCATCGCCGGGGTAGCGGCTGCCGCCGCGTCTGGCCGGCTGCTCCGGCCGGTGGCCGTGTCGGCCACCGTCCTCGAGGAGACGGTCGAGGGTGTCGCGCTGGCCCGGGTGCTCGATGACATCCGCCCGGAGGCCGTGGTGATCTGCGAGCCGTCGGATCTCGCGGTACAGGTCGGCCAGCGCGGCAGGGCCGAGCTGGTGGTCACCGTCACCGGAACCCCGGCTCATGCCGCCTACCCGGAACGGGGCAAGAACCCGATCACCCTTGCGGCAGCCGGCCTGGCCGCGCTGGAGCGGCTGACGCTTCCCGCCGACCCCGATCTCGGGCCGGCCATCCTGGTGGCCACCGATGTCATCTCGCAGCCGTGGCCGTCGATATCGCTAATCCCGTCCGGGGTGCAGATCCGGTTCGACCGCAGAACGCTGGTCGGCGAGACCAGCGGGGATGTTCTCGACGCCATCGCCGGCGCGCTGGCCGCGGTCGACGCCGTGGCCTTCGACGTCTCGATCACGGCGTACCCGCTGAGCGCCTACACCGGAATCGAGCTCGACGCTCCTCGCTGGCTGCCCGCGTGGCGCACGGACCCGGCCCACTGGCTGGCTCTGGCGGCCAGCGAGGCCGCCCGGCGCGTCACCGGCGCGTCGCGGCTCGGCGTCTATGACTTCTGCACTAACGGATCCGAGTCCGCCGGGGCCCGCGGCATGCCCACGATCGGGCTCGGGCCGGGACTGGCCGCGGACGCTCATACCCCGGACGAGTCGGTCTCGGTAACGCAGGTCAGGCACGCCGAGAAGATCTACGAGCAGCTTGCGATTGACGCAGCAGGGAGACAGGCAGATGCGAGCGACGACGGCTAGCCTCAGGGACCTTTACCGGTCCATGGTCCTGATCCGCGAGGCCGAGGAGACCTTGCTCCGGCTCTTCTCGCAGAACCGGATGCCGGGCTTCATCCACTCCTATATAGGCGAGGAGGCGACAGCCGTCGGCGTCTGCGCCGCGCTGCGGCCGGACGACTACCTCACGTCGACGCACCGCGGCCACGGTCACATCCTCGCCAAGGGCGGCGACCTTCGGCTTTTCTTCGCGGAGCTGTACGGGAAGGCGGCCGGCTACTGCAAGGGCAAGGGCGGCTCCATGCACGTCGCCGACACCGATCTTGGCATCCTCGGGGCCAACGGCGTCGTCGGCGGCGGGATCGCGATCGCCGCCGGGGCCGCGCTCGCGGCCAAGCTCCGCGGAACCGACCAGGTCGCGGTCTCGTTCATGGGCGACGGCGCGACCGACATCGGCGCATTCCACGAGTCGCTCAACCTTGCGGCAATCTGGGACGTCCCCGTCGTCTTCGTGGTGGAGAACAACGGCTACGCGGACTTCATCGCACAGCGCGACCACCAGCGGATAGAGAAGGTCTCCGGGCGGGCCGCCGGCTACGGGATGCCGGGCGAGACCGTCGACGGCAACGACGTCGAACAGGTCCTGCGGGCCGCCAGCGAGGCGGTCGGCAGAGCGAGGGCGGGACTGGGGCCGACCCTGCTCGAGTGCGTGACCTACCGGTGGCGCGGCCACTTCGAGGGCGACCCGCAACCGTACCGAAGCCAGGACGAGGTGGCAGCGTGGAAGGAGCGGGACCCGCTGCTGCTTGCCGAGAAACGGCTGGCTGACGGGGGCGAGCTCGACGAGGCGGAGCGCGACGCGGTCCGCGAGGCGGTCCGGGCACAGATCGCCGACGCCGTCGAGTTCGCCGAGGCCGCCGCCATGCCGGAGCCGCTCTCGGCCCTGGAGGACGTGTTCACCGACACCGCCGAGGAGGGATGGTGAGCAAGCTCAGCTACGCCAAGGCGATCACGCTCGGCCTCCGGGAGGCCATGGCCGAGGACCCCGCCGTGTTCTGCCTCGGCGAGGACGTCGGCTACGGCGGTGCCTACGGCGCGACCCAGGGACTGCGTGACGAGTTCGGGGCGGCCCGGGTGCGGGACACGCCGATCTCGGAGAGCGCCATCGTCGGCTTCTCCGTCGGCGCCGCCATGGCAGGCCTCCGGCCGGTCGCCGAGATCATGCACATGGACTTCATCGCCTGCGCCATGGACCAGGTCGTCAACCAGGCGGCGAAAGCCCGCTACATGTTCGGGGGCAAAGCCCGCGTGCCGATGGTCATCCGGGCCGGAACCGGCGGCTGGCTGAACGCGGCCGCCCAGCATTCCCAGTCACTGGAAGCATGGTTCACCCACATCCCGGGCCTGAAGGTCGCGACCGCGGCCGCTGCCGCCGACATCCGGGCGCTGCTGCTCGCGGCGATCCGGGATGACAACCCGGTCATCGTCATGGAGCCGCTAAGCCTGTACGAGGCCAAGGACGAGGTACCCGACGTCCCCGCCGAACTGGTGCTCGGCCGGGCCAGCCGCAAGCGCAGCGGCTCCGACGTCACCATCGTCACCTGGGGCGCCATGGTCCCGCGGGTACTGTCAGCGGCCGAAACCCTGGCCGCCGGAGGCATCTCGTGCGATGTGCTCGACCTGATCACGCTCACCCCCTGGGACGTCGACGCGGTGCTCGAGTCGGTGGGCCGCACCGGACGGGTAGTCGTCGCGCACCAGGCTTCCCGGCGCAGCGGGTTCGGCGCCGAGGTGACGGCGGTCATCGGCGAGCGCGGCTTCGACCTGCTGGACGCGCCGGTCGCCCGGGTCGGCGGGCTGAACGTGCCGGTGCCGTTCTCCCCGCCGCTGGAGAACTTCGTGCTGCCCGACGCCGACCGGGTCGTGGCCGCGGTGCAGCGCCTTGGCTGAACTCAGGGGCTGCGGGGTGGTCGTGACCGGCGCGGGCCAGGGCCTGGGCCGGGGCATCGCGCTGGCCCTTGCCGCGAGAGGCGGCCGCGTGGTCGCTCTCGATGTCAACGCCGACGGCGCGGCCGAGACGGCGCGGATGATCGAGGACGCCGGCGGCAGCGCGCGGTCATCCCGGATGGATGTCACCGACGAGGGCGAGGTCGGCTCGGCGATCGGCTGGGCCGCGGACCGGCTGGACGGCCTTGACCTGGTGATCAACGGCGCCGGCGTCCTCTCGGTGGCGCCCGTCGTGGATCTTGAGGCGCGGGAGTGGCGCCGGGTGCTCGAGGTGAACGCGACCGGTGCCTTCCTGGTCTCGCGGGCCGCGGCCCGGCTCATGATCGAAGCCGCCCGGCCGGCGTCGATCGTCTCGATCGCGTCGATCGCGGGGAAGATCGGCGAGCCAGGCCTGGCGCACTACGCGGCCTCGAAGTTCGCGCTCGTCGGCTTCACCCAGGCCCTCGCCCGGGAACTCGCGCCGCACGATATCACTGTCAACGCGGTATGCCCGGGTGTCGTCGCCACGCCGATGATCGAGGAGCTGTCCAGCCAGTGGCACGTCTCGGTCGAGGGGATGCTGGCCCAGCAGGCGATCAGGCGGCCGCAGTCGACGGAGGACATCGCCATGGCCATCGCCTTCCTGCATGCCTGCCGTTCCGTGACCGGCCAGGCCATCAACGTCGATGGCGGGACGGTCTTCTCCTAGCAGCGTGGTCCCGGATCAGGAGGGAAGCCGATGGCGGAGATCCTCGTAATGCCCAAGCTCGGACTCACGATGGAAGAGGGATTCCTGGAAAACTGGCTCTGCGAGCCCGGCACGGCCGTCGCCCTCGGCCAGCCGATCTGCGAGATCGAGACCGACAAGCTGACCGTGGCCGTGGAGTCCCCGTACGCGGGCGTGCTGCTGCGCTGCATCGAGCCGGGGGACACTGTTCCGGTCGGTGAGCCGATTGCCGTCATCGGCGAGCCGGGCGAGGACGCTACCGGCTACCGGCTGTACCAGCCAGGCAGCGGCGAAGCATCCGGCGCCCAGGCCACGGCTGCTCCGCATCAGCCAGCCGCTCCGGCCCAGCCAGCCGCTCCGGCGGGAGAGCCGGCCGCCTCGCCGCTGGCCCGGCGAATCGCCGCCGACCTCGGCGTCGACCTCGCGACCGTTACAGGGACCGGGCCGGAAGGCCGGATCACGCGGGAGGACGTCAAGCGTGCTGCCGCTTCGCTTGGTCTCGCGGTCCCGCCGAACATGGGCGGGGGGCCGAGATGACCAGTCGCCAGGTAGCCCCGCAGATCCTCGTCCACGCCGATATGAGCCTCGCTCTCGCGGAGCAACTGCTGCGGGACGTGCGCGACGCGGCCGCCAGCGACGGAATGAGCGTCGCCGCCGCCGTCGTCGACCGCGGCGGGCAGATTGTAGCGGTCACGAGGATGGACGGGACCCCAATCTGCGGTGTCCCGCTCGCCATCGATAAGGCATTCTCGGCGGCGGCGATGGCGGCGCCGACCGACGCCTGGGCGGAGACCACCACCCCTGGTGGTGCTGACTGGGGAATGAGCACCGCGCTGGGCGGCCGGATGGTGGTCTATCCCGGCGGGCTGCCGCTCTTTCACGATGGCCAGCTTCTCGGCGGCCTTGGCGTCAGCGGCGCTGAAGGCCACCAGGACAAGAGCTACGCGGCCGCGTCGGTTCGCGCCGCGCACCTTGCGGAAAGCGCGCAGTAGCCGTGGCCCGGTTCGAAGGGAAGGTCGCGCTCGTCACCGGCGGCTCAAGCGGCATCGGGCGGATGCTGGTCGAGCGGCTTCGCCAGGAGGGCGCCGCGGTCGTGGTGGCCGACGTGTCAGAGCCGACGCCGACCGACGTGTCGGACGCGACCTCGGTGCGGGAGTGCGTAGACCGCCTGCTGGCTGCGCACGGCCGGCTCGATGTCGTCTTCTCCAACGCCGGCATCCTTCTAGCGGAGAATGTGGAGGCGATGGACGAGGCGGCCTTCGACCGGACGCTGGCCGTCAACCTGAAGGGCGCGTTCCTCGTCGCCAAGCACACGATTCCGCACCTGAGGGCAACGCGCGGGAGCCTGGTCTTCACCGGATCCACGTCATCGCTCGCCGGAGCCCGCGGCCAGGGCGCCTACTGCGCCTCGAAGGCCGGCATCGTGGGACTGGCCCGGGTGCTCGCCGACGAGCTCGCCGAGGATGGCATCCGGATTAACGTCGTCTGCCCTGGCTGGGTCGACACCCCGTTCAACAACCCTGTCTGGGAATACAGCGGGAGGGGCGCGGATGCCAGGCTGCTCTCCGGCGTCCCGATGCGCCGCCAGGCGCTTCCCGAGGAGATCGTGGCGCCCATGATGTTCCTGGCCTCTGACGAAGCTTCATACATCACCGGAGAGGTCCTTGTCGTCGACGGCGGCCTTATGGCCGTGCGCTAGCCGGTCCTAGCTCGGCTAGCCCTCAAGGGTCTCCGGGTCCATGAGGACGGATCCGTACTTGTAGAAGCTGGCTTTCAGGCAGGCTTCGCCGTTCTCATTGACATAGCGGTGCCCTTGGTGGCGGTCGCGTCTTCGTGCCCGCGCGCCGCAGTCGCCATGTCAGCGTCTCCTCCAGCTGGCGCGGGGTCGTGTACCTAGCCATCAGCGGGTTTCGGGTCGATCCGCACCCGGCCGGACGGTTTAATCGCGGCCCCGTCAACGGAGTCGAGCTGCCGGGCGGCGCTCAGCGTGACCGGCTTGGAGCCGACCTGAAGGACGCGGATCTCAGCGGTCAGCACCTCGACTGCTGGTTCGCTAGCGCTGCTCATAAAAGGATCGTAATCGGCAAAGCCAGGAAGAAGCCTCGCGCCGGGCCGGGCCTGCGCACCCAGAACCACGACACGCTTCGGAACGGCCAGTCACGCTAAGGAAGATCAACTCAGCCGCTTAGAACTCCTAACAAAGTGACAGGCTGGCCAGTCGGCGCCAGCAGATGATGCCGCAGGCGAGGCTGAGGAAGGCCTCGTGGATGTCGTCGCGGATCTCCCAGCGGATCCGCAGCCGGCGGAACCAGTGCAGCAGCGCGATGGACTGCTCGACGACCCAGCGGTGCACGCCCAGGCCCGAGCCATGCTCCGTGCCGCGGCGGGCGATCACAGGCTTGACCCCGGCAGCCCGGACCCGCCTGCGGTACTTGTCATGGTCATACCCGCGGTCCGCGTAAACCTGATCCGGCCGCTGGCGGGGCCGCCCGCGGCGACCGCGTACCGGCGGGATGGCCTGGATCAGGGGCATGAGCTGGGTGACGTCGTTGCGGTTGCCGCCGGTCAGCGACACCGCCAGCGGGATGCCGTGCGCTTCGGTGATCAGGTGGTGCTTGGAGCCGGGCCGGGCACGGTCGACGGGGCTCGGCCCTGTTTTGGGCCGCCTTTGAGCGCCCGCACGTGCGAGCTGTCGATCACCGCCCTGGACCAGTCCAGCGCGCCAGCGGCGCCGTAGGGCCAGCTCTAGGGGCGCACTGATGTGTCTAGGGGCGCTGGACGAGGGCGGCAGGGGTATGCTTCTGGTGGTCTTGGAGCTAGTTGGACTGCCAGTCCTGGAAGTAGAAGGTCGGCGGCTCGAACCCTTTGACCACCAGTTGTATCCCCGGTCTTCCGTGTGACCAGCGCAGATGCGGATTGGCTCATCCAACGGCCGGTGTAAGGATGGACGTCCGCCTGTGCGTGGATGCCCACGCGATCTTGCACGCACGCAGTACGTGTAGGCATTCTGGCGCCTTCGGAGCTGGGACTCAGCGGGCAGACATTCCGGCCACGAGACCGCTAGTCGCACGGCTAGCGCATGGCGAGACCGCTGAGGGGCGGAAATGAGCTATCGGAATAAGACCTACGTCGCGTTCGCTAGCGAAGACATACATTGCTACAGGCTCATGGAAGCGTGGCGGGACAACGACGAGATTGACTTTGATTTCTATGACGCACACGATCTATACATCTCTCGCGACACGAGCAAGCCAGAAACGATCAAGGCAAATTTGCGTCAACGATTGAAGAACGCGAAGCAGATAGTGCTACTAGGAAGTAAGACGGCCAAGAAAAAGGGCAGTGATGGAACTTCGTTCCTCGCGCATGAGGTAAAGGTTATTACCGAGTTCGACCTGCCTGTTGTTGTGGCAAATCTTGACGGAGATCGGACCATTGACCGAAACTTTATCCCTCGCCCTCTCTTGGATGCGGACTACTACACAGTGTCCGTTTCGTTCCAGGCGGCCATTATAAGACATGCGCTCGACAATTATGCGTCAACTTATTCGCAGAGCACGGAGACTGGACCGCACTACTACCCTGCTGCCACCTACACGTCTCTGGGCCTATGAATGCCCGAGATATGGAATGACCTCTCAAAGTGGAGGTTCTGGCGCAGATTCTTGGTGCACTCATTTGCCGCTGTCGGCGCAATAGCAACAGTTCTGGTAGTTATTAACGAGCTATTTCCAAAAGAGCTGACGTTCCGGGGATCGTCGTGGGGGCTGGCGATCCTCGGCGTATCCGCAATCTACGGACTTACGCAGTCCTGGCCGCGCCCAATTGAACAATCCTATTCTTCGCCGAACACGACGATCCGAATTGTACAAGGGGATATATTCAACCAAGCAGGCAACCTCGTTGTTGGAATATGTGACACCTTCGACACTCAGCCACCAAACATTATCGCACGAGACAGTCTTCAAGCGCAGGCTCTAGACCGAATTTTCGGCGGCGACATAGCAGAACTAGATCGTCGACTTGACGGTGCATTGGCGGCCTACTCGCCAATTGAGACAGTCCAAAAGCCGGGCAAGCAGCTTCGTTACGAACTCGGGACGGTCGCCGTGCTGACTGAGTCCGGCCGGAAGCTCTTCTTCGTTGCCTACACCTATATGAACGAGCAGAATCAGGCTAGGGGCACAGCGGACGGTATTTGGAAGAGCTTGCTAAACCTATGGGCCGAAGTTTCGAAGTATGGAAACGGCGGCACAGTTTCGATAACAGTCATCGGGGGCGGCCAGGCCCGTATTGCGCAAATCCTTCCGGCGCAAGACTCGATCCGATTCATTGCCCTCTCGTTCATGCTTGCCTCCCGCCGCGAGAAGGTCTGCGACGAACTCCGGATCATTGTGAGGCCTACGGATTATAACCGCCTTGACCGACTAGAGATTCAATCGTACCTATCCTCTCTGAGGCCGTCATGACGTCGACGAATTCGCTGGAGTTGGCAGATAATGCGAGCTGTGCATTTTGCGCCTATCTCCGCAGTGTAAGGCCGTATACTATCATTCGAAGGAATGAGCAGGTCGCAGTACTTGTCACTCGGGAGCAGCGCGGGCTACCCCACCTGTTGGTTCTGCCCGTCCGTCATAGAGAAACAATACTAGACCTTAACGACGAAGAGGCCGCTGCACTGATGATCGGAATTCGCCAATCGGCTCTTGCGATCAATACTGCATATCAACGGCCCGGCATAGCCGTCTGGCAAAATAATGGAGTTCCGGCAAATCAGACTATTAACCATGTCCACTTTCATATTGCTGGAACTCTCCGTGAGGGCGGCACAGAGTGGGGAGATGTCGAAGAACTATCTGTGGAAGAAACAGATTCGATTTCGGATCGGCTGTCGCCGTATCTTAAGATCTGATCGTAAGGGTGAAACTGTACGTTAGCGAGCTTAATTAAGGGTAAGGCCGTGCGCCCCTCGGCGAGCAGGCGATTAGGTGTCTGTCGGCTCCGCCCAGGCTCAATGCCACGTGGTTGTCATCTGTGGCTCGAAGACCTGGACGTCGGCGAAGCGAGCAACGAGAAATCCAGGTTTTCGACGCATTGATCCGCGCATTGCTTGCAACCTTCATCGCCCACCCAACAAGCAGCATACGCACGGCTAATTCCATCGCTCTACCGGCTCAGATTCCGGCGGCACGGCGAGATGCGTACCTCACCCGAGATCTACGGCACCCGCGCCGAGGCCCAGCGCGCGCTGAGGGCGATGGCCGACGACGGGCGGGCCGACCTCGGTTCGTGACCGCCGCTACCTCGCGCTCGTGCTGCTGGCTACCTTTGCAAGCCTGCGATAGAGGCGAAGTGACCGCGCTGCGGCGCTCGGACCTTGACCTGACGGCGGGCACGGTGCCGCCTTCATCGAGCGGTCAACCGGTGAGATCCTGCTGGGGCCGCCCAAGTCCAGAGCCGGGCGGCGCATCGTCGGCATCCCCCAGGCGATCATCCCGGTACTACGCGAGCACCTGTCGGTCTTCGTCAAAGCCGAACCGGGCGCACTGGTGTTCCCCGGCGCCATGGACGGCCCGCTACCGTTGACCGCTATTCGCCAGCTTGACAGCAGTGTTTGCAGCAGGTCCGGTTGACTGACCGACTACTTCTTTATCAGATCATTCTCGACAGGTGCGGCAGCCTGCACTCGCGGGGGAGGACAAGTACTCGTCGTGTATGTGACTGACCGCAGTTATCCCCAGCGAGCAGCGGCATCCTTTGTTACGAGCCTAACTCGTCAGCGACCTCATCTTTGGTTTGTCCGGCGCGATGTCCCGCTCGCGTCATGCTCTTGCCACTAGGGCGAAGCATGTCCGGATTCTCGCGCTCATATGTCACGAGATCTTCCACTGACGCAGAACTCTCAGAGACGATTTCTTGGAGCCTTTTGCGAAGGTTCGAGTAACCAACTGACACTTCTTCAAATCTCATAGGCGACGCCGAACCATCGCCAGAAAGGACCGAGCCATCCTGATCGTCACGAATATGAAAGTTCACCCCAAGTGCTTCGGCACATTTTGCAGCCGTTTCGTATGAAAGTATGGCCCCAGGGGTTGGCGTTGTCTTTATGAAACTCAGATCGGCAACTGTCTTGGAATTTATCATCTCTTGAAGGAGCCGTACCACAAGCCGATCCAATGGCTTGCCTACCGAATTTAGGATTTGCTCTGCAAGTAGCTCGATCCTTGTATTAACCTGTGCCAACATATCTAGACTTGAAGCTACCTTGGCCTCCTGATTATCGCGGCCAAGAAACATATGCAGCATCCCAGCCCATTGGCTACGGAGATAGCTCTCTATATCAGCCGAGGCTTTGAACGGAACCAGCGCATTATTTGCCACCTCCCCCCGGACTTCGTCAATGAACTCAAAAATTTGCGCACTGTCAGCGTGTGGAAACTTAATCTCGCTCAGAATGTCGGGCCGTGCTTGATTAGCGCGATACAGTTGGTAGTCTCCATACGTGTCATTCTCGATCAGCGCAAAGACGGGAATGCCGTCCTTTACGGCCTGTTGGTATTCAGCGTTCGTCACGGATTTATTTCCTCCAGGCATAGGCGAACCATAGCGTCCACCGAGTACCAACACCAGCATATCCGCGTTTCCTATTTCCGCTAAACATGCTTCGGCGGCACTGGTGCTTGGATCATAAAAGACTGTTCCCTCTTCACTCAAGACAGCAACGTAGCCCAGGGATTCTATGAACCTTCTAATCCCTTCGCGCACATATCGAAGGTCGTAGAACGTGGAACTAACAAATACCGTCGGAGCGGCCATGGCCAGCTTTCCCTCGCGCGACATCCTAGCTGCAATTCTTTCCCGCTAGGATACAAGACCTTGGACTACTACTCTCCGTTTTCCTTGTAAGGCGCTGATCCCTTTCGAGTGGTCTGCGCGTCGAGGTCAGCGTAGTCGGTCACGCCAGTGACGGCCGGCAGTGCCCGCCCTTGACGCGCCGGCCGCGAGCCGGACAATCGGAGCCGAGGAAGACGGTTGAGTGCTGTACCGACAGCCGCAGTGAATAGACGGTCTTGATCTGCGTGCCCTGTCGGTGTGTGGCCCGGCGTGCGGCGGGCGGGCCTCTCCAAGGCCAAGCCCGCCGCTGACGCCGGGCAGCGGCGCCGCAGGCGCCGCCTTGATCTAGTACGGCCTATTTCGGCAGTGGGCGGGCTCGGAGCGGCAGGACGAGATCGGCGAGGCTGATGACGATTGCGGTTGCTCCGGCCGCGGTGAGGCTGGCTTGCTTGCCAGGTCTGTTGGCGTAGCCGATGCTGGCGATGCCTGCGCCGTTGGCGGCCTGGATGTCGGTGGTGGAGTCGCCGATTAGCACGCATTCGGCGAGGGGCGCGCTGAGTCCGGTGATGGCCTGCTCGATGAAGTGCGGGCTGGGCTTGAGCAAAGCCGGGTCAGGGCCGATCCGCGCGGCTATGAGCGTGATCCGGTCGTCCAGGCCGTGCCGGGCGAGGTAGGAACGGACGGCGCGTTCGGAGTTGTTGCTGACGACGGCGACAGTGCGGCCGGTGTCGCGGCAGCTGGTGACGACATCGTGAACGTAAGGCACCGGCCTGGCGGTGGCAACGGCCGCTAGTTCCTGGCTGGTCATCTCGGCTTCGACTATCGCGGCCAAGCCGGTGCTGACGGTGGCCGAGTAGGTGAAGACCTCGATCGGGTCCGGCGTGCGGGCGATCTCGTCGGGGATGGGGATGCCCTGGCCGGTGATGAGCTTGCGGAGCCGTTTGGCGACAGTGGCATCGGGCAGCCCGGCGAAGATGTCGCAGACGGGGCCGTCGAAGTCGAGCAGGACGTAGCGCGTCCGGGCGAGCAGGTCACCGGCGGATTCGCCGGGGGTGGTGCCTGCGGTCATGCGGGGAACTCGTAGCTGATGGTGTCCCACATCGAGGCGAACCAGTCTCGTGCCTGCTGGATGTAAGGGATGTCGGTGGGCTGGCCGCTGTGCGCGGAGTGGTGGAACACCACGGCGTCCTTTCCCATCAGGTCGTAGATGTCGCGGTCTCCGCTGGGGAGCGGGATGCGCTGGCGGACGATCGGGTAGAGGCCGAAGAACACTTCCTCGCCGTTGAGGATGTACAGCTTGAACAGCGGCGAGCAGGGATGGACCCGGATCTCGGCGGTGGCGCTTTCGAGCAGTCCGAGGCGGGTGAGTTCCTGCACGGAGTCCAGGATGGCGTGGGCGTGGCGGGCGGTGAGCCGGGTGACGCGGTCGCGGTATTCGGAGTCGTCGGCGTGGTCGTCGGCGCGGCAGGGCAGGGTCATCGGCCTGGTGGTGTCGGGCAGCAGTATCCGGATAGCGAGGCTGGCGGGCCGGATCCGGCCGATCCGGATCTTGTCCAGGGGTTCCTGGATGACGCCGTGCAGCGTCTCGCCGGAGAATCCGGCGAAGTCGACGGTGACGTGCTCGCGGGCGAATGCCTGCTCGATGAACGGCCGGATGCCGACGGACGGGGCGGCGAATACCGGCGGGCCGGGTGCGCCTGCTGACGGCGTGCTGCCGTTCCCGGCGGGCTGGCCGCCTGCGTAGAGGAGTTCGGGGGTGGCGGGCTGGAACATCTGCTCGGCGGTCCAGCCGGGGAACATTTCCTCCAGCACGCGGCAGTGATCGGCATAAGGCAGGGACCGGAGGGAGCCGCTAAGCCAGCGGTGCAGCTGCGCCCGGCTGGGGAAGGTCTGGACCAGGCCGGGGTCGAGCCTGCTGGCGGCCTTGTCGTACTCGGCGCAGAAGGTCGCGTAGTTCTGCCAGTGCCGCTGGCCCAATAAGACCTTGAGCATGATCGGCTGTTCCGGCATGCGTCCTCCCGTGAGTTTTGCTGGGTCTCAGGGTAGCGATACGTGACGGCATAGGAGACAACTAGAGACCTAACGTTACGTGACGCGCGAGACGCGGCTAGCGACGTGACGCGTCTCTTGCCCAGCATCGGAGCGTGGACGACACATGTGAAGAACCGGAAGCACCCGCCGGGCCCGCTGACCCGGATGCGTGCCCCGAGTGCGGCGGGCGGGGATGGAAGTTCCGCGGCTTCCGGAGGTCGGTTGCCGCCGCTGGTGACGCAGGCGAGCAGGCGCTGCTGGCCCGCGACCGGGTTGCCTGCCTTGCCTGCACCGAACCGGCAGGCAGCACAAGCCAGGGGCGCGACGGTGACTGAGGCAGCGGAACGCGAGGGGACACCGGGGTCATCGTGGAAGTGCACCTGGACGTTCCCGCGCGGCCGGAGCAGGTCACGCTGGCGCGCTCGTTCCTGGGCCGGATGCTGGCGGACTGCCGGATGCGCGATGACGCCGTGCTGATCTGCTCCGAGCTGGCCACGAACGCGATCCAGCACAGCGACTCGGCGCAGCCCGGCGGGCAGTTCACCGTCCGCGCCGAGGTCCGCGACGGCGATTACGTCTGGGTGGAGGTCGAGGACCAGGGCGGCCGGTGGGCGGCTGAGGATGAGCACTCGGACCAGCGCGGCCGGGGCTTAGAGATCACCGCGATGCTGGCGGACTACTGGGACATCAGGGGCGATGACACCGGCCGCGTGGTCTGCGCCCGGCTTGACTGGCCCGCGATACCCTTACGCGACAGGGTGTGACAATCACTGTGAATGCCTGTAGGGTGACCTGACAAGTCAACAGTCCAACCGTGGACGGTCCTATGGCATTCGACTACGCGCCCCCGAAGTACGCGCAAGTGGTCGCCGAGATCCAGCGCCGCATCGAGCAGGGCGACTACCCGCCGGGCACGCTGCTGCCTTCGGAGCATCAGCTCGTGGCCGACTTCGGCGTGTCCCGGCCCACGATCGTCAAGTCCCTGTCCGTGCTGCGCCAAGACGGCTGGATCGACACCCAGCAGGGCCGAGGCTCGTTCGTGCGCGGACGCCCGGCCCTGGCCGACGCCGAGCGCAGCCGCCCCGCCCGCGACGTGCTGGAGCTGCCCGAGGCCGAGCTGGCCGGGGAGCTGGTGCAGGCCGGGGTCAAGACCGCGCCGCCCCCGGTGCTGACGCTGCTGGGCCTGGACAAGGGCGCCAAGGCATTCCTGCGTCAGCGGCTGCTCAGCCATGACGGCGAGCCCGTCGAGCTGGCGTCGGTCTGGCTCCCGCTGGACCTGGCGGCCGGGACCGACCTGGCCTCGCCGGAGCTGCTGAACGAGAGCATCCGCCACCACCTGCACGCCCGCAAGCGCATCCGGTTCGACCACGCCGTCGAGCGGATCGCCTCTCGCCACCCCACCGGCGAGGAGGCATCCCTGCTCCAGGTCGCCGCCGACGCGCCGGTCCTGGCCGTGACCGTGGCCGTCTACGACGCGACCAGGACGCCGCTGCAAGTCGTCGACCTCGTGCTGCCCGGCGAGCGGCACGAGCTGCACGACGCCTATCCCTTCACCTAGGCCAGCCGCACACTCAGGTCCGGAAAGACCGCTTCCTGTAGCTAGTTGACAAGTCAGGTAGCTATCTCTACTCTGGGGTATCCCTGATAGTTCAGCGCTACCGATGGAGGCTTCATGGCAATACAAGGCCCGATCCCGGTCGAGTTCGCCCACGTGTTCCCGCGTGGCGCGTTCGCGGCCGGGGGCTTCGAGCCGCTTCGGGATTTCGACGCATCCAGCGCCGAACGGTTCGTGCAGTCCAAGGACAAGGTGTCCGGGCTGCCGGTGTGGGTGGCCGAGGTCATCGACGGCGACCCGGCAGCGCGGGACAAGACGGCGCGGGTGAAGATCGCGGCGGCCGACCAGCCGGTCATCCGGCCGCGCCCTCGGCGGGGATGCCGTTCGTGCCGGTGGAGTTCGCCGGGCTGACCGTCACGCCGTACGTGAACCAGGCCGGAAGGCTGGCCTACTCCCTCAAGGCCACCGGGGTCCGCGGCCCCGGCCGCGGGCGCGGCGTCGCCGACCGGCCCGCCCCGGCGGGCTGATGCGGCGGGGCGGCAGGAAGTTAGCCCCTTCCTGCCGCCCCGGTTCTCTCCCCGGACTCATGACCTGAGAAGAGGTGACCGATCCTATGCGCGACAGCGTCAGGGGCGAGCAGTACGCCCAGGTCGACAACCCCGACCCGTTCGCGTCCCCGGTGTGGCGGTCCCGGTGTACCGCACCCCCGAGGGCGTGATCTACATCGTCCAGCTCCTTCGCCTGCTGTGGCGGCTGGCGTGGTTCCTGATCCGCCACCCTCTGCTGGACACCGCGGCCGGGCTGGCGTTCCTGCTGTGGCGCTCTGGAGGCTGGCCCGCCCTGGCGGCGCTGGGCGGAGGGTTAGCAGCGGGCCTTACCGGGCTGCGGGCCTGGCGGCCTGCGTGGTTCGCCCGGCTGGTGACGGTCCCGTTGCGGGACCGGTGGCGGTGGTGGTGTTACCACAGGCGGTGGCAGCCGGTGCTGGGCATCGCCGGGCTGGCGCCGCTGTACCAGGGCCGCCGCCTGGTCCCCGAGCTGGGCAAGGTCGCAGCCGGGCGGTGCGCGGACCTGATCACCGTCCGGCTGGTCTCCGGGCAGTCCCCGGAGCTGTTCGCTGACCGGGCGGTGAACCTGGCGCACGGGTTCGGGGTGATCTCGCGCAGGGTCCGCACCGGGCGGCCGGGCACGATCGTGCTGGAGCTGGTGCGCCGCGACGCACTCGCCGAGCCGATGCCCGCCCTGCCCATTCCGGCTGTACCGGACCTGCGGGCGCTGCCGGTCGGGCGGCGTGAGGACGGCGGCGTGCTGTGCATCCGGCTGCACGGCACGCATGTGCTGATCGCCGGGGCGACCGGCGCCGGGAAGGGCTCGTGGCTGTGGAGCCTGATCCGGGCCATGCTCCCGGCGATGGCCGCCGGGTGGTCCGGGTGCTGGCGTGTGACCCGAAGCTGATGGAACTGGCCTTCGGCCGCGAGCTGTTCGACCGCTACGGCCGGTACGCCGCCGACCCGGCGGACATCGCGGTGCTGCTGGAAGAGGCGGTGGCGGACATGGAGGCCCGCGCCGCGCGGTTCGCCGGAAAACAACGCGACCACAACCCGACCGCTGAGCATCCGTTCGTCGTGGTGATCGTTGATGAGATCGCCTTCCTGACCGCCTACCAGGCTGACCGCAAGCTCCGCGAACGCACCCTCGCCGCGCTGGCGACCCTCACCACCCAGGGCCGGGCCGTGGGGTACTGCGTGGTGGCCGCGCTACAGGACCCGCGCAAGGAAGTCCTCAGCATCCGGAACCTGTTCCCCGACACGATCGCGCTGCGCCTCGACGAGCCATCGCAGGCCGACCTGGTGCTCGGCGACGGAGCGCGTGACCGGGGCGCGCTGTGCGATCAGATCTCCAGCGACCCGGGCACCGGCGGCACACCGGCCGACCCGGACGCCTACGACTACACCCGCGCGGCGCGCGATGCGCTGCACTTCGCGGCGCTGTTCGACCGGCTGGTGCAGAACCTGCGCCGGTTCCTCGGCTACGACGTGCAGTACTTCGCCGCCGTCGAGCCGCAGCGGCGCCTGGCTCCGCATGTCCATATGGCGATCCGGGGCACGATCTCGCGGAGCGAGCTGCGGCAGGTGCTGGCTGCTACCTATCACCAGGTCTGGTGGCCGCCCGCCGGTGAGGTCCGGTTCGGCGACGGCGACCTGCCGGTCTGGCACGAGGCATCCGGCCGCTATCTCGACCCGGCAACGGGGGAGTTCCTGCCGACCTGGGACGAGGCGCTCGACGCCATCGGTCCGGATGATCAGCCGCTGCACGTGGCCCGGTTCGGCCAGCGGTTCGACGCCCAGGGCGTCCTGGCCGGGTCACGCGGTGCCAGCCGATGCATCGGCTACCTCACCAAGTACCTGACCAAGCACGTCGCCGACTGCCACCAGGCCCAGACCGATGCCCAAGCAGCCCACGGCGCCCGGCTGCTGGACGCGCTGCGGTACGAGCCGTGCTCGCCGACATGCTCGAACTGGCTCCGCTACGGCGTCCAGCCGAAGAACCCTCATCCGGGCCTGTGCCCTGGGCACTGCCAGGGCAAGGCGCACCGCCGCGAGCACCTCGGCTACGCGGGCCGCCGGGTGCTGGTCTCGCGCAAGTGGTCCGGCAAGACCCTCGCCGACCACCGGGCCGACCGAAAGGCGTGGCTCCTCGAAACGCTCGGCATCGCCGAGCCCGACCCATCCCGCTACACCTGGGAACCCATCACTCCCGGCGACCCGGACCACATGCCGCCCGCACAGCGGCTCCTGCACGTCGTCGCTGATCGCCAGAAATGGCACGCTGCGCTCACCGAAGCACGCGCCAGAGCAAGCGGCCAGACCAGCCCGGAACTTTCGGCAACTAGGGAGGCTGCGTGACGAGATCAGCTCGATCAGGGCTCGCGAGGCCACAGTCAGATGACGAACTGATGAGCGTGGCACAGATGTGCGCCGAGCTGGGTGGCATCTCGCGGCGAACGTTCTACCGCTGGCGTGAGGTCGGCGTCGGCCCGCGGTGCCTCAAGATCCCGAATGGTGAGCTGCGGGCCTGGCGCAGCGAGTTCTCGGCGTGGCTGGACAGTCTCCGTGAGGGGGCCGCATGAAGTCGCACAACGTCCGGTTCTGGGAGATCCGGCCCAGGAAAACCGCCAAGGGCGAATCGTGGACCGTGCGGTGGACCGTGGCGGGCCGGGAGAAGTCGGCCACGCTGGCCCGCAAGGCACAAGCAGAGCGGCACAGGTCGCGCCTGATGCAGGCGGCCGATAGGGGAGAGGCGTTCGACGTCTACACGGGCCTGCCCGACTCGATGGCCCGCGAAGCATCATCGGTGATCTGGTACGAGCACGCGTGCGCCTTCGCGGACGCGCGCTGGCCGAAGGTCGCGGCCAAGGGCCGGATCTCCCTGGTAGAAGGACTGATGGCGGTAACGCCCGTGCTCGTGACCAGCCAGCGGGGCGTCCCCGATGCCGAGGTACTGCGGCAGGCTATGCGCCGATGGGCGTTCAACCCGCCCCGGCGCGATACCCCGATGCCCGCGGAGATCGAGGCGGCGCTGCGCTGGCTGGCTCGCTCCTCGCTGCCGGTGTCGGCGCTCCAGGAGGCCAACACCGTGAGCCGGGCTTTAGACGCGTGCGGCCGGAAGCTCGACGGCTCGGCCGCGGCTCCCGAGTATTACCGGCGTCGGCGGCGGATCTTCTACGCGACGTTGAAGTATGCAGTGCGCGAGCGTCAGCTTTCGGCAAATCCGCTCGACGGTGCCGACGATCCGGAGTGGAAGGCTCCCGAAGTCTCCGACGCCGTGGACCGGCGCCGGGTGGCCAGCCCGGCTCAGATGGAAAAGCTGATAGCGGCCATCGGCACTCTCGGCTTGACTCAGGGGCCACGCCTGAAAGCGCTCTACGGGTGCATGTATTACGGCATGCTCCGCCCCTCGGAGGCTGCGTCGCTCGTGCTGGACGAGTGCAATCTGCCCGACCAGGGCTGGGGACTGCTGGAGTTCAGCGAGACCAGCTCGGCGGCCGGGCGCGACTGGACCGACGACGGCGAGGTACACCAGGCGAGCAAGCCGAAGGGCGGCCCGCGCAATGCCATCAGGCGCGTTCCCATCCCGCCAGTGCTGGTCACGATGATCCGCGAGCACGTCCAGAAGCACGGCACCGCCCCGGACGGTCGGCTATTCCGGACCTACAAGGGCGGCATCTACCTGCCGTCAACGCTGTGGACCGTCCTGCAGAAGGGACGCGAGCAGGCCTTTACTCAGGCGCAGATCGTTTCGCCGATAGCTCATAGGCCATACGACTTCCGCCACGCCGGTGTCTCCTGGCGCCTCAACGCTGGGACACCGGCACCGCTGGTCGCCGAGTGGGCCGGGCACACCGTCGAAGTCCTGCTCCGGACCTACGCGCACTGCATCGACGGCGATGACGACCGCTGGTTCGGCCCGATGGAAGACGCTCTTGGCCGGGACTGAGCTGGCCCGATGGCCGTGCGGCCGTTCCGCGCATGTTCCGGGAACAGCGCTTCACGGCGGCTTCTGGCGGCCCACGGCTGCCTGTCAACGGCCCATTATGTGATCATGAAAAGGCCTGAACCTGCTGGTCAGCAAGGGTTCGGGCTGTTCACAGGCGAGCGCCCCCAGCAGGATTCGAACCTGCGCTCACGGCTCCGGAGGCCGTTGCTCTATCCCCTGAGCTATGGGGGCTTTGCGTGCTCGCCGGCTACGGCGGGCCCGCAGGGCCGGTGCAAGGCTACCAGTCCGCAAGTGTCCCGGACACGGCACCGATCTGCCCGCATGGCCATCGCTAAGCAGGTAGCCTCGCGCGGGTGACGCAGGGACTAGGCCGGGTGCTGGTTGTCGATGATGACGAGGTCATCAGGCAGCTCATCGCCGTGAACCTCACGCTTGAGGGGTTCGACGTGGCGACGGCCGTGGACGGCAGGGACTGCCTCGACAAGGTTGCCGAATCCAGCCCGGACGTCATCACCCTGGACGTCATGATGCCGCGGCTGGACGGCTGGGTGACCGCGACCCAGCTGCGCAGGAATCCGCTGACGAGCGGGATCAAGGTCGTCCTGATCACGGCACGGGCGCAGGAGGACGACCGGTCCAGGGGCCGGGAGATCGGCGTGGACGCGTACCTGACCAAGCCGTTCGACCCGGCCGAGATGATCCGCGTCGTCCGCGAACTGGCCGGCGCGCCGCACAGTGCCTTCGACTGACCCGGGCGTTCGGCTGACCGGAGGCGTTCGGCTGACCGGAGGCGTTCGGCTGACCGGAGGCGTTCGGCTGACCG
>Ga0070698_100002208_pt1 | contig 21588 bp, 20 predicted proteins | sample KBSK1502metaG_FD_65477 | JGI IMG/M metagenome (GOLD analysis project Ga0070698, IMG submission 65477) | Corn, switchgrass and miscanthus rhizosphere microbial communities from Kellogg Biological Station, Michigan, USA - KBS K1-50-2 metaG | ecosystem: Host-associated > Plants > Roots >...
GGAGGTCTGGAAAAATGATCATAGGATGATGTTGGTCTCCGAAAAAGTTGGTAGGAGTGAAAAAATGTTCAACTTCTTAGTATACCACCTTGCTGATCAGCAAGGTTGCGTAAGTTTCAATTCCGTTCGCTTTTCCGACTCATATAATTTTTCGTGATTGGCCTGGGAGCGCTCTGAAAGCGAGTTTACGGCAGTTCGCCGTTCAATGGCCCTGACACATAAATTTTCCAGGCAGCATTGAGCCGTTTTTCTCGAACCCTGGCTGGCCGCGCAAAAAGAAAACACACCGTTTTCTGACTCATAACTATTCGCGGTGTCCGATGAGTAGGCTTCTGGAGGGGCTTCATTTCTGCCAGATAAAAATTCGTTTCGGTTGCGAAATGGCCGTTTGTGCAATCTTGCCATACGAGAAAATGATCTGTTTGCTGCCAGGAAAAGAATTGTGTCAGATTGGGCCAGAAATGCACCGCTTTTGCATCTCAACTATCGAAATACGCGAACGGTTATGATTCAAAATGCGCATGGAATTAAGTCAAACGACAATGTCGAACAAGACTTTCCACAAATTGAAGATATCAATGGCTCTATAGAAATGAAGCCTTCACTTGGATCTTCAATAAAAGACATATCGCATTATACAAAACAAAATCTGCCGAGTGGATTTATTCGCTGTAAGAATCCGCTTTGCAAAAATGGTGGTGTTCCATTGGGAGAGGTGTTTCGTGACAAGCTTCTTGAAATGGTGGGAAAACGAGAAGGAGAAGGCACTATCTTTGCACATTGTAGAGGATATGAAAATATGGGCAGGGGACAAAGGCGGGATTGTCTAGGCACAAGCATAACGGTAAGCATAAATATCAAATATAAATCACCATCAGGAGGGTAATCGTGAGTAGAGACGATTCATTTGATCGCATGTACAAGGCGTCGGCACGCTTTTTTACTCATCCTCGTTTCTTTGCAGGGGCGACCATAGGTATAGCGCTGTTGGCCTTGATTGTGACACTAAGCGCTATCCTGCAACCAATGCCCGCTTCCACAAGAGTCACGCTTATAGTCGTAGCGGTGGTACTCTGGATTTTCACGCTGACCTGTTTTAACTGGTGGCAGAAGTGGAAGATCGTCTATGCCTGGAAGCGAGAGCGAGAAGCATTACAGCGTAAGATTGAGCGTGCCAACACCTATTTTGAAAAGGTTGATGCCGGAGAACTCCCGGCTGAACCTATCCCACCAGAGATCCGTCAAGACCTGCGGGACATTCTTGCAGAATGGCGACGGGAATTACTACGGCAGGAAGGACTCTGAAACATCGCTCTGCCTCCACCGGATCGCCGCGGCTGGTTGGTGAAATCTTGTGTACAAAATCAATCAAAAATTACACAAGCTGTGGCGCTCGCTTGTCTGGTATTGGCCTGTCATTAGTTTTTGCCCGAATAGATACCTGGACTTTGCACATTTTAAGCTGAGGAACAGACGATATCAGCGAAGCGAGAGAGGTCTGAGCGTGGAAGTAAAATGACATCAGGGTTTTGGGATGATGTCGAATAACTGAAATCATGCCACAGATGACGCCGTACGGCAGCAAGCACATCGGCGAACGTCGCTTGCTGCTTTCGATACCACGCTGTGCGTTGGAATGGAATATCCCCTGTGGGATGGAGGCGCTGCCCAAGCAGCGCGACCAGGCTGTAGAGCCCAAAGAGGCAAGGCGTCATCCGCTCGATCGCTAGGTTAGACCATTGTCGCTGTGTCTCCACACCCAAATGTGCCCGGCTCTCTTCAAAGGTCACTTCAGCACACCAGCGTTTCATAACATCGATGATGATGGAAAGGCCAGATTGGGTTTGATCGGTCGAGAAGTAAGCCCGTGGCTCGTGTTTCCCCTCAGGATCACGGGTCACGACCCATCGGATGGGTAAAGGAGTTTGACCTCCGCGATACCACAGAGCTGTTCCACTACACCATTCGATCTGCCGTTTGCCTTGCCCATACCAGCTGACCCAGGCTTTCTGCCAGACGGTCTGTGGATCAAAAAGCACTTGATCAAGCTGCGGTAGGCGTTGTCCCACTACGCGTGGTCGCCCCATTTGGCGTGGTTGCCGTGCTGGAGGAGGGGTGTAGAGACACGCATCAAAGCGCAGAGGGGCGATGAGCGTTATCTTCTGGTTCCCACAGGCTGTTCCCAACTCAACGACGCTATAAGCACCATCTCCGATGAACTTGATGGGCCGATCGGGGAGCCACCGTCGGACCAGCTTCACGAGTTGTTTGGTCCACTCTGGAACCGTTTTGTGTCGGCGTCCCAAGGTCGTGTCCACCTCCTCTGAGGTCAGCAACACGCTGAGAAAAGGGAGGGCCCAGGGTCGGCTTGTCCACGGAGGCGTCACGAGGAGCATCAGACACAGCCATTTCAAGCCACGGCTGATCCTCTTATGCTTCTCCGACGAGCGGACAGGGTCATGGTAATAGCCGCACTTGGTAATATGGGGTCCCCATCGCCGTTCCAATGTTTCGTCAACCACGATTTCAACCGTCGCTCCCAAAGGGACAAACGTCCGAACGAGAAGCACAAGCAGGAGGTGACTGAGAAGAAGGGGAGACCAGCGAGCACGACTTAAGACATGATGGAACAGATTAAAATGCCTTTCCTCTTGCAATCCTACCGCTCGCAGTGCTGCTGTGACGGTCCTGCGCCCATGCGTCAGCAGAGTTCCCTCGACAAGTACCACAACCCTTTGCCAAGTTGGCCTGGTGAAAGCGGATTGGAATGGAGCTAACAGCATTGCTAACAAAGGCAGAAACCTCCTTTTCTCCTGCAAAGGACACAGTCTTTCCTCGTATTGTACCGGAAGAGATCAAAAAGGCAGCCTCTGGAAAAATGTGCAAAGTCCAGGATACCATGTGCCAGATAACTAGGGACACAAGGTACAATTCAGCCTCGCCTGTAGCGAAGGGACATGAGGCTAGACATGGAGGTAAAACCTGCCCTCTGCCCCGCGCACAGAAGCTTGCTTCCTGATGGAAAACAGCTCATCTTGCACTCATCAACCGCATTGTCCCAATCCCTCCCTTGCCTCTTCCTTGATCGAGGTCTCTCCACTCCTCCTCCGTCTCTTCCCTCTTCTCTTCACTCGCCATTCCCAGGAAGAATTTCCCAAAAATTAGGAACGCATTCCCTACCGCCTGGGAAATATCCCGGGGTATAGTCTTTGCAGACATCGTGTTTGCCCGACCTGCTGATCAAGTGCAGCCGCCGTCTCGCAATGGTATTCCCCAGAGCGGTTACTCTGCGCGTACCATGCTGGAGATAGAGGCAAAAATTGACGAATCGGTGTCATATCCCGGTGCAAGCTGAACTCTCCTGGCTCGACCAGCAGATCACCGGAGAGTATGGAGTAGAGTAAGCAAGCAAACAAACAGAGAGGTGAGGAGCGCCTCATGGAGTCGATGACGGGAAGGCCATCTCCATTGACAAAGGCTCCCGCGAGCTACAAGCTTTCTCACCGAAGTTCAGAGCATGAAGGAGATGACAACTCATGAGTCCATTCGATTTTGACGCAGTCGTTGAGCAGTATCACCAAGCAGTGGATGAGATGGTGAAAGGGAGCGCTGACGACTTTCGGCGCGCCTACTCACGGCGCGACGACGTCACCTTGGCCAACCCTTTCGGTCCTCCGGCACGCGGTTGGGAGCAGGTGGAGCAGACGCTCGAGCGTGCCGCATCCCAGATGCGCGATGGCGCGCTCACGGGCTTTGAGCGCATCGTCACCGGCATGACGGCGGAGATGGCGTACATTGTCGAGATCGAGCGCGGGCAGACCAAGTTAGGGGACCGGGACGACATCACCCCATACTCGCTGCGGGTGACGACGATCTTCCGGCCAGAAGAGGGGACCTGGAAGGTGGTGCATCGACACGCCGATCCAATCACCACGGCGAGGCCAGTCGAATCGGTCATCCAGCAGTAGATCAGTCGCCAACCGTCCAGGACGCAGCGCATGTCTGCTCGCTTGTACTCGCGTCCTCGGCTTGGGTAGCGAAGCACGTGTTTTGTCGTGTACCGATGAGAGGAGATGCCTTCCATCATCGGTGGTTCCGTCGAAAGGAGAAAGAGACCCCATGAGTGAACTCGACGATTTCCTCACCACGACCCTCGCCCGGGAGGCGCGAGGAAGAAGAAGCACTCCACAACGGTGACGTGCAACCGCGACTCGCGATGTGGTCAACGCAGGAACCGGTGACCGTGTTCGGGGCGTTGAAGAGCATCAGCGGCTGGGACGAGGTGAGCCGTGGCTTCCGCTGGATCGCGTCGCGCTTCTCCGACTGCACCGCCTACCGCTTCGAGCTGGTCGCCGCAGGTGTGAGTTCTGACCTGGCCTATACCGTCGGCTACGAGCACATCTCGGTGTCCATGGACGGCGTCCCGGTCGAGCCGTTTACCCTGCGCGTCACCCACGTCTACCGCCGCGAGCACGGCGAGTGGAAGATCGTCCACCGCCACGCCGACCCCGTACCCGATCCGGCCACGTTACGAGCCGTTTCCATCATGAGCAAGCCGGAAGCCTGATCACTGAGGAGGGGTCCTGTCGCTGCCTCCTGCTCCCGCAGCGCCGAGTGCCTCAGCAAAAGCGCGTGCCGGCTGCTGCGGGAGCAGGCCAAGCGCCTGCACGATGATGGGCATTCCATGAAGCTTTGCGCGCGTCTCTCGGTATTCAAGCAAGCGGGCTCATTTTTTTGAGGAAGAGCCGAATGAGAAAGGAAGCGATCAATGAATCCAGCGCAAGAACCCCCTCAAGCTCGTATTTGGCAACTCGCTTTGGGATTTGCCAGCACCACCGTGCTCTCTGCCCTGGTCAAGGCCGGGGTGATCGAGCAACTGGGCGAGCACCCCAAGACACTGCCGGAACTGGTACAGGCCTGCGGGCTGAACGCCGACGTCCTCTATCGCACCCTGCGTTTCGCCGCGGTGATTGACGTGGTGACGCTCGACGGGGAGCAGTACGCCCTCACCGACGTGGGCCGGCTGCTGCTCAAAGATGTGCCTGGCAGTCTCTACATGGTCCTGTTGCTAAGGGGCAGTGAGCCCTGGCAGAAGGCCTGGAACAATTTCTCTCATAGCCTGGCCACCGGCGACAATGCTTTCGAGCCAGTGATGGGAGCCGGCTTCTTCGAGTACCTCGACCAGCACCCTGAATACGGCGCGCCGTTCAACCAGTGGATGACCATCCGCACTTCCATGGCCGCCCGTGCCATTGCCGATGCCTATGACTTCACCCCGTTTGGGACCATCTGCGACATTGGTGGCGGACAAGGTATCCTGCTTCAGACCATCCTGATCGCCAATCCGCACCTGCGTGGAATTCTCTACGACCAGGAGAACGTAGTGAAAGGTCATGTGCTCGCCGACATGGCCGCGCGCGTAGCAATTCAACCCGGAAATTTCTTCGAGCGCGTGCCTGGATGCGATGTGTTGCTGTTGAAACAGGTGCTGCATGACTGGAGCGATGAGAACTGCCAGGTCATCCTCAGCCATTGCCGGGAAGCGATGCAACCCTCTTCGCGCCTGCTCATCGTTGAGATGGTCATCCCTTCTCCACCGGATTTGACGGAGGCGTTCTACGACCTGCACATGCAAGTGCTGCAGGGTGGCAGGGAAAGAACGGAAAACGAATTCCGTTTGCTCTTGCAAAAAGCAGGCTTGAAACTGAAGCGGATGATTTCCACGAAAGCGCCCATGAAAATCATAGAGGCGTCAGTATGATGCTTGGCGCGGGCTCACAACGGGTTGCAGGTCGCCTCTAGAGTGGTTTCGGAGGCTGGCCAATGGTTGTGCTGCTCATGATTGGCGTCAAGTGCTCACCTTGGAGGCGCAAAACCTGCTCACCTTTCACGTCATTTACCAGATCAAATTATGTTCAATGGAGGAACAAAGCTATGTCCATCTCACGACTTACGCCTATCACCAGGATCGGCGTTGAACAGATGGGCGATCTTGCTGATAATCTCAAAGACCCTGATCTGTTGCGACTGGAAAATCTCGACACGGACTTGCGTCCGCCACACAGTGCACTCGAATTTACCAGACGTGCAGTCGATGACGACGCTGCCAATAGTTATCTGCCCTTCTTCGGTCTTGATCTCATGCGACAAGCTGCCGTCAAGTTGGTCGAGCGACAATCAGGCCAGCAGTATGACTGGTCGACCGAGTGCGTCATAACTACTGGGGGGCTTTCGGGTATCTTGAATGTCCTGTTGGCTACGCTGGAGCCAGGCGATGAAGTCTTGCTGACCGATCCGATCTAGGGATAAAATGCGCGACGCTGACATGAACAGGGCTTCACGCCAAAAAGGGTGAAAGCATCTAGACATAGACTCCATAGAGTGGTAGAGTATAAAAAAGGAGAAATCAATTCGTCTCTCGCATCTGACAAAATAGGAGAATAGCAAGAATGAGTCCATTCTTTCGTCGTGGCACGAGTCTTGCAAAGGTTGTAGATCGTTTAGCTGAGTTAATTGAGAAGCATGAGGAAAATGGTTCGACGTGGCAGCGTGCGGTCGAAGCGGTTTGTAAAGAGGCAGAGCGCGCTACTCCAGAAGAGGTCAAGCAGGCACAACAACGGATGGCGGAGATGATATTGGAAATACCTCTCACACTCGCTTCGCTCTTTGCTCTGGGCTCCGGTGCCATCATAGAAAAAGGAGCTGATGTTGAGATTCCGGCAAAAGCCATCTTCGAGCGTACGTATGAAGCTCTCATGCTGGCGACACAATTTGGCAAAGCATGCCTGGAACAGGCGAAGGAACACCATGCTGAAGATAATCAGGAAGATGACAGTGCAAATGAGAACGATGAGCTAGAGATTGAAGCAAGTGTTGAGGAATATGGGTCTTCTCTCACCAAGAAGATGGTGGAAGAGGCTGGGGGCTGGCAAGCACTGGGTTCCCTCTCAACGGCTGCACTTGCTATTGTGACGCGTTCCTCTCATCAACGCACTCTCGTGCGTAGCAATGCTGAGTTTATGAAAGCACTGCAGGAGTGCCCTGCCGATTCCACGCTGCATTGCCTGCGGGTGGCTCTCAATCTCTTAGAAAATGAAAAGGTCATCGTCCTCCATCCTCAATTGCAGCGCGGCTATCACATCCGTATCAACAACCTGGGCTTAAACTTTGAGCTCCATACGTTGCTGGCAGATGCATTGATTGGCGATCCTGCACAGGGCTGGCTACCAGGCCAAAGACCTGATCCGCGTGTGGTTGCTGCTGCCAAAGATGGCCCGTTTCCGATGCCTGGGGATAGAAAGTCCAAGCATTTTCCTGCTGCGGAGGGTGCATTTAATCTCTGGAACTGGCGTGGTCTTCAACCAGACGGTCGTTTGCCTGATGGGTATGACCATCGCGAGCAGTGGATCTGGAACGAAGGTCAGCCAGCAGATATCGAGCCTTTTGAGGGAACACGCATTATCCTGCTCGGTCCACCACCTTATCGTCGCCACTGGAATGCAGGTCGCTTCTTCCCACAGATCAATGGTGAGCTTGAAGTGCTGGAAAAGTTGCCAGAAGAGCAGGTGAGGCAGTGGCTCACGAGGATCACTACTGCGGTTGAGAGAACAAAGCCATAGCTCCTAGAGAGGTTAGACACTGTTTTGTCGAACGGGTCGATGCGGTCGATTGGTCCGTTTTGATGCTTCACCGTCATTGGGGATCTCCGTCTGAGCAGAAGTGTTACAGGGGAAGAAGGTCTCCCTATGAGTAAGGAGCGCACATTGGTCAACGTAGAGAGAAATCAACGCCAAGTAGCCAGAGCACAATTAGTGGCAACCATGTCGGAAGGCCACTCCTTTCAAGAAGTGAGTATGGGATCACCTGTGCCAGTGAAGCGAGCAATGGCGTATCGGTTACTTCGTGCCGTCCGTGCTAAAGGGAACATCGCTTTGCAGGATGGACGACATGGTCACCCCATCAAATTACGTGGAGAGGCACGAGCCTTTCTCCAAGCCTGTTGCCAAGAGGCTCCCTGCACACCGAGTCCAACCCTTCAGGCGGCCCTGCGAGAGCGCTTTGATCTCCAGGTGAGTGTGAGTCAGATCAATCGTGTCCGGGCCGCCCTTGGCGTGAGCAACCCTTCCAGGCGATCACCGCAAGAATAAAACGATAGAAACAGGGGCTTCTTCGTCACACCCAGAGTGGCAAGAAGGGGCAGGGAGTCTGCTGTTACTGGCTGCTGCTCAGGAAACAAAACTGCTTTCTTGCCTGGAGACGGCTCTCTCCCCGAACCTCTCCACGGTTGATCCATCACTGCGTCTTGCCCGAAGCCGACCTGCGTAGTCTGCTGTTCACGCTCCTGTTCCTGCAAGCCGTCGGACTGCGACGAACCTGGGATTTGCGCGGCTACAGCGGTCAAGCTCTGGCACTGCTCACTGGTCGACACCGGGCCCACGGCTACCGCCATACTGAACGATTTCTGGCGGAGTTGGCCTCCGTTGAAGCCAATGCATCCTTGACTCAAGCGCTTGCACGCTGGACCGCTTCGCTGTGGGAACCAGGGTCACAGGGGCGAGAGGAACTTACGCCCGTCTTTTACGTCGATGGCCACCGCAAGCCCGTCTACGCTGATTCGCTGATTCCACGTGGGTTGATCGGGCGAACGGGAAAAGTCCTGGGGTGTCGTGCTCTGGTGGTCTTGCACGATCACGAGGGCCACCCATTGTTGGTCACTACCCATCGCGGGGACCAGCATCTGACAAATGGCCTCCCAGCTATTCTCACGCGCTATGAGCAGGTAGCGGGTCTGGAGAGTCTCAAGCGTATCGTTGTGGATCGAGAGGGCATGTCGGCTGAACTCCTGGCAGAGTTGGCAGGCGAAGGGCGGACGGTGGTAACGATCCTGCGTACCAATCAATATGTCGGCGTGCAGTCGTTTCGGGAGGTCGGAGAGTTTGTCCCGTTGCAAGTAGATCGACAGGGCCAGGTGATCCAGGATGTGGCACCGGCGCGCTTTAGTCTACCATTGCCTGAGCACCCAGGACAAGTGCTGGAAGTGCGAGTAGCGCTGATTCGCGACTGGCGTCGTCTGCTTCCCAAAGCGCCCTCATCAGAGGAAGAAGACCGGCCTTTGCGGTGGGATGAGAAATCCGATGGGACTCATGAGTACTGGTTAGACGAGAGCTGGCAGGCCACGCCTTTGCCTGCACCACCGATGGAGCCCAAGCTGATCCCCGTTGTGACAACAGCAGCCGAAGCAGATGCGGTAGAATTGGTACAGACCTACATCAGACGTTGGCCTGTCCAAGAGAATGTTATTCGGGATTGGCTCATCCCGCTTGGCATTGATGTCAATCATGGCTATGCTAAAACGGATGTCATCAACTCCGAAGTGGCGAAAAAGCGAGAAGCGTTGCAAAAGCGGCTGGAGAATGTGCAACGATGGACGGTTAGCGCCCGTAAGCATATGCATAATGCCAGCAAGCTCTACCGGAAACGCTGTCAACAGACGAAAGAACGAGCCGATGCGCTCTATCGTATCCTTAATGATCATCAAATGGAACTGGAGCGGCAAGGTGTCGAGCACTGGCTCCAGAAGAAAACGATCAAAGAGGAGAAGGCCGTAGCCGATGCCGAGATTGAGGAATACCAGCAGCGACAGTGGAAAGCCTACCACACCAGCAACAAAGAGTTCTCCAAGTGCGAGAAGTACTGCCGAGAGCAGCGGGAGTTACTCAGGGCTATTGAGGACCTGGCACAACAAGAGCGAGAGATGTACGAACTGGACAACCGGAAGGACCAGGTGATGACGGTCTGCAAGGTGGCTCTGGCGAATCTGGGCATGTGGGTGCGCGGTCACTATTTTCCTGTACAGTACGCTCATGCAACCTGGCACCGCTTGCAGCCTTTCTTTCAGTTGCCGGGGCGGATCTCCTGGGGGCAGGGTCGAGTCGAAGTCGAACTCAAGCGATTTAACGACCGTGCTCTTAATTGGGATTTGGAGATGCTGTGTGCCAAGGTCGCCCAAGAGCAGCCGCGTTTACCTGATGGACGCCGTCTCCTTTTTCACCTGCAAGGGACAAGGATTCTACATCTAGATGCGCAAGAAAAAGAGGTGGCGTGAAACCCTGATGAAGTGCAAAGTAGCATTTCTGTCGTTCCATTTTCCTCTTTTTCCGAGGTTCTTCATCTCCCTTGTCACCAGCCATGAACCGATCTGTTCTTCAAGAAACTCATGGCAGAAAACTCGTGACGGAAACACCTTTCTGCCACGAGTTACCTTCCCTTACCTTTTAGGAACATCGCTGAGCCCTAGGCTCTGCTCTCCCTTCCATGTCATCTGAGTTCTTCTCATAGCGCAAAAGTACTTAGTGTCGGGCAAGTATCGCCATTTGTGCATACGCGCTCAGTTCAGTAGAGCAAACAGACATGCCAGCGAGCAGTTTCTTACAACGAGCGGCCCTAACCGCTTGCTCCTGCTGCTTGTCTGAGAAGTGGAGGATTCCAGCAGATGAAACGCCAATGGGATATTGAGGACCTAATTGAACATTTTACGCTGGTGGAGGATGACCTGAAGATCCTTGCCAATAAGACGGGAACGACACGCCTGGGCTGTGCCCTCTTACTCAAGTGCTTTCAGCTCGAAGGACGCTTTCCTAACGCTAAACATGAGATTCCCCGTTCTGTGGTGGACTACGTAGCCCACCAACTGAAACTGCCGTCCATCCTTTTTAGCGAGTACGATTGGCGGGGCCACACCATTAAACTGCACCGCACGCAGATCCGCGAGGCGCTAGGGTTCCGTGAAGCAACGGCGGCTGACAGTGACGCCCTGTCCACCTGGTTGATCGCGACGCAGCTGGCTGCGGATCAGAATCTGGACCACCTCACTGTCAAGGTGCTCGCAGAGCTTCGGGAGCGCAAGATCGAGCCTCCCACCCCTGAGCGCATCAAACGCCTCATTCGCTCTGCGTGTGCGGCCTATGAACAGACCCTGTGTACCCAGGTCATGCAGCGCCTGGGGAGCCAGACGCGGGCCCTGCTCGACAGGCTGCTGGAGCGCAGCGTGGTGGTCGAGGAACAGGACGAACACGCCGACGATGAGCAATCCAACCGGGAAATAGACCGCCGCGAGATCGTCACCTGGCAGGACCTGAAAACCAATCCGGGCGCCGTCGGGCTGGAAAGCGTGCTCTACGAAATTGACAAGCTGCGCATGCTCTCCCAATTGGCCCTGCCAGCTGATCTCTTCGGAGAAACCTCACCTCGGGTCATCACCCTCTACCGGCAGCGTGCTGCCACCGAAACGCTCTACGAACTGCGCCGCCATCCGGATGCCACACGTTACACCTACCTGGCGGCTTTCTGCCTACAACGCACGGCGGAAGTGATCGATAGCCTGGTGGACCTCTTGCTGCTGGTCGTGCATCGGATTGGGACCAAAGCGGAGAAGCGCGTCAGCAAGCAGTTCCTTGACGAGGTGCGACGGGTCGATAATAAGCCACGTCTGCTGTACCAGATGGCCGACGCCGCGCTTGCCCATCCCGATGAGACCATTCGTGCCGTCATCTTTTCCGCCGTCAGCGAAGAGCAATGCAAAGCAATCGTCAAGGAGTACAAGGCCAAGGGCAACTACCAGCAGCAGGTGTACCTGCGGATGCGCTCCTCCTATCGCGACCACTACCGGCGTATGGTTCCCCTGCTGGTGAATATGTTAGACGTGCGCTCGAGCAATAGCATGCACCAGCCCGTCGTGCGTGCCCTGCATCTGGTCAAGCGCTACGCGGGGACACCCGGCGTCTATTATCCGGTAGATGAAGACATCCCTCTCGAAGGGGTAGTGCGCCCGATGTGGTAGGAGGTGGTGATCGAGAAAGACAAGGATGGGGAACAGCGCATCAACCGCGTGAACTACGAACTCTGTGTGCTGGAGGTCTTGCGCGAGGGACTGCGTTGCCGTGAGCTGTGGGTCGTGGGTGCCAACAAGTAACGCAATCCCGATGATGACCTCCCCAAAGATTTTGAGGAAAAGCGGAAGGAGTACTACGAGGCCTTGGGGCAGCCTAACGAGGCCAAAGCGTTCGTGGATGAGCTGCGACAACAGATGATCGCGGCGCTTTCGTCCTTCGACCGGGCACTGCCCAAACTCGCGCCCAAGGTGCGCATCCTGGAGAAGAACGGCGGGTGGATCCATGTCTCGCCGCTGGAAGCCCAGGAGGAACCGCAGAACTTACGCCGGCTCAAGGCGGAAATCAATCGGCGCTGGGGCATGACCAATCTCCTCGATATTCTCAAAGAGGCAGACCTGCGCATTGGCTTTACCCAGCACTTCAAGAGCCCCGCCACGCGCGAGACACTCGACCGGGAGACTCTCCAGAAACGCTTCCTGCTCTGCCTCTACGGTCTGGGCACCAACACCGGGCTCAAGCGCGTGAGTATGGGCGATCACGGCCAGAGCTATCAGTAGTTGCTCTACACGCGCCGCCGCTACCTGCACCAGGACCAACTGCGCGCCGCCATCGTTGACGTCGCCAATGCCACCTTCCAGGTGCGCTTGCCCCACATCTGGGGTGAGGGCACCACTACCTGCGCCTCGGACTCGACCCAGTTTGGGGCGTGGAACCAGAACCTCATGACCGAATGGCACCTGCGCTATGGGGGCAAGGGAGTGATGATCTACTGGCACGTCGAAAAACATGCCACCTGTATCTACTCCCAGCTCAAGACCTGCTCCTCATCCGAAGTAGCCGCCATGATTAAAGGCGTGCTGCGCCATTGTACCCAGATGACGATTGAAAAGCAGTTTGTTGATACCCATGGGCATAGGGTTATGTAGACAGTTGTCGAAGACAATCTGTGCTACATCAACCCGTTTTATGTAGACACTTTGGCAAAGTGTCTACATAAAGAACGAGGTGGCCTTTGGCTTCTGCCATTTGTTGGGCTTCCAGCTCATGCCTCGGCTCAAAAATATCTATGCGCAGCGCCTGGCGCGTCCCGAAACCGGGAAACCGGAAGCCTACCCCAATCTCCAACTCATTCTCTCCAAGCCCATTGATTGGGAGTTGATTCAAGCGCAGTACGATCAGATGATCAAATACGCGACGGCGCTACGCTTGGGAACAGCTGAGACGGAGGCGATCTTACGCCGCTTCACCCAGACCGGTCTGAAACACCCCACCTATCAAGCCTTTGCAGAGCTTGGTCGCGTGGTCAAGACGATCTTCCTCTGTCAGTATTTACAATCGGAAGCGCTCAGGCGCGAGATCAACGCTGGACTCAACGTCATCGAGAACTGGAATGGGGCCAACAGTTTCATCTTCTACGGCAAGAGCGGCGACTTTGCGACAAACCGCCTGGATGAGCAGGAGCTGGCGGCGTTATCGCTGCATTTACTACAAATCTGCCTGGTCTACGTCAACACGCTGCTCATCCAGCAGGTGCTCTCCGAGCCCAGGCAGTTCCAACAGATGAAACAGGAGGATTTGCGCGCGCTGACCCCGCTCATTTATAGCCACGTCACCCCCTATGGGACATTCCGACTGGATCTCTCGGAGCGCATCCTGATCGAAGAAGTAGCAGCTTCTTGAAAGGGTTCACCCGCGTGCGTTGCGTGCTCGAGCGGGCTTGCCCCTATACCTCTTCAAGGTGTCCTGCTGCTCTTCGCCTGGAAAGCAGGGCGAATGTTCTGGTTGAGCCGGAACAGGTTCGTGGGGTCGTACTTGTTCTTCAACGCAACCAGGCGTTCGTAGTTGGTGTCGTAGGCCGCGCGGACCCGAGCCTCGCCTTCGTCGCCCAGGAAGTTGATGTAGGCCCCGTGCGCGCAGGGCTCCAGGGCTGCGAACAGACCCCGCGCCCAGTCAATATGCTTGTCGTTGTCTCCTGGTGCCGGCCACATGCCGATGATGTTGACCACGAACCCGCTGTCGCGATGCCCAAAGGCGGTGGCATCGGCGGCCACCCGGTTCATCGCGCCGCCAAGCTGGTGAAGGTGGATCATTGAGAGCGGCGAGGTGGCATGCGTGGCGTACTCAATCATCGCCTCAATGGCCTCATCGCTCAGGTCTCGCAGGAAGGCCGCTTTCCAGTAGTTTTGCAAGCCAGCAGGCGCGCGAGGGTCATTGGCCTGTTGCAGGGCCGTGTAGGGCAGCGGGCCCATCATGTCCATCGCCGGGGGGCCGAATTCCTTGAGTGGTCGCATCACCTCTGCGCCTTGTTCCACCGGGCCAGCATAGCAGGCAGCAAGGCCGATGATCTGCTTACCCTCGGGTGTGGTCGCGAAGTTCACCAGCGTGGTCAGCTCATCGGGCGCGTTGGCAATGAAGCGACGGTAGAAGTGCAAGACTTCCCTGGCGCGCGGCAAGGGGTGAGCCACCACTCCACCGACCACCGTAGAGACGGGGTGCAGCGCGAACTCGAATGCCGTGACCACGCCGAAGTTGCCGCCCCCACCGCGCAGGCCCCAGTAGAGATCAGGGTGTTCGCCGGCATTGGCATGCACCAGTTGTCCGGAAGCTATCACGACCTCCGCCGAGATCAGATTGTCGCAGGCCAGCCCATGCTTGCGCACCAGCCAGCCGATGCCGCCACCGAGCGTGAAACCGGCCACACCGGTGGACGAGATCAGGCCGCCGGTGGTGGCAAGGCCGTACTGCTGTGCCTCCTGGTCGAACTCTTTCCAGGTTGCTCCAGGCTCGACGCGGGCGGTGCGGCGCTCGCTGTCAACCTGCACCGCTTTCATGGGTGAGAGATCGATGACCAGGCCCCTGTCGCAGGTGCCTGCACCGGTCACGTTGTGGCCCCCGCCGCGCACCGCTAACAGCAGCTGCTGGTCGCGGGCGAAACGGATAGCGCGGCTGACATCAGCCACCCCGGCGCAGCGCGCGATCAGGGTGGGTCGCCGATCAATCATGCCGTTCCATACTTTGCGGGCGTCGTCGTAATCTACGTCGCCGGGAAGGATCACCTGCCCGCGCAGGCCGGCCCGGAAATCCTGAATCGTGGCCTCGTCAAGTGCAAGGCCGCGAGCTGCTTCATGCACCATCGTATTATTTCCCTTCCTGAGAACTACTTACGACCGGCTGCACTGCTGGCCGAAGGTACTCTGCCGATAAAGTGGTGATCACATAGGAGAAGTGTAGCCAAAAAGCGTCGTCTTGCCATTGAGGAAAATAACTAGATGGTCAGGAGGAAGGTACGTAGATTTCTGGGGGAGATTCTCTGTGCAGGTACGTAGGAGATCAGTCTTTTGTCAAGCCTTTTTCGACTGCCCACGCGGCGACCTGCGCTCGCGAGGTAAAGCCCAGCTTACCCAGGATATTGCTTACATGCACTTCGGCGGTCCGTTCGCTCACCACCAGGAGATCGGCGATCTCCCGGCTGGTTTTGCCCTGGGCAACGAGTCGCGCGACTTCGCGTTCGCGCGGCGTTAAACCACCAAACGCTTGCCTGGCAACCTCGCGAGGGAGGGGAGGCTTTTCCTGTGGCAGCAGATCAAGCGCAGTGTGTAAGAACCGTTCGCGCAGGGAGGGATCATCGATCGTTGTGGCAAGTTCGGCGATGAGGCGCCGGGCCGAAGCAAATGCAGGCCGCGCCTGGTCTTCTCGTTGGAGCAAGTGGTAGACGCGCCCCAACGAGCGATGGATACGCCAGAGGATGGAGGGGGCCTGGCGAAGCTCGGCGCCCAGTTTGGCCTCCTCGAACACTTCCGCCGCTTCCTCCAGGCGCTTTAAGGCAAGGAGAGCCCCACCTTTCAAGGCCAGCAGATGCGGGATAGGCTGCGGGCTTGCATTGCCTGGGGCGGATGCAAGCAAGTGTTCTGCAATGGAGAGCGCCCGAGCCGCCTCACCTTGTGCCAGCGCCAATTCGCCCCAGACGCGGGCCGTCTGTCGTTCAAAGAAGTTGCCCGGTTCCTGATCTCGTGGCAAGATGGTTTCGAGCACCGCCTCTGCGCGAGGAAATTCTCGCCTCAGGATGTAGGCCAGCGCCAGGTACGGCGTCAGATAGCCAATCCAAATCATCGAGCCGCTAGCCTGTGCGCCTGCTACCGCGGTTTCCAAACAGGCAAACGCCCGATCGGGTTCCAGCAGCAAAAGGTACAGTTGACCCAACGCGCCGTTGGTGGCGGCGATCCATTCCTGGTGCTCGATGGAGGTGGCGATGCGCAGCGCCTCGTGTGCATGGGCCAGTGCCGGACCGAATTCACCGAATGAGGACAGAACGTTCGTGGTAACCATTTCGACAAAGGCCTGCCCCGATAGTGAGTTCGTCTGACGGGCCAAAAGTCTCGCTTCTTTGGTATCCTGCACACATTCCACGCGTGTGAGGAGCGCACTGTAGGTGGATTCGATCGTCTCGGGAGCTACGTTCAGGGCTCGCGCAGCAAGAGTAAAGGACAGTCTTTGCCGGTCGCCCAGGCTACGGAACAGCTCAATCACTCGTCCTTTGAACTTCTTCACCGCCCCTGCCGGGTCTCCCATGAAAAAAGAGGTCGCACCAAGCATCTCGAGTGCCTCAGCCATACCCTGCCTGTCGGCTTGCGCTTCAAACAGGCGCAGCGCCTCCTGGTGTGCCTCAAGCGCCTCCTGAATGCGGCCGGTGTTCTGCAGCCAGTTGCCCAGGAGGTTGAGGCTGCGAGCATGCAGCGTGACGTCAGCAAGCTGCTCGGCCAGCGCCAACGCCTGGCGGAACCACACGCCCGCCCGTTCGTAATCGTGTCCGGTCCACAGGAAGCCGATGGCGATCATGCTCTGCCATTCCATCTGGCGATCCTGTACTGCGCGGGCAGTATCAAGTGCGCACTCATAATCACTACGCGCACGCTCAAAGTCGCCCAGCGTTTCATAGGCCTGCCCGCGTGCCAGAGAGAGGCGAGAAGATGGCATCTGGGAGAGGTGATGGGCGGCCTCCTCCGCATAGGTGAAGTGGTCGATGGCAGCCTGCTGCGCGTAGAGCGTCAAGGCCTTTGCTCCGGCCTCTTGCTGGTAGGTCAGAGCCTGCTCCCACATGCCTGCCTCATAACTATGAGAGGCCAAGTCTTCCAGGTACCGCTCGCGCTGGAGGGAAGAAGAGATGACAAGTCGCTCCAGGGTTTCGGTGAGGCTGCGATGCAATCTTTGGCGCTCGCGCAGCAGCAACTCTGCAGAGATGGCCTGCTGCGTCAGTGCATGGCGAAAGGCAAACTGATCTACCCCCTCTTCCACCACTAGTTGTGCGGCCATCACCTCTTTGAGGAGGGCCAGTAACTGCCCTTCATCGCAGTGCATCATCTCCTGGAGCAAGGTGACATTGAAGCGCCGCCCGGCCACCGCAGCAAGCGTGACGAGGCGTTTGGCATCCACGCTCAAGTACACGGTACGCTGCTGCACAGCTTCCTGGACACTGCGAGGCACGGGTGCGCGCTGTGCCGTGCGCTTCCAGGTCCCATCGACACACACCAGCTCCCCTGTGGTCATTAGCGATTTGAGGAGTTCTTCGACAAAGAAGGGGTTGCCCTCGGAGCCCGTGTAGAGCGTATCGAGGAGACCAGCATCGACCTCCTGCTTCGTCTCCAGCATGGCGCGCAGCATGGCCGCCACCTCCGTGCGAGAAAGGCGCTCAAGAGCACATTCCTGTGCCAGTCGTTCCCGGTCCAGCTGGCTCAGCCACCCTCTCAAGTGTGGATGGAGTTCCTCACGACGATAGGTGAGGAGCAAGAGGAGCGGCACCTGTCGGCAGCGGCGTGCCAGGTGCAACAGCAAATCAAGGCTGAGGTCATCACACCAGTGGAGGTCCTCCACCACCAGGAGTACGGGGTGCTCTGCGGCTTGCTCCGTCACAAAATGGGTCATGGCCGCGAAGAGTTGCCGCTTCTCCTCCTCTGGTTCGACAGAGGGTGGTGTGGGCAAGGTCGCCAGGTCGGAGAACAGTAGTGCCAGCTCGGGCAGCAGGCGGACAAGCGTCGAGGTGAAGGAGTGCATAGGATCTGGCAGGGAGGTCGGAGCCCAACGAGCAAAGTACGCACGGAAGAGGTCCAGTAGCGGCGCATACGGGGACGCGCAGTCGGTCTGGAAGCACTGCCCTTCCAGGAGGAGAAAGCCGTGAGCCTCCGCCGTGGCTTTGACCTCAGCCACCAGACGTGATTTGCCGATGCCCGCTTCTCCTGAAAGCAGGGCCACCTGCGCCGCCCCGCTGTGGACTCGATCGACGAGCAAGCGCAGGGTCGTGAGCTCCTGCACGCGGCCGATCACGACCGGACAGGTGAGTGGGGGGAGAAACTGTGCCTCCATCGTCTGCTATCCTTTCAACAGTTTCAGTTTCTCTTTCACCTGGGCACGACTCACCTGCGTGTAGCGTGCGGTGGTCCCTATCGCTGGCGTCCCCTTCATGGTCACATGGCCCAGATAATAGGCTAGCTCTTCCAGCGTCCACCCGGCCTCGCGGGCGCGATGCGCAAAATCGTGGCGTAAATCATGAAACGAGAGGTCTGTGATGAGTTCCCACTCCTCGTGGTTGGCGTGCCGCTTGATCCCTCCGAACCACTGGTGAATGCCATCTTCAGTGAGACGCGGACCGCGCTGGGAGGTAAAGACATACTGGCTGCTCTGCTCGCGCCTACCATGCTGGAGGTAGTCATACAAGGGGCGGCGCGCCTCGTTCAACAAATCGATGTCGCGGAACTTCTCGCCCTTGTGTCCTACATGCAGCCAGCCAATCTTTGGACCGACATGCGCGTGTTCCACCAGCAGGTGCGCCACATCGCTCACCCGGCACCCAGCCCAATACCCCAGGGCGAAGATCGCTTTGCCGCGCGGGTCGCCCGCTTTCTCCAGGAGCTGGCACAGGACAAACCGCTGGTCTGGGGACAAGATGCGCGGAGCCAACACCTGTTGCGCTTTGATCTCCACCCCACGCGTCGGGTTGCGTGTTAGGGCATGCTTCTCCTCAATGAGCCACTGGCAAAATCCGTTGAGCACCGTTTTGACACGGGTGCGGTGACTGATACTATACCCCTGCTCCTTGAGAGTAGACAGATACCGTTCCACTGCGGTCGTCGTGAGCTGGGAAGGAACAAAGTGCCCCCCCTGTCCTGGAAGCTTCGCCACCCACGCAGTGAATTGGCGCAGAATGCGCACGTAGGCATCCACCGTCGCATCGTCTTTCTGCATCAGACAGTCCCGCTGATAGCTATCAATCCAGACTTTCGCGTCTAGTTGGGGAAAGGCAATCATGTTGGATGGCTCGGTCATTATTCGTCATTGCCCTCCGTAAAAATTTCTGCGGTGAGTTTAATGGGCTGATTTTTTACGAATGGAGAGAATCTTCTCTCCCTGGAACCGGTCGTTGAGCACACATGAATCTCACCAATTCAGGCGGCGCTCTCCTGACTCAGGACAGAAGGTAGTTTCTGCCACGAGTTTTCTGCCATGAGTCAGTGTAACAGACAACCTGAAGAAATGCAAGCAGGAAGCCGTCGGCATTGGAGAGATCAAGAGACGATGCTGGAATGGCCCTGTGGCTACTTTGCACCCGATGTCAGCGTCGCGCATTTTGCTCCATCTACGTCGTATTGATTAATCGTGTTCGTCTTGCGGGAGGGGTTCCGCGCTTTGTGCCGTTGATCCCTTCGGGTCAAGGGTGGCGATTGGATAGCGAAGCGTTGGCAGAGATGGATACTCAGCCAGTGAAGGCAGCCTTGTTGATGAGTCCATCTATGCCGACCGGTGCCGTATTCACGCGTGAAGAATGGCAAGCCTTGATTGACTTTTGTCAACGCGCCGATTGCTGGTTGATCGATGATTCAGCAATGGAGCGCATTCTCTACGATCATCGCAGTGTCATTCATCCCGCCTCCTTCTCAGGTATGCGCGAAAAAGTCATTACTGTCGGTTCTGCTTCAAAGGAATATCGTATGATTGGGTGGCGGGTGGGCTGGGTGGTTGGACCCGCTGCCATTCTTGCTGACGTCGCCAGGGTCAGCATTACGAACGTGGCGTGTCCGCCAGGAATCGCGATGGGTGCGGTTGCAACCGCCATCAATGATCCCAATGACGGCATTCAAGCCTGTGTTGAGGAATGGCAACGCCGCCGCGATGTTTTGCTGGAGGAGTTGCGCGAATTTACCATCATCCCACCCCATGGTGGCTGGTCGTTGTTTCTGGAAGTTTCACACGTAGGCTTCGATAGCGCAACCGCATCAAGGCGCTTGCTCGAACGAGGCAAAATCGCTGCCACGCCGATGGTCAATTGGGGCAGTGCCAACAGCAATAAATATGTGCGCCTGGTATTCGCCAATGAGCCCGTTCATCGATTGCGCGGGATTGCCAAACGTGTCCAACAAGCCCTGACCTAATCCCAGCCGCCTAACTCGACCGTTGGGCGCAGCAGGAGGACTGCAATGTCACAAATCGAGCGCAGTCCTCACGTCTGTTTTGGACGCCATAGGCGGACGCCGCTTGTTGACCTCAGCCGCATCACACTGCGTGCAGCCGACCGCATCGCGCGTAACTGACCGGCCAATTCGCTGGGACTCTCGCGCTCGCTATGAGGCCATACATGTAGGTAAAACATGCCCTATGCACCTCACACAGAGGCTTGCTTCCTGATGGAAAACAGCTCACCTTGTGCTCATCATCCATCTCTTCCCTCTTCTCTTCACCCCCCATTCCCAGGAAGAATTTCCCAAAAATTAGGAACGCATTCCCTACCGCCTGGGAAATATCCCGGGGTATAGTAGTTGCAGACATCGTGTTTGCCCGACCTGCTCCATCCGAGCAAGGAAGCAACACACAGAAGAAAGGAGTGAATTTCCCATGCCATACACAGTTGGCCGAGTGAAAGTTGAGGACTACGACAAGTTCAAGCAGAACTTCTTCTCGGAAGGTACAATTGCCCTCCGTCAGTCCTACGGCTCTCAGTGGGCTCGGCTCTTCCGCAGCTCCAGTGACCCGAAGGAAATCATAGTGCTCGCTGAATGGGATGATCTGGAGAACGCCCGCCGGTTCTTCCAGTCGAACGAGCTACGAGAGCAACAACAGCGGATAGGAGTTGTTGAGGTTGTGCAGTACGAAGAGGTAGAACCCTCCTGAGTGGAGGTACTCATCCACCGGGCATCATGCGCTTGGCGTTGTCCCTTCGCCAGGACAGGCCAGTTAGTGATTTCTGTAGCCCTCCTCATATGGGAGGCGAGAACTCGGTAGTCAACTGCTGCCGAGTTCTTTGTGATTGCAAAAGGTACATTCTGCTTGAGAAGACGGTGGGGATGGGTCCCGTTTTGGGGATCACTGGTTCATCGAAAGAGGCGGGGCAAGTCCCGTTTTCGGCAGACCACCAACACGGTTGCCATCCAGGCGTCCAGGACCATCTACGCCACGGACGGCCAGCCGATCGGGCAAGTGATGATCCATGCGCGCTCCCACATCACGTTCAGCGATGCCAACGGCAATGGGCAGCCGGACCCCGGTGAGATCACGGCGAGCGTCGACCACTTCAGGTTCACCTGCCACTAGCGCCGCACGGGCCGACAAGAAATGATGCTGCTGGAACAATAGACGGAAAAAGGGAATCTGGCATATAATGGAAGTCAACAGAAGCCTAGAGGAGCCAGAACCAGGGCGTCACCCAAGGATC